>WNGD01000170.1_pt1 | contig 60903 bp, 49 predicted proteins | sample 5400671 | NCBI WGS metagenome assembly WNGD01 (sample SAMN13153369, study PRJNA577476) | soil metagenome | isolation source: 40 cm soil or saprolite under grassland replicate 2 | place: USA:California | collected 2016-06-15 | reverse complement strand
CGAAGAGCCAGTCAAAGTTAGGAAGGATAACCTGCCGCTTCTCATCTTCGGTGAGGTCATACTCCTGCAAGACTTTCAATGGGCTCTTCATGAGTTGCACTCTAAAGGCTGGCTCAAGGTTTGCTCTTACTTTTATGAGACGCAACACTTCAATGGACATGGACGTCCTCTCATCCTCCAAAAACCTACAAGTGAAAGAGCTACCCCCTATGCTCCCTTATCGCTCCCCACACCTTCTCAGGCGTAAACGGCATATCCAACGTCTTCACCCCGAAGGGGGCCAGCGCATCCAGCACCGCATGAGTAATTGCCGTCGGCGCACCCGTACAGCCGGACTCACCTATCCCCTTCACACCAAGAACGTTCAGAGGACTTGGCGTCTCCGTATGGCTTAACTCAAAGTTGGGCAGTTCAGTTGCCAGGGGCATAGCGTAATCCATCAGCGTAGCGGTTAGCACCTGACCCTGCTCATCGTAGACAACCTGCTCAAAGAGAGCCTGCCCGATGCCTTGCGCCAATGCACCGTGCATTTGACCCTGCGCCAGTACCGGAGCCAGCACCCGCCCACAATCATCAACCCCCACGAAACGTTGCAGCATCACCTCACCTGTCTCCGGGTCTACCTGTACGACTGCCAGGTGCGCCCCAAAGGGAAAGGCTAAGTCTTCTGGCTCAAATCCTTGCATACTGCACAAGCCCCGCAATAACTCTTTTTGCAGGTCCTCTGGATACTGCTCCCTCTGCACCACATCTTCAGCTGCACTTGCCAATTGGCCCAAAGTATAGAATTTCCCCGGCACACCGAGCACCTGGACATGCCCCTCAACCAGTTCAAGATCGCTCTCCGCCGCCTCCAACAGATGGGCAGCCAGTCGCATGACCTTCTGCTTGACATCCTGGGCCGAGAGTTTGATAGCCGCTCCTCCCACCGCCATGCTGCGACTACCAAAGGTGCCGACCGAGTGGCTATTGGGGCTATCGCCAATCCTCATCTCCACCTGCTCGAGGGGCACCGCAAATTCCGCCGCCACAATCGCGGCAAAAGTCGTGGCGTGTCCCTGACCACTGTCCACCGAAGCCGTTTCCACCACAATCTTCCCCTCCGGCGTGATACGTGTCTGTGCGCTGTCAGGTCGTCCACTCATCGCCTGTCCGCCCATACCTGAGAGCTCCACATAAAGAGACAAGCCAATGCCCATATACTGGCCTTGCTCTCGCAAGTGTGCCTGCTCAGCACGTAACTCCTCATAGTTCACATTGCTTAACAAGATATCGAGAGCCTGGGCGTACGCACCTGAGTCATACGTCACACCTGTCGCCGTCTTATAGGGAAAAGCCTCCGGTGAAATAATGTTGCGCTTGCGTACCGTCACCGCATCAATGCCTAGTTCAGCAGCAATCGTCTCAATGGTACGCTCGATAAAAAAGCTCGCCTCCGGGCGTCCCGCACCGCGATAGGGGCCACTGGGAGCCGCATTGGTCTTGACCCCCTTCAATGTCGTCGAGATCGCCGGAATGGCATAGCAGCCGGAGATCATCGTCACCGTCGATGACGCACTGACCAAGCTAAAATCGCCAGGATAGCCGCCCACATCAGCGAAAATCTCCGCCTTCAGAGCTAAAATCGTGCCATCCTTTCGTACTGCCGCCTGCATGTTGGCAAGCATGCCGCGCCCATGTCCCATCGACACAATATTATCTGCCCGTCCCTCTACCCAACGTACCGGACGTTGCAAGGTATGTGCCAGATAAGCCGTTACTACCTCTTCTCCGCACAGCCGCGTCTTGCCACCAAAAGCTCCACCGACGTTAGGAATCATCACCTGCACATTCGGTGGCGGCAAGCGCAGAGCCAGAGCCAGTTGTAAGCTAGTCAGTGGAATAGACTGGTTGGAAATCCAGACCGCGAGTGTGCCATCGGCATGTCCTTCGGCCAAAATAGCCCGCGTCTCCATCGGCACCGGAGCCAACCGAGGCTGCACCATGCGTAGCGATACCACTCTGTCCGCCTTCGCAAACCCTCCTTCCACATCACCTATACTTGTCTCTCGCACCACCGCAATATTGCCATGCTCATCAAATAAGGCGGGTGCATCCTCGCGTAAAGCAGCCTCTAATCCCGCCACTGAAGGCAATACCTCGTAATCTACCTCAATCAAACTGGCCGCATCCTCAGCGCTCGTCTCACTCTCTGCCACTACAGCAACCACCGGCTCACCTATAAAATTCACCTCTCCATCTGCCAGGCAAGGTTGTGGTGTCCACTGCGAGTCTGGTCCCATAGCCGTCAATAATCCACCCACATGCTCAAGATCCTTCGCCGTCAACACTTTCACCACCCCTGGATGAGCCTGTGCCACACTCACATCAATATTGGTGATACGCGCATGTGGATAAATACCGCGTACAAAACTGACATACAACATCCCCGGTCGCCGAATATCGCTGACATACTGCCCCTTGCCGGTTATCAATGCTGGGTCTTCGAGGCGGCGCATCGGTGCCATGGTTTGAGTGCTGCTGGTCATCTCGTTTTCCCTTCGTTTCAACATTGGAACTTTCTGCTATTGAGTGTACCTCATTATCTATGCTATAGCAATCGCGTGACAAATCTTGGATGAGCATCATAGTGTTCCCGCCGCCTGTTCGGCTAACTATCAAGTCCAACTGCACATGATGAGTCAACCTGTAGTAATCCCCCTTGTGCGGTTCAGCCCCAACCCAACGGCACCTCTCGCAAAAAAACCACACCCATACCAAAAACCACAAACTCCTCTTTAACGCAAACAACCACTTACCAACTTGTTACCCAATTTTGAGCTTCTATTGAGGTACCCTTGCTATCCTAAGAGTAACGCAAAGGGATACCAGCACCCTCGTCATATGCGACTCGTGTCGCTACTCTATCCAGCTTCGCATGATGGGCCAACCTGTAGTGACCCCCTTGTGGGGGTCAGGTGAGACCTGTGGGGATCAGGTCTCACCTGTCAAATCTTGCTGGACACAGTAGTCATCAGGGGCTGGTCAACCCCATTAGCGTCAACCGATTGTAGGAGTTATCACAGAACTCAAGGAGGGAACAATGGAAGCAATCCGCTCAATGACATCAGCCACTGGAGCCCGTACTCAAGATTCGGCCATGGCAACCGGCATGGTCGCTTACGGGATCGTTTTCTTGCGCGTCGCCGTGGGACTCTTTTTTCTCATCCAGGAGGCCTACCTGGAGAAACTCTTTACGTGGACGGACAAGACGTTGCCAACTATCTTTGCTACCTGGGCCAAAAACCCTCATGGGTATGCGTTCTATCAGTCCTTTTTGACCAACGTCGCCATCCCTAACGCCGAGTTTTTTCGCTACCTGGTACCATCCTGGGAAGTCACCTTTGGGATTTGCCTGATCCTCGGCCTGGGTCTACGGGTACTCATTCCCTTCCAGATCTTCGCTAACCTCAACTATATGTTGGGCAAGACCCTTGCCTCACCTTCTGCTGATCTCGATAAGCTCACCATTATCGTCCTCATCGCCCTCTTTATGATCAGTGCAGGTCGCTACTATGGGCTAGATAGATATCTGCGTCGTCGCTTCTCCTGGCTGTAATGCATGATCAGGAGGCATATGCACATTGGGGGGTATGCATAGAGGATTTTTGCAAAGAGTTCCCTGATGTTCCAGAGGGCGACCACGAGGCATCAACCGAAGCGCAAAGGAGAGAGAGAAGGTGAGAACGTTCGAGACCTCGCGTAGGGGCGGGAGCGGTGCGGGGTGGAGCATCCTGTCTGGGGGACAGGTATAGGGGCCCTTGTGGCCGCCCGTTGGGGTGGGGAACCCTGTCTAGGGGACAGGTAACGGCCAGAATGGGGAGCCGATCAGACAGGGGCACGGCGGGCGGCCACAAGGGCCCCAACCCCACATCTGCCTTCATCGTCCCCCGGACGCGGCTCGCCGCCCCCGCCCCTACGCGAGAGACTGAGCGTTCCGTTAGGTTGATGTCTATTGGGCGACCCTGGTGGTCGCCCAGCCAACTTGCCGTCATCATGTTCGCAGTGCTATCATCCTGGTAGGAACACAACGGAGGTACGAGTGTGGCAACACGCATCTTGCTTGTTGACGATGATGTACATCTCATCCCATTGCTCCAACGAGGCCTCGCCTATGAAGGCTTTGAGGTGTATACAGCTATGGATGGCGAATCTGGTCTGGCCGCCGTCCATAAGCATCAACCACATCTCGTCCTGTTGGACATCACCATGCCAGGCACTGATGGCTTCGAGGTCTGTCGTCGTTTGCGGCTCCAGGACGATATCGCCATCATCATGCTCACGGCCCGCGATGAGGTTACGGACAAGGTGAGTGCCCTCAACCTGGGAGCCGACGATTACATCCCCAAACCCTTCGCCTTCGATGAACTCGTGGCACGGATTCGGGCCGTGCTACGCCGACATAAAGTCGGAGGCGAACCGCTTACCTATGCTGACCTGGAACTCAATCAAGCCACGCGAGAAGTCCAACGAGCCGGACACCTGATAGAAGTGACCTTCCAGGAATACCACCTCCTGCTGCTCTTCATGCGCCATCCCCGGCAAGTATTGACTCGCGAGCAAATCCTGGATCGCGTCTGGGGCTATAACACCGAGGTCGATACGCACGTCCTGGAAGTATACATTGGCCATCTGCGCCAGAAGCTGGAGGCACATGGAGGCTCACGCCTGATCCAGACTGTCCGTGGCTTCGGCTACACTCTCAGAGAATGAATCATGTATATCCGTACCCGTCTGGCCCTCTGGCTCATGCTGATCTTGGCACTGGTGCTGGCAGCATTCAGCGTGACTATCTATCAGCTCACGCGTAACAATCTCCTGACGGAAATCGACCGCGACGTGCGCCAGCGTGCTGCCGCCATCCATACAGCTGTCCTTCCCCCACCTGGACAAACCACACTGCGCATCCCACAATTGGACGTCTTCAGTTCGCCGGATTGCTACCTGCAGGTACTGGATCAGCAGGGGAAGGTGCTGGCAAGCTCTGGCAATCTGGGCAATCGTACCCTGCCGCTGCTACAGGATGCCATTGCCACTGACACAGTGAAAGAGGTAATGGTAGGCCCCATGCCGCTCTTCGTCTACGGTCAGAAGGTCATCATCGACAACCAGCTCCGGGGTTATGTGCTGGTGGCCCGTTCTCCTATGACCGTCTATTTTGCCCTGGGACAACTGCGCGGCATCCTCTACCCTGGTGTAATTGTCGCCCTGGTCCTGGCAGGTCTCTTCATCTGGCTGTTGGTACGCCAAGCCATGCGTCCCTTAGAGCAGCTTGCCACCACGGCCTCCGAAATCGCGGCAGCCAAAGACCACGCTCGTCGCCTGAAATTGAAAGGCCCTCCGGACGAGATTGGCCGCCTGACACGCACGATCAACGGCATGCTTCAGGCCCTGGAAGATGCCTACCAGGAAGTCCAGAAAGTCAATGACCTCCAGCGCCACTTTCTGATAGATGCCTCCCATGAACTTCGTGCCCCCTTGACCATCATGCTCTCCTCCCTCGACCTCATTAAGAAAGTGGGAGCAACGGACCCCGACTTCCAGACCAGCACCCTCGAGCGCATGCGCGTCGAAACTGACCGTATGGCTCGTATGGTGACGCAATTGCTCATTCTGGCTCGCTCCGACGCCAACGTCACCGCTGCCCACGAACCTCTCCTCATAGCCGACGTTGTGGTCGACATCTGCTGTCAGAGACATCCAAGAGATGAAGAGGCTACTATGGAGTGCCACGGCATGGAGTCTTTGGAAGGTGTACTCGTCTGGGGCAACTCCGACTACCTGAAGCAGTTGTTCCTGATCCTCCTGGACAATGCCTTCAAATACACGTCGGCTGACGGCACAGTAGAAGTCAGTGGTTCCCGCGATGAATGCACAGCAACCATCACTGTCGCCGACACAGGCATCGGTATCGCCTCTAACGATCTACCCCGTATCTTTGATCGCTTCTACCGGGCTGAAAACGCCCGCTTCCGCTCAGGTACAGGTCTGGGCCTGGCCATTGCCCAACGCATCACCGAGCAACATCGCGGGAAGATCGAAGTCGTAAGCGAACTCGGCAAGGGCAGCCGCTTTACCGTCACTCTGCCTTTACTCAACCAGATGGAATGAAAATGGCCACCCTCAGCGCCCCTCTTCATGATGACCGCAAGGGTCATCATGAAGAGGGGCCTGGGGATGGGGCTCATCATGCTTCGCAAAAAAAGACGCCCACCCTTCAACCTTCAAGGCATTCCATCGTATGTTAAGATATAACTGAACTTCAAGATTACAGTTCCATACAACGGAGATACGTTCATGGCAAGCACCACTCTCACGAATCAAGACTCATCTATAGCAACTACCAGACAACCCATCGGCGGCCTGCGCTTTGACTGGCTCATGGGCATCATGGGCTTTATTTTTGTGGCTGGCCTCTACGTCGATGGCTGGGCTCATGCTCACGGTAAAGTAGATAATACCTTCTTCACACCCTGGCACGCCATCCTCTACTCCGGTTACCTGCTCAACGCTATCCTCCTGGTTGGCACGCTCTACATCAACCATACACGCGGCCTGCCCTGGCGCAAAGCCATTCCCACTGGCTATGAACTCTCACTGGTAGGCGTTCCCCTCTTTGCTCTTGGTGGCATTGGCGACATGATCTGGCACACCCTTTTTGGCTTCGAGATCGGCACTGAGCAAGTACTCAGTCCCACACATCTCGTCCTCGCAACGAGCGGCATCCTTATGATGACCGGCCCCTTGCGTGCCGCTATACGTCGGCCTGATACACGAGGAGCGCAAGGATGGTCGAAGTTACTTCCCATGCTTCTCTCCGTCATCGCCCTCTTGCTCATGTTCACCTTCTTCACAGAGTTCGCTCATCCCTTCGTACGCACCTGGGTCATCACCAACACGTTCCCATATGAAAGTCTCGCCCAGGCTCTTGGCGTAGCCAGCATTCTCCTGCAAGCCGGTATCCTCATGGGTGTCCTTCTGCTTATTATTCGACGCTGGACGCTCCCCGTGGGCACCATGACCCTTATCTTCACGATCATCACGGGCCTGATCGTTGTCCTCGCCGATCATTACTATCTCGTCCCGGCAGTCGTTGTCGCAGGCATTCTCGCTGATATCTTACTCGTCTGGCTCAAACCATCTCCTGTACGCCAGAACGAACTACGCCTTTTCGCCTTCCTGGTTCCCACTATTCTCTACCTCTGTTACTTTATCGACTTGATGCTGACCACCGGCATCGTCTGGAGCATCCATCTCTGGCTCGGCTCCTGCATCCTGGCCGGTGTTGTCGGTTTAGTGCTGAGCTACCTATTGGTGCCACCGCAAGGACCCATTGAGAGCCAGAGTCAATAGCAGCGTATTGACTCTGGCTCTCAAGTCTACTTTTCACGTAGTGGGGCACTCACTTCATGCAGGAAATGCAAGATTTCCTTATAGGATTGAACTACACTCGTCTCGTAATAGGCGATGGAATGCGCCTCACAGAAGGTTCTGACAATTTGCTGCGCTGCTTTCAGTTTATTTCTGGCGATCGTAGGGAACAGGTGATGCTCAATCTGATAGTTAAGTCCACCATACCAGAAGTCAGTTAAAGGGTGAGCTTTGACATTCCGTGAAGTAAGCACCTGCCGACGTAGGAAGTCCATTGGACTATCTTTGTCCAAAACGAGCATGCCTTTATGGTTGGGGGCAGCGACCGAACCCAGGTACAGGCCAAAAAGTGCCCGGTGTATAGTAACGAATACTATCGCCTGCAAAATGCCCAACGAAGAGAACAGCAAGCCAAAGTAAAGCAAGTAGTGAACGGTCATGAGTATCATCTCAGTCACCACGTGCCTTGGCTTCTTCTCGAGCAAGAAGCGAATGCTGAAGATCAGGAAAGAGAGTGCAGCAAGCATCTCCAATGGGAAGACGAAGTAAGCCTGGTATTTCACGATGAAGCGAGGCAATCCTCGCTTACCACGAGCCTCTTCTTCAGTAAAAGCTAAGAATGGCACATCAATATCAGGATCGAGATCGACTTGATTGGGATGCCCGTGATGTCGATTGTGCTTATCGATCCACCAGCTTCCACTCCAGCCGACCAGCAAATTACCTATCACAAAGCTGCTAATATCAATCTTCCAGGTGGTGCGGAAAACTTGCCGATGACCAATATCGTGGCCCAGAAAACTGATCTGGGCAAAGACAAAGGCCAGATAGACAGCATTGAGTAGTTGTAACCAAAAATTGTTCACTACTATCAGAAAGGTCACACCTACTGCCAACAGGCCCATTGTAAAGAGAATCTTGAAGGTGTAATAGGCAGGTTGCTTATCCAACAATTCATTCCGCTTTATGAGTTGCTTCAACTCGGCGTAATCATTGGCAAAGATGCGTAGAGCAGAGTCCTTAAAATCAGAATGGATGAAATTGCCGTCTGGTATGCTCAGTGTAGAACTTGTACTTGCTTCTCCAAATCGGACTTTTTGTATCTGAGTGTCAGTTTGTTCTTTTTTCACCATACCTAGCTTTCTAATACTAAATGTCACCACAAAATCCCGTTAGACACTCTCCATTCACAAGCCGCTTTACGTACTTTGGCTTGTTATGGATTATGCATTGTTTAACAGGTTTTAGGATGACTACTTTTTCTCAAAGACCATTCTTTGATGATCTAATATTTCTCTTCTGAAGCATTCTTTGTCGTAACCATTCCGAAGTAATTCCATTTTACAACGAAAATCTTTGTCTGCAAGAAAGCGTGGTATAAGTTTGGAAACCGCAAATAGCTTGGGAAAACTAAAATTCGGGTAGCTGAAATTTGCGAAGGTAAAATTCCAAGCTCTGCCCCATTGTTCCATCGTTTCAATGTAATCCAACCGACCATTATTGTCAGAAATGAGTTCAAAGTATGGTTGTGCAGTTCTCAGAATTTGCTCTTCCCCGTAGGGGAGCCAGGAACCTGGAAAAAATTTTCCTAATACAGCAACAATGTATTCATTCGACCCCTTTTCTGCCTGTAACGAGATACTGTGATAATCAGGAGCATTTTTGCCCCACATCATGGTTTGTAAGTACAACCTTCCACTCTCTGGCAACAGTTGATGACACAAACGAAAGAAATGCTCATAAATTTGCTCTTGCTTCCCGGCTAAGTACTCCTCTACGGAACAAAAATGTTCAAATGCACCCACGCTTACAATGCCATCAAACGTTCCAAAAGTATCAAGACTAATATCTTTCCAATCCTTTACATATGCTTCAAGACCGCTACGTTTACATCTTTCTGCCTGTTTGGCAGATAAGGTTAAACCAATGGCATGTCCTCCCCTTTCTGTAACTACTTTGAGAATAGGGCCAAACCCGCAGCCGATGTCAAGCACCCTTGAACTTGCTTTGAAATTAATCCCCTTGAGAATATACTCATGTTTATCTTTTTGTGCCTGTGCCAGAGTCTTAGTAAAATCACCGTTATACATAGCGCAAGTCAGATCAGCATTTTCACCAAAGCTTAAAGGGAAAACATCATCCATAAAGTTATATGTTTCTTCTATTTGTTGTTGATTGGCCATGGCTATCTCCTTTGTCTTCTGTCTCTGTTCCAACAGGATGCACGCTTAACGGTAGAGAAGTTGCAAGTTCATTACTATTAATGACGACCGAAGTATAAGTTTTTAGCCATGAGTTCCTCCGGAGTTGATGCCTATTGGCCGCGAAAAACCCAGCCCTGGCAAAAGAGATCAATCGGGAAAGAGCGTGCGTCCTCTAGGAGGATGCCAGCATTTTGACATAGGACTTGAACTTCTTCCAATGTATAAAGACGGATATGCTGCGGATCGTACAGTTTAATGATCCACTCAAACATGCGCCAGGGAAAAGGAAAGCCGCGCAGTATATAATCCTCGATCACTATCTGTCCTCCAGGAGCAAGCAGATGCTTAACTGCGAGCGTTTTCTGCAAAAAAGTGCGCCAGGTGTCGTTATAGTGGAGGGCATGCTGTCCGGTGTAGTAGCTTTTCCCCTGTTGTGTGCGCCTCATACCGATGTATGCAGGTGATTGTGCGCACCGTCATGGGCATGGTCATGCTCGTGCTGATCCTGGTCAACCGCTTCCATCTGACAGTAAAGGCCATCCATAGAGCAGCAGTTCGCTTGATGGGTATGGCTTTCAAATTGAATGGCGGTGTGTCCAATGTGGTATCTCTCACTTAGCATAGCCTCGACCCTTTGTAGAATCGACGAACTCTCGCTGGGAGGCAAATCGGCTATGAGAGCATGACAGGAAAGAGCATACATACCACTGCTAATGCACCATACATGCAGATCATGCACATCCTCAATCCCTGGTACGCGCATTATGTCACGCACCAGCGCAGACAGATTGACATCCTTAGGCGCCGCTTCTAGCAGAATATCAGTCGTCTCACGCAGAATGCGCCAAGCTCCCACGGCAATCAATCCTGCAATACCCACCGAAAGCAGGGGGTCGGCGGGATTCCAACCCGTCAGCAGAATCACTACACCTGCCAGAATGACTGCCACTGAAGCTCCCACATCACCAAAGACATGCAGTGCTGCCGCCCGCACATTGAGATTATCTCCCTCTTTCTGTAGGCCAAAACCGATGTAAAGGTTGACGACAATACCAATGCCTGCTGATAGAAACATGACCAGGGGTTGCACCGGTTCGGGATGCTGAAAACGCCCGATCGCCTCCCACAAAATTGCCAGTGCGATCAGAATCAGAGTGAGAGCATTCACCAGAGCTGCGAGGATGCCTACACGATGGTAGCCAAACGTTTTGGATCCATTGGCAGGTCGCTCCGCCTGCGCGGTAGCAAACCAGGCCAGTCCTAGCGCGAAGAGGTCGGTAAGTACATGACCGGCGTCCGAGAGCAGGGCCAGCGAGTTCGCCCACCAGCCGCCGATCAGTTCTGCTACCAGAATAATTATCGTTAGAAAAAAAGCCAGACGCAGAGTCTGTTTTGCCATACCATGGGTATGATTATGTCCTGCACTCATGCCGATACCTCCGTCTCCTGGCGCAATGAAACGGGCAATAGCTCATTGGCATGTGTAAAGAAGTCTTCTATCATCTTTCGTTCTTCAATAACCGTATACTTGTACAATTATTGTATCACGTGAGGATAGTGAACGCAAGCAAGAGGCTGATGTGATAGTTCGTAACGCTTTTCGTCACGCTTAGAAAACGCCCTCTCACTATACTTGTCTCATAACATAAAATGGATATACAGTTCTCCATAGTCATACACGGAGGGAGGATATCATGGAACCACAACTTATAGATTCTACTTTCTCATTAGAAAGCAGAAGACCTAACTTCTGGCTGAGTGTGATTTTCACAGGGATAGGCGGCCTATTCCTTCTTATCGCCATCGGCCTCTCGCTATTCTTTGTATACAGCTATTCACAACTTCAAAGCTACACAGCCGGACAGTGTACTATCACCGCCAAGCAACTGCTCCAACAAACTCAGCAGCAAAGCGAAACTCATACCAGGAGCAATGGCTCAACCTACACCACTACTACGACCATTACCACATATGCACCGGACTTCCAGTTCACCGTTCACACAGCTAATGGCCGCATATACTCAGCCCATGGCTACGACCAGCTCAACACATCTTCCTCTGATCAATTCAGTGAACAAGCCATTGTAGACCAATTTACCGTTGGCCAGACCTATCCCTGCTGGTACAATCATGCCCACCCTTCTCAAGCGGTGCTGACCCGTCAATTCGATTGGTTTCTTCTCTTTATTCCAGGGCTCTTTTTCTTCATTGGTGGACTCTTTTTCGTCATTGGTATCCTCTCGTTTAGGAGGCTGCAATGAATGAGCAAAAACAAATACCGCTTAACATCGGACCCACAAGCCACTATAACCTTCTCGGTAACACCCACTTCAACGGCGGCAAGATCTGCTCTAACGCCGCCAGGTGATCATAATAGCCCTGCTGCCTCTGAATATACCCATCACCAAACATAAAAATACTCACGCCATCCACCGCAAAAGGACGTGACAACCACGCTTGCCCCAACAGGCGCGGGCCCTTCCCCGCTACTGTCCATGTCACTGCCACCTGTCCCTCACTAAAAATCTGTGCCTTCGGCATATACTTAATAGAAGGCATGCTGCCAAAACGTGTCGTAAACCACCGTTCAATCTCACCTCTTCCTCGGCGTGGATACCTCATCCCTGAATCATATAATTCTGCATCATCGGCATATAATGCCACAATCGCCCTCACATCATGCCCATTAAATGCCTCTATCCACCTCTGCACAAGCACACGCTGCCCATTCAGCGTACTTTCATCTACTGGCATAGACTTTTCCTTAACCTGAAACAATTTCTCGCCTATCCGACTAATATGGATGCGGTTCATTTTTTGCATGGATTCAAGAAGGATGGTAGGGGCGGCATTCATGACGCCAGTCCGCAAGTAGCTAGACCAGCTCAAGAGAGACGGACTGGCGTCATGATGAAAGTTAACAAAATACTTACGATCGTGGTAGCGGCGGCATTTATGACGCCAGTCGGCCTCCGAAGCCGACTGGCGTCATAAATGCCGCCGCTACCACGATGGACCCATAGCCGGATGAATTTGTTACCTTTCATAATGCCGCCCCTACCGTCTTTTCAGGCTCATCTGTGCAAAAAAATGAACCGCACCCGACTAACATAGTGCTGTTACACCTGTAACTTCTGTAACAGTGAGTCAGCCCAACTCAAACTTTGCTGCAAGCCTACTATATTATATACTCTATGAGAGATTTTGCTCAGATTTCTCGATAAATTTAAGTGGGAGATACAAGTGAACAGAATTAATCCATCTTTCGTTGATGACACAACCTTTCATACAGATGTGAACTATATCGAATCGCTTTGGCAACGTCATACAGTTGGCGGTGTTGATATGCCGATCATCGATATAGGAGAGGGAGAACCGGTCGTCTTTGTACCCATCCTTGAACATCTCGAATTCGTCTACGCACGTCAGATTCGCGCACTGAGCCAGCACTATCGCGTCATTCTGTACCGCCGCCATGAAACACGCACACGCCCTGTTGGCCTGCCAGAGCGGGCCGAAGAACTGCGTCGTCTGCTCGATAGCCTCGAAATTCCTTCTGCACACTTCATCGCACACGGTGATGCCGCTATGGTACTCTTCGAGTTCGCCACACGCTCTCCTCAGCGTTGTCGCTCGCTCATTCTCATCGCGCAAGGGGCCGATTATCAGATCGCTCCGCACCCTTTTATCTGGCTCCTACACGAAATCTTTGTACGCCTGCCCATTGAACACTTCCTACCTGCCTGGTTCCTACGTCGCACTGTCATTAACTACATCACGGCTTCCAACCCTGCTACCACTCAGACACGAGCCGTCCCACGCCTGCCTCGTTACCTGATCGAAGAACAGTTTCATAAAATACAGCTGTGGCCCTTTGTCTATAAGTTCTCTGTCCTGCCCGTCATTCACTACTTCGATATGCGTAACCGTCTCTCAGCCCTTACTATGCCTATCCTGCTCATCAACCGCTTCGACGATGCTCTTTCTCCCGAAGTCAAAACGCACTGGCTCTCCGCTCAACTCTCTGACTGTGACTATCACGTCATTCCCGGTGGCGAACGTTTCTTTATGTACTCACAAGCCGAGACGGTCACTCAGCTTATTGAACAATTTCTAACTGCCCATGTTTCACCAGAGCGCACTACCCCAAACAGCTTGCAAAAAAATGATATAACCTCCTCTTAACGTTTGCATGCTACACTGGAATTGGACAAACTGTGAAGACAGCCACTTAGGGCACGGCGACTTTTAAATCGCCCTGGGGTTCCTGATTTAAAGCTGAACTTGAGAAAATTATATGCTAAAATACAGAGGTGATAGAGTCTTTAATCCTTGTATACTCCGTCACTTCTTTTTGTACGGTCAGACCAAGGACGCCTCTGGCTGGAGGTATTTCACGAGAACGTAAACCGATGAGGGTAATCTGTTCTGTAAGTCGAACAATAGAGATCTGTTACTGTAGCGCTCCCTCTTGAAGAGTAGACACTGGAGATGCTTTTGCGAAACCAGAGCAGGTAGTTTCCTGGTTCCTCGTACGCTTCGTGCTCCTGGCAACTCTGTCGTTGGAGGTTTTATGAAACCTATGGGTAACTCCAAACCTTTTGTTCTTGTGATTGTGATAGTTCCCTTCCTCGGAACTGTTCTGGCAATTGGATCGCTTTGGCAACGCGCCATTCAGTGGCCCGATCTGGCACTTCTGGCAACGATGTACACGCTCACTGCCTTCGGCCTGACCATTGGTTACCATCGCATGTTGACCCATCGCAGCTTCCGGGCCCATCCTGTCGTGAAGGTGATCTTGCTTGTCCTTGGCGCCATGGCAGTAGCATCGCCTCCCATTGAGTTTGCTGCCATCCACATCAAGCATCATGCGCAGTCAGATCGTGAGGGCGATCCACATAGCCCTCTAGAAGGCTTGTTTCATGCGCATCTTGGCTGGCTCTTCAAAGACCGCTTTGCTGACCCGCAGGTGTACTGCCGCCATCTGCTCAAGGATGCAATCGTGGTCTTTGTGAATCGCAGCTTCTTGCTCTGGGTAGCCCTGTCACTGGGGCTCCCCTTCGCGATTGGTGGGTGGACCGGTTTGCTGTGGGGTGGCCTAGTGCGCATTTTCCTCGTACACCACTTTAGCTTTAGCGTCAATTCCATTTGCCACACCTTTGGCAGACGCGAGTTCGAGACCAACGATCGCAGCCGCAACCAGTGGCTTGTAGCCGTGCTGGCTTTCGGGGAAGGCTGGCACAACAATCATCACGCCTTCCCGCGCTCAGCCTTCCATGGGCTCCACTGGTGGCAGCTTGATCTCTCGGGCTATGTCATCTGGACGCTCGAACGCCTCGGCCTGGCATACGATGTGTATCGAGTCCCACCAGCCTTACTTGTACGCTCTTCCTCGCGCAAGGCAGACCCTGTGCCAGGCTCCTCTCAACCTGGCAATGAAGTGATCTAAGACGTGCAGAAACCTCCATCGACCAGTGAGCAATGGTCGATATCATCTTGCCAATAAAAGCAACGAGAAAGGAACAAACTATGGCGAGACTAACAACGAAAACCACCGATCAGGCAGTTCAAGTTACCCTATCCTTATTACAGGACGTCTTCAGCTCTTCTCCAGCTCGCAATGTTGCCGTACGATTGTGGGATGGCAGCACCTGGCAACCCGAATCAGAATCAGGGGGACCAACACGCTGCACACTAGTGCTCCAACACCCAGGGGCCCTGCGCAAGATGTTCGTGCCTCCCAGCGATCTGAGCTTGGGCGAGGCCTATATCTACAATGATTTCGACATCGAAGGGGATGTCCAAGCCCTCCTTCCACTGATGGAACACTTCCTTGATGGGCACTGGGGGAAGATGGAACAGGTGAGCTTTGGGAAACGCCTGTTGAGTTTGCCGAAGATGGATCAAGCGCGCCCCACTGACATAGCACCGAGAGTGCATGGCCCGGTCCACTCGAAAGGCCGCGATCGTCAGGCCACCAACTATCACTACGACCGCTCCAACGATTTCTATGCGGTCTGGCTGGATGCGCGCATGATCTACTCCTGCGCCTACTTTGCAACGCCTGATGACGATCTGGAGACGGCCCAGGAGCAGAAGCTTGAATACCTTTGCCGCAAGTTGCGTCTGCAACCGGGGGAACGCCTACTCGATATCGGCTGTGGTTGGGGCGGGTTGCTCATCTATGCCGCGCAGCACTATGGTGTAGAGGCAGACGGCATCACCCTCAGTCCGCAGCAAGCAAAGCTGGCCCGTGAGCGGATCAAAGAGGCAGGGTTAGAGAATCGCTGTCGCGTCGAGATCTGTGATTATCGTGAGGTGAACAAACCGCAAGGGTATGACAAACTCGTCTCCGTGAGCATGGCCGAACACATAGGGAAGGCCTTCTTACCCACTTACTTCAAAGAAGCGTGGAATTTGCTCCGTCCGGGGGGCGTCTTCCTCAACCATGGCATTAACGTTCACTCCACTGCACCTACCATCGGACGTGATTTTATCAATCGCTACGTGGCCCCTGATGGGGAGCTTGTATCAATCAATACGACCCTGCAAGCAGCAGAAGTAGGTGGCTTTGAGGTGCGCGATGTTGAGAGCCTTAGAGAACACTACGTGTACACGCTGCGCCATTGGCTTCGTCGTTTAGATGAGCATGCAGACGAAGCGAAGAGGATAGCAGGTGAAATAGCTTACCGCATCTGGCGGTTGTTCGTCTCACTGGGGCTCCACGAGTTTGAGGTGGGAAGGGGAAACCTGTATCAAACCTTGTTGGTGAAGGCTGATAAGGGGAGGAGCGGGTTGCCGCTGAGGCGGGAGGATTGGTACGCCTGATCTGACTTACCCATGTGAACAGGAAGTGAGCCTTATACTTGCCATACTGAGAGGGAAAAAAGCTTCTCCAAAAAAATGGAGTTGCCATCGTCATAATCTATAGAGGCTCTGAAACGGTGCAACCACGTTATCTAGAGACAACCTTCGATCAATATGCATCAACCTGAGAAGAAAGAGAAGGCAGAAAACGATAATAACTGAACCGTTTCGTTAAGCTGATACGTGTCAGGCAACTCTTGGGCCTGTTTAGTAGCTTGACACTATACTATCAGGTCTGTATACTAGAGTTACATATCCAACAACTTGTAGCGAAACGATGGCTTGTATGAGATGAAGGAGGTATGTCATTCACATCCCCCTTCATAGCTTAAACAACCCTCCCAATATATGATTGCATCTCAAGCGACCCATGAGAAGGAGAAAAAATGCAGACTTCTACCCAGATTCTTGTAATCGGCGGTGGCCCCGCCGGCTCTACTACTGCTACCCTTTTAGCCCGTGAAGGCTTCGACGTCACCCTTATCGAGAAGGAATTTTTTCCGCGCTATCACATCGGCGAGTCACTCCTCCCTTCATGCCTGGAGATTCTGGATATGATTGGGGCACGCGAGAAAATTGAGACGTATGGCTTTCAACGTAAAAATGGAGGATACTTTGACTGGGGTAACGACTCATGGGTGCTAAATTTTAATGAGCTACATCATCCATACAGCTTCCAGGTTATTCGCTCCGAGTTTGACCACTTACTTTTAGAACACGCCAAAACTCAGGGTGTAAAGGTGTATGAAGGCACAGATATTCGCCGCCTCAACTTCGATGGAGAGAGACCTTGCAGTGCTATCTGGGCACAAGTAGATGGTGAAAAGCAGACCGGCGAAATATCCTTCGACTACCTCATTGATGCTTCTGGCCGCACAGGGGTTATGGCCATGCGCTACCTGAAGAATCGACACTACCACGACTCTTTCCAGAATGTCGCCATTTGGGGCTATTGGAAAGGGGCAGGGAGAATGTCTTTCGCTCCTGAGGGTTCTATCGCTGTTGGGTCTGTACAAGATGGTTGGCTGTGGGGCATCCCTCTGCACAACGATACCATGAGTGTTGGTCTCGTCTTGCATAAGACAACCTTCAAAGAGAAAAGACAGCAATCGACTTCGCTCAAAGACATTTACATGAGTGCTATTAACGAATGCCCCCTCATAACCAACCTCCTTAAATCAGCAACCCTTGCATCAGATAACTTGCAGACAGAACAAGACTACTCTTATATGGCTAACAGTATATCAGGGCCTGGCTACTTTCTGGTGGGAGACGCCGCTTGCTTCATAGACCCGCTCCTTTCGACAGGCGTACACCTTGCTACTCACGGCTCAATGCTGGCAGCAGCGAGCCTTGCAAGTTTGATACGCGGTGAAGTCACCCAGGAGCAGGCATTGGCTTTCTACGAACATAGCTATCGGCATGCCTACCTGCGTCTCATGGTCATCGTTTCAGGCCTGTATCAGCAGTATAACGGCAAAGAATCCTACTTCTGGCAAGCCCAACAACTCAGCCATAATGACCACAATGACCCCTCCGCGCTACAAGAGGCATTCTTGTTTATCGTGTCTGGCGTTGAAGATCAACAAGATATTGCCAATACTCCACAGGAACTGTCTGTACACGAGATGGCAGGTCAGCTACCTTCCGAAGAGGCTGAGCGAGCCGTCACTATGTACAACGTCTACCATAAAGTCTTCCTACGCTCCTCCATGTCTGAGGAAACTGCCATCGATGGCCTATACGTCAGAACTCAACCGTACCTCGGTCTGGCTCTCAGCCACAGTGACAAGGTAACAACAGCGTAAACTCTTAGAGCCTGTTTGAAAAGTGCTCAAAGTACATTTTTATAGCCGCTCTAGAAGCCGATTTGTCTGACTTTTCAAACAGCCTCTTAGAGGTGCCAACACACTTTCAGTAAGCATGATAGGCGAAGCATCGCTCGGCTTAGCTACTGGTGGCACCTCGATGCTTGCTTGTAGCCTTATTGAACTGATCATGCTCGATATACGGTCTGGTTTGACCATACACGAAAGGGATTTGGCAATGCAGAGCAAAAATACCCTTCCTCCTGGCCCAAAGGGACTTCCATTCCTCGGAAATATTGTGCCGCTGAAACGTAACCAGCTTAGTTACCTCCTCGATCTACAAAAGACGTATGGCCCCATGGCAACTATTGCCGTTGGCAAGACTCCTATAGTTATGCTTTTTCGACCAGAACATGTGCGTTACGTCCTGGCAGAAAATCCCGAAAACTTTACCAACAGTGAAGTGGCTGGTGGTCTCGTTTTTGGCAATTTGCTCATTCTTTCCTTGTTGGCCCCTGATGCCACCACAAAGGTTGCTGAAGGCTTTCGCGAAATCGTCGGGCATAGTTTGTTATCAACCGATGGTGAATTTCATCGTAAACAGCGTCGCCTTATACAACCTGCTTTTTACAAGAAACGCGTAGAGGACTTTGCAGATATGATTGTCTCCTACACGCGAGAAACGATGGCACATTGGCAACTCGAGGCCGAGATAGATATCAGCCATGAGATGCAGAATCTGATTTTTCGCATTATCATGAAAGTCCTTGTGGACATAGACGTAGCTAGTGGAAATAGTGAAGAACTCGAACTTGCACAAGCTGTATTGGGACACCCTATCGGTATCTTTGAAGGTCTGCTGAATCTGAAGATCGATCTGCCTCTGACTCCCTATGGCAAGCGCATGGCTGCCAAGCGCAAAGCAGATGCTTACATCTACCAGATGATCGATAAGCGACGTGCAGAAAACCGCGATACAGGCGATATTCTTTCCATTCTGCTCCAAGCAGAGGATGAGCATGGGACACCTATGCCCAATCAACAAATACGTGACGCCCTTGTTACATTGATTGCCGCTGGTAGTGAAACCACCACTAATTCGATGAACTGGACACTGCATTTGCTCTCCGAACATCCAGATGTGTGCGAAAAGGTGGTAGCTGAACTACAGAGGGTATTGGCAGGACGGAACCCACAAGTCAGCGATCTGCCTCATCTGCCCTATCTGGAATGGGTGATCCAGGAGTCGATGCGTATGTATCCTTCTGCCTGGACACAGGGACGTCAAGCCGTCAAAGGCTTTGACCTCGATGGCTATCACTTCCCACCAGGAATGCTCATCTGTTTCAGCCAGTGGGTACTGCATCGCCTCCCCGACATCTGGGGCGATCCAGATGTCTTCCGACCAGAGCGCTGGGACCCTGCTCGTGGAGAAAAAGTACCACCATGGGCCTACTTCCCCTTTGGAGGTGGTGTCCGTGTCTGTATGGGAAAGCCACTGGCGCAACTAGAGATACGCCTCGTCCTGGCAACCTTGCTCCAACACTACGTTCCACAGCGTATACCAGAGCATCCCATTGTGCCAACCCCACTTATTACCCTCCATGTAAAACACGGTATCCGCGTAAAGTGTAAGGCCGTTCCTGTACCAGACGAGAAACCAACTCTCGTTGACCTTGAGGAGGCAAAAGCAGAGCAATGCCCGTATCACCAAAAGTCAGAGACAACCTCCAAAAACACATAACCATATTGCGAGTTTCTAACCTCTATCATATAATTGCACCTGAGAGAATACATGAGTACCACTTGCTTGGTGTTTTATACATTCAAGCAAGATAGTGAAGGAGATAGAATGTGGCAGCAGTAAATTCATCGCCTAGTTCAGGCTCGGTCAGGTTTCTCACGGGTCCCCTGACAGGTAAAACCTTTTACCTCAACAAACCGATTACTACCATCGGCCGTGATGCTACCAATGACATTGTCGTGAAGGGTGATCAAAGGGTTTCTCGCTCTCATGCCCGCATCGTGTGGAACAATGGCAGCTGGATTATCGAGAAACTTGCACCCCAAAATAGCGTCACCGTTAATCAGCAACAAGTACAGCAGGCTCCTATTTCTGATAACACCACGATTGGCTTAGGAGAAGAGACCACCTTCCTCTTCCTCGTGCGAGCTGACATATCCGGTTCTATTCCTGCACCGGTACAACCGCAGCCAGTATACACCTTACCACCTCAGGGACCAACTCCCTATCCAGGTGCGCCTCCACCACAGTCACCCTATCCACCTCAGCCACAATCGGCACCCTTTGGTGCTGGTACTGGACCACAATTCACTGCCGGTTTCCCTCAGATGCGCACGGCTGGACTGATGAGTGGCCGCCCAGACGAAACACAAATCGCCTCGCCCTCCTCCGTTGGCCTTCCCTCACTCGAAGTGAGTAGCAACATTCACGGTGCCCGCCAATCTTATCCTATTACCAAAGAGGTCATCAACATTGGGCGCGATCTCGACAATGACATCTCTATTCGTGAAGGCAGCATCATCTCCAGCAAACATATCCAGATTATCCGCAAGGACAATCAATATATCTTGATTCATCCTCACCCAGATAAACAACGCACCCTCAATGGCCTCCTCTATCAGGGCCGCAAAATTCGTGGCGATGAATCCTTCCGCAAAACTTTAACTCGTGGCGATATCTTCCGTATCGGTGATGAAAATGGTACCCTCATCACCCTCACCTTCAACGATGGCACCGGCACTCAACAAGAGATGCTTGTCCCTCTCAAACCGATCAAACTGGACATGAACGAACTGACCATTGGCCGCGTCGAAGATAATACTGTTGTGCTACCTCATCCACAGGTTTCCGCTCATCATGCCAGAATGGTACGCGAGGGGGGCACCTTCCGTATTCTAGACACGAACAGCACCAACCATGTCTATGTCAACTCCGAGCTGGTCACCAGTCAACCCCTCAAGCTCGGCGATGAGATTCGCATTGGTCCCTACAAACTCGTCTACGATGGTAATGAACTCAAGCAGTACGACGAAAGCAACTTCATCCGTATTGATGCCCTCAACCTCAAAAAGATCGGCAACAACAACGTCACACTACTCAGTAACCTGTCTTTCTCCGTTCCTCCACGCAAGTTCGTGGCCCTGGTGGGCGGTTCTGGTGCCGGTAAGTCAACTTTGATGGATGCTCTCAACGGTCTGCGGCCTGCTCAAGATGGTAAAGTACTTTACAACGGCCAGGACTACTACCGTAACCTGGCAGCTTTCAGTACCCAGCTTGGCTATGTACCCCAGGATGACATCGTTCACCGCGAGTTAACCGTCGAACGGGCACTCTACTACGCCGCGAAATTGCGCTTGCCCACTGACTTCACAGCAGCACAAATCAAGCAACGTATCGATGAAGTACTCGAAGATGTGGAACTGACGGCACGACGCAAGCTCCTGATCAAGAAACTCTCCGGTGGACAGCGCAAACGCGTTTCTATTGCTCTGGAATTGCTCGCCAATCCCAGCGTCTTCTTCTTAGATGAGCCAACCTCAGGTCTCGATCCTGGCCTGGATCGCAAGATGATGTACCTCTTGCGCAAACTGGCCGACAAAGGACATACCATTGTCCTGGTCACGCACGCCACCAACAACATTAACTCGTGTGACTATGTCTGCTTCCTCTGTCAGGGAGGTCGTCTGGCCTACTTTGGACCACCAGAGGAAGCAAAGGCTTATTTCGGCAAAACCGACTTTGCCGAAATTTACAGTAGTTTGGAGCCGACCGAGGAGAACCGCAACATTCCTGAGGAGGCAGAGTCTCGCTTTAAGGTCTCCAAGGAGTATCAGGAGTACGTCGCGGCACCACTGAAAAGTGGAACCCCACAGTCGGGTGGTCTCAACGGGCAGCCAACGGTCCAACAGGTGAAACGCCCCAAGCGGGGCAACCCTTTTAAGCAGTTTATCCTGCTCTTCCAGCGCCAGTTAGAGCTATTCAAAAACAACACGAGTAACCTCGTTCTCTTGTTCTTGCAGGCACCTCTCATTGGACTGCTCCTGATACTCTTGGTCAGAGCCGAGGTGGGAACGGGCATATTTGACGCAAACAAAATTGTTCAATGTGCTCCGCAAATTTTCCAGACGACTGTCGTAACAAACCCCGCAGCCCCTGCTGGTTCTTCCCAGCCTCTGGGTATTAACACGAATGGGAAAAACGACCCGGTTGATTGTAACCGTATTGTCACTTTCCTTAAAAATGACACCAACGGAAAATCGTATGTTACCAAGAAAGGTAACGGGGACCTCAACACAGCCTTGCAAGATTTTATTCTTCCTGGTGGTGGTGCCCTCAACGCTCAAAGAGCACTTTTCATTGTATCCTTTATTGCAGTGATGTTCGGCTGTATTAATGGAGTTCGTGAGATTGTCAAGGAGAACGCCATCTACCGCCGTGAGCGTACCGTCAATCTTGGTATCATTCCTTACCTGCTCTCGAAGATGATCTTCTTGGGTGTTTTGTCCCTAATTCAAAGTGCCGAACTGCTCGTGATCATCCAGGTCTTCGAGCCCCTCCACCAGGGCGTCTTCTTACCAGTCTTCCTGGAGAGCTATATCGCCCTAGGGCTCTCTGGATTGGTAGGCGTGATGATTGGATTGACGGCCTCGGTCTTCGCTGCCAATGAGGACAGTGCAACCAGCTTGCTCCCATTCATTCTCATTCCGCAGGTGATTTTCGCTGGCACCGAGATCCCTCTCAAGGACTACGTCTTGGAGACTGCTGCCATGTTCTTCCCGACACGCTGGGGAATCGTCTCTTTGGGCTCATCCGTTGGCATACACAGCGACAAAATAGGCGGAGACTCACTGTTTGGCAGTGACGCTAGCTATCACGGGACGCTCTTCTCAACTTTTAGTCAGACGGATGCCACCCATCGTGTACTACTCGCCTGGGCCGCGCTGGGGGCAATCTTCCTTGTTCTTTCAGTCGTGGTCGGTATTGGCCTCAAACGCAAGGACATCCGATCTTAGCCATAACAGGAGTACAGGATGGCACCCCTGAGGTATCCTCCTGTACTTCCTCTTTTCCCTTCCCTCTCTTCTTAAGAAATGAAAGGATCTCATCATCTCTCAAGCTTTGTAACAGTGTCTCATTTCACAACACCAATGCCAACTGGCTCATAGTAAATCTCTTCATCTTCCCCCTATAATGAGAGTAGCATGTATACACAGCTATATGAATATTAAAAGGAGAAACACATGCAGCAACGACGTGTCGTCATCACAGGACTGGGTGTACTCGCCTGTAATGGCATTGGTAAGGAAAGCTTTTGGAATGCCTGTATCTCTGGCCGCTCAGGCATACGACGCATCACCCGCTTTGATGCCAGTAACCTCCCAACACAAATAGCGGGTGAGATTCTTGACTTTGCTCCCTCTGCTTTCGCTCTCACCCCGGAAGAATGTTCAACTATGGACCGCGCCACTCAATTAGCTATTGCCGCAGCCCATCAGGCCTTGCAAGATGCCAACCTTATCAACACTCTCAACGAAGAGGAGCGTAACAATACCGGTGTATACATCGGCTCAGCCATGGGTGCGCTTGGAGAAGGTGAACAGATCTGGCTTCGCTTGACTGATAGCGGAGCACATCCTCTACAGATGCCGGAAAACTCCATTATTGCTGCTTCCTTATTGATGCCCCATGCACCCGCAGCTGCCATCGCTGCACGCCATCATCTGCACGGACCGTGTATGGTCATCGGTACAGGATGCTCCGCCGGCGGAGATGCCATTGGCGAAGCCTTCTGGGCTATTCAAGAAGGATATGCTGATCGCATGTTGGCCGGGGGTGCCGACGCTACTATTACCTATGCAGGCATGGACGCCTTCTGTGTTATCGGCGCAATGAGTACACGCAATGACTCACCAGAACGAGCATCTCGTCCATACGATCAGGAACGTGATGGTTTCGTCATGGCCGAAGGGGCTGGTATACTCCTCCTGGAGGAACGTGAAAAGGCCATCGCACGCAATGCGCATATCTATGCTGAGATCATAGGTTTTACGACGAACATGAACGCATATCATATGACGAGCTTGCCACAGGGCGGTGTGCCTCTGCAAAAACTTCTAGAACAGGCATTAGCCGAAGCACAGCTTACACCATATGAGCTCGACTATATCAATTCCCACGGCAGTTCAACACCTCCTAATGAGGTCGCTGAAACAGCCGCCTACAAAGCCGCTTTTGGGAAACACGCTTATCACATCCCTATTAGTGCCACCAAATCAATGATTGGGCATGCCCAGGGAGCAGCCAGTGCCATTGAAGCTGTTGTCACCACCCTGACCTTGGAACATCAGATTATTCCACCAACCATCAATCAGGAACAGGCTGATCCGCGCTGCGATCTTGACTATGTACCAAATGTAGCACGACCTGCTACCGTCAATATAGCTCTCACACATTCCAGCGGCTTCGGCGGTGTCAATAGTGCGCTTACTCTAGTGCGACCTGATTGGGTCGAACAGCATCAATAGGAGAAACTTACCATGGCATATACTTCAGAGCGGCGCGTCGTCGTCACAGGATTGGGTGTGGTAGCGGCAAATGGCATTGGGAAAGAGGCTTTCTGGCAAGCAACCTGTAAAGGCAGCTCTGGTATCAAACTCATTCAACGCTTCCCTATAGATAATGTATCCATTAAGGTCGCTGGCGAAATCAACAATTTTCTCGCCACTGACTACATTGATCGCAAGCTGATCAATCGTACTGACCGTGTCACTCATTTTGCCTTCGCTGCCGTTCAGGAGGCATTAAAAGACTCAGGGTTAACCATCAGCAACGAAGATCCTCAACGCATAGGAACGGTCATCGCCAATACCGTGGGCGGCTTAGAGTATGTCATAGATCAAACTCAGCTCCTGTATAGTCGTGGCCCTCGCGCCCTCAGTGCCTATACAGCCATAGCTTGGCTTCAAGTCGCCAATGTAGGTCAGATTTCCATTCGTCACGGTATCCAGGGTTATTCCAAAACTCCTATCAACGACACTGTGAGCGGCCTGGATGCCATGGCTATGGCCTACAAAGCTATTCAGCGCGGCACAGCAGACGCTATCATCACTGGCGGTAGCGAAGCACCCCTGCATCCCTTCTTCCTCATTGTCCTGGCCCATGACAATCACCGTTACGTCAATGGCGATGACCCCCATGCATACCGTCCCTTTGACCGCCGCGCCGCCGGATTACTCATAGCAGAAGGAGCTGGGATGTGTATCCTGGAAGAGTACGAACACGCACGGAGGCGTGGAGCTCACATCTATGGAGAAATAGTCGGCTTCGGTCAAACCAATGACGCTCTTGGACTACAGATTCCCTCCTCCAATGGCACACAATACGCTCGTGCCATAACCATGGCTATGCACAAAGGCCATCTCTCACCACACGACATCGGTTACTTCAGTCTCGATGGACGTGCTCTGCCTTCCTCAGATCAGGGTGAAGCCGAAGCCTTGGGTCTCGTTTTCGGCAATGAGCTCGCACAACTTCCCGTTACCGTCCCACGCACCATGCAAGGCCACAGCTACGCCGCCAGCGGAGCCATCGACACCATCACTGCCTTCTTGGCTCTCCAACATCAGATCATCCCACCCACTATCAACTGTGAAGAACTCGATCCTCGCTACGGCCTCAACATGGTCCACAACGAACCTCAACCCCTCTCTGCGTCTGCGGTTCTCCTCGGTGCACGCGGCATCGGCGGCATGAATGTCGCTCTCGCCGTCCAAAGGGTCTAAAGGAGGAGCAGGGGGCTTCACCCCCTGCTGAGGTTTGGGGCGTTTCTCTTGCATCGTCTCCTCCCTTCTTGCACAAAACAACATAATACGCTCTTATAACTCACGCCACAGTTGCCCCGAAGTATCTCTGCAACGTATCATTACTATGAGCCAATGTTATCACAACTCATAGCAAGGATACGTACTATGAACAAACAACCCCCCCATCTACCATCTTTCAACTCTCATACCTCCCATGAAAGTCAATACCACCACTCTGTCTCCGTTCTCATTGTAGGGGCAGGACCAACCGGTTTGGCAGCTGCCAACTTCCTTGGCTTAGCCAACATAGACACCCTCCTCATCGAACGCAACCCTACCCTCAGCGATACTCCCCGCGCCATTGCCCTCGACGATGAAGGTCTGCGCATCTGCCAGAATATGGGGCTGAGTACCCAGGTAAGCCAATGCCTCCTTTCAGACATCAATGCCCTCTATATCTCAGGCAAGCACTTGCTGGTCAGGATAGCCCCCACTAGTAAGAGAAACGGTCATCCTTTCATCTCCACCTTTTTCCAGCCCGATCTTGAAGCAGCCTTGTTCCACGGCCTCAAACGCTTTCCCTGCGTCGATGTCCGCTTTCAACATACCATCGAGACCTTCGAGCAAACCGAAACGGGCGTGATTGTCTCCATCCGCACAGCCAAAGACAGGCTTTGGAAGGTAAAGTGTACGTATTTACTCGCCTGTGATGGAGGCCGCAGCACCATCCGCCACCTCCTCAACATTCCCATGCATGGCACAACCTTTGCCCAAAAATGGCTCGTCATCGACTGCCTTTCCGATCAGCAATCCTCCCCTATCGTCAAGTTCTTCTGTAATCCACATCGCCCAGCCGTCACCGTTCCTTCGCCCAACAACCGCAGACGTTGGGAATTTATGCTCCTCCCCGGTGAGAACGAACAAGACCTGCTCAACGAAGAAATCATCGCTACCCTCATCCAACAGACCGACGGCTCCCTCTCCTCTCCTTCCTTGCAAATTATTCGCCACACCATCTACGCCTTTCAGTCAACACTGGCAAAAACTTTCTATCATGGCAGAGTCTTCTTGCTCGGCGATGCCGCCCACATGATGCCCCCCTTCGGGGGACAGGGCCTTAATAGCGGCCTGCGCGACGCCCACAACCTCAGTTGGAAAATCGCTATGGTTATGCACGACCAAGCATCTTCCCAGCTTCTTTATTCCTATCATCAGGAACGCCACAGGCACGTCGCACAAATGATTAAACTCTCATCTTTTCTCGGCAGTATCGTCATGACCACCGCCAGACCTACCGCCTTCATTCGCGATACCATACTACGTTCCCTCAATGCCATACCGATCACCCGTGAATTCTTCACTCAGGGCCATATGAAGCCCCAACCCAGATACCAAAATGGCTTCTTTCTTGCTGACAGTACAAAAGAGGCAAAAGCCTTGGCAGGGCTTTTGCTCCCCCAGCCCCTCGTCACAACCCGCCAGGGCCACCATGTCCTTCTCGATGACATTCTCGGCTCCGACTTCGCACTGCTACGATGCCATCGTAATCCCAGCACAGCCTTCGCCTCCCTCAAAACCGACTTCTGGCAACACTTGAATGTACGTCCCATTTGTATCTTGCCCCCAAATAGCCATTTTCCCACAGAAACAGCCTCCCCACTCGGCATACCACTTACCATCGTCCAATCCAATGATCTAAACTTTCTACGCACCGTCCCCGATCTCTTCGTCCTGGTACGACCCGACCGCCACATCTTTGGGGCATTTAGAGAAGAAAAGGCCGATACAAACGTATCGGCCTTCCAAAGGATGCTACAAGGGCAGTGTTAGCTACTCTTTTACATCACCCAACATCAATGTATACAATTCTTGCTGCCGTGCCGCTCCCTTTTGATACACCTTCCCTCGTGAAACATCAGGCTGTACCGGTTCCTCCAATTGTGGCTCAACCTGGCTCACATCAGGTAGCACACCCAACGCAGTTAGAGCCAGCAAGGCCACACCTCGCGCCGATGCCTCACGCTCACGCGAAGGATAAAGCGGCGTTCCCAGTGTATCGGCAACAATCTGTTGCAGCGTTAGTGAACTCAACAAAGCACCTCCACTGCCGATCACCTTTGGTTTCTTATCGCCTATTTGCAGGGCCTCGTTAAGCTGCTTATACACGATTTCAAGCTGATAGGCTAACCCCTCCATACATGCACGCAAGATATCTACTGGCGTCGTGTGGGCCTGCAAACCAGCCATCACCGCACGGGCTTCCGCATGCCATCCAGGACTACGTTCTCCCGTGAGAAACGGCAGTACCGTTAACCCATGCCCATCAGGCGGCAACTCTGCCACCTTATCCTCAACCTCTTTTAAGGAGGAGATCTGTAGCGTATGGCTCAGCCATGCAAATACATTTCCGCCCTCACTCAACGCACCTCCTAGCAGCGCACGTTTCGCATCCAGCAGGTATAGCCATAGCCCCGGCGGCAGCACCATTTCTTTCTCCGCCGATACCACCACCCGCATCGCACTCGACGTGCCAATCGTCAACGCCCAATTTTCCTCCCTCGCGCAGCCCGATCCCGCATTCGCCGCCGCGCCATCCCCAATCGCCGGGAACCAGGGCACATCGCGTAACGTCGGCCAGCGTTCAGCATACTTTTTCGTCAATCCAGTCATACCTTCATTGACATCACCTAGCGGCGGCAATTGCTCCTCGCGTACTCCTAGCATCTTCATTAATTCCGTATCCCATATGCGCGTGCGCGTCACCAGCATCCCCGTACCAGAAGCCATTGAGAAACTGCACACAGATCGCCCTAAGAACTGTTGGAGCAAATACTCGCCAAAGGACAGCCAGCGTGCTACACGCTTAAACGCATCCGGCTGTGTTGTCGCCAGCCAGCGCAATTTCGCAGGCCAGTAGCTCGCATGCAGCCGCGCTCCTGTGCGCTGGTGTATCGCTACCCGATCTAACTGTTTTGCCAGCTCGGCTACCGCACGTCGTGGCCGTGTATCTTCCCATGTCAACAAAGGGATGACGGGGCGGCCATCCTGATCCACGCCTAGCAGACTGTGCCAGAACGTATCTGTTGCCACTGCTCCTATTGAGGATGCCAGCGAGCCTGCTGCGTGCAATGCTTTATCAATGGTGGCCGCCACAACCTCCACCAGCTTATCCGCGTCCACCGATACCTCACCTTCCCCTGTGATCGTCAACTCATACATATCCTGTGCCTGGATGCTTGGCACTGCTACACCTGCTGCATCAAAGAGCAGTGCCCGTGTCGAAGATGTTCCTACATCCAAAGCCAGTACAAACGGTGTGTGTGTGTTGAAATCAACTGCCTGTCGTTCTTGCTCATGCTGCATACACTTCTCTGCCTCTCTACACGAGAAATCAACTTTGATCCTTCCGGTTCTATCCGAACAACTCCATCACGAAACATTTTAACACTCACCTACACAGAATAGCACATTTGGATATATCGTCCTTTTTTCCGACCCCTCAGTGATTGTACAGATATAAGAGGTATCTTTACTACACAATCCATTCATGGGAGAGAACACATGCAGAAAAAAGTCCTACAGCTGCTCATCATGCTTACGGTCATAGCAACAGCATTAACAGCTGTCTTCATTGGTGTTAAGGCCTCCACTACACAGATCAACAACCAGGCACAGCTAGCTCCGCATTCAAGCTCAACAGCTTTTCCTCACGTCCAAGGTACACAGATCATCGATGGTTCCGGCCATCCACTTATTCTCCGTGGAGCAGAAATCGAAAGTGCCTTTGATAACATGGGGCGTTGGCAAAATGGCTCACGCTTAACTCAGGTTCTCAACACCACCATCTTTACTGTCATGGTAGGTGACTGGAAGATGAATGCGTTACGCCTATGCCTGTCTAATTGGATCTACGCCAAAGATAGTGTCAACTATTTGAAACTCCTCGATCAGGTCGTACAAAAGGCTAATGCCGCCGGCTTATACGTTGTGCTGAACCTCCACGATGATGGCACTGCTGGCTCACCCTATGGAGACAATGCCGACCTGCCAAAAACGCAAGATAAAGCCTTCTGGCAAGTTCTTGCCACTCACTACAAAAGCAATCCTAGGGTCCTCTTCGATCTCTACAATGAGCCACAAGATACCAGCTGGTCCCAATGGCTCAATGGCGGTGGCACGGTCGACGGAGCCACAGTGGTCGGTCACCTACAGATGATCAACACTATCCGGACCGCCGGTGCCAAACAAATCATCATCGTGGAACCAGGAACCTCTGGCGGCAGGGGCAAAGGTTGGTCAAACTTTACCAACACCATCCCTGATCCCAACGTTATGTACTCCCTACACGTCTATGCTCACATTGCTGATACTCCTCAACAGCAAGATGCCAAATGGGGACCAATCCTCAATCACCACCCCATCTATTACGGTGAGTGGGCCTTACTGGTTAATGGCAGTCCTCCCCAAGGCTATGGTTTCTGCCAGAACATTGTTCCCAGCCAGGCCAATCAGGATGTTACCAACTTCCTCAAGTATATGGCCTCCCGCAACGCCAACTGGACAGCATGGGAGTTCGGCGCGTACCATCTGATTCAAGACTATACCAAATTCACACCAACCACGCTCAATATCCCCTGGAAGTGCGGCGACCCAACATCGCATGCAGGCATGGGAACACTGGTCAAACAGTACATGCTTACTGGAAAATAAGTGGCTTCATAAAAGGGTGAGGCAAAGCTGGCATTCCCAGTTTTACCTCACCCTTTATCTCTTCTCCACACTATGTTCTCTGACTTCCCTATTGTTCACTTGCCGAACCTGCTCACCTGAATTATGCTACATAGTAAGTAGAACGTGCCAGAGCAAACAACCAATATATTCTGGTCGGCAGTATATCACAAAGGAAGCACAATCTTGTTAGATCAACCACCACCAGACACTACCAACAGCACTACTCAGCAGGTACAGGTAGCCGCCGGTGCGCTTATCCTCCCTGGCCTCCTGCACATCCCTGACCATGCACGTGGCATCGTCGTCCTGGCTCACGGCAGTAATAACGTTGAAAGCGATGCTCACTATGATGAACTGGCAGCAGACCTTCAGCAGGCAAGACTGGCAACTCTCTTCGTCCACCTCCTCACCGAGGAAGAAGAAAAAATAGACAATGAAACCCATTTCTTCCGTTTCAACGTCAATATCCTCCACCAACGCCTCATGGGTCTCGCCCAATGGCTGCTCGATACTCCAGCAACCCAGAACCTCGGTATCGGCTATTTCGGCATTGGCCCTACCGGTGCAGCCGCCCTTATCGCCGCCGCCGAACGTCCCGATGCCATCCAGGCGGTTGTCGTCGGCAATGGGCGTATTGACCTTGCCCAACCCTATCTCTCTCGTGTCCTCGCCCCTACCCTTCTGCTCGTTGGTGAACGTGATAGCACCGCCGTCAACAGCAACCGTGATGCACTGACCCAGCTTCCCGCCGAATTTGAGGCAAACAAACGCCTGGAAACTCTCCCCGGCGTCACTCAGCTCTTTGAAACCCTGGATTCACTCAAAAAAGTCATTGAGCTATCCGGCCAATGGTTCCAACGCCACCTCGAACCGATCATATAATGATGCCGCCCTTTAGCCCAATCCATTTCAAAGAAGACGTGTTGCCAGTCAAACCACGCCGCTTCACGAGTGTCATCCTGAGCGCGAGCGAAGGATCTCTCTGCGGCCAGAGATCCTTCGCTCGCGCTCAGGATGACAAAGCGAGATGCTCTCGTCTTTGAAATGTATTGGCCCTTTAGCCAGGAAACAAATGAAAGCGAAAAAAAGTAAACTCAAAGATAGTTGGGTCACTGTTGATGGCCTCCCTATCTCCTCACCCCTCAGAAACGCCAGAACCGCCGCATTAAACTCTTCTGGCTGATCAAACATCCCCACATGGCCCGCCCTCTTGAGCAACAACAAATGAGCATGAGTAATCTCTTGCCGCAACACATCGCCCAGCACCGGCGGCACCAGCGTATCATTCACCCCCCATATCAGCAGCGTCGGAGCCTTTATCGACTTCAAATAATCACGTATATCCTTCGTCAGTAAATCCTGCGCCGCCCGTAATAACGTCAGAGGCCCAGCACGCAACGCATCATAGACCAGTACCGGAAAGAAGTGCGGAGTCAAATAACGTATCGCCACAATCAACGGTATCGCATACCCCAGTATTGACCAGAACTTCGGAATACCTGCCGGTGAAACCAGCACCAACCGATCTACTACCTCTGGTCTGCTAGCCGCCACGCGCAGGCAAATATAGCCACCCATCGAATGAGCTATCAGATGAGCCTTCACAATTCCCACCGCCTTCATCCATGCTACCAGTCCGTCCGCCACCTCATCTAACGTCAAGCGACGGGGAAAATGCCGCATCATCCCAAAACCCGGTAAATCTATTAAATACACCCGGTAGTGTTCGGCCAGCGCAGGCACATTACGGCTCCACCAGCGTAAAGAACCCGAAAGTCCATGTACTAGCACAAGCGGCTCACCCTCCCCCGTCACCTGATAGTACATCATATATTGCCCTACCTGAACCTCGCGCCTCTCTATTTTTTCCATAGAACAGTCTCACATTACATTACGTACCAAAATGGATGGGCAGGGGTGCGTTTCACATTTTTGCGGGCCTGACCCCCACAAGGGGCAATCCATTTCAAATACGACGTGTTGCCAGTCAAACCAAGCCGATGCAGCCGTGTCATCCCTTCGTTCCTCAGGGCAAGCTCTGAGCGCAGCGAAGGATCTCTGTCCGGTGAGAGATCCTTCGCTGCGCTCAGGATGACATTGTTAGGTAACTTAGGTTCCTGCATTATGGATGCTCCCGCAAAAACCTCTCAATCTCTGCCTGCTCACTTTCGCTCAGGCGAAACTCTGCCGCTCCAATTATATCCTCTATCTGTTTTGGATGTCGGCCACCAACAATAGCAGCGGTTACTGCCGGATGTTGTAACACCCAACCGACCGCGACCTCACCTGCAGAGCGGCTATGGGGATAGCCCACATTCTGCAACAAGCTTGCCAGTTCCAGGTTGCGTGACAGGCGAGGCTCCTGAAATTCTTTGTCGCGTTTGCGCCAATCATTCTCCGGTAGTTCCGCTACCCGATCTTTACTCATCGTGCCTGTGAGCAAGCCGGACATCATCGGTGAATAGACAATTACTCCTATCTGATGCTCCTGGCAATATCCCAATATCTCATCTTCCACATCTCGCTTAATCAGCGAATATGGGGGCTGTAGCGAAGCAATTGGGGCAATCTCCTCCGCTCGACGCATCTGGCTGACATTAAAATTCGACACACCGATGTAACGCACCTTGCCTTCCCGCTGGAACTTCGCCAGCGTACTCCACCCTTCCTCAATATCGGCATCAGGATTCGGCCAGTGAATCTGGTATAAATCTATCACATCCACTTGCAGCCGACGCAAACTATTCTCCAGCTCCTTGCGCAGCGACTGCTCCTTCAGGCTGCTGGTTATCTCACCTTTATCATTCCACACTCGCGAACACTTCGTAAACACATAGGGCTTATCACCACGCCACTCTTTCAACGCCTGACCAACAATCTCTTCTGAGTGACCAAGACCGTATGCTGCTGCTGTATCTATCCAATTCATCCCCAGTTCAAGCGCACGGTGAATCGTCGCAAGTGACTCCTTATCATCCTGCTCCCCCCAGGCATTAAGCCAATTTCCTCCACCCATGGCCCACGTTCCCAGACCCAGTGGCGTAATCTGCAAATCCGTCTTTCCCAACTGTCTCGTTTGCATACATCAATCCTTTCTTCAACATTTCAACAAAACCATTCCTTCTCTCCCTATCTTACAGATTTTGCTTCTCCTCAGGCAAGCTGAACAGAAGCAACTGGCCTGAAGACTTGCCTCTCTTAAAAAAGGTGTGGCATACTAGTTTGAGAAGACGAGAGCCCTTCTTTGTATCGGTGAACGTGAATTTGATGTGCAGTCTCTTATCTTCTTATCGCTATACGGAAGGAAAGACAGCTATGATGAGAGATATCTCTGTGATCAGGCTGATTGAGGTAGCCTGTCGTCAAGAAGATGTCCTACCTGTGATCTGGGAAATTCAAAATATCGAGAAGACCGAAGTGAAAGCCGATGTCGTCCAGGTCAACAAGCAGACCGAGCGGATGGGAACCTACCAGGTACGAGGTCATTTCGCTGGTATTCCCTGGCACAATGAATTTGCCTATGTCCTACACGAACAAGGATTTCATAGCTTGGAAGCTCATCCTCCTACATCAGGCTCTCGTATTCAAGGAGGATTTGTTGCTGTATCCACTGGCAAGCAGAACTGCACGATCCTCCATTACGAGCAGTATATCTTGCCAAAATGGGCAATTCCTTTGAAACTCTTGATAGAATGGTATCTACAATGGAGCATGAAAAAAGAACTGCACGATCTGAAAACTATCATTCTTGAGCGTGCCGCCAAAGCATCACATTCGTGATATGAAAGCTTTTTCACGAAAAGTCCATATGAACTGAAAAGGAGACCATTCATGCTCAACCTAGATATTATCCGTGCCCATTTTCCCGCCCTTACCTTAAATCCATCAACCATCTATTTCGATAACCCAGGTGGCACTCAGATTGCGCAAGAGAGCTTACAACGTATTTCACATTATCTTCAATACACCAACGCCAACCACGGGGGCGAGTTCCATACCAGCCGCGCATCCGATGCGACCGTTGCCGAAGCGCGACAGGCCATGGCCGACTTCCTCAACGCTGTTCGCCCAGAAGAGATCGTCTTTGGCCCCAATATGACCACGCTGACCCTCTCCATCAGCCGCAGCCTGGGCCGCACCCTCCAACCCGGTGATGAAATCGTCGTCACTCGCCTCGATCACGATGCCAACATTGCCCCCTGGCTGCTCGTCGCCGAAGATCGCGGCTGCACCGTGCGCTGGGTCGACTTTCACGAAGAAGACTGCACCCTCGACATGGAGGACTTAGCTCGTCAGATCACACCTCGTACCAAAATCGTGGCTGTGGGGTACGCCTCCAATGCAGTCGGCACCATCAACGACATGCAAAAAGCCGTCCAACTGGCCCATCAAGCAGGAGCACTTTGTTTTATCGACGCGGTCCAATACGCCCCCCACCGACCTATCGACGTACAGGCCATCGACTGTGACTTCCTGGCCTGTTCCGCCTATAAATTCTTCGGCCCTCACCTTGGCATCCTCTACGGTAAATACGAACTGCTCGACCAACTCACTGCCTACAAAGTTCGTCCCGCCAGCAACCTACCACCCGAAAAATTCGAGACCGGCACGCAGAGCTTCGAGGCCATTGCCGGTACGCTTGGTGCCATTGAATACTTCGAGCAGATCGGCAACACCTTTGGCGCAGCTTACGCCGACCAGTATAAAGACACTTTCACCCGTCGTCGTCTGGCCCTCAAACAAGCCATGGCCGCCATCACCGACTACGAACTCGAACTCAATCACTCCCTCCTCGAAGCCTTCAGCTCTATCCCCGGTCTACACATACACGGTATCACCAGTCCCCACAGCCTTGACCAGCGCGTTCCCACCTTCTCCTTCACCCGCGATGGCTGGACACCTTCTGATATCGCCACAGCCCTCGACAAAGCAGGCATCAATGTCTGGAATGGCAATTTCTACGCCCTCGCGGTCACAGAACGTCTCGGCCTGGAAGATAAAGGTGGGTTGTTACGCGTTGGATTGGTTCACTATAATACGCAGGCGGAGATTGATAGGCTGGCGACGGCAATGTCGGAGATCCCGCACTTTATGTGATAAGGCAAGGTTCAATGTGGGCCAATTGTACTTGATAGTTTGAATAGTCAAATTGAAATCTGAATTGGCCCAGTGAGCCACTTTGCGCCATTTGGTCTGTGAGGAACTGTCAACTTCATTTGAACCATGCCTAAGGAAAATCCGGGGATGGGAGATAGCCGCCGAAGATGTATTACCCTATACTCCTGGGAGTCAAGTCGAGTGCATCGTCATGGGAATGGCAACCACACCGGAAGCTGAACCGAGTAAGCGTGCGTATTATGGGCGGAGGCTCATCAATGGCATAGTACGCTTTCTCCAGGAATTAGCGGCAAAAGATATTACGATTACCAAATTGTATGCCACCAGTGTCACACCAACGGGGATAGCTATTCTGAGAAACACGGGGTTTCAAGAAATCGGACACATTGGGAAACGTATTGCTTTTGAACTGGATACCATGACCTCAGAGGCACGTCTCGCAAAGCAGTACAGGGCGATATTACAGAAAAGCCATTCTAACACACTCCATCAAGCCATGAAAAAATAGTACCATCAAGTTAGAGCAAATAAGCAGATAACAAATACCCAGGACTCATGCACAACAACGTGCAGAAATCCTGGGTATCTTTTTGCCTATCAAACCCCAACGGGAAGGCCAAGCCATCCGTGAACCGCATTCATAATCTACTTAAAGCGAAATCCTTCAGGACTGCATTTCCACAAGTGAATTACTTGGCGACCCTCTATCCCTTGACAACTCCTGAGTTATTTGATAAGTTTGCCTATGTTAGCCTCTCGACTCAGGAAAGTAGAGAGGATTGTTGGGAATGGCGTGCCTCGAAGAACGCAAATGCAATACGCACTCTGCTAAGGGCTTGTTAAAAAATAACTTCCCGCATTGGCTGGCAACACTATCACTGCTCCTTGCTTCGTGAATGGAAGTTATTTCTTAACGACTCCTTTAAGCTACATGTTTGATGAAGATTTATCCTTGAAAGGTCAATGTCATGCCACGTATTTTCGATAATATCGAGCTACCCCTTTTATCAGCATTAAAAGATACCCTTCAAATCTCTAAACGCGCCGATTTTTGCGTTGGCTATTTCAATTTGCGTGGCTGGAAAAGCATTGATGCGCAGATCGAACCCTGGACAGGAGGAAATAACGCTTGCTGTCGCCTCATGATCGGTATGCAGGCAGTGCCGCAAGATGAGCTCCGTCAAGTTTTTAGCCTGACAGGCAATCAGGATATTATCGATAATCAGGCAGTCATACGTTTCAAGAAACGGGTGGCCGAGGAGTTTCGAGAGCAATTGATGATTGGGGCTCCATCAAATACTGATGAAGCTGGCTTGCGTCGTCTCAGTGCACAGATCAAAGCGAAGAAGGTTATCATTAAACTTTTCCTGGGTCACAAGCTACACGCCAAACTCTATTTACTCTATCGCACTGATCCTATCAGCCCGATTGTTGGTTATTTAGGCAGCAGTAATCTCACTTTTGCCGGGCTTTCCCACCAGGGGGAACTGAATGTTGATGTCGTTGATCATGACGCTTGCCGCAAGCTCGAAAAGTGGTTTAATGACCGTTGGGATGATCATTGGTGCCTGGATATCTCCGATGAACTGGCAACTATCATCAATACTAGCTGGGCACGCGAAGAAACGCTGCTACCCTATTATATCTATCTGAAAATGGCCTATCACCTCTCAGAGGAGGCACGTTCCGGACTATCCGAGTTTCGCATCCCTCGTGATTTTGGGAATCGCTTGTTTGAGTATCAGTCGGCCGCCGTCAGGATTGCGGCTCATCATGTGAATAAGCGTAATGGCGTCTTGTTAGGTGATGTGGTTGGACTCGGAAAGACCCTGATGGCTACCGCCCTGGCACGCATCCTGCAAGATGACCAGTCCTTGGAAACATTAATCATTTGTCCAAAGAACCTCGTGAAGATGTGGCAGGATTATGTTGGGCAATACCGCCTGATTGCTGAGGTACTTTCTATCAGCAGGGTTATTCGGGAACTGCCGAATTTACGCCGTTTCCGGCTCGTCATCATTGATGAAAGTCACAATCTGCGCAATCGTGAGAGTCAGAGTTATAGAGCAATCAAGGATTACATTGAGAAAAACGATAGCAAATGTATCCTGTTGTCGGCTACACCCTACAATAAAACCTATCTCGATCTCTCTAACCAGCTCCGGCTCTTTGTACCGGAAGATAGGGACCTGGGGATTCGTCCTGAAAAGCAATTAGCGGCCATGGGCGAACCTCAATTTTTGAGCCGTTACCAGTGCTCTGTCCGTTCGCTCGCAGCTTTTGAAAAGAGCGAGTATGCCGACGATTGGCGTGATCTAATGCGACTTTACCTTGTTCGTCGCACCCGCAGTTTCATTCAGGATAACTATGCCGAAACAGATCCCATCACCGGTCGCAAGTACCTGGAATTTGCCGACGGTAACCGTTCCTACTTTCCTACACGAACCCCACGCACTGTTAAATTCCACGTAGAGAGGCAAGGAACAAGTGATCCTTACACCCGGCTCTACTCGGATGCTGTTGTAGAAACCATCAATAATCTCAATCTCCCGCGTTATGGATTGGGAAATTATATTGCCTCTTCTCCCAAGCAGAAACCAACTCAAGCTGAGAAACTGCAACTTGATAGCCTCTCGCGGGCGGGAAAACGCTTGATGGGTTTCTGTCGTACCAACCTTTTCAAACGCCTGGAAAGCAGTGGGAGCGCATTTATCCAATCGCTCGAACGCCATATTCTGCGTAACTACATCTATCTTCATGCGATTGAGCAAGGGCTGGATATTCCCATAGGTACCCAGGATGTCGAGATGCTCGATACACGTATTAGCGATGAAGATAGTGAGGTAGGGTTTACTGAATTAAGCGAAGATGATGAAAATGTTTCGCAGCCCAATATATCAAACGCTTCTTACCGCAGTGAGGCTGATTACCAGCAGAGAGCTGCTGCTGTCTATGCGGAATACCGATCTCGATATAATAACCGTTTCAAGTGGCTGCGTCCGACCCTTTTTGTACCAAATCTAAGGAAAGCTCTGCTAGAAGATGCCAGGAATCTCCTCGTTATACTCACGCGAAGTGGTAGATGGGATGCAGCTGACGATAAGAAGCTTGAGGCATTAGTTGATTTGCTCACCAACACCCATCCCAACGAGAAGGTGTTGGTCTTTACACAGTTTGCCGATACGGTGGACTACTTGGCCGGTCAACTCAAAGCCAGAGGTATTCAGGCTATAGAAGGGGTCACCGGTGGCTCCCAGGACCCAACGGGCCTAGCCTGGCGTTTCAGCCCTATGAGTAATGAGAAACGTAATCTCATCGCTCCTGCCCATGAATTACGTATCCTGGTTGCCACAGATGTATTAAGTGAAGGTCAAAATCTACAAGACGCCAGTATCGTTGTGAATTACGATCTCCCCTGGGCTATTATTCGCCTGATCCAGCGGGCGGGCCGTGTAGATCGTATTGGGCAGAAGTCGGATACCATCCTCTGTTATTCGTTCCTGCCTGCCGATGGTGTGGAGCGCGTCATCAGGCTGCGGGCGCGGGTTCGCCAGCGTTTAAAGGAGAATGCCGAGGTAGCTGGCACCGATGAGGCTTTTTTTGAGGATGATGCCGACGATCAAACTATTCTCAACCTCTATAATGAGAAAGCCGGTATCCTGGAAGGAGATGCTGATACAGAGGTAGACCTGGCATCGTATGCCTATCAAATCTGGAAGAACGCGACGGACGCCAATCCTAGTCTGAAATCAATCATCGAAAACTTGCCCAATGTAGTGTTCTCTACCCGTGCTCATGTGGGTACTTTTACGGCACCAGAGGGAGTCCTTGTTTACATGCGTACTGCCGACGGCAACGATTCGCTGGCATGGATTGATCGCAACGGTAAAAGTGTCACCCAATCCCAGCTGGCTATTCTACGTGCTGCTGAGTGTTCCTTAAGCATACCGGCTATTGAACGGCCTGCCAATCAACACGAGTTGGTGCGGCGTGGTGTTGAATATATCGCTGAAGAAGAAAAGATGGTCGGTGGTCAACTTGGGCGTCCTTCCGGGGCACGCTACCGAACGTATCAGCGACTCAAACAGTACGCCGATACGCTGAAAGACACTCTCTTTGAATCAACTGAACTGCTGAAGGCTATTGACGATATCTACCGCTACCCATTGCAACAGGTTGCTATTGATAGGCTCAATCGCCAACTCAAGAGCGGCATCAGCGATGAACTATTGAAAGACCTAGCGATTGCTCTACGTGCCGATGATCGACTCTGTATAATGCAAGAAGAGGAACAGGAGCGCGAACCACATATTATTTGCTCTCTGGGTTTATTTGATCCTGAAAGGAAATACTAGCACATGCCAATCATTCGAGAAATTGCCCAACGCTATCTCAAGGATTTTAATTTTAAATCCCTGTTCACTCAGCAACTGGGCTGGAATAATTACAATGCCAGACCGCTCTACGTCCCTCTGGATGATCAAACCTACACATTGCGTACAGTGGTTGAGAAGCGTGGTATGGTGGTCTACGTGTGCGAGCCAGCTTCAGATGGCAGCATCCCTCTCAGCCCGGTACGTCGTAAAATTGAAAAGGAAGTCACCAAAACTAGCTATGAACATATTATTATCTATATTGATGCACAGCGAGAGCACCAGGTATGGCAATGGATACGCCGTGAACCTGGAAAACCAACCGCCAGCCGTGAAATTTCTTTCTCTAAAAACCAGACAGGCGAGGCTCTATTACAGAAACTTCCAGGTATTGCCTTCGATTTAAGCGAGGAAGATAATCTCACCACCAGCCATGTCACCGGCAGTGTGCGCCGTGCCTTTGATATTGAACGTGTCACGAAACGTTTCTACGATCGCTTCAAAGCCGAACATGCCGCATTCCTGAAGTTCATTGAGGGTATCCCCATTGAAGGAGATCGCGAATGGTATGCATCGCTGATGCTCAACCGTTTGATGTTTGTCTATTTTATCCAGAAAAAGAGCTTTCTGGACAACAATGAACATTATCTGCGGAATCGTCTACGAGCTGTCCAGGCGAGTAAGGGCAAAGACAACTTCCTGAACTTCTATCGTCATTTTCTGTTGCGTCTCTTTCATGAAGGGCTGGGCAAGCAGGAACATTCAGCAGAGCTTGAGGCCTTACTTGGAAAGGTGCCTTATCTGAATGGCGGTCTCTTCGATGTGCATGAACTGGAACGAGCTAACCAGCATATCCAGATTGCTGATGAGGCTTTTGAAAAGCTTTTTGACTTCTTCGATGCCTACCAGTGGAACCTGGATGAGCGACCTCTACATGCGGATAACGAGATCAATCCCGATGTACTAGGCTACATCTTTGAGAAGTACATTAACCAGAAACAGATGGGAGCCTATTACACCAAAGAGGACATCACCGAGTATATCGGCAAGAACACCATTATTCCTTTCCTCTTTGATGCTGCCGAAGACAAATGCGTCATCGCTTTCGAGCCGGGCAGTACCACCTGGCGACTGTTGCAAGAGAATCCTGACTCTTACATCTATGAAGCAGGAAAAAAAGGAGTAGAGCGACCCCTTCCTCCTGAGATCGCTGTAGGGTTGGATAATGTTTCCCAACGTACAGCATGGAATAGGCCCGCACCCGAAGAGTACGCTTTACCAACAGAGATATGGCGCGAGGTAGTGGCACGGCGTAAACGCTGCGAGGAGGTTCGCGACAAATTGGCATCCGGTGAGGTTCACTCCATTAATGATCTGATTACCTACAATCTCGACATTCGTCAATTTGCTCTCGATGTGATTGAGAGCAGCGAGGGACCGGAACTGGTGCGAGCATTCTATAACAGTATTACCAATGTGACCATACTGGATCCAACCTGTGGCTCTGGAGCCTTTCTCTTTGCAGCACTCAACATTCTTGAACCCCTCTACGAAGCCTGTCTTGAATGTATGCAGTCAATGGTCAGCGATCGCGACCGTCTCGATGAACATACCACGCCACAAAGCCGCCGGAGCGGTCAGCAAAGCCTGACCGATTTTCGCACCATTCTTAAACAGGTAGAACAGCATCCAAACCGCCGCTACTTCATACTCAAGTCGATCATTATCAATAATCTCTACGGTGTGGATATCATGGAGGAAGCCACCGAAATTTGTAAACTCCGGCTCTTCCTCAAGCTAGCAGCGCAGGTAGAGCGAGATACGACTAAACCCAACTTCGGACTCGAACCACTCCCCGATATCGACTTCAATATCCGAGCAGGCAATACGCTTGTAGGTTTCGCGACCTACGAAGAAGCAAAGAAGGCCATTTCAAGCAAGCTGGATTTTGGCAATGCGCTGGAACGTATCGAGCAAAAAGCTAAAGGGGTGGAACGAGATTTTGAAATCTTCCGCAAGACGCAAACCGAATTTGATATAGACCCTAGCGCAATGACTGATATGAAGCGTCAAATCCGTGAGCAATTAAAGGAACTAAACGCGGAACTCGATAGTTATCTGGCAGAGGAATATGGTATTGATCAGAATAATATTCCTAACAAAGATATCTATGAGAAAAAATATGAGCAGTGGCGATTAAGTCATCAACCCTTCCATTGGTTTGTGGAATTCTATGGGATTATGAAGAGCGGTGGGTTTGATGTGATCATTGGGAATCCGCCGTATGTAGCTTATAGCAAAGTTAGAGGTGTTTATCAAGTACATAATTATCTAACTGAACCCTGTGGCAACTTATATGCATTCGCAATGGAGCGTTCATTACATCTACTGCGGCAAGGAAGTTACTTTGGGATGATCGTTCCTGTCAGTTCTGTTTCTAGTGAAAGTTATAAGCCGTTGATCGGTTTGTTTTTGCCTCACCAATCATGGTTGGGTTCCTACTCCAATCGGCCTGGAAAGCTATTTGCAGGTGTTGAACAACGGCTCACAATCTTTGTTGTCAAGAATTCTATAATCTCCGATCAATTCACTGCACCTTATCAACACTGGTAGTAACTACTCAGGTGACCAAGCGACCGGTAAAGGTTGACCATGGAAGACAGCCGTCAGAGCAGAGAGCATGGAGTGTCCTTGCTTGCGCATCGTCGACAGATAACTGCGGATGTGGCAAAAAGCGGTGACCCCAGTCGCACTGCGAAAGGTGCCCGAAATCTTTTGCTGCACTTTGGCCCAGCGAAGATCGCGCTCCGCCTGGTTATTCGTAAAAGGAATGCGCAGGTCGTCAAGCAGAGCCAGCACTTGCTCGGCACGCGCCATCAGCGCATCCAGCAGATTCTTGGCCTTGCTTTGCTTGGGCCGGCCTTTGCGCGATCCTCCGGAAGACACGGGGGGTGGAGGTTGAGCCGCATAGCCCGCCGCCAGAATCTCGAAATAGCGAGCGACCCATTCGTCGCGCTCGATGGCGGGAACAGCAGTCAGGTGGAGCAGACGCCACTGCTGACACGCATCATGCAGATCGAGCAAGAAGTCGTGCATCTCCACAGCCCACTGCTGCTGTTCCTGCTCGGCAACGGCGGTACAGTCTCGCATCAGGTGAGCGCCACAAATGCTGTGAGCACAGCCATACGCATCATAGCTGGCCAGTCGGTCGTGCATGCCTCGCCCAGCAAAGCGCGGCCAGATGCCGATCTCGTCCATCGCCGGTCGGCCGCGCGACGCATGCCAGGCCAGATGCGTCAGAAAGCGCGTGCAGTTCACATGCAGCCAATGCAGCATGCCATACACGCGGATGCCGGTCTCATCTCCATGCTGAAGCGGGCTGGCCACGATCAGCTCGGCAATGCGCTCCACCGTCGGAGCCAGCCGCTCGGCGGCCAGTTCGCTCCACTGCAGCAAGGTAGCTTCCGCGATCTGGCACCCACACAGCGCCGCGAGCGCCTCGCAGGTGCGAGCCGTGGGCAGCAATTGTCCCTGGTGCAGATACACGGCCAACGCTTGCACATTGGGACCATATTGGACGGGTGCACTGACCGCAAGGGGAAAGCTGCCGTGGCTGATGCTGTGACAGGTGGGGCAACAGATGGCTTCGATCCGATGCTCGTGGGCCAAGAGGCGGATTTCCGGCACATCCAAGACTTGACGGCGTTCGGTGACGATGCCTGGCACAGCGCTAAGGTCCTGGTGGCACTGGCGGCACACCTCGGGCCGGTGACACACCACTTCATCTGGCTGCTCCACCATCGCGAGGGTGTGCCCAGCATGTCCCGCCTGCCCTCCTGGTCGCTTGCCGCTGGGACGACGCGAACGGCGGGGCAGACGCCCAAGCCCATCGGAAGAGGGCGGCTTACTGCTCGTTCGACTGTCTTTGGCCACTGTGTCTTCCAGCTCCTTGATCCGAGCATTGGCCTGGGCCAATTGCTCTTTCAACGGCAGCAGTTCCGCGACCAACGCTTTGAGGCTTCGATTTTCTTCCCGAAGGGCTTGCAGTTCTTCTTCTTGCGTCATAGGTGTACTTTAGTCGATTTCCTCTCCTTTGGCAAGTCGGTAGGAGACCTGTGTAGTTACCACTGGTACGAGTCAGAACGTGATAGACTATTCCATGGTTTGTTTTATACTCGTGCATCTATCTGGACTTATACTGGCATGCCCATTAAGTCGGGTTCCTTAGAAGCAGAAGCAGTCTTTGCCCAATTAACAAAGCAGGGAGGTACTTTACCAACACATGACAGAGCCGATAGATTTGCGGCGTGGTTCCACGATGGTCCAACATATTGGGTAAGGGCTCTTCCATTCGAGCCAAATATAGGTATGAGAAGCGATCGTTCCAATCATTACCACCGAATGCCAGCCAAGTCACATAACGATGCCCTGATTCTAGCGGCCATACTAAGTAGCTCGACCTTCTATCTTTTCTTCAAAATGGTGAGTAATTGCAGAGATTTAGGACAAAAGGAGTGGACTACTTTCCCATTTGGGAAGCCTACACAAAACACTCTCGAAGCCCTTGTTAATCTTGGGCAATTTCTAGAAAAACGCCTTCAAACCACGGCTGTCAAATGTACTCGTCAATACCCAAGTGGAACAATTGAGTATGAGGAGTACTATCCAGCTAAGTCCAAACACATTATTGACGAGATAGACCGAGTGTTAGCCCAACACTACGGTTTTACTGACGAGGAGCTAGATTTTATCATCAACTACGATATTAAGTATCGTATGGGTCGAGATAGCGGCGAAGAGGATGAGTAATTGAACAGGTATTGGACATACGTTAATCCTCATTCCAATGCCCTCTCAATACTCCACCTTTATTATAGATACATTAACATATGTACCCACCATTCGCTTATTCAACAGATGAATAGGCCTGGAAAGAGCGACGCCACAGCAGAGCTTTCGTCAGCTCTTCAGTATAAACTGGCTCGTCACTTGGCTTCGCGATTACTACAGCGAAGATGGGTATGTATCATGCGTTTACAAAACTCTTTCATAAGGCTTATAAGGTAGGGATTATTTGTAACTTGACAGCAACGCCAGCGAAAAATGACAGTCAATGGCGATACACAGTGGACAATAAGCCCTCTATTTAAGCACGCCATTGACAGCAAAACACATTGACGGACAAGCAGCATAAAACGGCAACTTCTACGCTCTCTCGGTGACGGAACGCCTCAACCTGGAAGATAAAGGGGGATTGCTACGCGTTGGGCTGGTTCACTATAACACGCAGGCAGAGATTGATAGGCTGGTGATGGCAATGTCGGAACTCCCGCAGGTTTCATGATTCAGGCCCTTGAAGAGTTTCACAATTGCCTATAGCTTGGTTCTAGCAGTGAGTAGCTTCCGCTGCACCATCTGCGAGGTATTCAGTTCTACTGTATAGAGCTATTGCAGTAATCCAAACTCCCACTTTTCCCGTTCCTTACTACGAGCAAAAACACAGGCTCAACTCGTATCATGATAGAAGCACAGACAAAAGGAGAACTACTCATGTCTACAGAAGCAAACGTTGCCGTAGCACGCCGCGTCTTTGACGATCTCTTCAGCCAGGGAAAATTTGATGCAGCTGATGAAATCTACGCCCCCAATCATACCAGCCACGATCCGCAAGCACCGGGAGTCAACGGAGCGGCAGCTATGAAGCACTACATCGGCGCGTACCGATCCGCCTTCCCCGATCTTCATGTCACTGTGGATGACGCCGTCGCCGAAGGTGACAAAGTCGCCCTCCGCTGGACTGCTCGGGGCACCCACAAAGGTGAACTACAAGGCATCCCTCCCACTGGCAAGCAGATCGTCACTACCGGGATCAACATCTTTCTCATCAAAGATGGCAAAATCGCGGAAGAATGGGTCAACTGGGACACTATGGGCTTTATGCAGCAGCTCGGCGTCGTTCCGTCTATGGGCTAAACATAGGGACATGAAATGCCCCCAAGTAAGTTCAAAATGTAGAAGCGGCATTTATGACGCCAGTCAGCATGCTGACTGGCGTCATAAATGCCGCTTCTACCATGTACCCGCTTCCCTGTATAAAATCATGAACCCTGCCCTTCCTCATTGTCCTCCCATACAAAATATGCTATACTTCCTCCATCTCATTCAACTGAGCAAAACCAAATTACATTGGACCCAGGTCAGGATATAGAGCCATGACGCACTACAAGCTCATACTTTGTATAAGCACACACAACCAGCAGGCAAACCAGCCCCACTACAGGTCTGGTTTCCTCGGCATGCCTTCCACATCCTGACAGAAGACAGCATACACGTCGCCAGACCCGCAAAAGGTCTGGCGACTTTTTTATGCCTTCCATCAAGTTTTTCTCATAACCTTAAAGGAGCAAAAATGGCAATAACGTTCTTCTTTCGTGGTCTGCTGATCGGCCTCTCTATCGCCGCCGTCGTTGGTCCCATGAGCATCTTATGTATGCACCGTACCCTCACCAAAGGACGCCTCTATGGCCTCATATCCGGGCTGGGTATCGCCACAGCTGACTCCGTCTACGGCAGCATCGCCGCCTTTGGTATCACCATCATCACAGCCTTCCTGGTCAGCGAACAAGCCTGGATTCGCGGCCTTGGTGGCCTTTTCCTCATCTACCTCGGCCTCAAAACCTTGCTCAGCAAACTGGCCAAACGAGAAGCAGGCGCAACGGGAGCCAGCACCCCTCTCAGGGGTAGGGTTTTTGGGAGTGGAGACACCATCTCGCGTCGGGGTGGGCCCTTGTGGCCGCTCGCGGGGGAGTGGAAGGGCACACTCTCCACTAGGCACAGCGGGCAGCCACAAGGGCCAATACCGCTTAAATACGAAGGATGTCAGCAAAGGACATCTGTTTGAGGGTGAAGTTATGATGCTCGGGACGTTTGCGACGGAAACGAGTACAGATATGTTTGACGACGCGAGAATGGAAGCGCAACCGACGAGGAGGAACCAAGGCCCCAGGTGCGGTCAAATCCGCATACAGACGCTTGAGCATGCGCATGGTCTGCTCCTGGGAAGCCATGGCACTCTGGATGATGGCTTGACTGAGCACCTGAATGGTAGCGGTAAAACTGATGCGATCGGGGTCCACCTCCTTGCTGTTGGCCGCCTGCACCATCAAGCTGCGCACGGCATAATGGGCCAACAACAGGGCGTAGAATTCTTGCAAGACCAGTTTGGGCAAGCGACTGCGCAACGGTTGCTGGCTGACACGCTGCTGATTGCGGTTTTCGTCGATGGTCTCCTCAACCTCCCAGCGTTCGTGGTAACACAGACACACCTCTTTGGCTGGTGCCTGCTCTGGCTCCACCAGGGTGATGAGGAGCCGATGCACCTGGCGTACCTGGGATTGGTGAGCGAGCTATTGCTGTGCATGCGCGAGGGGGTGACCTGCTCCATCTGCTCAGCCACTGCCGGCTCCAAGGTGTACTCAATGATACGCACCTTCATGGGAGCCTGCAGGCCCTGACAGGTCTGGGGGTTCAAGGTGGTCAGATAGCTGCCATCAGAGAGGTCCTCTTCGTGCCGCGTGAAGATGCCTTGAGGCAAACGCGCCAGCACATGAGCGCCGCGTGCACGAATGGCTTCCAACAAGGCCCCCGAAACAAAGCCACGATCCACCAAGACCAGCATGCCTGGTTTGAGCGCAGACAACACCCCTCGCGCCAAGCACTGTTCGGAGGCCGTGCAGGGAGCGAGGATGACCTTGACAATCGCGTGGGTTCCAGCTTCGACCAGGTAGAGGCAGCGCATTTGCGGGTAGGGACTGCGACTCTTGCCGTCGCAGATGCGGCCAAAGTAGGCAGCGTTCTCCGGCGTGTCATTGACGTCTTCCAAGGTGCCATCCATCGCCATCAGGCGCAGGCCAAAGGCGAAGGCTCCCGGCGTCTCGGGCTGAGCCAGCGGCACACAGCACAACTCAAAGAGGGTGCGCAGCAGCCGCACGCCGAGTTGTTTGCGTCGATAGGTCCAAGCGGCACGTGTGGGTGGCGCCTCGGGTTCCTGTTCACCCAACCAGCGCTCGACACTACTGAGTTTGAGGAAGACGGCTCCCAAGCTGTGCCGCAGATACAGGTTCCACCCGATGAGCACCCAGACCACCAGGACCAGGGTCAGTTTGCGTGCGCGTGTGGCCTTGCCACAGAAGCTCTCCACGAGGGCTTCGATGCGCTCACGGGGATAGAACTCTTCCATGAGCGGCCACGAAAGCCGGTGACAGAGCTTGTCAGAGCTTTGCACGTGCGTTATTCTAAAGGGCATGAGGAGTTTCCTTTCGACAGACTGTTTCACGTTTTTTTCTTTAGTATGTCAGATTTGAAGCTCCTCTTCCACTTATTTAAGCGGTATTGGCCACAAGGGCCCCAACCCCGCTCCACGCCGCCCCTGCCCCTACGCGATAACCCTCGCTGTGGCACAAAACCTACCCCTGAGAGGACCAGCACCTTCCTTGGTGCCTACGCTTCGACGTTCCTGCTCACCCTCACCAATCCTTCCACTATTCTCTCCTTCGCGGCCATCTTTGCTGGCCTCGGCGTTGGCACTACAGGCAACAGCATCCTCTCTGCCATCCTGGTCGTCCTTGGCGTCTTCCTCGGCTCCACGCTCTGGTGGCTCATCCTGACAGGAGGCATCAGCCTGTTACGCAACAAATTCACGCCCCAATGGCTACTCTGGATCAACCGCCTCTCAGGAGTCATCCTCGCCCTTTTCGGCCTAATTGCTCTCCTGAGCCTGCACTGGTAAGCAGAGGAATCTCTTCCACTTCTCTCCATGAAAGAGAGCGCATAAAAACGGCAACCGTTTGCAAACGGTTGCCGTTTTTATGCGCTCTCTTTCTAATCTACTCACCCATGAGAGAACGTAAACGCGCCTTCCAATCATTCTCGTCATCGGCACTAGGCGTTTCGCCAATAGTCCAGCTACGTGTGCCATCGACGATTTTGGGTGTAGGACCCTGCGGACGATTTTCTTTGCCACTGAGATTGCGCAGAGCAGTTTGCGCCGCTTTGCGTACATCATGCACGGGGTCTTGCAACAGTGGCTCGATCAACGGTACAGCCTCCTTCACACCCATGCGCCCTAAAGCCCTGGCACTGGCGGCCCGTTCATCGGAGATAGAAGCCTGCAATAGCGGCTCGATATCTGTTGCCAATTGCGTCAGCAGTAAATCGGCGATCAGCCGCAAGAGGCGACTCCGCCACATAGGCCGGGTCACCGTCAATAGTGCAGTGCGACAATCGCTGACCACCTGGGCATTATCACGAATAAGACCCTGGGCCTTGGCATCTACCACCGCCGCTTCAGCAGAAAGAGTGGCGGTACCGCGCAAAAAGGGTTCAATCCAGGGGGCAATCGTTCCCACTTCGTTCGTACTCTCATGCAGCTTCAAAGCCCAGGCGTAATGTTGCTCCAGCCAGGTGTAGAGAGCCAGGGTCATCTCCGCGTCACGAGCGGCATAAGCGACCATGGCAGGTGGCAAGGGGCGGCGGCTCCAATCCGTGCGTTGCAAGCTCTTATCCAAGCGTGTATGAAAAGCTCGCTGCAACATGGCCGCCAGCGACGACTCCTGTTGCCCGAAGATAGAGCGACTTGTTGCTTCCAGATCATAATAATGAGCCACCACGAGACCACGTTCTGCCATAAAACGCATATCGGCTCCCGCACCATGCAGCAAGATGATCACATCAGGATTGGCAATTATCGCAGCCAATGGCGCAAGATCGTGCAGACGCAAGGTATCTACCACAAAACAGTGGCCCTCAATAGCCAGTTGCAAGAGTGCCAGCTGCTGCGAGGATGTCTGCCCATCATTCTTACTATGCGAACGTACCTGCGCAAATTCGGCATCAATCGCTACAATACGCGCCTGGGAGAGCATATCAACAGCTTGCAGCAGCTGTTCAGGGCGATCAACCCACATGCGCTCTCCTCGCGGTGGTAGTTGTCCAGGTGGTGGAGTCGTGCCAAGATAGCCAGGCTGTAGGTTGTCCAGGTTCTTTGGTGGTATATGCTCGTTCAAGGTTGTTGCCGTTCTATCTAATAATCTGTGCTAGCATACTATAGCAGATTTTGGGAGAAAGGTATAGTACATGGGTGCGGTTCACTTTTTTGCAAAGCATGATGACCGCAAGGGTCATCACTACTATACACGATGGCTCCACAGGCCGACTCAGTCGTATATAGTAGTGATGACCCTTGCGGTCATCATGGTGGTGGCCGCTCACCGCAAAAAAGTGACGCCCACCCTACATCTCGAACTTGTATGTCTCCTCTGGCTATGCTAAACTGAATCCATTACAAGTATTTTTCAGTTTATCTAGGCAAGCGGAGTTTTCACCTCAATCAATATGTTTGACTACATTTTGAAAGGCAGGAGAGATATGGATATTGTCCTGATCGGGGCACCAGGAGCGGGGAAGGGGACTCAGGCAGAGAAGCTTTCTCAGCTTCTTGGAGTTCGGCATGTGGCTAGTGGCGACTTGTTCCAAAAGGCATTTGAGGAGCAGACGGAGCTTGGGTTAAAAGCGCGGACATATGTTGATCTAGGGGAACTGGTCCCCGATGAGATGACGATCCCCATGGTGCTTCGTCACATTGAAGAACCTGAGAGTATGCATGGTGTAATGCTGGATGGGTTTCCGCGCACTCTTGCGCAAGCACAGGCACTGGATGCAGAACTACAGCAGATCAACCGAGAGATTGATCTCGCGATCTACTTCAAGGTTTCGCGTGGAGAGTTACTGAGGAGGCTGGCTGGCAGAGTATTCTGTCGGGCCAATTCACACGTCTACCATATTGATTTTCACCCACCGAGAGTGGCTGGTGTGTGTGATCTGGATGGAAGTAAGCTCTATCAACGCCCTGATGATTCAGGAGAAGCAGTGCGAAGAAGGCTGGTCATCTTCTTCAATGATGCCAGTCAGGTACTCGACTACTACAAAAAGCAGAACAAGTTGAGAGAGGTGGATGGCAACCAAAGTATCGACCACGTACAGGCGATGATCTTGAACGAGATAAATGATTATAAGGGAAGAAAGTAGAAAACAGGGAGAGGTGTTCTCATGGTACAAAACACACCAATAACCGTGGCATACGGGGATGGCATCGGGCCAGAAATCATGGAAGCGACCCTCCATATCATAAAAGCAGCGGGGGCTCGTATCGAAATTGAGCCCATCGAAGTGGGCGAGAAAGTCTATTTGCGTGGCATCAGTGCAGGTATTGAGCCAAGCGCCTGGGATTCTCTGCGGCGCACGAAGGTATTTCTGAAAGCACCCATCACGACTCCCCAGGGTGGCGGGTACAAGAGCCTCAACGTCACCACCCGCGTAATGCTGGGGCTCTATGCCAATGTACGACCGTGTATTTCCTACTATCCGTTTGTCGATACCAAGCACCCCGACATGGATGTGGTCATTATTCGTGAGAACGAGGAAGACCTCTATACCGGTATTGAGTATCGCCAGACGCATGATATGGTGGAGAGCCTGAAACTGATTAGTCGTCCCGGCTCCGAAAAAATCATCCGTTACGCCTTCGAGTACGCTCGAAGTCACAATCGTAAGAAGGTTACCTGCTTCATCAAAGATAATATTATGAAGCTGACCGATGGCCTCTTCCACAAGGTATTTAACGAGATCGCGCAAGAATATCGCGATATTCAGAATGAAAGCTGGATCGTTGACATCGGTTCAGCGAAACTAGCCGACACACCGGAAGCATTTGATGTAGTTGTCTTGCCGAACCTGTATGGTGATATTCTTTCTGACGTGGCGGCGCAGCTTGCCGGCTCGGTTGGTCTCGCGGGTTCAGCAAACATTGGCGATAGTTGCACGATGTTTGAGGCCATTCATGGTTCCGCTCCTCGTCGTGCAGGCCAGAACCTCGCCAATCCCTCTGGTTTACTGCTCGCAGCGGTGATGATGTTGGTTCACATTAATCAACTAGATGTCGCAACAGACGTGCATAATGCCTGGCTGCGTACCATTGAGGACGGCATTCACACCTACGATATTTATGTGGAGGGTGTGAGCAAGGCAAAGGTTGGCACAAAAGAGTTCTCGGAGGCCGTCATCGCTCGTCTTGGTCAGGAGCCACATATGCTCAAGACAGTTCGTTATACTTCAGCGCCAGCATATATTACCAACGACCATGTGAGCACATCCTCGTCTTCCGAGAAGAAGGAGCTAATGGGGGTAGATGTCTTCGTGGATTGGCATAGCGGAAGTGCCGAGGAACTGGGTGAGAGCTTTAAGAAGGTGAGCAGTCATGACCTCGAGTTGCAGATGATTACGAACCGTGGCGCGAAGGTGTGGCCAGGGGGCCTGCCTGAAACCTTCTGCACCGACCACTGGCGTTGCCGCTTTATGTCGCCTATCAAAGGCCAGGTTGTCACGCACGAGCAGATCATTGCCTTGCTGCAGCGCATCGCCCAGGCCCGCTTCGATTTCATCAAAACCGAGAACCTCTACGATTTCGATGGGAAGGTTGCGTATTCGTTAGTGCAGGGCGAGTAAATCGACAACAACAACGTGACCTCACACTACGCTAAACACATAAGGAACGTAATGTATGGTAATCGACGAAATTTTAGCCCACAATAACCGCTTCGTCCAGCAAACCCATCTTCCTATGGTCGGCCATGCACCACGCAAACACATGGCCGTCGTCACCTGTATGGATTGCCGGTTAGTGAATATGTTTGAACAGGCCCTTGGCCTGGAACGTGGCGACGTGCTAGGGTTGCGGACCGCCGGGGCCACCATCCCTGATCCTGAGCGTCAAGCCGCTCGCAGTGACCTCATTCGTTCACTGGCAGGTGGCATCTACCTGCTCGGCGTGCGTGAAGTCGCCGTGATTGGTCACACCCAATGCGGACTATCGCATGGCAATCCTACCGCGCTCACTGCCGCCATGCAAGCACTGGGAGTGGACCCGCAGAAATTGATCGAGCAAGAGAACCTGGGTGATGTAAATGGCCTGCTACGCTGGCTCGGTGTCTTCAACGAGGTTCATATCAACGTCCAGGAGGTGGTTAACGTCATTCGCCGCAGCCCCTTCCTGCCCAAAATTCCCGTACATGGACTAGTGATTGATATTAATAGCGGCAAATTAGAGATGGTTGAGAGAGCTTCCTAAATATAAATTCAGCTTATGAGACATGAGTCATCCCGGATGTTTCAATTGGCCCGAGAAACTGGTTCGCGTAGGGGCCCTTGTGGCCGCCCGTTGGGGAAGGGGACGGTCAGGAGGGAGCGTTTCGCATGCCCCAAGAGCGGGCGGCCACAAGGGCCCTCCCCCCACTCCGCACCGCTCCCGCCCCTACGCGAGGTCCGTTCCATTGCTAACCAATTCGGGATGGCTCGTGATACAAACCTGTGTGATACAATATGGTACACACAAGCCGTACCATATAATCTTTCACATAGAAATACTCATACATGAACAAGCTCACAAAGATATATTCTCATCACTCTGTACTATTAGTAGTAGCCCTTGCTGTTGCCCTCATCGCCTCCTCCTGTGCGACCGGCAGCCCTACCAGCAACACCACAGCATCAGCAACCCATACAACCACAAAGATCCAGCCAACACCCAAGGTCTCGCTCTTCTCAGGCCCCATTACCTATGTTGCGCTGGGGGCTTCGGATGCTGTTGGGGTAGGCAGCAATCGGCCCGGCTCACAGGGCTACGTGCCATTATTAGCTGCAAAACTGCCAAAGGGATCGCATCTGGTCAATCTGGGTATCAGTGGCATCCATGTACATGCCGCTTTGACAGAAGAACTGCCCATCGCCCTCTCGACCTCGCCCAATCTCGTCACTATCTGGCTCGCTGTCAACGATTTCATTGGGGGCGTCACTTACGAGGACTACATTCACGACCTCGATACACTTTTGAACCAATTGCACAGCTATACCCATGCTACCGTGGTTATGGCAAACCTGCCCGATCTGACCCGCCTGCCCGCCTTTGCCAATCAGACTACAGCTCAAAAGACGGAGACATTGCGCGAAATCCAGCATTGGAACACGGGCATTGCGGCACTAGCAACGCGCTATGGGGTGACGCTGGTGGATTTGTACAGCGATGGTAGCCAGCTCACGGCCCATCCCGAATATATCAGCGGTGATGGTTTTCATCCCAGCCCGGCAGGATATGTGCAGTTGGCGAATCTTTTTTGGGAGGCGATCAGAGGGTAATTTATACCAACCTCTCCAACTCCTCCACCCTATTCACTGGAGCCGCACATACAAAATTCTGGCAGACATAGGCCGTAGCCTTGCCATCCTTCAAAGGTCGACTCTCTAATAATGGTATCACTTGAGCAGCCTGCGTATCACCAGGAGCAGCACAGGCCAAGACACTGTTGGGTAGATAACGGTTATTGATCACCTCCAGCAGAGCACGTGTATCCGCCTCGTGTGGATCACCCATGATGGCAAATTCTTTGACCGGCGAGAGAGCAAAATCCAGCGCATTCAGAACATGGCCGAAAGCCTGGGGATGCTGTATCAGAATATCGGTAAGCGGGTGTAGATAGTTCTCAGCACGCTGACGATAACTGTCTTCGCCGGTGAAGGTAGCCAGGCGCAAGAGAACATCGGTGGCAATGCTATTCCCTGCGGGGATAGCATTGTCCATGATCTCCTTGGGGCGGTTGAGCAAGGCTTCATGATCGGAGCCGGTATCGAAGAAGCCAGTGTTTTGCTCGTCGGCAAAGAGTTGAATAGCCTCGTCCATCAGGAGACGAGCCTCAGCGAACCAGCGCGGGTCAAAGCTGGCCTCGTAGAGAGCCAGTAGGCCATCAGCCAGGAAGGCATAGTCTTCCAGATAGCCCTTAAGGTGAGCACGTCCATCTTTATAAGTACGCAATAATCGCCCCTCTGGCCGCATGGTACGCAACAGAAACTCAACATTAGCTATGGCAATGTTCAGATAGTCGGGGCGGTTGAGATAGCGACCGGCTTCAGCAAAGCTGCGCAGCATCAAGCCATTCCAGGAGGTCAGAATTTTCTCATCACGTCCAGGTCTGATCCGCTGCTCACGCACTTTGAAAAGCATTTTACGGCTGCGTTGCAGGGAAGCTTGCAGTTCTTCCAGGCTGATATGCGCGTCGTCGGCCACTTGCTGAGCATCCTGCTCTACATGCAGGATATTCTTCCCCTCAAAATTGCCCCTTGACGTCACATCGTAATATTGCATGAACAACGGTGCATCTTCAGGCAGCAGTGCTTTCTCAATTTCGGCAGGTGTCCACACAAAGAATTTGCCCTCTTCACCTTCGCTATCAGCATCCTGCGTAGAATAGAAACCACCTTCTGGCGAGGTCATCTCACGTATCACATAGTTCAGCGTCTCCTCAACAATGCGTTCATAGAAAGGATTGTCGGTGACCAGATAGGTGTGCAGGTAGATGCGGCTGAGCAAAGCGTTATCGTAGAGCATCTTCTCAAAGTGAGGAACAAGCCATTCAGCATCGACGGCGTAGCGATGGAAGCCACCACCTAGTTGATCGTAGATGCCTCCGTTCGCCATGTGTTGCAGCGTGGTCTCAACTATCTCCAGTTCTGGGCGCGTGGGTTTACTCGTGATCTGACCAAGGCGATGCAAAGAAATGCGTAACAAGAGTTCAAGCGACATAGTGTTAGGAAATTTGGGTGCGCTACCAAAGCCGCCATGCTCAGGATCGAAGTCAGCAGCCAGAGCTTTGCTGGCTGTATTCAGGAGTTCAAGAGGAACAGTGCCGCCAGGTGTAGTACCTTTGTGACGGAAAGGACTGCCACTGCGCTGCTGCAAGTGTTCGGCAATCTGGTTGGCCTGCTCTTCAACTTCCTCACGGCGGTTCTCGTAGGCATCAGCCATGCTGAGCAGAATGCGTGGAAAACCGGGTACAACCTGTCCCCCATAGCGACGGTCACGCGGTGGGAAGTAGGTGCCACCGTAGAAGGGACGCCCATTGGGAGTGAGAAAGACGGTCATGGGCCAACCACCCTGCCCGGTGAGAGCCTGCACGGCCTGCATATAGATGCCATCAACGTCGGGTCGCTCCTCACGGTCTACCTTGATCGAGACAAAGTGCTGATTCATGATGGCCGCAATATCTTTGTTCTCAAAAGATTCGCGCTCCATCACATGGCACCAGTGGCAAGCTGAGTAGCCAACACTGAGCAAGATCAGCTTATTCTCACTCCTGGCCTTCTGAAACGCCTCTTCACCCCACGGGTACCAGTCTACCGGATTATGAGCATGCTGTAACAAATATGGACTCGTCTCATGGATGAGACGGTTGGTATGTTCATGATGCTGGTGTGTATCTGCAATGTTTGACATATCTATCCTCTTCTGTTAGTTAGAACTTTCATGCAATGTATCTTAGCATTGTACGACATGCACTTTGAAATGGAAAACAAAGCCGTTTGAGCGATGTCTACATTATTTAGGAAACCTTTTTTCTGACGTCGTCCTCTTGACTTTTGCTCATCTATAGCTTACCTTTATGAAAGGGGCAGAATGACTAATTAAAGTTAATTGGTCATGCAGTCAAAGCTAGAGGAGCAAAACGATGGTTAGACAGGATAAGCGAGATAATACAACGCAGGAGGAACAAGCAAAGCGACAGGAACGTGCTGAGCGTATTCTGGGCGCGGCGGCTGAACTGGTAGAACGTTGGGGATATCGCAAGACAACCATTGATGATATTGCAAAGCAAGCGGGAGTTGCCAAGGGAACCATCTACCTGCATTGGAAGACGCGGGAAGATTTATTTCAGGCCCTCATTCGCCATGAGAACCTGAAAGTGGCAGAGGATATCAAGCAGCGTATAGCCAACGATCCTGAAGGCACGACGTTCCATGGCATGATCAAACATTCGATACTTGCCACGATGAAACGTCCCCTATGGAAAGCAGTCATGCTACGCGATACAGATATACTTGGTGAATTAGCCAACAAAGAGATGGGAGACGCACTCAGTAGAGAGCGACTCACAGATTTCAAGACCTACCTTGATTTCTTGCAAAGCCATGGCCTGATGCGTACCGACCTTAGCACAGAAGAGCTATTCTTTATATTGAGCGCACTCTCGATAGGCTTTCTGCTTGTTGATCAGTTTATGCCAGATGACTTTAAATTTTCCGACGAGAAGACGGCAGAGATGCTGGCAGATAGCATACAACGTACCTTTGCGCCATCTACTCCTGCGCCGTCTAATGAAGTACAGACAGGAGCAAATGCCTTTAATCAATACTTTGAGCGAACTGTGGATATTATAAAAGAACAAGATCAAAAGGAGCTAGGATGATGAATACCATTATCCAGGTCAACAGATTAACCAAAAACTATGGTGCCAGCCGGGGCATTACAGATGTCTCTTTTGAAATTCACGAGGGAGAAGTTTTCGGCTTTCTGGGGCCGAACGGAGCCGGCAAGACGACGACCATGCGTGTGTTGATGGGTCTGTTGCGGCCAACGGCAGGGAAGGCCACTATTGGCGGGTTGGATTGCTGGTCGCGGGCCCCTGAGGTCAAGCGGCTGATAGGCTACCTGCCGGGTGAGTTTTCTTTCGATCCAGGGCTGAAGGGGGCGCAGATTCTCACATACCTGGGCAATCTGCGTGGGGGAGTCGATGCGAAGTATGTACGTAGCTTGATCGAACGATTGGGCTTAGACCCCAGCAAGCGGTTCCGTGAGTATTCACGCGGCAACAAACAGAAAGTGGGTTTGGTACAGGCATTTATGCATAAGCCACGCCTGCTGATCTTGGACGAGCCAACCACTGGACTCGATCCGCTTAATCAGCAGGAGTTTTACAACATGATCGCTGAGGTACACGCAGAGGGGCGCACTGTCTTCCTCTCATCGCACATTCTGCCAGAGGTGGAACATACCTGTAGTCGTGTGGGCATCATTCGCGAAGGGCGGCTCATTCAGGTCAGTGAAGTAACTGCACTGAAAGATATCCGTCAGCATGAAGTAGAGATGAGCTTTGCCACTCCTGCCTCGCCTGCATGGTTTAAGAACGTACCAGGAATACTCACTGCCTCACCGGGGCACGATGGATTGGATATCCATCTGACCGTCCAAGGCGATCTGCGTGAGGTGATTAAGCTGGCAGCCCAGCACGATGCAACGAACCTGATTATCCACGAGCCGAGTCTGGAAGAGATTTTCCTGCGCTTCTACGAACCGGAGCAAACACCTGCTATGGTGAAATAGGAAAGGTTGGAAAACGATGTTTCGCACCATTTGGACTAAAACGCTTCGCGATTATCGCTTCGCCATTTTCGGTTGGGGTATTGGTATAGGCTTGCTGCTGTTTGCATCGTTAGTCGCCTATGCCACACAGGTTGATACGCCTGCTGCACGCGCCAGTCTACCCCAGATTGCCGCACAATTTCGCTTTTTCGGAGATCCAGTCGAGGTGACAACACCAACTGGCTACACCACATGGCGCGTCATGGGTCTGTTTGCACCAATCCTCATAAGCATCTGGGCCGTGCTGGCAGGAGCTCGCCTCGTACGAGGCGAGGAGGAGCGTGGCTCTATTGATGTATTGCTCTCGACTCCTGTTTCACGGCTACACCTACTGTTAGAAAAGCTGGGAGCTTTGCTTGTAGCCATGCTCTTCATCGGGCTCTTGATCGGCCTGTTAGCGATGGCAGGCTATGCCAGTGCCAAATTAGATGTAGATGTCGCTGGCTCATTACTCACCGGCTTGAATGTGAGCCTGATAGGCTTTTTCTTTGCCGCACTGGCCTTGTTTCTCTCGCAACTCTTGACAAGCCGGAGCACGGCAGCAGGATTAGCAGGAGCTTTGCTGGCTGTGGCTTTGATATTAGATGCCACTGGACGTACCGTAGATAACACGGCCTGGCTACAGCACCTTTCGCCGCTCTATTACTACAATGCGAGCAAGCCGCTCATTGCTGACTACACCTCTACACATGGTGCTAATCCAGGGGCAATGCTCCTGCTGTTAGGACTGGCTGTTCTCCTTATAGCCGTGAGTACTCCGCTCTTTTTGAGGCGTGATATCGGAGAAACGGCATTGCCGTCCTGGCAAAGATATGCATCAGGAGTCCAGAAAGATCGCACCGGGCAGGCACTCAAACAGGCTGAGAAAGATGTCTTTATACGGGCCATTAGCTTACGTGCGTTACGGGCGCATGCAGAGAGCATCTTCTGGTGGTTAGTGGGCATCGGCTTCTACGCCATCTGGGCGACATCGATCGCCAAAACTACCGAGGGACCCCTGCACAAGTTGTATGCCAGCGTACCATTGATTAACAAGCTTTTCTCCGGTCAGGATATCGCTACCAATGCTGGCTTCCTGGCATTGATCGTCTTTCTGTTTCTACCCATTCTCGTAGTTGTCTTTGCTCTGGTGGAAGCATTACCGTGGGCAAACGATCTGGAAAATGGGCGATTTGAGCTGCTTTTGAGTACACCAAAGCCGCGTACTCGTCTGATACTTGAACGTTTTGGAGCGGTACTCATCGCTATGTTGCTGGCCCCACTGGTTATATGGCTCGGCATTCTCATAGCGGCTAGTGCCACCGCTTTCAGCGTTGATGCAAGTAAAGTAGCGGCCGCCTCCTTTGGCTTATTGCCTCTGGAGCTGATTATCGCCTCGCTTGTCTACTTATTAGCAGGGCGTCTGCGTCCCGCAACTGTGGTAGGCGTTATGACTGCCTTCCTCGCTGCTTCGTACTTTGTCGAACTGCTGCACACCTTGCTTAACGTGCCAGACTGGGTAGTCTCACTTTCCATCTTCCATCAATACGGTAGCCCCATCACCGATGGCCTGAACTGGGGAGCGTTTTTTGCGATGATTGGCATTGCGCTGGTATTGCTGGCATTGGGGGTGGTGCTGTTCAATCGAGGTGATGTGGAGCGGGCGGCGTAGACTGCCCCACCCCAGGATGGCCGCAAGGGCCATCCCTACTATACTCCGGCTTCGCATGCCGGGGCATTCGTGGTATAGTAGGGATGGCCCTTGCGGCCATCCTGGGGTGGGGCAGGGATCCTGCTACATTTGCCAATATGCTTTTATCGATAGAAAGAATCACACATGACTACCCTTACTCCCTGGTCTGATGTAGTAGCTAAAGCCACTGCATATCTTAGCAGTACCGATCCCGTGATGGCCGAAGCTATTGTGCGAGTGGGGCCGTGTACGCTGGTACCTGATCCCAATGTATTTGAGACGCTGGTTGACGCCATTATCTCACAGCAGATTTCGGTGAAGGCGGCTGACGCGATTATGGCACGCTTACGGGCTACTATACCCAACGCCATGCTTACACCTGAAGCATTGATATTGCTAGATCATGATGCTTTGCGAGCAGCGGGCCTCTCAACCCCCAAAGCACGCTATGTACGCGACCTTACCGAGCATGTGGTGAGTGGGCAACTTAACCTGCTAGCCCTGGATCAGATGGATGATGAGGACGTTATCAAACAACTAACGGAGGTAAAGGGCATTGGACGCTGGACGGCAGAGATGATACTGATTTTTT
>WNGD01000169.1_pt2 | contig 60945 bp, 62 predicted proteins | sample 5400671 | NCBI WGS metagenome assembly WNGD01 (sample SAMN13153369, study PRJNA577476) | soil metagenome | isolation source: 40 cm soil or saprolite under grassland replicate 2 | place: USA:California | collected 2016-06-15 | reverse complement strand
GCGGAACGGCGAGGTCGGGCGCTTCAACGGCCGGAGCTTGTCGAGCAGTTTGTCGATCTCGCGGCTGTTGAAGCCGGTGCCGACGTTCCCGGCGTAGACGAGCTCGCCGCCCAGGTAGTAACCCAGCACGAGCGACCCGAAACTCGACGCGCGCCTCCCCGTTCCCTTCGTGAAGCCGGCGATCACGAACTCCTGCTCGCCGTGGGTCTTGATCTTCACCCAGTCGCGCGTGCGCCTGCCCTGAACGTAACGTGAGTCGAGGCGCTTCGCCATGATCCCCTCGAGCCGCTGCTCCGTCGCCGCCCGCAACAGCGCGTTGCCGTCGTCGAACGCCTCGGACAGCCGGACGGTCCGGTTTCGCTTGTCCAGCAGCTCGGTCAGGCGCTTGCGGCGCTCGATGAGCGGCAGGTCGACGAGCGGCTCGCCCTCGAGCTCGAGCAGGTCGAAGACATAGAAGACGAGCGGCGTGCCGGACTTGCCCTGTTGCATCGCGGAGAAGCTCGACCGCCCTGTGTCGTCTAAGGCGCACACCTCGCCGTCGAGCACGCAGTCCGGAGTCTTGACCGCCTTGGCGATCTCCTTGGCGACGTGCGCGAAGCGCGTCGTCAGGTCGTTGCCGTTTCGGCTCGTCAGGGTCGTCTCGCCCTGGGAGACCGTGGCGATCGCTCGGTAGCCGTCCCACTTGACCTCGAACTCCCACCCGGCGCCGCGGGGAACGTCGTCGGCGAGCGTCGCCAACATCGGGGAGTAGGTGCCGCCGGCTCGCGGCGCGGGCCTGGCCTCGTCGCGCTTGCGGAGGATCAGCCAGTTCTTCTCGTCGCCGCCCAGATGCGCCGGGATCAGCGACCACGTTCCGTCAAGCCGGTCGCCCTTCAGCCGAACGGTGAGGCCGCCGTTCTTCTTCTCCTCGAGTAGCTCGTACGTGCCGCTGTCCCAGATCTCGACGGTGCCGGCTCCGTACTGTCCCTTCGGGATCTCGCCTTCGAACGCGGCGTAGTCGAGGGGATGGTCCTCTACGTGGACGGCCAGGTTCTGCTGGCCCGGCTCCAGCGGGACGCCCTTCGGCACGGCCCAGCTCGCGAGCGCGCCGTCGCGCTCGAGCCGGAAGTCGTAGTGCAACCGGCGCGCGTCGTGGCGCTGCACGACGAAGGTCGGTTCCTTCGTCTTCCCGCCTTTCGCGCCGAACGGCTCCGGGGTCTGTTTCGGATCACGCTTGCGCTTGTATCCGGAGAGTTGCTTCTGGGCCATCGACGAGAGCTTCGCCGATACCCCTCGCTTGGCGGGTTTGAACCGGAGGGGGATCGGCTAAGCACTAGTTCAAAGGAGGATTGATATCCTCCGAAAAGCTTCTCCACCCAGCGGGGGGGTCGACTCTTCGGGCCGGATTTCCGGCCCGAAGTCGTTCTCGGGTCGGGGGATAACGCTGTGGATGTTGTGGAGAGATCACACCCGACCACGCCTAAAACCTACCGAAAGCTCGGTGAAGCTCACTTCTATCCACAGGTCGAGCCGTTGACTCAGGCGTAAACGCCAAGCGACCGGAATTTGGCTCGCCGTCTGCGCTTGAGCTCGTCCGCGGGCACGGATTCGAGCTCTTCGAGCGTCTCGCGCAACGATTCCCCCAGGAGCTGGGCGGCCTCGTCCGGATCGGTGTGGGCGCCGCCCTCGGGCTCGGGCACGATCGCGTCGATCACGCCCAGCTCGAGGCTGTGCACAGCGTCAGGCTTGAAGGCAGCCGCCGCCTTCTTCGCCTCGCCGGCGTCGCGCCAAAGGATCGCTGCGCAGCCCTCAGGTGAGATGACGGTGTAGATCGCGTTCTCCTGCATCAGGACTCGATCCGCAAGCGCCGTCGCGATCGCGCCGCCGGAACCGCCCTCGCCGATCACACACGCGATCGTGGGGACGTCGAGCCGCGCCATCAGCGCCTGCGAGCGTGCGATCGCGCCGCCCTGGCCGTGCTGCTCCGCGGCCACACCCGGATACGCACCGGGAATGTCGACGAGGCTGATCAACGGAAAGCCGTGACGGTCGGCGAGCTCCATCAGCCGCATCGCCTTTCGGTACCCCTCGGGATACGCCATCCCGAAGTTGCGATGCGTCCGCTCCTTGATGTCGCGTCCCTTCTGGTTCCCGATCAGCGCAACCGTTCGTCCGTCGAACCGTCCGAGCCCGACGACCAGCGCCGCATCGTCGGCGCGGCCGCGGTCGCCGTGCAGCTCGACCCAGTCCTCGACGAGGCGCTCGACGTAGTCGAGCGTGTACGGCCGGTCCTGGTGTCGCGCGAGCTCGACCGAGCGCCAGATCTCCTCGTCGGTGGGAGCGGACTGGATCCGCTCGAGCTGCCGCTGCAGCTTCTCCAGCTCCCCGGAGAGGCGGGTGCCGCCGAGCAGGTTGAGGCTGCGCAGGCGCGTCAGCCGCTCACGCAGGTGAAGCTCGTGATCAGTTGCCATCGGGCGAGAAAAGCCGCAGTAGACGGGCGAGGTGGGGTTTCAGCTCCGCGCGCGGGACGATCGCGTCGATGTGGCCGAAACGAAGGTTCTGCTCGGCGAGGCCGAAATTCTCCGGCAGCTTTTCGCGGGTCGTCTGCTGCACGACGCGCGGCCCCGTGAACGCCAGCAGCGCCCCGGGCTCCGCGACGATCACGTCGCCGAGGCTCGCGAAGCTCGCCAGCACGCCCGCCGTGGTCGGGTGCGTCATCACACTGATCAGCGCTTGACGCGAGTCGTGCAGGTCCTCGACGGCGCAGACCGTCTTCGGCAGCTGCATCAGCGACAGGATTCCCTCCTGCATGCGCGCACCGCCGGATGCGGTCACCGAGACGAGCGGGACGCCGCGCTCGGCTGCGCTGTCGCACGCGCGGGAAAACTTCTCGCCGACGACGCTCCCCATCGAGCCGCCCATGAACGAGAAGTCCATCACCGCAAGCTCGCAGGGCTTTCCGTCGACGGCGGCGTGTCCGATCACCATCGCCTCGCCCAGCCCGGTCTTCATCTCCGCTTCGGCGAGGCGCTCCGTGTAGGGACGCAGGTCGAAGAAGTGCAACGGATCCTCGGAGCGAAGGTCGGCCGCCTCCTCGACGAAGGAGCCGTCGTCCGCCAGCGACGCGATCCGCGAGCGGGCACGCATCGGGAAGTGATGGCCGCAGTGCGGGCATACCCAGAGTGCCGCCTCGAGCTCGTCGTCCCGGTAATGCGACTGGCACTGCGGGCACGTGTTCGGATGCTTCTTTCCCGGCGGCTCTGGGGCGTTCCGGTGCTCGATGGAGACGTCGATCCGGGAGGACATGAACCGTCGAGTTTAGACTGGCCCCGGCCGCAGGCCGTTACAGGCTCAGCGCGGCGGCAAGGCCCGTGACCGGCTCGACGTTGGAGGGCTCGAAGCTGAGGCCGCTGAAGCCGGCGCCCAGCACCTTGCTCTGCGCAGCCACCCCGCGCAGGATCCGCCCCGCGTCCTGCAGCGAGGGCCCCCCGGGTTCGGGCATGAAAACAGACAACTCCGAAGGCTCGAGCACGTCGCAGTCGACGGCCACGTAGGCGCAGCCTGCACCCTCCAGGGCCTGCGCGATCCCCTGCTCGCCGACGTGCAGGCCGCTCGCCCGGATGAACTCCTCCTCCGGAGGATCGAGGTTGCGCGCGCCGACGAGCGCGACATCGGCGACCTCGACAGCACCCGAGTCGATCAGCATCCGCAGCGGCATCCCCCACTGGTTGCCCGACGGCGAGCTCTCGGGCGTGTTGAGATCGCCGTGCGCGTCGAGCCAGATCAGTGACAACCGGCCCTGCCGGGCGGCCAGTCCCTCGACGGCGCCGATGTGCGAGCAGCAATCCCCGCCGAGCACGAGCGGGCGCTCCGGCAAGTCCGCGGCGAGCGCGAGGTTCTGCTCCTCGAGAGAGTCGGCCTCGACGATCCCCGCTTCCGGAAACGGCAGCTCCAGCCAGGCCGCCTCCGCCATCGCCTCCCCGCCGTCGCCCCACGCTTGCGGGACACGGACGAGGCCGGAATGGAACACACGCCCGCACGCGTGGCACTCGTAGTCGGGGCCGAGAGCGACGGCCGTGTAGGTCTTGCAGTCCGGACACTTCGCACGCAGACGGCTCACTCGAGGTCCTTGCCATACGTGACGGCCTCGTAGGCGACGTGCATGCCGGCCCGCTCGTACAGCCGGGTCGCGCCGGTCGGGTTCTCCGCGTCGACGCCGAGCGCGATGCGAGGCTGTCCGCGACGGTAGAACTCGCCGAAGATGTAACGCAGCAGTGCGAGGCCGACGCCGCGCCGCCGCCAAGGCCTGCGCACCCCGATCGCGCCGACGAATCCTGCCCCGGAGCGGTCCGGCTCGCACCGCGCAACCGCTGCCATCTCGTCACCGTCGCGCACGATGAACCAGAGCGAGGGATCAAAGTCCGGCGCGGTGATGCGTAGTTGCCACCACTCTTCGAACGGCGTATGGAAGAAGTTCCATTCGTCTGCGAACGAGTCGCCGAGCGCGGTGTGAAACTCCTGCGCGTCCTCGAGCTTGAAGGTGTCGAAGCGCAAGCCGTCGGGCAACTCGGCAGGCTCTGGCGGCGCCTCGAGCTCGATCAGCATCCGGTAGAAGCGCCGCAGCTCATGCATTCCGAATTGCTCGAAGAGCCCGTGGGCACGTTCGTCCGCCGCCAGCGACCATGCGTAGAGCCGAGGCAGCGAGAGCGCGTGCGCGCGTTCCTCCGCGCGGGCGACGAGCCAGGCGCCGAGGCCCTCGCCCTGTCGTGCCGGATGCACGAACCCGTCGAGCTCGAACGTCTCGCCGTGCACGAACCCCACCGCGTACGCAGCTACCAAACCGTTGTCGTGCAGAACCCACGAGTTGTGGTCGAGATCCATTATGCGCCACCAGCCGAGCAGCTCGGATTCGGACGATTCGGACCAGCCCTGCACAGCCATGTCCGCGGCGATGATCAGTTCGTCGATCGCGGGTGCGTCGGCGATCGTTGCGGGCCGCACGCTGAGACCGTCAGGCGGCGACGAGCTCATCCAACGTCTCCGGAAGGCGTGAGAGGTCGTACAGCTCGCGCGTCGGCGCGGGTTCGTGGCGCTCGCCGTAGCGGTTGATCCACACGGTCTGCAGGCCGAGCCGGTGCGCGGGCACGACGTCGTGATGGTGGCTCTGGGCCACATGCACATGCCGGCCCGGCTGAACGCCGACCTGCTCGAAGAAGCGCTCCCAATGGGCGTGGCCGGGCTTGTACGAGCCGAGCTCCGACGCGACGATCGCCAGCTCGAACGGAACACCGATCTGCTGCATGGAGGCCTCGATGAAATCACGGTCCGTGTTGGAGAGGATGGCAAGCTTCCAGCCGCGGGCGCGCGCTTCCGCCAGCGCACCGCGCACCTCGGGGAACGGCTCCCACGCCGGAAGTGCCCGGGCGAGCGCGTCTTCTTCGCCGGCCGGGGCCCCGAGCTCCCTCATGGCCAGTGCCATGACCTCTCGATAGGTGCGGTCGCCGCCCGTCTGCAGCGAGGGCTCGACCTCGTGATAGCGCTCGAGCTGTCCGTCCGCCTGCTCTTCGCCGAACACGCGCGCCAGCTCGCGGCGGATGCCGCCGTTCCAGTCGATCAGCGTGCCGTAACAGTCAAACGTCGCCCAGCGACTCCGCGAAAAATGCTGCGCATTTTCCGCGGGTATGGGTTTGGACATCGCTTCGCTCGTCGGAAATTAATCTTCGACGCGCGTCAGGACGATCGAGGCGTTGTGGCCGCCGAAGCCGAACGAGTTCGACACCGCGACGCGCACCTCGGCATCGCGTGACTCGTTGGGGATGTAGTCGAGGTCGCATTCCGGATCTTCGACCTCGTAGTTGATCGTCGGCGGCACCTTGCCGTCCCGAATCGCGAGCGTGGAGAAGATCGCTTCGACTGCGCCGCCGGCGCCGAGACAGTGTCCGGTGGCGCCCTTCGTGGAGGAGATCGGCGTCTGGTAGGCCTTCTCCTCGCCGAGGGCGAGCTTGATCACGCGAGTCTCGGCCGCGTCCCCGAGCGGTGTCGACGTGCCGTGCGCGTTGATGTAGTCGATCTCCGCCGGGTCGACGCTCGCGTCGCCGAATGCCATCGTCATCGCGCGGGCGGGGTTCCGACCGGTCGGATCGGGCTCCGTCACGTGCTTCGCGTCGGACGACAACCCGTAGCCGGCGACCTCGGCGTAGATCTTCGCACCACGCGCGCGCGCGCGCTCGAGCTCCTCGAGGACGAGCACGGCGCCCGCCTCGCCCATGACGAAACCGTCACGCTGCGCGTCGAACGGCCTGCTCTACCGCTTCGGATCCTCGTTGCGGCGTGAGAGCGCACGCATCGCTCCGAACCCGGCGATCCCGACCTCGTTGATCGCCGACTCGGTCCCGCCGCAGAGCATCACGTCTGCGCGGTCGAGCCGGATGTCGTCGAGACCCTGACCGATCGCCATGTTCGACGCGGCGCACGCGGTGCATTCCGACGACAGCGGTCCGCGGGTGCCGAGCTCCATCGACACCCAGCCGGCGCCCATGTTGGGGATGATGCAGGGAATCGCGAAGGGGTTGACGCGGTCGGGGCCGCGTGCGATCAGTGTGTCGTAGCAGTCCTGGAACGACTTGATGCCGCCGATCCCGGTCGCGATCGAGGCGCCGATGCGGTCTGCTTCGGGAGCGATCTCGATGCCCGCGTCGGCCTCCGCCTGTCGCGCCGCCGCCAGGATCAGCTGCGCAAACCGGTCCATTCGGCGCGCCTGCTTGCGCTCGATCCAGTTGGTCGGTTCGAAGTCCTTCACCTCGCACGCGAAGTGCACGAAGTAGCCGCTCGAGTCGAACTGGGTGATCTCGGCCGCGCCGGACTCACCTGCGAGGAGGTTCTGCCACGACGTCTCGGCGTCGTTCCCGAGCGGCGTGACCGCGCCGATTCCCGTGATGACGACCCTGCGCCTACCGTTCAAGGTCACTTACATCCCCAATCCACCGTCGACGAGCAGCACCTCACCGGTGATGAAGGCCGCGTCGTCGGAACAGAGAAACCGTACCGCGCCGGCGACGTCCTCGGGCGTTCCGAATCGTCCGAGCGGAGTGTTGGCGAGCATCAGCTCTTTCATGTCGTCCGCGATCACCTGCGTCAAACGTGTGTCGACGTACCCCGGCGCGACGACGTTCGCGCGGACGCCTCGGTTGCCGAGCTCACGTGCGAGTGCCTTCGTGAACCCGATGATGCCCGCCTTGGACGCCGAGTAGTTGGTCTGCCCGGGATTGCCGTGCAGGCCGACGATGCTGGAGATGTTCACGATCGCGCCCGCCCGCCGCTTCATCATCCCGCGGGCCGCCGCGCGGCAGGTGTGGAAGACGCCGCCGAGGTTCGTCGCGATCACGTCGCCCCAGTCGTCGTCCGACATGCGCGCGAGGAGGCCGTCACGGGTGACACCGGCATTGTTGACGAGAATGTCGAGCTCCCCCGCTTCCTCCACGAGCCGCTTCGCCTCGCCGGCATCGGACACGTCCGCCCGCACGGCCTTCGCGCCGGCCTCGCCGGCGACCGCCTCGGCCTCGTCCTGCCCCGAGCGGTAGCTGAGCGTGACCGTCGCGCCGGCGCGCGTGAGCTCCAGCGCGATCGCGCGCCCGATCCCACGTGAGCCGCCCGTCACGAGGGCCGTCTTCCCCTCGAGCGACGCGAAGGCGTCAGGCAGAGGCCAGCGTCTCCTCGAGCTTGTCGAGGCCCTCCGGAGTGGAGACCGAGATCGTGCGGGCGTTCCGGTCGATGCGCTTGATCAGCCCGGCGAGGACGTTCCCCGGTCCGACCTCGACCCAGGTTTGGACGCCCTCACGCAGCAATTCCTGAGCCGCCTGGGTGAAGCGCACGGGGGCGGTGAGCTGCTCGACCAGGAGCGGCCCGACCCGCTTCGCGTTCTCGATCCGCGCCGTCACGGTCGACATGAAGGGCGCGGTCGGCTCCGCGAACTTCACCCGTTCAAGCGCCGGGCGCAGCCGGTCGGCGGCGCGCGCGACGAGCGGGCTGTGGAACGCACCCGAGACGCGCAGCTTCACGGCACGGCGGGCGCCCTCGTGCTCGGCCGCAGCGCAGGCCTCGTCGACCGCGGGGTTCTCCCCCGAAACGACGATCTGCCCGGGGCAGTTGTAATTCGCCGGCCAGACGTTGAGGATGCGCCGGCAGATCCGCTCGACCACCTCGTCGTCGAGACCGAGGATCGCGGCCATCGAGCCGGGGTTCGTGCGGGCCGCCTCCGCCATCGCGAGCCCACGCTCCCGCACGAGTGCGATCGCGTCCTCGAGCTTGAGCGCCCCGGCCGACGCGAGGGCGGCGAACTCGCCGACCGAGTGGCCGACGACGAAGTCCGGCTTGATCCCGCGGGCTTTGATCGCCGCCAGGACGGCGAGGCTCGTCGCCACGAGGGCCGGCTGCTGCACCTCCGTCTGGACGACCTCGTGCTCCGGCGCCTCGAAGCAGAGGTACTGCAGGTCGAGGCCCGCGGCCTCGCTGCTGCGCTCGAAGACGTCCATCGCCTCGGGCACCGCCACGGCGATGTCGCGGCCCATCCCCGCGTCGAGCGAGCCCTGGCCCGGGAAGCAGAAGGCGATCAGGCCGCCCTTCACAGCGTCCACTCCATCAAGCCCGACCCCCATGTGAGGCCTGCTCCCATGCCGGTCATCAGAACCAGATCTCCCTTCTTCAGCCGTCCCTCGTGCTGGGCATCCGCGAGCGCAAGCGGGATTGAACCAGACGACGTATTGCCATAACGGTCAACGTTGACGATCATCCGCTCCCGCGGGATGCCGAGCTTCTCGGCGGCATGGTCCATGATCCGGACATTGGCCTGGTGCGGGACGTAGACGTCGACCTCGTCCACGGAGACGCCACAGCGCTCGAGCACGGCCTGGGCCGAGGCGACGAGCACCCGGGTCGCGAACTTGAAGACCTCCCGCCCGTTCATGTGCACGAAGCCGTTGCCGACCGCGTCCTCCATCCGCCGTGAGCCGCTGCCCGGGAGCGAGAGGTGGATCCCACCGCCTCCGTCTGCGCCAAGCTCGAAGCCGATGAAGCCCGGTTGCTCGACCCGTTCGAGCACCACCGCGCCGGCCCCGTCGCCGAAGAGGATCAGGGTGGAGCGATCGGTCCAGTCGAGGATGCGTGAGAGCACGTCGCCGCCGACGACGAGGGCCCGCTGCGCGAGGCCTGCCGCCATCATCCCGTAGGCCTGCACCAGGGCGTACATGAAGCCCGTGCAGCCGGCGAGCAGGTCGTACGCGGCCGCATCCGGGGCGCCGAGCTCGTCGGCGAGGAGGGCGCTCGAGGTCGGGAACATCATGTCGGGCGTCACGGTCGCGCAGACCAGGAGGTCGACGTCCTTGGCATCGACGTGCGCCTGTGCGAGCGCCGCGCGCGCGGCTGGGAGCGCCAGGTCGGTCAGCGCCTCCTCGGGAGCGGCGATCCGGCGCTCGCGGATGCCGGTGCGGGCCATGATCCACTCGTCCGACGTGTCGACGAGGGTCGAAAGCTCGTCGTTCGTCAGCACGCGCTCGGGCACGTGCGCGCCGAGGCCCGTGATCGAGATCGGATCGCCGCGAGCTTTACCAATCATCGGTCGGCTCGTCTCTCTGGGGGTCCGCTTCGCGGACGGACGCGATGCGTCTCATCTTTCAACCGCGAATGTCAACGTTGCACGACACGCGAGCTCGTCGCCGACACGGGCCTCCGCCTTCCCCCGTCCGATCGGGCCACGCACACGCTCCAGCTCACAGCGCAGCTCGAGCACATCCCCGGGCTCGACCACACGTTTGAACCGGCAGTCGTCGATGCCGGCGAAGAGCGCCAGCTTGCCGCGGTTCTCCTCCTCGCTCAGCACCGCGACGGCACCGGTCTGCGCGAGCGCCTCGACGATCAGCACACCCGGCATCACCGGCCGGCCGGGGAAGTGGCCGGCGAGATACCACTCGTCCTCACGCACGGTCTTGCGTGCGACCGCGCCGACGCCGGGTGTCAGCTCGAGCACCTCGTCGATCAGGAGGAACGGCTCGCGGTGCGGAAGGATCTCCTCGATCGCCTCGCGGCCGAAAGGCGGGGCCATCGTCATGCGGCGGCGTCCGAGAGCTTGTCGCGGAGGTGGTTCCGGCCACGGTGCGCGTAGCACTTCGCGGTGCCGACGGGCATTCCGGAGGCTGCGGCGATCTCCTCGAACGAGAGGCCGAGCGCGTCCTTGAGCACGACGACCCGCGCCTGGTCGGGGGCGATCTCCGCGAGACACCTGTTCAGCTCGGTGCGTAGCTCCGTGCGATCCGCCTCGCGCGCAGGATCGCTCTCGGTCGCAGCGCGACGGTCCTCGAGCAAGGGCTCGCAGGCGCGCGCCCGCTGACGGTTCGCGACGTCCCGGCAGGCGTTGACGGTCAGCCGGTGCAGCCAGGTTGCGAACTGCGCGTCGCCGCGGAATTGCCTGATCCGGGTGCAGAGCTTCGCGAGCGCCTCCTGTGACGCATCGCGAGCATCCTCGGGATCGCGCAGCAGGTGCAGGGCCAGCTTCTGGACGCGCGGCGTGTGCCGCTCGCACAGCGCCTCGAGCGCACGCGGGTCGCCGTCTTTTGCTCGTTTCACCAGAATCGGATCGCTCAGGCGCGCATAGACCAGTGGCCCTTCCGGGCGGGAGGACTGCTGGATTGGACGGCGGCGGCTCTTCGGCAGTTGCATCTGCGGCTTTAGTCTAGGAGCGTGGCGGATTCGCTCGCCCCCGGCGTCGTCCGGCCGCTGCTCGGCGGGCGTTTCGGCCGCATCTACCGCTACGAGGAGCTCTGCCCGTCGACGCAGCGCCTGCTTCGGGAGGACGATCCCGAGGGCACGGTCGCCGTCGCCGAGGAACAGAGCGAAGGGCGGGGCCGGCTCGGGCGTAGCTGGCAGGCCCCGGCAGGGACGAGCGTCCTCGTCTCGGTGCTGCTCCGTCCGCCGATCGAGTCGGCGCGGCTCCCCGAGTTGTCGCTCGTCGCGGGTGGGGCCGTCGCGCAGGCGATCGCCGCCGTGACCGGGATCGACCCCGCGATCAAGTTCCCGAACGACGTTCTCGTCGGAGGGCGGAAGGTCGCGGGCATCCTTGCCGAATCGAGCGACGGCCGCGTCGTGCTCGGGATCGGCGTGAACGCGAACCAGACGAGGGAGCAGCTGCCCGCCGGCGCGCAGACCGAACCGACGTCGCTCCGGCTCGAGCTTGGAGAGCCTGTCGACCGCGCCACCCTGCTGAGCGCGATCCTGCTGCAGCTCGAGCGCGCCTACGACGCCTGGATTACGGGTACTTCAGCGTCGCGCTGAGGTTGCCGGCCGCGTCCTGCGCGGCGATGCGCACAGAGCGAACGCGTCCGTGCCGGAACGAGAACACGCCCGCGCGGACGCTCGCGCCGACGCGTTTGCCGTTCACGACGAGCTGGATCTTCGAGGGCTCGCTGACCCAGAAGCGCAACTGCCGGAACGAGAGAGCGCGCAGCCGGGGCGGCGTCCTGTCGACACGGAACGTCACCGAGCGTATGACGATTCCGAGCTCGTCGGTGGCGGTCAGAACGGCCGCATACGTGCCGTCCTTGAAGCCGCCGCCGTTCCAGCCGATCGATTGTGCTCCGGCCGGCAAGGATGCGGAAAAGACGGCGGCGAGCGTCTTGCCGCGTTGCGCGACATCGAGCCGCACCAAGGCGGTCCGCGTCAGCTCGAACGTAAAGGTGACTGCGTCTCTGGCAACTGCGGGGGCGACCGCCACCGAGCGCACCGTCCGGTCGACGAGGACCGGAATCGTCGCAGTCGCAGTGCTCGCGCCACGGGTCGCAGTGAGAACGATCTCGTAATGCCCTTCCGGCATGGTCGCCGCCACGAATCGGAACGACCGCTTGCCCGGTTGGACCTGCTGCGTGAAGAGGACGGCGAGCTGGCGGCCGTCCGCCGTCCACAGAGTCGCGGTGACGGTCGCAGCGATGCTGAGCGTGTACGAGATCTGCGCCGTATCGTCGAAGGCGGGTGGCGTCGCCGTCGCTGACTTGATCGTGAGCGCCACGGTTCCGATCACGCCCGTCGCCGGCCGCACCGAGCCACCCGCAGTAATCGTCCAGCTGTACGTCTGAGCCGTCGCCGCCGACGCGTCCCACGTCCAGTCGATGGTCTCGCGGGTCCCCGCTCCGGTCGCCACGATCGCTCCGGCCGAGTCGGTCACTGTGATGGCCCACGGAAGATCCTCGGAGAGACGGCCCTGGAATCTGATCGGGCCACCAAGCTGACCATGGACGCTCGGCGCGTACAGCTTCGGCAATCCGGCACCCGCGGCCTGGCGCGCGAGCGCGCCGAGTTGCGCGTAGAGCGCGGCGCCCGGACACGTCGTGAAGCCGGTGTCGCGATGTCCGGACACTGCGCGCAGGAACACCGGCGTACCGGCCGGGAATTTCGCGTTGCCGCCGGACGCCACCGTCAGGGTGGAGAGGGGATCCACATGTGCGACGTCGAGGCGCCAGGCGAGCAGGTTCACCAGCGCGTTGCGGGCGACGAGCGGAGGTGCGGCGGCGTCGTAGGTGCCGAGCATCGCGACTCCGACCGAGCCCGTGTTGAACCCCTCCGCATGTGCCCCGATGACGTTCTTGTCGATACCGCCAAAGCGTCCCTCGAAGACCTGGCCGTACTTGTCGACGAGGAAGTTGTAGCCGATGTCGTTCCAGCCGTTGCCCTTCACGTGGTAGACCTCGATCCCGCGCACGATCGCGGCGGACTGCGACGCCGTGTACGAGTTCGTGCCCGCCGTGTGGTGCACGAGCGCGAACTGCAGCGTCGGGGCGTACTGCGGCGGCGCACGGCGGATCGCCTCGTTCGCGCCCCACGCGAGCCGCGAGATGATCGGCGGCGAGCCTGCCAGCTCGACCCGCCGCAGCGGGATGCGCTCCTCCGGGCTCTGAACGAAGAACGCGCGCAGTCTCGTCACGCGTCCGTGCAGCCGGTAGGCGATGCGGTCCGACGCCCCGGTCCAGTACGGGTTCCCGAGTCGCCACCCATCCGAGGCGCGCGCTTCTGCAGTCGCGTCGTCCGGAACGTCTTCCGCCTCGGGCGCCGCGTGGTGCCATGCGCTCCAGCGGCCCTGCGTGGACCGCGTCCGGAACTCGACGGAGCCCGGCCCGCGCCAATGCAGGCCGACGAGGTCGAATCGCGGCGAGGACGCCGCGAGCGTGCGTTCGCCGTGGAGCGGCACCTCGCGCATCGTGATCGAGACCTCGCCGAAAGCGGCGGCGGGCGTGGCGAGGAACGCGACAAGTGCGGCGAGGACGATCTTCACGGTGGCGGCGACCACAGCAAGGGTGCCTGGCCCAGCTGTCGGCCTCAAGGCCGCTGATAGAATCCTTACGAGTTGAAGAGCGCCTGTTTGCGGGGACTTTTACTCCTCGGAGCGCTCGTGGCGTTCGCCTCACCAGCTGCCGCCGCGACACCGCGCGTTCTCGCGATCCATTTCGACGCGGACGTGAACCCGGTCACCCAGAACTACCTCTGCCACCAGCTGAGCCAGGCCGCTGCTCACAAGTACGACGCAGCGGTGATCGTCCTGAACACACCCGGAGGGCTGCTGCAGTCGAAGGACAAGATCGTCCTCTGCGAGCTGAGCGCCAAGGTGCCCGTGCTCGTCTGGGTCGGACCGAACGGCTCCTTCGCCGGCTCGGCCGGTGTCTGGATCGCCGAGGCCGCGGACTACCTCGGCATGGCTCCGGAGACGAACATCGGCTCGTCGACGCCGATCGACTCGAGCGGTGGGAACATCGGCTCGGACCTGCGGCGCAAGCTGATCAACCACGAGGCAGCCTCGCTGCGAGCCCTTGCACAGAGTCACGGAAGGAACGCGCACTGGGCGGATCTCGCGGTACGCAAAGCGACCAACGCCACGGCGGCCGAGGCGCTCAAGCTCAACGTAATCGACGCCGTGGCGCCCACGCTGCCCACGCTGTTGCAGAAAGCGGACGGCGTCAAGACGAAGCCGCGCGGTTACGTCCTCCACCTCGCCGGCGCGCAGATCCACAACGTGCACCCGAGCTTCTTCACGCGCCTGCTGAACACGCTGATCGACCCGAACATCCTCACGCTGCTCTTCCTCGCCGGCCTCGCCGGGATCGGCTACGAGATCTTCCACCCAGGCGTCGTCCTACCCGGCGCCCTCGGCCTCGTTGCGCTGATCACGGCGCTGTTCGGCTTCTCGGTGCTGCCGGTCAGCTGGGCAGGCGTGATCCTGTTGCTCGCGGGGGTCGGGCTGCTCGTCGCAGATGTGCACGTGACGTCGCACGGGGCGTTAACCGTGGCGGGCCTCATCTGCCTCGCCATTGGGGCGATCATGCTCTTCCAGAACGCCCCCAGTCCGTACCACACATCGAAACCGCTGGTGATCACGATCGCGGTCGTACTCGGAGGGATCTGGGCGTTCGCGGTCGGGAAGGCCTGGTCGGTGCGCCACAAGCCGGTGGAGGTGAGCCCGGAAATGATCGCCGGCGCGGTCGGCGAGGTCCGGCGCGACGGGCTCGTATTCGTCAACGGCGAGCTTTGGCAAGCGCGAACGACCGGCGGCGAGCAGCTGCGGCCGGGCGAGCGGGTCCGCGTCGAATCTCTGGACGGGCTCGTCCTAACCGTGCGGCCGGTAGGTAGCGCGTAAGACATAGGATCTCCTTGTGGGCCCCGCGCTGATCATCATCGCGATCCTGCTGTTCCTGGTCGTGCTGTTCCTATTCTCGGCGATCAAGGTTGCGCGCGAGTACGAGCGCGGCATCGTGTTCCGGCTCGGACGACTGCTGCCGGCGCCAAAAGGGCCGGGCTTGTTCATCCTGATCCCGGTCGTCGACCGCATGGTGAAGGTCGACCTGCGCACGATCACGCTGACCGTGCCGCCGCAGGAGGTGATCACGAAGGACAACGTCCCGGTGCGCGTGAACGCGGTCGCCTACTTCAGGATCGTCGACCCGAAGGCGGCGATCGTGCAGATCGAGAACTTCATGGTCGCGACGTCGCAGATCGCGCAGACAACGCTTCGCTCGGTGCTCGGACAGCATGTGCTCGACGAGCTGCTCTCGGAGCGCGAGAAGATCAACGCGATTCTGCAAGGAATCATCGACGAGTCGACCGCGCCGTGGGGAATCAAGGTCTCGATCGTCGAGGTGAAGGACGTGGAGATCCCGAGCGGCATGCAGCGCGCGATGGCGCGCCAGGCAGAGGCCGAGCGCGAGCGGCGCGCAAAGATCATCAACGCCGAAGGCGAGTTTCAGGCGTCCGAGCGGCTCAAGGACGCTGCCCTCGTGATCGAGGAGCACCCGATTGCGCTGCAGCTTCGCTACCTGCAGACACTGCTGGAGATCGGCGGCGCCAACTCCTCCACGATCATCTTCCCCGCCCCGATCGACTTGATCCGGCCCTTCCTCGAGAAGTCCGACCGTCCGGCCAGCTGAGCGGCGAGCTTCGCCGCGATCCCGAGTCGGGCCGCGTCGCCGTGATCGCTCCCGGCCGCGCAAAGCGCCCCGGCGCAGCGCGCGCCGCGCTCGAGCCGCCGTCGGCCGGCGAGCTCGAATCGTGTCCCTTCTGCGCGGGCCACGAGGAAATGACGCCGCCGCAGACGCTCGTGCTGCCCGAGGACGGTGACTGGCGGGCGCGCGTCGTCCCGAACCTCTATCCCGCGCTCGAGCGGCAGGAGGTCGTAGTGCACAGTCGTCGGCATGTCCGGTCCGTGGCGGAGCTCGACGACACCGAAGTGGCGCTCACCGCAGAGGCGTGGCGACTCCGTGCGGAAGCCCACCCTGGTTACGTCCACGCGTTGATCAACGAGGGGCGTGAGGCCGGATCGAGCCTGCCGCATTCGCACTCACAGCTCGTCTGGCTGCCCGAGCCTCCGAGCCGGCACGCGCGTCCGCGCGGCGAGGCATTCCTCGAACGCGGCGGACTCGTCGTGAGCTGTCCGTGGGCAAGCCGCCTCCCATACGAGACGGTGATCGCACCGGGCGAACCGGATCCGGCTGGACTGAACAGCAGACTGCTGCCCCCGGCGCTGGCGCTCCTGGCGGAGCTCGTCCGGCGCCTGCACAGCCTCGAGGGACCCGTTCCTCTCAACGCCTGGGTCGAATACGACGAGCGTGACTGGCGACTCGTCCTCCTACCGCGCCTGACCGTCCTCGCCGGCCTCGAGCTCGGCGCCGGGATCTTCGTGAACACGCTGCCGCCCGAAGAGGCGGCTCGGCGCCTGAGCTAGCTCGGCTGCGGCGGAAACGCAGGCGGTGGCTGGATCGCCTGCACTTCGCGGAAGCGGCGCGCGGCATCGATCGCCGCGCCGAGGTTGAGGCCCTTGTCCTTGGCCTGCTTGATCAGCATCACGGTCTCGAGGGCATCGATGTCGTAGATGCGCTGCTTCTTTCCCTTTGTGGGGATCTGCGCCTTGTTCGTCCAGTAGTCCAGCTGCATCTTCGAAATGCCCGCGATCTGGCAGACCTGGCCGAGATACAGCTCGACCTTGCCGAGATGCTCGGCGAGATCGATCGGCTCGAGAAGGTCAACCTGTCGACTAGCCATAGTTTCCTCGCCTTTGTCCGCGGTCGAACCCCTTGTTTCAAAGGTATACAGCGCTCGTTCCCGAGAAGGAAGGGGTTCCTTCAAAATCTCCCCCATTTGGGGCAGCTATTTCCGAAGGTTTGTGGCAACAGGCTACGCGGCCGTCGGGCCGGCGCCGTTGGTCTCGGCGGGCGTTTCGGCCTTGTCCTCTGCGGACTCCACCACGGGCGCGAGGCTCGAGACGTGCTCGCCCTCGCGGAGTCGCATCACGATCACACCCTGGGTCGATCGACCAGAACGCTTGATGTCGTCGACCGACATCTTGATCACGGTGCCACCATCGGAAATCAGCATCACCTGGTAGCCGTCGCGGACGACCCGGGAGCCGGCGAGCTGGCCCTTCGCCTCGGTCAGTTGCACCGTCTTGACGCCCATGCCGCCGCGCCCCTTGACCGGATACTCGGACACACGCGTGCGCTTGCCGTAGCCGTTCTCCGTCACGACCAGCACGTCGGCGTCGTCGTGGGCGATGTTCACGGCAATCACCTCGTCGCCGGCCCGAAGCCGCATCCCCTGCACACCTGAGGCGTCGCGGCCCATCGCGCGCGCGTCAGTCTCGTGAAAGCGGATCGCCTGGCCCTTTCGCGACACCATCAAGACATCGTCGTTGCCGGACGAATGCCGGACGCCGACGAGCTCGTCGCCTTCGCGCATCTTGATCGCGATGATCCCGTCGGAGCGGAGCGGCGTGTTGTACGCCGCTAGCCTCGTCTTCTTGACGACGCCCTTCTTCGTGGCGAAAACCAGGAACTCGGCCTCTTCGAAGCTGCGCGTCTGGATGACCGCTCGCACCTGCTCGTCCTGACGGAACGGAAGCAGGTTCTGAATCGCGCGTCCCTTCGACTGGCGTGAGCCGAGGGGCAGTTCGTGCACCTTCAGCCGGTACACCTTGCCGACGTTCGTGAAGAAGAGGATGTAGTCGTGCGTCGAGGCGACGAAGAGATGCTCGATGTAGTCGTCGTCCTTCAGGTCCATCCCCATCACGCCGATGCCGCCGCGCCGCTGCTCGCGGTATGCCGTCACAGGTAGACGCTTGATGTAGTTGGAGCGGGTGATCGCAATCACCATGTCCTCTTCCGCGATCAGGTCCTCGAGCTCGAGCTCGTCTTCGGCCTGCACGATCTCCGTACGGCGGTCGTCGGACTTGCCGTAGATCGTCTTCAGCTCGACGAGCTCCTCCGTGATCACGCCGTCGATGCGGGCGGGATCGCCGAGGATCGCGCGCAGCTCGGCGATGCGCTCCCGCAGGTCGTCGTAGTCCTTCTGGATCTCGTCGCGCGCGAGCCTCGTCAGCCGCGACAGACGGAGGTCGAGAATCGCCTGCGCCTGAACCTCCGAGAGCTCGAAGGTGCTCATCAGGCCGTCGCGGGCGGCGTCGGTGTCGGCGGCCGCGCGGATCAGCGCGATCACCTCGTCGATCCGGTCGAGCGCCTTGAGATATCCCTCGAGGACGTGCGCCCGCTTCTCCGCCTGGCGCAGCTCGTACTTCGACCGTCTCGTGACGACCTCTCGCTGGTAGTCGAGGTAGTACCGGATCAGCTCGAGCAACGAGAGCGTCTTCGGGATCCCCTCGGCAAGCGCGACGGCGTTGTAGCCGAAGGTCGTCTGCAGCGGCGTCAGCTTGAAGATCTTGTTCAGGGCGACCTGCGGCACGGCTTCGCGCTTCAGCTCGACGTAGATGCGCATCCCCTCCTTGTCGGAGTGGTCCTGCAGCGCGTCGTCCGACATCGGCACCTCGGTCAGCGTCCCGGCCTTGACGAGGTCGGCGATCTTCTCGATCACACCGCCCTCGCCGGCCTTGCGCACGCCGTACGGGAGCTCGGTGATGATGATCGCGTTCTTGCCGCCCCGCAGCTGCTCGATGTGCGCGCGCCCACGCACGGTGATGCGGCCGCGGCCCGAGCGGTACGCGTCGCGGATACCCCCGCGGCCGACGATCGTGCCGCCGGTCGGAAAATCAGGCCCCTTGACGTGCTTCGAGAGCCGCTCGACGTCGATGCTCGGGTCCTCGATCATCGCCACGATCGCGGTGACCACCTCGCCGAGGTTGTGCGGCGGGATGTTGGTGGCCATACCGACGGCGATGCCGGCCGAGCCGTTGACCAGCAGATTCGGGAATCGCGACGGAAGGACGGATGGCTCGCGGCGCGACTCGTCGTAGTTCGGCTGGAAGTCGACCGTGTCGGCATCGATGTCGCGCAGAAGCTCCGTTGCGATGCGCGAAAGTCGTGCTTCGCTGTAGCGCATCGCTGCCGGCGGGTCGCCGTCGATCGAGCCGAAGTAACCCTGGCCGTCGACGAGCGGATACCGAAGCGAGAAGGGCTGTCCCATTCGGACGAGGGCGTCGTAGATCGCGGCATCGCCGTGCGGGTGGTAGTTGCCCATCACGTCGCCGACGACGCGTGCCGACTTCCGCGTCGGACGGTTCGGTTGCAGGCCCGCCTCGTGCATCGCATACAGCACGCGCCGGTGCACCGGCTTCAAGCCGTCGCGCACGTCGGGGAGCGCACGGCTCACAATCACGCTCATCGCGTAATCGAGGAAGCTGGTGCGGACCTCCTGGTCTAGCTCGCGGGTCTCGACGCGGCCGGCGCCGAGTGGTTCCGGCGTCAGCTCAGACATCCAGGTTCTTGACTTCGAGCGCGTTCTGCTCGATGAAGAGGCGACGCGGCTCGACCTCGTCGCCCATCAACCGCGAGAACCACAGGTCCGCTGCAGCGGCGTCCTCGACGTCGACGCGAACCAGCATTCGGCGCGCAGGGTCCATCGTCGTCGCCCACAGCTCGGCCGAATTCATCTCGCCGAGACCCTTGTAGCGCGTGATCTGGATCCCGCTCTTGGCAAGGGTGAGCGCAGCGTTGCGCAACTCCTCGAACGTCAGCGCCTCGGCAGACTGCTTGCCGTATTTGAGCGTGAACGGCGGCAGACTGCCGATGATCTCGCCCAGCCTCGCGTACGTCTTGCGGACACGATCGTAGATCGGTGACGCGAACAGCTCCGCCGGGACGACGACGTTCTGCATCGCGCTCGTCTCGACCTCAGTTACGCGCACGCGCAACGCCTCGCCGTCGACTTCGGGCTCGAGCTTGTAGCCGTTCGGCCCGGCGCCATTGATCGCCTTGACCGCGTCACCGGCCGAGTTGGCATCGGACTCGACGAGCCGATGCGCGAGGACGAAGTTGGCAGCCTGAGGGCCGAAGTCGGAACGCAGCCGCGCCGCCCAGCCGACGTACTCCGTCAGCGTACGGGCGAACCGCGCATACCGCGCCTCTGTGAATTTGACGACGGCTGAGTCGCGGCCTGCAATTTCCAACCCGGAAAAACGCTCGCGCACGAGCAGCTCCTCGAGCTGCGAGTCCTTCTCCAGATAGTTCTGCTGGTTCCCGAGGCGGGCGAGGTAGAGCGGCGGCACCGCGATGTAGACATGACCGCGCTCGAACAGCTCGGGCATGTGCCGGTACAGGAACGTCAGCACGAGCGTGCGGATGTGCGCGCCGTCGACGTCGGCGTCGGTCATGACGATGATGCGGTGATAGCGCAGCTTGGCGATGTCGAACTCCTCGCCGATGCCGGTGCCGATCACCTGCACGAGCAACTGCACCTCGGTGTTCGACAGAACCTTGTCGATCCGGTTCTTCTCGGAGTTGATGATCTTGCCGCGCAGCGGCAGGATCGCCTGGTTCGACTTGTCGCGCGCGTCCTTGGCTGCGCCGCCGGCCGAGTTGCCCTCCACGATGAACATCTCCGCGAGCTCGGGGTCGCGCACCTGGCAGTCAGCGAACTTCTTCGCGATCTCGCCCCCGAACGCGCCCTTGCGCCGCGTCAGGTCGCGCGCCTTGCGCGCAGCCATGCGGGCGCGTGCGGCCGAGATCGCCTTGGTGATGATCTGCTTGGCGTCGGTCGGGTTTTCCTCGAGGAACTCCGACAGCTTCGAGTTGACGGTCGACTCGACGAACCCCTTCACCCACGGGTTGCCGAGCTTCGTCTTCGTCTGGCCCTCGAACTGCGGGTCCTGCAGCTTTAGGGAGACGACCGCCGCAAGCCCTTCACGGACGTCGTCACCCTCGAGGTTCTCCTCCTTCTCCTTCAGCAGGCCCATGTCGCGCGCGACCTTGTTCAGCGTGCGCGTGAGTGCCGCGTTGAAGCCGGAGAGGTGCGAACCGCCTTCGTGAGTGTTGATGTTGTTGGCAAAGGTGTAGACCGACTCCTGGTACGACGCGTTCCACTGCATCGCGACCTCGACATTGCCCTGCTCGTTCTCGCCGTCGAAAAAGACGATGCGCTTATGAATTCCGTCCTTCGTCGAGTTGACGTGCGCCACGAAGTCACGGATGCCGCCCTCGTAGTGGAACTCGACGCTCTCGCCGCCGGCGCGCTCGTCGGTGAGCGCGATCCGCAGCCCCCGCGTGAGGAACGCCGTCTCGCGTAGCCGCTGCTGCAGCGTGTCGGCGGAAAGCTCGACCTCTTCGAACACCTCGGCGTCGGGCAGAAAGGAGATCGTCGTGCCGGTGTCGCCCTTCTCGGCCTTGCCGACCACCTCGACGTCGCCGTTGGGAACACCACGCGTGAACTCCTGGCGATAGACCTTGCCGGCGCGGCGCACCTCTGCGACGAGCCACTCTGACAGAGCGTTCACGACGGAGACGCCGACACCGTGCAGGCCGCCGGAGACCTTGTATGCCGCATCCTCGCCGCCGAACTTGCCGCCGGCGTGGAGCTTCGTGAGCACGACGGTCAACGCGGACATGCCCTGGTCTTCCATCCGGTCGACCGGGATTCCCGAACCGAAGTCGCGGACCGTGACGGAGTTGTCCGGATGGAGGGTGATTTCGATCTTGTCGTTCCGGTCCGCGAGCGCCTCGTCGACGCTGTTGTCGACGACCTCGTACACGAGGTGATGGAGGCCGCGAGACCCCGTCGAGCCGATGTACATGCCCGGCCGCAGGCGGACCGGTTCGAGGCCCTCGAGGACGGTGATGTCCTTTGCTGTATAAGTGACTTCAGTCATGAAAAAAGCCCTGCAAATTCGCTACTTGCGGGCACCTCGAATTCTACCAGAACGTACGGTCGTTAGCTGCGTTTGCGAGGCTCAAAGCGGCGGCTTTTGCGACCACTTTGCGGAGGTCTTCGTCACGAATCACTCGCACGAGTGAGTCGGCTTTCGCGACGTGCGTCGCGTCGGGCACCGGGATCCTCGAGCGCGCATCCTCGGAGGGTGACTCGAGGGGCTCGGGAATCGGTCCGGGTGCGAAGGCCAACCGGCGCGGCGCGTGCTCGCCGAGGCGGCCCCGGATCTCTTCCGCACGGCTCTTCAGCTCGAAGGCCCAGATCGAATCGGTGGTATGCACGTGCAAGGTTCCGTCACGCGCGAGTCGCGCCGGCCACGCGTTGCGCGCGATCTCGGGGCCGACGGCGGCAGGCCAACCTCCGACGATCGGCGCCATCCCGGCGGCCGGGCCGAAACGCCGGAGCTCGCGCCTGACGGCATCGCCGACGCGATCCATCACGCCGCCCGCACCAGACCGGGCGAGACCTCGAGCAGTTGGGCCGGCTCCAACGGCAGGGAGGATGCCTGGGTGGCCGTCACGAGCGTCTGACCTGAGCCCTGGACACGCTCGGCCAAAATCAGCCGGCGGGCCGGGTCGAGCTCCGAGAGAACGTCGTCGAGCGAGAGCAGGGGTGCGAATCCCCGCCGCTCGGCGATCAACTCGGCCTCCGCAAGGAGCAGGGCCAACACCGTCAACCGCTGCTCGCCCTGGGAGCCGAAGTTGCGCAGGTCGCGCGGGCCGCTCGTCAAGATGACGTCGTCGAGGTGGGGGCCGATTCCGGTCGAGCCGCGCTCGAGATCGCGGTCGAGGCGCGCTTCGAGTGCCTCCGTGGTCGGTGGGGCGCCTTCGTATGACATGCGTGCAGCGGGCAGGCCGAGCTCCTCGGCGCGTGCGGCAAAGCCGGGTGCGAGCCACGTGATCATCTCGTTGCGAGCTTCGACCAGAGCGCGCCCGAGGGTTGCGACCTGCTCGGTCCACGGCACGAGTGCGTCGCGTGACGAAAAGCCGCCCGCGACACGTCGCAGCGATGCGTTGCGTTGCGCAACCGCGGCCGCGTACTCGGGCGACAGCTGCGCGCGGGCCGGGGCAAGCCGCCCCAACGCGCGGTCGAAGTACGCGCGGCGAACCGCGGGGCCACCTTTGACCACCGCCAATCGGTCGGGCGTGAAGACGAGCGTCGCCACCTCGGAGCGCAGCTGTTCCGCAGCGCGCAGCGGCGCGCCGTTCAGCTTCGCGCGCTTGCCCTCGCCGACCTCCACCGTCACCTCGAGTTGCACGTCGCTCTCGCCGCGTCGGCCTCGCAATGCGATCCGCCCGGACCTCTCGCCAAAACGCACGAGCTGCACATCGGCACGAGTACGCGGCGAGAAGCCCTGGGTGCCAACGTGCAGCGACTCGAGCAGGTTCGTCTTCCCTGCGCCGTTCGGTCCCACGACGAGCACAAGCCCCAGGTCGAGGTCGAGGTCGAGCCGCGCATACGACCGGATGTTTCTCAGCGAAACCGTAGAGACAATCAGCCCGGCAGCCGGATCGGCATGATCAGGTACGTCGGGTCGTCCTCGCCGCCGTCGATCACCGCCGGCCGCAGAGGCGAGATCAGCTTCAGGCTGATGTCTTCAGCACCAATGGACTCGATCCCCTCGCGCAGGAACTCCGCGTTGAATCCGATCTCCATCGCGTCACCCGTGTATTGGACGGGCATCGACTCCTTCGCCTCGCCGACATCCTGCGTGCGTGCGAACACCGTCAGCTCACCCTCGGCGAAGCGCAGCTGAATCGGCGAGGTGCGCTGCACCATCACGCCGACGCGCCGTACGACGTCGAGGAGCTCGTTGCGCGGCAGCGTCAACTCGTGCTCGAACGCCTCCGGGAGCAGCTGCTTGTAGTTCGGGAACTGTCCGTCGATACGCCGTGTCGTCAGCCAGACGTCATCCGCAGCGAACACGACCTGGTTCTCGTGCACGCCCAGCTCAACCGTCTCGCCGGACTGCGCAATGCGGGCGAGCTCCGCGAGAGCGCGGGCCGGAATGATCGCCTCGAGCTCCGGCACCTCGCCGGGGAGCTCCGTCTCCTTGACCGACAGGCGGTACGAGTCGGTCGCCGCCATCACGATCTTGCCGGCCTCGAATCGCACGAGGATGCCGGTCAATACCGGCCGCGATTCGTCGCGCGACGCGGAGCGTGCGACACGCGAAACGGTGTCCAGCAACGACTCCCGGTCGACGGTGAACGTCCCGACGGCGTCGAGGTCGGGCAGACGCGGGAAGTCTTCCGCCGCATACGTGTGTAGCGTGGACGTCGACGGGCCTGATGTGATGTGCACCACGCTCTCGTCGATGCGATGCTCGATCGTCACCTCGCTCTCGGGCAACAGGCGCACGAGATCGACCAGCAGGCGCCCGGGTACCACCACCGCCCCGTCACCCCCGACCTGCGCGTCGAGCGACGAGCGCAGCGACAGTTCCATGTCCGTCGCAGCCAAGTGCAGCCGGCCCCCCTCCGCACGCAGGAGAACACCGGAAAGGATCTGAACGCTCGCTCTCGTCGACACGGCCCGCGCGACCACACCGAGCTTCTGCGAGAGCTCGTCGCGCTGACACACGACTTTCATCCCCGTCCCTACCATGGTGTTGCTTTCAATCATTTAAGAAACCTCGTTGTAGTCATAGGGGGTGTGGACACCGTGGAGGAGACCCTTATCCCCGTTGGTTGAGCCATTCTCGCAGGGGATGCAGATGGTGGAAAGAGTGGTCGCTTCCACAGGCCCAAACCCTCAACGGACTTGCTTCACACGAGCGGTCAGTTCCTGCACAAGGTTGTAGACAGATCTGTCCTCACGAATCAGACGCGCGATCTTGGACGTCGCATGGATGACGGTGGTGTGGTCGCGGCCGCCGAACTCCTTCCCGATCTTCGGCAGCGAGGAGTCGGTGAGCTCGCGCGAGAGGTACATCGCGACCTGCCTGGGATAGACGATGTTCTGTGAGCGCTTGTCGCCGCACAACTCGTCCATCGAGAGCTGGAATCGCTCCGACACGAGCTCCTGGATACGGCGGATCGAGACCTCAACCCCCTCTCCCTGAGGGAAGACGTCCTTAAGCACGTCTTCCGCGAGGCCCACGGAGAGCGAGCGCCCGGTCAGTGACGAGAACGCGACAACGCGTGTCAGCGCGCCCTCGAGTTCTCTGATGTTGGTGGAGATGCGCGAGGCGATAAAGGACAGCACCTGGGGATCGGGGACGTGGATCCCATCCGTCTTCACCTTCTTGCGCAGGATCGCGATACGCGTCTCGAGGTCGGGCGGCTGGATGTCGGTGATCAGCCCCCACTCGAATCGCGAGCGCAGCCGCTCCTCGAGCGTCGCGATGTCACGCGGTGGGCGGTCCGAGGACATGACGATCTGGGAGCCGGCCTCGTAGAGCGAGTTGAACGTGTGGAAGAACTCCTCCTGGATGCGCTCCTTGTGCTCGAAGAACTGCACATCGTCGACCAGCAGCAGGTCGTAGGTGCGGTAGCGCTGCTTGAAGCCCTCGATTCGCTTGTCGCGCAGTGAGTTGATGAAGTCGTTCATGAACGTCTCGCTGGTGACGTAGCGGACGGAGAGGTTGCTCGAGTGCTCGGCAACGTACTGCGCGATCGCCTGCATCAGGTGCGTCTTGCCGAGGCCCGTGCCGCCGTAGATGAAGAGCGGGTTGTACGCCTGCGCCGGCGCCTCGGCGACGGCGAGCGCAGCCGCGTGTGCGAACCGGTTCGACGAGCCGATCACGAACAGGTCGAACGTGTACTTCGGGTTCATGCCGGAGTCGGCCGCTCCCCCGCCTCCCTGCTTCGGCATGACCTCTGCGGGCAGCGGAGTGTCCACAGGTAGCCGCTCGGTCACGGACAACGCAACGCGTCGCTCCTGGCCGGTCACATCGCGTACGGCAGCACCGATTAGCCCGAGAAAATGGCCTTCGATCCACTCGCGCGTGAAGTCGTTCGGCACGCCGAGGACGAAGGCGTCGTCCGACAGCTCCGCGCCTTCGGCCTCCGCGAACCAGGTGCGGTACGTGGTTTCGTTGAGGGCCCCCTTGAGCCGACCGGCAACCTCGTTCCACAGGCTTTCCGCAGTCAGCTCAATTGGGCGGTCCACGCCGCGATACCACTCCTCTCCGGCTCGGGGGAGCGGCGAGCATACCAGCGTGTCTGAAGACCGACAATGCGTGGAAACTGGGGAAGAAATTCAGCGAATTTGCAGCGGTTTTTGCCACTCCACACTACTCTCCACACCTGTGGAGGAAGCATGACGGTTCGTCACATTTGGAGGCACTTCGCACATGCCCGGCTGTGGATAACTCTGTGCAGCAACGCTCATCTATACTGGCCCGGCCACGGCTCCTTTTTGGAGCAATTTCCTCCCTCTTCGACCTCGTGAAACGGACGTATCAGCCCAACGTGCGCCGGCGGAAGCGTCGGCATGGTTTCCGCGCCCGCATGGCGACGCGCGCCGGTCGCGCGATCCTGAAGCGGCGCCGCGCGAAGGGCCGGAAGCGTCTCTCGGCGTAAGTTCTGTGCAGCGCCGGCACCGACTGTCTCGCTCGCGAGACTTCGACGCCGTCTACCGGCAGGGACGCTCGACGTCCACGCGCTTTCTCGTCCTCTACTGGTTCGACCGTGACGACGAGCCGGTCGAGCCGCGGCTCGGGCTCGCCGTGCCGAAGGCGGCGGGCAACGCGGTCGCCCGCAATCGCATCAAGCGGCAGTTGCGCGAGGTCTGGCGCGCGCGCCTCGACCGAGTTCCGGCCGGCCGCGACTACGTCCTGATCGCGAAGCCGGGCCTGCCGGAGGCGGTGGCCGCGAATGGGTTCGACTGGTTGAGCGCCCGCGTCGACGAAGTGCTGACGAAGGCGGCGGCATGAGATACCTCGGTATCGCGGCGGTGTGGGCTTATCGGCTGACCCTGCGGCCGTTTCTCGGGGCGGGTAGCTGCAAGTACCACCCGTCCTGCTCGCAGTACGCGATCGATGCGTACAGGGAGTTCGGGTTCTTCAAGGGGACGGTGCTGGCGGCGTGGCGGCTGCTGCGCTGCAACCCGTGGAGCCGCGGCGGCGTGGACTACGCACGCGACCAGAAGGTGTTCACGTGACGGTCATCTACCTCCTGCAGCCGCTCGAACACCTCCTGCGGCATGTCCTCAACGGCATTCACTCGATCGGGCTGCCGTGGGCCTGGTCGATCGTCGGCCTGACGCTGATCGTCCGCGTCCTGCTCGTGCCGCTGACGGTGAAGCAGATCCACTCGATGCAGAACATGCAAGCGCACGCGCCGGAGATGAAGGAGATCCAGCGCAAGTACAAGGGCGACCGCACAAAGCTCAACGAAGAGCTGATGAAGTTCTACAAGGAGAAGAACATCAACCCGGCGTCGTCGTGCCTGCCGCTGGCGGCGCAGATCCCGGTCTTCATCGGCCTCTTCTACACGCTGCGCGCCTTCGCGCGTGAGCCCCATTTCAAACATCCGGGAAGCCTCTCCTGGCTCCATTTCGTTCCGAACATCGCGCAGCACGCGAACGCCCATTGGTCGGGCTACGTGCTCCTGTTCGTCTACGTGGCGAGCCAGCTCGCGTCGACCTACTTCATGTCCGGGACGATGCAGCAGTCGCAGCGCGTGCTGATGATGGTGCTGCCGTTCGCGTTCATCCCGTTCATCCTGCGCTTCCCGACGGGGCTCGTCCTCTACTGGATGACGACGAACCTGTGGACGGTCGGGCAGGGGCTGATCACACGGCGGCTGATTCCGAAGGTCGCCCCGCCCACGACCCCCAAACGCTCATCGCGCACGCCGCCCAAGGAACCGAGTGACGACGGCTCGAGCTCGGCACCCGCGGCCACGGCGAAACCCAGTCCGCAGCCACGCCGGGTGAAGCGGAAGAAGAAAGCGCGTCGCTGATGGAGCTGCAGGTCGAGGCGAGCGGGGAAACCGTCGGCGAGGCCAAGTGGTCCGCTCTGCGGGAGCTCGAGCGCCAGAGTCCGGGGCTCGACAAGTCGGCGGTGCGCTTCCAGGTCGTCTCGGAGGGCGAGCGAGGCCTCTTGGGGGTCGGATTCACACCGGCACGCGTGATCGCGACAGTGTCGGCAGACTCGCCTCCGCCCGTGGAACGTGCGGCCACACCGGACGAGAGCGACCTGGCCGCTGAAGCGCGGGAGCTCGTGCAGCGAATCGTCGACGGGATCGGCGTGAACGCCCGCGTCGAGCTGGAGGAGAACGACGAGAGCATCACGGTCTCGTGCAGCGGGCCGGACCTCGGGATGCTGATCGGACGCCACGGGCAGACGATCGACGCGATCCAGTACCTCGCGAACGCTGCCATGTACCGCGGTCACCAGGACGATCGCAAGGAGGTCGTCGTCGATGCCGCCGGATACCGCGCTCGGCGCCGCACCTCGCTGGAGGCGCTCGCGATCCGGTCCGCGGAACGTGCTGTTGCGAACCGCGAGCCGGTTGAGCTCGAGCCCATGACGGCGGTCGAGCGCAAGGTCGTGCACCTGCGCCTGAAGGAGTTCGACGGTGTCGAGACGACGAGCGACGGCACCGAACCGAACCGCTTTGTCGTCATCAGCCCGGTTTTTTGACGACTGGCTTCGAGCCGTCGTCGCTACACCCGGTCTGACGGCCATCCGCGATGTGGTGGAAGCCCGCCGGGTCCTGCTCGACGACTCGCTGCGTGGCGTGGCTGTGGTGCGGTCCCTCGAGGGCCCAATCGTCGATGTCGGTTCAGGCGGCGGCGTGCCGGGTATCCCGCTCTCCGTAGCTCTCCCCGAGCGTCAGGTGACGCTGCTCGAGGCGAACGGGCGCAAGTGCGAGTTCCTACGAGAGTGGGCACCGCCGAACGCGACCGTCGTGCAGAGTCGCGCGGAGGAGCAGGAGACAGACCGCTTCGGCGTGGCCGTGGCGAAGGCGCTCGCGCCTCCCCCGGTCACCGCTGAGTGGTGCCTGCCGCTCGTGCGTCTCGGTGGCGCGGCTGTGCTCTGGGTCGGGCCGAGCGCCGACCTGGCACGGGTCGCTCGCGTTGCCGAGCTGCTCGGCGGGGAGGTCGGAGAGAACACCGACGGCCTGCTCGTCGTGCACAAGCTCGCGCCGACGCCGGCCGGCTTTCCCCGCCGCCCTGGTATTGCCCGGAAGCGCCCGCTCGCTTAGGCGCCACGCACGTAGGCGAAGAAGACGAGCATCGCCACGAGACCGGCGGCGAGCAGCAGTCCGCTGATCAGGGCCGCCCGGACGGTGCGGACACTCGTGGCGAGCGCAACCGCTCCCAGCCCTCCGAAAACCAGCGTTGCGACAGCCGCGGGTTTCCCTCCGACGGCGAACATGGCGCCGACGAGAAGCGCGGTCGGCACGGTGCAGCCCAGCAGCTTGAGCGCGAGCTCCCGTACTTGCTCGCGCCGCGTCATCAAGAGCCTGTCCGTCACGGCCGCACGGTAGCTTGACGCTGTGGCCAAGGTCTATGCACTGGCGAACCAGAAGGGCGGCGTCGGCAAGACCACGACCGCCATCAACTTGGCCGCCTGCCTGGCGGAGGCCGGCGAGCGTGCGCTCGTGATCGACCTCGACCCGCAGGCGAACGCGACCTCGGGCCTCGGCGAGCGCGCCAACGGCACCTCGACCTACGACCTGCTCGACGGCGCCCCGTTGGGCGAGCTCGCGAAGCCCACGCGCTTCCCGAACCTGCATCTCGTGCCGGCCAAGCCCGAGCTCGCCGGCGCGACGGTCGAGCTGACGCAGTACGGCGACGGCGAGACCTACCTGCGGCACGCGCTCGCGTCGGGAACCGAGCAGTACTCGTTCGTCTTTCTCGACTGCCCGCCGTCGTTCGGGCCGCTGACGGTCAACGCACTCGCAGCGGCCGACCGCGTCTTGATCCCGGTCCAGGCAGAGTACTACGCGCTCGAAGGCCTCTCGCAGCTCGTTCACTCGATCAACCTCGTGAAGATGCGGCTCAATCCGCGGCTCGCGGTGGGCGGTGTGCTGCTGACGATGGTCGACGGGCGTACGCGGCTGTCGGCAGACGTCGAGGCCGAGGTGCGGAAGCACTTCGGCGACCTCGTCTTCACGACGACGGTGCCACGGTCGGTGCGACTCGCCGAGGCGCCGAGTCACGGTCTCCCTGCAATCGCGTACGACCGCCGTTCCCGCGGCGCGGACGCCTACTGGAAGGTGGCGATGGAGCTTGTCGAGCGCGCCTGAACGGCGGGGCCTCGGACGAGGCCTCGAAGTCCTGCTGGGCGGGGTGGGCTCGAGCGAGCTTGCGGAACTGCCCGTCGATGCGATCCATCCGAACCCGCGCCAGCCGCGGCGCCGCTTCGACTCCGAAGCGGGCGCGGGTCTCGCCGATTCCGTGCGCGCACAAGGTGTCGTGCAACCGGTGCTCGTTCGCCCGCGGGTGGCCGGGGGCTACGAGCTGATCGCCGGCGAACGACGGTGGCGTGCCGCACGCGATGCGAAGCTGAAGAGCGTGCCGGCCGTCGTGCGCGAGACGGACGACCGCGATTCGCTGTTGCTAGGCCTGGTGGAGAACATCGCGCGTGAGGACCTGTCGCCAATCGAGGAGGCGCGCGCGTTTGCGGTCGTCCTCGACGAGTTCGGGTTGTCGCTGGGCGAGTTGGCGGAGCAGGTCGGCAAGTCGAAGCCGGCGGTCTCGAACCGCGTTCGCTTGCTCGAGTTGCCCGAGGACGTGCTGAAGATGGTGGAGCGCGGCCAGCTCACCGAGGGTCACGCCCGCGCCGTGCTGGCCGTCCCGGATCACGAGGGACGACGGGCGCTCGCGCGCAAGATCGTCCAGAAGGGCATGTCCGTGCGGGCTGCCGAGCGGGCCGCGCGCTGGGCGGGCGCCAAGACGAAACAGCGCCGTCAGCCGGCCAAGCTCGATCCTGCCCTGGTCGCGCGCGCGAAGACGGCGGCCGACCGCCTCACCGGCTTCTCGAGCCGGCTCGTCTCCAACCGCCTCGAGATCGCCTTTGCGGACGAGACCGAGCTGGAAGAGCTCGTCGAGGCGCTGGAGCGAGCGGCGGGGTAGGCCGTACCCCGTTCCGCCCGGCGGGCGTTGAACGGGTAGATGCTCGGACTGTGGCTGCACGAGATGGAATCGCTCGAGGCGATCTCGCAGGACGACGAGGCGAAACGGATCTTCCTCCGCATGGCCGCGCTTTCACGTGACGGCCGGATGGGCAGCTTCCTGACCGAGCTGGCACGCGACGAGGATCTGGACGACGAGACGAAGGGCACGCTCCGCGAGCTGGCGGAGGACAACACCTTCCTGCTTGCGGTCGAGGATTACCTCCAGCGCACGCAACACCTGCACTGAGCCCGCCGCCCGGGGGAAGTGGGCGATCGTGGATTCGAACCACGGACCTCCGCCTTATCAGGGAGATCCACGAGTCGCCATTTGTCGCCATCCACAACCGTCCTCTGAGACGTGCGGGTTGCGTCGCCGGGTCCAGGGGTTGGCAATGAGCCGTTAGCGCGTAATCCTCAAGCCGTGGCCGAGCTTCCCACCGGCACCGTCACCTTGCTCTTCACGGACATTGAGGGCTCGACGCGCCTCCTGCACGAGCTCGGCGAACAGTACGCGGACGTTCTCGCTGAGCACAGGCGCACACTGCGTGACGCCTTCGGGCGTCACGGCGGCGTCGAGGTCGACACTGAGGGAGACGCTTTCTTCGTCGCCTTCCAGCGGGCATCAGACGGGCTCGCCGCCGCCACCGAGGCGCAGCGTGCCCTTCGCGACGGCCCCGTGCGCGTGCGCATCGGGATCCACACCGGCGAACCGGCTGTCACCGAGGAGGGATACGTCGGGATCGATGTCCATCGCGCCGCGCGCGTAATGGCAGCCGCCCACGGCGGGCAGGTGCTCGTCTCCGAGCCGACACGCGATCTTGTCGGCAAGCACTTCGAGCTGCGCGACCTCGGCGAGCACCGGCTGAAGGACCTGGAATCCCCGGAGCGGCTGTACCAGGTCGGCGAGGGCGAGTTCCCACCTGTGAAGAGCCTGTACCGGGCGACATTGCCCGTACCGGCGACGCCCTTCCTTGGTCGCCAGCGCGAGCTCGCCGAGGTCGTCGGGCTGCTCGAGCGAGGCGACGTCCGGCTGCTGACGCTGACTGGTCCGGGAGGGACGGGAAAGACGCGCCTTGCCATTGAAGCGGCGGCCGCGGTCGCGGGACGCTATCCGGACGGCGTCTTCTGGGTTGCGTTGGCGCCGCTGCGGGATGCGGCCTTCGTAGTCCCCGCGGTGGCGCAGGCGGTTGGCGCGGCAGATGACCTTACCGCGTACATCACCGACCGAAGGCTCCTGCTCTTGCTCGACAACGCCGAGCACGTCGTGGAGGCGGCACCCGAGATCTCACGCCTGGTCCGCTCGTGCCCCGGCCTGGATGTTCTCGCTACGAGCCGGGAGCTGCTCCAGTTGGCCGGTGAGCACACTTACGCGGTACCGGCGCTGAGCACCGGCGACGCGAAGGAGCTTTTCCTCGCGCGGGCTGAAGCCACCGGCGGCGAGGTCGCCCCGGCGGACGTCGTCGACGAGCTCTGCGCGCGTCTGGATCATCTACCGCTGGCGATCGAGCTGGCGGCCGCACGCACACGGCTGCTTTCGCCTGAGGAGCTTTTCGGCCGACTCGGGCAGCGGCTCGATCTCCTCAAGGGCTCGCGGGATGCCGATCCGCGCCAGCAAACGCTACGGGCCATGATCGCGTGGAGCTTCGACCTTCTGACCAACCGGGAGCAAGCGCTGTTCGCACGTCTGGCCGTCTTCCCCGGCGGCTGCACACTGGAGGCGGCGGAGACCGTCTGCGACGCCGAACTGGACTCACTTGCCTCGCTCGTCGACAAGAGCCTTCTTCGTCGTTCGGCTGACCGTTTCTGGATGCTGGAGACGATACGACAGTTCGCACTCGAGCGGCTCGGCGAGCGCAGTGACCTCCGCGTGCTGCGGCGCAGACATGCCCTTCACTACCTCGCTCTCGCCGAGCGGGCTGAACCGGAGTTGAGGGGACCCGCTCAGCGACGCTGGCTCGAGCGCCTCGAGCTCGACCAAGACAACCTGCGCGCTGCGCTTTCGTGGTCGGGGGAGGCAGGTGACGTGGGCGTCGGTCTTCGGCTCACCGCCGCACTGTGGCGGTTCTGGCGCATGTACAACCACCTGATCGAAGGAAGCCAGTTACTTGAGACGTTTCTCCGAATCGGCGGAGCTGCTCCAGCGGCGCTTCGGGCTCGATCGCTCCTCGGCGCTTCCCGCCTCGCCATGGATGAAGGCGACGTGGAGCGCAGTCTCGCCCACGCTGAGGAGGCGCTTGTCGCCGCGCGCGCGTCGGGCGCAGCCCGGGAGATTGCAGCGGCGACCGAGAACCTTGGATTGATGATGATCTTCACCGGAGAGCTGGCGCGGGCACTCGCGCTTCTCGAGGACAGCATCGGCCGCTTCCGCGCGCTCAGCGATTCCGTCGGGGCTGCGGACGCGCTGAACAACCTCGCGAACGCTCTATTGGCGGCCGGCGAGACAGGCAGAGCGGGGGGGCGAGGCGAGGAAGCACTTGCGTTGCAGCGCGAGGCCGGAAACAAGCTGGGAATCGCGTTCGTCCTGCACACGCTCGGCTACGTCGCTCTGCACGAGGGCGCTCTCGAACTTTCGCGGGCCCGCCTCGACGAATCCCTTGTCCTCTTCAGTGAGCTTGGGGACCTCTCTCGCGTCGCGGATAATCTGGAGGGCCTGGCGCACGTCGCCGCCGGGCACGGTGACGATCGTCGCGCCGTCGTACTGTGGGCTGCGGGTGAGTCGATCCGAGCCGAAGCTGGCAAGGAGATGGAGCCGCTCGAGGCCGCACTACACGAGCCCGCTCTCTCGACCGCTCGAACGCGGATGGGTGAGCCCGCGTTCGCGCTCGCCTGGGTCGAGGGTGCCGCTCTCTCACCGAAAGACGCCATTGCTTACGCGCTTCTGTCAGAGACAAACGCGTCTAGGAAGCAGAGCGCGGATGCTCTGTCGAGCGGGTAAAACTGCGACGCGCTCCGGGCGTAGCGGCTGGTGGGCGCCTGTTTCCAGGGATGCTCTTCCCGCCGTGGTGCAGCACCGGGGCCGTCACGTTGCTGGTGGAGTCGTGCTGGAAAGTGATCCGCGACGTCAACAGCCGCCGACGTTACACGGTAAAGGACCAAGGGAAAGCCTGGTCTCCAAGGCTTTTGAAGTGGGCGATCGTGGATTCGAACCACGGACCTCCGCCTTATCAGAGCGGCGCTCTAACCAACTGAGCTAATCGCCCGGGACGGTGGATTGTAGCCCGCGTTATGGCCTATGCTCGCCGCCATGCCAACCCTTGGCGAGGTGATGACGAAGGAGGTTCTGAGCGTCGAGCCGTCGGACACGATCGGCGAGGCGGCGGAGAAGATGACGAGCCACGGCGTGGGCGCAGTCGTCGTCTCCGACTTCGGACGGATGATCGGGATCTTCACCGAGCGCGATCTCATGCGTGCCGTCGCGGGCCGGGTGCATTCGAGCGAGGCGCGAGTCCGCGAATGGATGACGCCCGACCCGGTCACGATGACCGAGGACGCCTCGGTCGAGGAGGCCGGCGAGACGATGATTGAACGCGGTTTTCGTCACATTCCTGTGGTCGCCGGCGAACGCGCGGTCGGCATCGTCAGTATCCGCGACGTAGCCGAGTGGCGTCTGAAGCCGTAGCGAAAGCTGTGCTTTCGCTACGGGAGTCGGTACGCCGCTTCGCGGGGAATGCGTGCGGGCTGAGCCCGCCCGCTTCATGGTTGGTTGGCGAACGTCCTCTCGCATCAGTTCGCCTCCGCCTAAGCCGGCTGCGCCGGTCTTAGGCTCCGGCCCTTGTGATTGCCGTCGTCGCTTGCCTGCGTTGCGTAAAGGTTTTGGAACGCCCGTTGGGGTGACGTTTGACGCGGAAGGCCTGAGCTACCATCAGAACCGTCCGATGCAGGAGATGCAGATCTACGGCGTGAGCTTCGATCTGGTCGGCAAGCAGCCGATCGTTCTCCTGAAGACGGCCGAAGGCAACAAGTTCCTGCCGATCTGGATCGGACACCCCGAAGCCGCGGCGATCCTGATGAAGCTGCAGAGTGCGTCGACGCCCCGGCCGATGACGCACGACCTGGTCACAGACATGCTCGACCAACTGGGAGCGTCGGTGACGCGCATCACCGTAACCGAGTTGCGCGAGAACACCTTCTACGCGCAGATCACGGTGCAGCTGGACGGCTCCGAGATCGAGGTCGACTCGCGTCCGTCCGACGCGATCGCGCTCGCCATCCGCGCCGACGCGCCGATCTTCGCCGCGGACGAGGTGATCGAGGAATCGGGAATCGAGTTCGAGGGCGAAGAGGTGACCGAAGAGGAGATCGAGTCCAAGGTCTCGGAGTTCAAGCAATTCCTCGAGCAGGTCACGCCCGACGAGTTCGCTGTGGATCCCGACGACGACTAGCGTCGTCGTCGGAAGGGGAGGGACGGCGCTTCGCGCGAAACGCGCACGGGCTGAGCCCGTGCGCTCCTAGTTGGCTGGAGATTGTCCCCTTCCGCGCGGCGCGGCGATGCTTCGCGTCGCCGCCTCGCATCAGTTCGCCTCCACCTAAGACGGCTTCGCCTGTCTTAGGCCCCGGCCTTGTGTTCGCGGCAACCGGACGCGGGCCGTTAGGTCTCCTCGCCGCGCTGGACCTCACGCTTCGTCAGGTCCAGGATCTCCTCGAACAGCTCCTTCAGGCCATCGTGGGAGAGCGGGCCGCGATTTGCCCGCGCGAGGTACTGCAGCATCCACTCCTCGCGCTCCGGGTCGAGAAAGCCGATCCCGCGAGATTCCTTGTAGCGCTTGAGCCGCGCGACGAGTCGCAGGCGTGCGTTGATCGCGTCGACGATGGAGCGGTCGGTGTCCGAGATCTGCTGGCGCAGCTGTTTGATCAGTGGGTCGTCGTTCACGGGCGTCCCAGCCACTTCAGGTGCACGGGCTTGTCGCTGTCCAGGGCGAGCAGGCGGAAGGGATACGTGACGCGAACCTGCACCGGTTCGCCGAGTGACGGCGTGCGCTCGCGCACGACGACGTTGATATGTCCCCCCTTCTCCTGCACGCGCACGATCTCTAGAGCGTAGCCCGTGCTCGATCGTGGCCCACCGGCGACGATGAAGGTTTCCTGGCGTGTGTAGTCGATCGGTGGGAGGTGAATCTTGCGCCCTGGGTTGTTCCGCTCCAGGACGCCCAGCAGCTGTGAGCGGGTGTGCTCGACGTCGACGGTGATGTGGGTGAACTCCAGCGGCCCGACCTTCGCCGTCAGGTCGGTGTACGCAACCGGACGCGCCTTCCCGCCGCAACCTGCCAGCACCAGGAGCAGCACGACGCTAGTAGACGTACACCGCCTCGCCGTACGGATTCGTCGAATAGAGATGCGGGGCGACCCACATCGGGACGCGAACGCAGCCGTGACTCGCCGGGTACGGCGGAACGGAGGGATTCCCGTGGATCGCATAGCCACCGGTGAAGTACATCGGGTCGTAGAGCGTCCCGAGCGGGCTGGGGTCGAAACCCACCACCTTGCGGTAGATCGAGAAGCGCCCGACCGGCGTGAACCTCCCCGGCAAGCCTGCCGTGGAGACCGGCACGATCAGTGCGACGCGCGAGTCGCGGACGACGTACAGCACCTGGCGGCCCTTGTAGATCTCGAGGTGGTTGGCGGGCTCTGCATAGCGCGGGATCGGCGTGCGCGCATTTGCGAGCGCCCGCCAGAAGCGCGCGTCGACGACGCCGGTCCGCGGTAGACCCTGGACCTTCTGGAACGCGAACACCGCATCGAGCATCCGGCCGTCGAACGTCGCGCCGTACGGCGCTGCGTAGTGCAGGCGCCGGAGCTGCCCGCCGAGTTGTGCGACCGCCGCTCCGCGCCTCCCGATCGCGAGCCGCGGCAGGACGACGTTCGCGTGCAGCACCCGCGCGGTGGCTGCATAGCTCTCGTTCGGCACGACCGCGACGTGGATCACATACGTTGCGAGCCGCCGCGTATCGAGTTTGATGCGGACGCGGCCGCCGAAAGTGCGGTCGACGAGCGAATTGGTCCCGCGGCTGATGCGGACGGCCAGGACACCGGCACCGGAAGGGACGAGCTGCGCCGTGAAGTAGTAGCGGCTGCCGCGTGCGCCGTCGCCGGCCAGTCCGGCGACGAGTTTCGGCACGACGCGCAGCACGAGCGGGGCAGAAGACGCGCGCTCGCTGGTCGCGAGGTATTGACCGGGGACCGTTACGCGCGCGCGGATCGTGTACGTGCCCTGAGCTCCCGTCCTGGTGGTGCCCAGTCGCCGGCTCGGGCCTGTGAGCGAGACGGCCACTCCCCGCTCGGCCGGGATGACCGTGCCGCGGAAGACGGTGCGGCGGGCGTACCGCGCCGGGTTCGGGCCGGACAGCGTGAGCCCGTAGGCCGTGATTGCGACGCTCTGCGTCGTGGTGCTGCCGTCGGCCGCGCGAACCATCGCCGTGGCGGTCCAACGACCAGCCGCGTAGACATGCTCGGCCGTGACGCCGTCGGCGCCGCTTCCGTCGCCGAAGTCCCAATGCGCGCCGACGGCATCCACGGCGTTGAACGTGACGTTTAGGGGCGCCGCGCCGGCGGCGGGCGTCGCCTGGATGGTGACCCGGGCGTGGGCGCCGCTCGCTGCGGGGGCGGCGATCAGAAGGGCGACAAGAGTGACCAGACCGCAGCGCACGCGCGCAGAATATTCTCCTGTTCAGGTTTGCCTGAAACGGCAACGGTCAGCGCGATTGCGTTGAAGGTGCCGTGGACGATCATCCCGGGGTAGACGCTGTCGACGCGGCTGCGCAGGTAGGCGAGGCCGGCGCCGAGCGCGGCGAGGAACGGAAAGGCCTGGACGAGGCCGTGCGCGAGCCCGAAGGCGATCCCGACCAGAATGATCGCCGTCCATTTGCCAAAGCGGGCGAGCAGGGAGTAGCCGAGGCCGCGGAACGTGAGCTCCTCGACGAACGGCGCCACGACGCAGATGACGAGGCCGTTCGCGACGTACGCGGCGGCGTGATCGGGCCGCCACGTGTCCGGCGTCACGCCCTGTTCGCGGCCGGGGTTCAGCAGCGGCCCGAGTGCGTACGAGAGCACGAGCATCATCACCCCGATCGCCATCGCGATCCCGAACGCGCGCCGCCAGGAGGTCGGCCGGCGCAGAGCGAGCAGCTGCCGGCGCCGCCCGAGACCGGCGATGCCGTAGACGATCAGGCCGATCACTGCGAACTGGATCAGCGTGCTCTCGACGGTCGTCCAGCGGTAGAGGATGTCCTTCGGCGGCTTTCCCTCCGTGAACCGCAGTGAGTAGCTCAGCGTGGCGAAGAGGACGACGAAGCCCGTCCAAAGCGTGAGCGGCGACGTCACGTCAACGTCGCGACGGCTTCGGGGAGCGGTGCAACGGCGACGTGCATGCCTGCCGCGCGGGCGGCGAGCTCGTCCGCTTCGTCGTCGCCGATGTGCAGGGAGCGCCCCGGCTCGACCTGCAGCTCCGAGAGCGCCCGCAGTAGCCCGTCCGGCGCAGGCTTGCCGGCGGCGTGGACGACGGCGCGGAAGTACTGCGTGAGCCCGACCTGGTCGAGCAGCGGGTGAAGCGTCAGGTCCCAGTTCGCGACGACGGCGAGCTCCAGGCCGAGACTCCTGAGGCGCCGGAGCGCCTCGACGACGCCGGCCAGCAGCTCGAAGTGCATCGCTCCCGCGTAGACCGGTGCAAACTCGCTCGCGTCGAGGTCGGCACCGACGGCGTCGAGGAACACGCGTGCGCAGTCGCGTTGCAGCCGTGCGAGCCCCTCTTCGTCGTGACCCTCCCCCGCGTGCCGTGAGTAATGGGTCACCTCGGCGCGAAAGCCGGCCACGACCGCATCACGGTCCCGGACAACGCCGCGCGCGGACAATGCGGCCGCCAGCTCGGGCACCGGATCGACGAGGGTGACGAGCGTCCCGTAGGAGTCGATCGTGACCGCGTCGAGCTCGGCCGCGCTCAGGCGACCCACTGCCATAACGCCCACTGGACGACGGTGACGCCGAGTAGGAGCGAGCTGCAGGCGACGAGGGCGGTGTGGGCGCGCGGCCGGCCGGTCGTGAGCGCGGCGAGTGCGAGGAACAAGGGGAAGATCACGAGTCCGAAGCGCGGCAGCGACAGCAGCGGCCAGCGTGAGCTCGGGTAGCTCAGCGGCAGCGCCAGGCTGAGCGCCGCGAAGAGCCCGTACGGCGCGCCGAACCGGCGCCAGGCGACGACGGTCAGCGGAAGAAAAACCGCCAGCGCGACCAGCCCCTCGGCGTTGACGGCGACCGCGTGCTGGAACTCGGCGTGCGCCGGTGTCCAGTGCGTGAGCGCGTCCCAGATTCCACCGAGCGGCCCCGCACCCGACAGGTGGCGGTGCCACTGGTCCTGCGCGTTCCAGAAGGCCCAGGGATGGCCGACCTGCTGCCAGAGCAGAAGCGGAAACGCGGCTGCCACCGGCAGCGCCAGCGCGAGGCCGCCGAACGCGCGGCGCCGGCCCCGTGCTCGCCACGCCAACAGCGCGAGTGCGGGCAGCAACGCGATTCCCGTGACGCGCGTGAGGATCGCGAGGCCCGTGACGATCCCCGCCGCGCCGAAGCGGCCACGTTCCGCCAGTACGAACGCCGCGAGCACGAGCAGCAGGTACAGCGACTCGCTGTACGCGGCCTGGAGGAACAACGCCGTCGGAAAGATCGCGAGATACAGGACGGTACGCTGCGCCCCGTCGGCGCCGAGCCGCTCTTCCGCGATCCGGTAGAGGAGCAGGAAGGCGCCGGCTGCCGCCGCGAGCGAGACGACGATTCCGGCGAGCACGTAGTGGCCGAAGAAGACGCGGCCGAGCCCCGCAACGAGCGCCGGATAGAGCGGATAGAACGCGGCCGAGGTGGTGTCGTAGCCGTGTTCGGCGATGCGCACGAAGAAGACGCTGTCCCAGCGTGCCCAGACGTCGGTGAAGGAGCCGAGGTCGTGGATCAGCGGGGAGTCCCACGTCCCGGCGTGCGGGTTCCTGTTCGGCTCGAACCAGTAAAACGCGAAGATCGCGCCGAGCCAGATCACCGTACGGCTCCAGAGGTAGATCCCGAACGCAGGCGCCCGTGCTTGCTCGATGCGGAGGTCCGCGCGGGGCTCGGTGTTCCTCTGACTTTGTCCGACGGTCACCGGCGACGATGATAGGCCGACCATGGAGCGCACCTTCACCCTCGAGGAGGCCAACGCCGCCGTCGTGCAGCTGCGGCCGGTCGTGGAACGCATGGTCGAGCACCGGCAGAACCTCCTCGCCGCGCAGCACCGTCAAACGGAGTTGCTCACACAGATCGCCGGGAACGGCGGCGACATGCAGCCCAGCGACCTGCGCGAGGTCGCGGCGTCAATCCAGGTCGAGGCCGACGCGATTGCCGCCTGCGCGGAGCAGATCAGCGTCGCCGGTGCGGAGATCAAGTCGCTCGAGGAAGGCCTGCTCGACTTCCCGTCAAGTCGCGACGGCGAGGACGTCTTGCTCTGCTGGAAGCTCGGCGAAGAGGAGATCAACTACTGGCATGGCCGCGACGAGGGCTTCGCCGGACGCAAACCCCTTTAGTCACGCCGCTTCGCGGGGGATTGCGCGCGGGCTCAGCCCGCACGCTCTTGGTCGATCGGCGTCTGTCCTCTTCCGTGCGGCGCGGCGAGGCTTCGCGTCGCCGCCTCGCATCAGTTCGCCTCCGCTAAGACGGCTTCGCCTGTCTTAGGCTCCGGCCTTCGTTCCCACTTCTGTGGGCAAGGGGTTTCGCTGGGCCGTCGAATAGAGGCGCATGCCGCTCTGGCACCGCCTTGTCGTCGTCGCAGTCGTCATGCTCATCACGATCGCGGTCGCCCGCCTGATCGACCGCCGGATTGCCCGCCGCCAGCTCGCGCCGGAGGCGATCACGCGATACCGCGTCGCCCGACGGAGCGTCACGACGGCGATCGTCTTCGTCGGCCTGCTCTCGGCGCTGCTCGTGATCCCGCAGGTGCGCGCCGTTGCCGGCGGCCTCCTGGCCTCGTCGGCCGTACTCGGCATCGTCGTCGGCTTCGCGTCCCAGCGCACGCTGGGCAACTTCGTTGCGGGACTGCTGATCGCGTTCACCCAGCCACTCCGGCTCGGTGACGACGTGGTCGTCGAAGACACGCCGGGCGTCGTCGAAGAGATCGGCCTCATCTACACGTTCGTCCGCACCGAGGACGGCGACCGGCTCGTGATCCCGAACGAGAAGCTGGCCTCGGATACCATCCGCAACTCCACGATCCGCAGTCGAGAGAAAGTCGCCGAGATCAGCATTCAGGTACCACTTGGTCGGGATGTCGGCGCGATCGTGGACCGGTTGCGCGGCTTGAAGGAAGGCGCGGACGTCTTCGTCGGCGACCTGGCCGGAAACGTGACCCTCGTCATGCGTGCTCCCGCCGCCGACGAGCCCGCGGCTGAGCGCCTCGAGCGGGAGCTCCGCCTCCGCGCCCACGAGGTGCTGAGGGCCGAGGGCGTGTACGCATGACGCCGCCCCCGCGCGGCCGGGGCGGGCGCGAGCCCGATCCTCTGCTCGCGGCGATCCGGCGCAAGCGTCGCGAGCGGACGAAGAAGCACCGCAAGCGCTTCGGCCATCTCGTCGCCGGCGCGGCGCTGGGGACGTTGCTCGTCCTCGTCGTCACGGGCTTCACCGGCGCGGCCGTCTGGATGTCGAGCTGCGACCTCAACTCGCTCCGGCCCGTCGACGTCGGGCAGAACTCGTTCGTCTATGCAGCGGACGGTTCGCTGCTCGGCTCGATTCCCGCCGAGAAGAATCGTCAGCCCGTCGACCTGACGGAGATGAGCAAATGGGTCCCGCACGCAACCGTCGCGATCGAGGACCGCCGTTTCTGGTCGCACGGCGCGCTCGATTACGCGGGCATCGTGCGCGCGTTGTTCGCCAACGTGCGTGCCGGACACGTCGTCCAGGGCGGCTCGACGATCACCCAGCAGCTTGCACGGAACCTCTACATCAAGAAACCGTCGCAGACCTTCGGACGGAAGGCGACCGAGGCGTGCCTGGCGATCAAGCTTGCGCGCGAGAAGTCGAAGCGCTGGATCCTCAACGCGTACATCAACCAGGTCTTCTACGGAAACCGCGCCTACGGGATCGAGGCCGCAGCGCAGACGTACTTCTCCAAGCGCGCGAAGCACCTGACGCTGTCGCAGGCAGCGCTGCTCGCAGGGCTGCCGCAAGCACCGTCTCTCTTCGATCCGTTCCACCGCCCGCAGGACGCGATCGCGAGGCGCGACGAGGTGCTGCGCGCGATGCTCGCGAACCACTACATCACCGCGACCCAGTACGCGGATGCCGTCGCCGACAGAAACCTTCACCTCAAGGCCGGCCAGCTGTACTCGAGGATTCGCGAGCCGTACTTCTTCAGCTACGTGCGCGACGAGCTGCAGAAGCAGTACGGCTCGAACACGGTGCGCACCGGCGGCTTGCGTGTCTACACGACGATCGACCCGCGATTGCAACGGCTGGCGCTCGCCGCGATCAGGAACACCCTGCCCGACGCCTCGGATCCGGCCGCCGCGATCGTCTCGATCAATCCAGCCAACGGCGCGATCCGGGCGATGACGGAGGTCAGTCCCGGCAATCCGAAGAATCAGGTCAACTTCGCGTCGTCCGCCCGTCGCCAGCCCGGCTCGACGTTCAAGATGTTCGTGCTTACGACGGCGATCGCCGAGGGAATCAGCCCGTCCACGGAGTACCTCTCGGCGCCGTTCAAGTACGACCCCTCCGACACGGGCTCGTGCGACACGACTCCGCCGACGGCCTGGTGCCCGCAGACGTACGACCACACATATGTCGGCGCGACGTCGATCGAGAACGGCCTGCTCCGCTCCGACAACACCGTCTTCGCCCGGCTGACGCTGGACGTGGGCCCCGAGAACGTCGCTTCCATGGCCTACAAGCTCGGCGTACGCACTGACCTGCGCACGAGCGACGGTGCGTACGTCCCCTCGATGGGCCTCGGGTCGCGGGTCGTCACCCCGCTCGATCTCGCGTCCGCGTATTCGACGCTCGCCGCGGGTGGGATCTACTCGAAGCCGATGGCGATCCGCAGGGTCGTCCTCCCGGGCGGCAAGGTCGACAAGGAGGCCGGCTGGGGTGTGGCTCAGCGCAAGCGCGTGATCCCGGATTGGGTCGCCTCCGAAGTCACCCGCATCCTCGGGGAGAACATGACCAGCGGGACGGGCGTCGGGGCGTACTTCGGCAAGACGTCCGCCGGCAAGACGGGCACGACGGACAACTACGCCGACGCGTGGTTCTGCGGCTTCACGCCGGCCCTCGAGGCGACGATCTGGATCGGCTATCCCCGCGGCGAGATCCCGATGCTGTCGGTGCACGGCATCGCTGTCTCCGGCCCGACGTTCCCGGCGACGATCTGGAAGCTGTTCATGGAGCGTGCCGTCAAGTACGCCCCGTTCCCGACGGTATTTCCCGTCGCGACATCGGCACCGGTGTGGAAGTCGCACACCTTGCAGTACGCGATGAGCGGCGGTTACTACTCGTCGAGCTACAGCGGGAATTACTCCGCGCCGCAACAGTCGACGCCGAGCTCGAGCGGCGACAACCAGGGCTTCACCCAGGTTCCTGACAACGGCAAGCAGCCGTAGCGCCGCGCTCGGCGCCGCGGTCGCGGCGATCCCGGTGTACATCGCGGCGTGCGTCGTCCCCGACGGCGGTCTCTTCCGGGCCGCGCGTTACCGCGACGTCCACCTCTACCAGGGGTTCGCGCACGCCGTCTTCGCCGGCCGCGTCCCGTATCGCGATTTCTTCCTGGAGTACCCGCCCGGCGCGCTGGCGGTCTTCCTGCCGCCCGACGCGTTCGGCTCGAGTCATTACAACGCGGTCTTCAAGGCGCTGATGGCGCTGTGCGGTGCGGCGACGATCTTGGTCGTCGCGCTCCTGCTCACACGCCTCGGCGCCACTCGTGCGCGCGTGTGGACGGCGGTGCTGCTGCTCGCCCTGTCACCGGTTGCGCTCGGACCGATCTCGCTGAATACGTACGACGCGTGGCCGGCGTTCCTGACGGTGGCCGCGCTCGCGGTGCTGCTCGCGGGTGCAGGGATCGCGGCGCTCGCGTTGCTCGGGCTCGCGTTCGCAGCCAAGGTGTACCCGATCGTGTTGCTGCCGCCTGCCCTCGTCTTCGTCTGGCGTACTGCAGGCCGACGGGCGGCGGCGCGGGCCGCGGCGGCGTTCGTTGCGGTTGCCGCCGTCGTGATCGTCCCGTTCCTCGCGCTCGCACCGCACGGGTTGGCCGACAGCTTCCGCGCACAGGCGGGGCGCGCGCTGCAGGTCGAGAGCCTGGGCGGTTCGCTGCTCGCCGCCGCGGATCGGCTCGGCTGGTACAGCGCGACCGTGGTGCATCGGACCGGGCATGCGATCTCCTACGACCTTGCGGGCTCGTTGCCGAGGGGGCTTGCGGCCGCGAGCTCGGTGGCCCAGGCGCTCGCCGTCCTGGCCGCGGCCTGGCTCTATCTCCGCGGCCGGGACGAGCCGCAGCGTCTGGTCGCCGCCTGCGCCGCGGCTGTGGTCGGCTTTCTCGCCTTCACACGGTTCTTCTCGCCGCAGTACCTGGTCTGGTTCCTGCCTTTCGCCGTTCTGCTGGGCCCGCTCGAGTGGTTATTGACCACGCTCGCGCTGGTCCTGGCACAGGTGTGGTTCTTCCACTACCGGGACGTGTTCTCGCTCGGCGGCTACGTGTGGCTCGTGCTCGTGCGCGACCTGGTCGTCGTCGTGCTCTTCGTCGTCGTGCTGCTTGCGCTACGCCGACGCGCGGTGGAAGACGAGAATTCCGTCCTGCTCGAAGACGAGGCGCCAGTCCGGGTTTCGTCGTAGCGCCCCCAGCTCGATCGCGGTGGGCAGCGGTGCATAGCGGTCGGCGTAGCCGGGCTGCGTCTCGTCGGCGGCGATCCAGAGAGCGTCCTGTATGAACGGGAAGCTGAGCACGCGCCGCCGCGCCGAGAGGTGAGCGCCGAGCGTGTTCGTCGCGCTGACAAGGGCCCCTTTCGGAATCAGCGCGAGCGCACGGGCGGCAATGCGGTCATGGCGTGTCACCCGCGCCGCCGTCGCCTGGAAGTGGCTGCCGCCGGGCACGTGCCGCCAGCCCGGAACCGGCCCGAGTCGGTAGCTGCCGGCGAGCGCCGCCAGCACGAGAAGCGCGGTGACCGGGAGCGCCCACCTTCCGAATCTGCCCGCCCCGAGGATCGAGGCGATCACGAGCGGCGGGATCAGCCCGGCCGTGTAATGGAAGTGGATCGACGTCTGCGTCGGTGCTGCGGACAGCAGGTTGATCGCGAGCTCCGGTAGTGCCGCGACGAGGACGAGCGGTGCCAACAGGCAGAGCCCGGCCAGGGGGGCGACGAGGTCGAGCAGGTAGCGGAGGTCGCGCCCGCTGAACGCGGCGTGCGCGATCCGCAGTGGATGTGTGAACGCCGTTTTGACGATGCCGGCGGCGGACCCCCCGACTTCGCTGTAGCGACCGTAGAAGTCGGACTCGCCGCCGGCGTGGTAGTGCGGGATCACGACGCCGATGGCCAGCGCAGACCACACAAGCCCGAGCGCGGCGATTGCCGCACCCTCGAGCCGACGTCGCTTTGCGAAGGCGTGCCAGACGCCGAAACCGGCGAGGACGAGCCCGATCTCCTCCTTGCACGCGGCCGCCGCGACCGCGAACACCGCAAACGGGACGAGCCGGATGTTGTCGAGGTACCAGAACGCGAACAGCAGGAACGGTGTGGCGAGCGCGACGGGATGGAACTCGTTCAGGGTCAGCCAGCCGGTCGCGGGATAGAGCAGGTAGACGAGTGCGAACCCCAGTCCCGCGCGCGGCGAACCGAGGTGCTTGCGCGCGAGCAGGAACACCGGCCAGGCTCCGGTTGCGACGACGAGCGCCTGCGTCACGAGCAGAAGGTCAGGGCTCGGCCAGAGCCACCACAACGGTGCGAACACGATCAGGATCGGGTCGACGTGCGCGGCCAGCCGCGAGATCTGGGCGCCGTGGAGGTTCGTCATCTGCAGCGGGTGCCCGTGTGCCGTCGACCACACGGCCTGCACCATGTTCCCGAGGTCGAAGCGTCCGGTGGCGAACGCCCGGTAGCGGAGGACGGACAGGGCCGCGAAGCCGGCCGCATAGGCCGCTGCGGCGGCGAGGAGCGCCGGCAGCACGCGGATCCGCGTCACAGGAGGCCTTCGATCAGCTCGCGCCAGCGTGAGCCGAGCACCGTTTCGCTCGCGGCACGCTCGTACGCGGCCCGCCCCCCCGCGGCGATGCGCTGCGCGAGGTCTCCGTCGGCGGCGAGCCTGCGAACCGCGTCCGCGAGCTGGGCGGGATCCCCGGATGGGACGAGCAGAGCGCTCTCGCCGTCGACGAGCAGCTCACGCGCGGCCGGTGTGTTCGCCGTCACGACCGGTACGCCGCATGCGAGCGCCTGGAACACCTTGTTCGGGATCACGCGCTGCGCCTTGGCGGTCGTTCCGAAGATTCCGAGCGCGCAGCCTGCGTTCCGAAGTTCGCCCGGCAGCTGTTCGTACTCGACCCAGGCGACATGTTCGACGTTCGCCGGCCGGTCGTCGAGGAGCGGCGCGAGCTGGCCGCTGCCGACGAGGCGGAACGGCAGCTCCGGCGCGAGCGTTGCGGCGGCGAGGATTGTCTCGACTCCCTGCAGCGGGATCAGCTTGCCGACGAAGAGTGCGGTGAACGGCGTTCGTGGTTGCCAGTCCCGCCGGAAGAGCCGCTCCTCCGCGCCGACGAAGCAGACGGCGATGTTGGAGCGGCCGGTGAGCTGGGCCAGGAATTGCGCGTGCGCGTCCGTGTCGGCGACGACGAGGTCGGCCGACCGGAAGGCATGGCGGTCGATCCGTTCGAGCACGCGTGCCGACAGCGATCCGGGCCCGAAGCGGCCGCGGTCGGAGACGAGCGTGTCGGCGAGCGAGACGAGCGGGTTGAAGACCACCGGCCTGCCGCCGGCGGCCCTGCGCGCCGCGGGCAGGTCGAGATGACCCGGATACCCGACGATGAACGCGTCGAAGGCTGCCCGCCGGCGCGCGAAGAGCCGTGCCTCCGCGGCGGCGAGCCGAAGTGCCCGGCCCGGGCCGGCCTTCCAACCGTCGCGCAGGTCGTCCCAGACTGAAACGTGCTCTTCGTGCACCTCGACGCCGGCCCGCCGTAGGCAGGAAATCACCTGTGCGTTGCGCGGATACGCGCGCTCGTACGTTCCGAAGTAACAGAGTCTCAGGAGAGAATTTCGTCGACGAGCAGCTCGGCGCGCTCGCGTTCAGGCGCGCGCTCCTCGTGGTGGCTCGTGATCATCTCGCTGATCAGGCCGAGCGAGAAGAACTGCATGCCGATTACCAGCAGGAGGACGCCGAGCATCAGCAGCGGTCGCTGTCCGATCGCGTGGCCGAGGGCCTTCAGCACCGTCAGGTAGATGAGGATCACCGTCCCGAACGTGCCGAGGATCAGGCCGAGGCCGCCGAAGAGGTGCAACGGCCGGTGCCGGTAGCGGCCGATGAAGGACACGGTCAGCAGGTCGAGGAAGCCCCGCAGGTACCGCTCGACGCCGTAGCGCGAGCGGCCGTGCTCGCGGGGACGGTGGTTGACGGGTAGCTCGGCGATGCGGAAGCCGCGGTAGTGCGCCAGCACCGGGATGAAGCGGTGCAGCTCGCCATAGAGGCGCAGCCCGTGCACGACCTCCGCTCGATACGCCTTCAGGCCGCAGTTCATGTCGTGCAGGTGGACGCCGGAGAACGCGCTGGTGACGCGGTTGAAGATGCGCGACAGCAGGCGCCGTGAAAGTCGATCGCGCCGGTGCGTCTTCCAGCCGGAGACAAGGTCGAACCCTTCGTCGAGCTTCGCAAGCAGGCGGGGGATTTCCGCCGGATCGTCCTGGAGGTCGCCGTCGATCGTGACAACCGTCTCGCCGTGGGCCTGGTCGAAGCCGGCCACGAGCGCCGCCGCTTTGCCGAAGTTCCGCCGCAGCCGCACCACGCGCACGTTCTCGGCGGCATTGTGCAGGCGCGTCAGCGCGGCAAAGGTGCCGTCCGACGACCCGTCGTCGACAAAGATCGCCTCCCACGCGGCCTCGAGAGGCTCGAGCGCGGAGCGAAGCTCGTCGTACAGCAGCGCAACGCTGCGTTCTTCGTTGTGCACCGGCACGACGACCGAGATCACGGCTGCGAGGTTACCGCGACGGTACGCTGGGCGCGAGATGGCCGAGCTGCTCTCGCTCGCGGAGGCACAGGCGCGCGTGCTCGAGCAGATCGCGCCGCTCGACGGCGGACGCGTCGCGGTTGCGGACGCCGCCGGCCGCGTGCTAGCCGAAGACGCGCGCGCCGTCGTCGATCTGCCGCCGTTTCCGAGCTCTGCGATGGACGGGTTTGCCGTACGCGCTGAGGACACGCCAGGTCGTCTGCCCGTCGTCGGACGCGTGGCCGCGGGCGTGCCGGCGCCCCGGGCTCTCGAGGCGGGTGAGGCGATGGCGATCGCAACTGGGGGTGCTGTGCCCGACGGAGCCGACTCCGTCATCCCGATCGAGTACGTTGTCGAATATGACAACGAAGTGGAGATTCGCAACGCTGTCGTCCAGAGTGACAACGTTCGTCCGCGCGGCGGTGACGTCGAGGCCGGAGACGTGGTCGTGCCGAAGGGCGTTCGCCTGGGGGCGGCGCAGGTCGGCGGTCTCGCCGCTGCCGGGATCGCCGATGTGCTGTGTGCGCGACGCCCGCGCGTGGCGATCCTCGCGACGGGCACCGAGCTGCGGCGGCCAGGCGAGGCACTTGGCCCCGGAGAGGTCTACGAGGCGAACGGCATCCTGCTGGCGACCGCGCTCGCCGCCGCGGGGGCGGACATCGAGGCGTTGCCCACCGTCGCCGACGATGAGGCTGCGCACCGCTCTGCGCTCGAGCGGGGCCTGAACGCCGACGTCCTCGTCACGTCGGGTGGCGTCTCGGTCGGGCCGCACGATCTCGTGCGCGGCCTGCTGCGTGAGCTCGGCGTCCGTGAGGTGTTCTGGGGCGTCGCGGTCAAGCCGGGAAAGCCGGTGGCATTCGGCGTGCGCGAGCGCACGCTCGTGTTCGGGCTGCCCGGCAACCCGGTCTCCTCCCTCGTCGCGTGCGAGCTCTTCGTCGGTCCGGCCGTGCTCGCCCTTCAGGGCGTGGCAGAGCCTGGCCCGGTGTACCAGGAGGGGCGTCTCGCCACGGCCGTCCGGCGAAACGAGCAGCGCGACCAGCTCGTGCGCGCACGTCTGCGTCCCTCCGACGACGGTGTCGTGCTCGAGCCGGTGACGGGACAGGAGTCGCACATGATCGTTCGCGCGGCCGCGGCCGCGGCGCTTGTGCTCGCCCCGCGTGGCAAGGGCGAGCTCGCCGCAGGTGAACGGGTGCGCTACCTGCCGCTTGCCTGAGCGAGCGCGCTGACGTCGAACGCCGCGGCGCCGCGCGGCTCGACGCGGATCAGGCGCGCGTACGCGATGTAGCGGTGGGACGCGAAGAAGCGCGGGTGACACGCCTGCAGCTCGACGACCTCGCGCCGCGGCGACCGGAGCACGGACAGGTCGGTCGACTTGACAATGCGGTGGTGCGTCACGGAGTAGATGAACGTGCCGTAGGGCAACTCGAGGGTGACGCGGTCGCCCGCGCGCAGCAGGTCGATATGCGAGAAGGGTGCGAGGTAGGTTGTGCGGTGCCCCGCGATGTAGACGAGCCGGTTCTCGCCGGGCATGAAGGTGCGGAGGTCACGGCCCGGGCCCTGCTTCAGCGTGTCGTGGTCGGTGCCGTTGACGAGGATCATGTTCAAGCCCATCCGCGGGACTCGAATTCGGCCGATCGCCTGCCCCCGTTTCGAGCTGAGCCGGTAGCGGTGCGCCTCACGGGCAATACTGCGACGTTCCGCCGCGAGCGAGACGGTCGAGATCGGAGCATGGAAGGCGCGGACCCGACGTTCGTACTGCGACGTGAGCTGGTGCTGTCGCCACTTCGTGTAGAGCGCGGTAAAGGGGTCCTGCCAGCGCCAGACGACGAGCGCCCAAACGAGCGTGAGCGCCCCGGCGACGATCAGGACGGTGCCGAGAATCCGAACCGGTCGGCGCATCAACTCTCCAACGCTTCCGCAACCTCTTCAGGTCCGCGCCGCCGGCGGTCACGGACTGCGAGGTACGTCCGCCGAAGGACGCGCCGGGCCGGGCCGCGCGGCGGCACCTCCGCAGCGTCCGGGTAGGGCGCGTACCGACGCACCGCCAGTGCCGAGAGCTGGGCGCTGCCTGCGAGCCAGACGACGAGAAACGGCACCACGATGAACGGGATGTAGCCCACGACCCGGAGCTCGGCCAGGTACCAGAGCGCATCCCACCCGAGCCCGTAGCGGCCGGCGAACTCGCCGATGAGCAGCACCGGTCCCGCGAATCCGAGCGCGAGCACCGCGAGGCGGAGAGCCGCCGCTGTACGCCGCACCTGTGGCAGCCAGAGCCAGGCGTGCAGCGAGGGCAGCAGGAAGAGCAGCGCGAAGGGATTCGTGGCGACGACGAGAAGTGCCAGCGCGCCGAGCGCCAGCAGCGCGGCGGTGTGACCGGCGAGTTCCTCCTCCGGCGTGACCGTGCGGCGAGGCAGTAGCCGCTCCCGTGTCGTCAGCCAGCCGGCCAACGCGAGCAGGGCGAGCACCAGCAGCATGCGTGCCGGCCAGTCGGTCGCGGCCGTGCTCCGCGGCGAGACCGGGCGCGCGGAGCCGTCCGGCCACGCCCCGAGTAGGCGGAAGAGCTCGAACAGCCCCACCACCCAGACCCAGAAGCCGAGCCGGCTGCGCAGCGCGCGGAGCGCCGGCGCGAGCGGGATCCGCCGCCGCCGGCAGCGGGCGAACAGGTCGACCGCCGCGGCGAAGAACGGCAACAGGCATGCAATCAGCACGAGCTCGAGCGCCCAGCCGCGGATCAGCCGCGCGCCGAGGTAGAGGAAGCTGGAGGTTCCTTGCGCGAACTCGAGGCCCTCGTCGAGCGTGCCGACCAGGTCCTGCGCCGAGCGGCCGACCTGGGTGAGCTTGTCGGCTCGGAGGCGGTCGGTGGTGTCCGTGACCGGGTCGGGCCGGTTGTCGCCTGAGGTGGTGAGCGTGACCGCGCCGATCCCCTTCGCGATGAACGGGGCCTGCTCGTAGAGCGAGAACGGGAATGCGAGGTCGACGAGCTGGCGGAGGATGCTGGGCCGTGCCGGGCGACGCCCGATCTGGGCCGCAACTCGCGCTGCTGCGGTCTCGACGAGCGTTCCGGACGCCGTGCGCGGCGTGTCCCCGTCGGGCTCGAGCCGAATCTCCCCGGGGCCGCCGACCGAGTCCAGATCGACGACCGCTGCGACGTCGTGACGGAGCGGAGAATGCGCTGCGAACCACGCCGCGCCGAGGCCGCCGAAGGCGCCGCCGTCGGTCGAGACGAAGAGGATCGTGTGATTCGGGTGCAGGGCTCCGCTCGGGAATCCCGGCGGCGCTCCGTAGGCGCGGGCGAGCTGGATCAGCATTGCCGTCCCCGAGGCGTTGTCGTTCGCTCCCGGCCCGGTGCCGTCGTTGTCGCGGTGGGCCATCACCACGATCGTCCGCGGCGAGCGACCGATCGCCTCCGCGACGACGTCCTGCATCTGCACGCGCCCTCGGCCGGGTATGACGGCGCTGAAACGCTCCGTCCGGACCGGCAGGCCGTAGGTCTTTAGCTGGTCGCGGAACCAGTCGGCCGCAGCAAGCGAGCCCGGGAAGCGGTTGGGATAGTCGCCCGCCAGCTGTACGGCGAGCTGCTTCGTGGTCTGGCCCTCGAACTCTGGCAGGAACGCGCGCGGCAACGGCGTCGGCCGGGCGACACTGAATGCGAGGACGAGGAACGGGAGCCCGACCAGCAGCCACGTCCCACGGTAGAGCCGTCCGTTGACCGGCCGCTCGACCGATCCGGGACGTGCCCGGTGCCGCTCGGTCAGAGGCGGAACGGTGGCCATCCAGGGCTATAGTAGGTCGCGTCTCACCTGGCACCAGGACGCCGGCAGGCAGCCGAAAGCCGAGCCGACATGCCCGACTCCTCGACCATCCTCCTCGTCGACGACGAGGATTCCGTCCAGAAGCTGCTCGCGTACCCGCTCGAGCGCGAGGGCTTCCGGGTCCTGCAGGCACGGGACGGCGAGGAGGCCCTGGCGCGTTTCGCCGAGGAACACGTCGATCTCGTGGTGCTCGACCTGATGCTGCCGAAGCTCGACGGGCTCGAGGTCTGCAAGCGCCTTCGGGCTGAGAGCCAGGTGCCGATCATCATGCTCACCGCCCGCGACGACGAGCTCGACAAGGTCGTCGGCCTCGAGCTCGGCGCGGACGACTACATCACGAAGCCCTTCTCGATCCGCGAGTTCCGCAGCCGCGTTCGGGCCCTTTTGCGCCGCGCCGCGACCTTGCCCAGTGCGGGAGGCGATGTGATCCTCGCGGATGGCCTGAAGATCGACGTGGGCCGCCGGTCGGTCGAAGTCCGCAGCAACCCCGTCAACCTGACCTACGTCGAGTTCGAGCTGCTGCGGACTCTTGCGTCCCATCCGGGCCGCGTCTACAGCCGGCGCATGCTGCTCGAATCGCTCTGGGGCGCCGCCGACTACCGGGAGCCGCGCACGATCGACGTCCACGTCCGGCACCTGCGCGAGAAGCTCGAACGCGACCCGGCCGAGCCCGAGTACATCCTCACCGTGCGCGGCGTCGGCTACCGCTTCCGCGACCGGTGAATCCCCTACGAAGCGTCGGGGGCCGTCTCGGCCTCGGCCTTGCCCTCGTGGTCGCGGGGGCGCTCGTCCTCGTCGACCTGATCGTCGTTCCGTCGCTCGAGCACAACCTGATCAACGCCAAGCTCAGCCGACTCCGCGAAGCGGCGCCGGCGATCGGATCCCAGCTCCTGAACAGCTCGAGCTTCACGCTCGACGACACGATCCAGGAGGCGTCCGACAGCGCCGATGCCCGGGTCGTCTATTTCCGGGTCCTTACCTACAACCCACCCAAGTTGGTGGTGTACGTCGACTCGAACCCTGTCACCTCCGCCGACGTCGAGGACGATCCCCTCGTGTCGAAGGCGTTCGCGGCGTCGCGCCCCGTGACCGGTACGGTCAGCTCGGGCGGCGCGCGCTATGCGGAGGTGGCTTACCCCGTCTTCGGTGGGCCCGTTGTGTTGCTGCAGGCGCCGCTGCGGGACTCGCTCCAGAGCATCCACCTCGTGCGTAGGCGGCTGGTGATCGCCGGCCTGATCGCCCTGGCCGCCTCGCTTCTGGTCGGGTACCTGGCGGCGTCGATGTTCGCCCGCCGGATCCGGCGCCTCGAGCGGGCCGCCGACCGGATCGCCGGCGGCGACTTCGGCGAGCCCGTCGAGGACACGGGCAAGGACGAGGTCGGGCAGCTCGCGACCGCGTTCGAGCGGATGCGGCAGCGCCTGGCGCAGCTCGAGCACGCGCGGCGTGAGTTCATCGCGAACGCTTCTCACGAGCTCCGCACACCGCTCTTCTCCCTCGGCGGCTTCCTCGAGCTCATGACCGAAGAGGATCTCGACGCCGCGACGCAGCGCGAGTTCATGGCGACGATGCGGGAGCAGGTCGCGCGCTTGACGAAGCTGGCGACGGACCTACTCGACCTCTCGCGACTCGACGCCGGGCGCCTGACCGTCGAGGAGGAGCAGGTCGACCTCGCGGCCCTGGCGGAGATCCTCGCGGACGAGTTTCGTGCGGTTGCGCTGTCCAGCGGACACGAGCTCGCCGTCGAGAACGGCGCCGAGACGTCCGCGCTCGGCGACGAGGAGCGCGCGCTTCAGATCGGGCGGATCCTCGTGGAGAACGCCCTGGTCCATACGCCTCCGGGCACGCCGGTGCGAATCCGGACGGCGATGCGCAACGGCTCGGCGCTGCTGGCGGTCGAGGACGAGGGCCCGGGCATCCCGGCGGAGCATGAGGGTCACGTTTTCGAGCGGTTCTACCGCGTGGAAGGGTCGGTGGCCTCCGGCAGCGGTCTCGGGCTGGCGATCGCGCGCGAGCTCGCGGAGCTGATGGGCGGCTCGGTCGACCTCCACGTCGCCGGAGGGCGAACGATTTTCGCCCTCGTCCTGCCGACGGCAGCGTTTCGTCGTGAAAAGGGGCCTGCGCCACAACCGGCGCTACAGTGAGCCGATGCGAGCCGGCAGCCTTGCCGCCGTGACGATCGTCGCCGCCGTTCTCGGCGGCGGCGCTGCGTTGGGCATCGGGAAGGGCGCCGGGTGGCTCGGGGATGACACCCGGACGGTCGTCGTCAAGGCACAGACCGCCGCGCCCGCGGCCTTGCCGGCGTCTGCGACCTCGAAGGTGGCGCCCATTTCCGGCAAGGGCTTCGATCCGGAGCGGATCTTCGCCGAGCGCTCGCCCGGCGTCGTCACAATCTTCGCCTACTTCGGGGATCCGGCCTCCCAGGACACCGAGATTTCGCAGGGCTCAGGCTTCGTCATCTCGCGGACGGGCTTCGTCCTCACGAATTCGCACGTGATCACGAATGCCGGCGAATCAAACCGCGTCCGGGCCGCCGACCATCTCTACATCGAATTCGCGGACGGCAACCGTGCCGAGGCGAGCATCGTCGGCTGGGACCTGTACGACGACGTCGGCCTGATCCGGATCCAGCCGAGCGCTCATGCGCTGACGGCCGTTCCCCTCGGGGAGTCCGCCTCGGTTGCCGTCGGCCAGCCGGTGGCCGCGATCGGAAGCCCGCTCGGCAACGAGAACTCGCTGGCCGTGGGTGTCGTCTCGGCGATCCATCGGTCGATCGACGCGATCACGGTGCGCACGTACAAGGTGGTCGACGCAATCCAGACCGATGCGCCGATCACGCACGGCAACTCCGGCGGGCCCCTCTTCGACGCACGGGGCCGCGTGATCGGCATCAATGCGCAGATTCGTAGTGCCAGCGGCAACGGCAACGACAGCGGCGTCGGCTTCTCGATTCCGATCGACGCCGCCAAACGTTCGGTGCAGCAGTTGATCGCAAAGGGACACGTGACCTACGCCTACGTTGGGATCACCACCGATGACATGACCCCGTCGATTGCGCACGTAGTCGGCTCCAGCGTCGACCACGGGGCGTTGATCGTGGACGTCAAGCCCGGCAGCCCGGCGGCCAAGGCCGGCCTCCAGGGCGGCAACCACGAGGTCAACGTCCTCGGCATCCAGAACCTCGTCACCGGCGGCGACGTGATCGTCGCGATCGACGGCACCCCGGTGCACCGGGCCGACGACGTCGTCCGGGTCGTCTCCTCCTCGCTCAGGCCGAACGACGTGGCGGTCTTCACCATCGTGCGTGACGGGCACCGCAAGAAGGTCGCGGTGACGCTCGGCGAGCGTCGGCTGCCGACGGGTTAGATCACCCGGCACGGGGCATAAAAGGCCGGCCGGTGGAGGGTCTGCCGGCGCGTCGACAGGTTTACGTAGTTTCGTTTTGTTTCTGTTGGGTAAAGCTGACGGAATGGCGGCGACCGAGGCGATGACTCCGAACAGCAGCGGCGACGGTCCCACGGTACGGCTGACGATCCCGGCCCGGCCGGAATACATCACCTTGTGCCGGCTCGCCCTGACCGGCATCGCGCGAGTCCGCTCCCTGTCCGACGAGCTCCTCGCCGACCTCAAGCTCGCGCTGACCGAGGCGGCGTCGAACTCGGTCCGCCATGCCTACGGCGAGGATCGGGCCGGTGTCGTCGAGATCTCGTACGAGCTCCTGCCGGACCGGCTGGTGATCGAGGTGACCGATGAGGGAGGGGGCTTCGATCCGGCGGACGCCGAAGGCGCGCCGGAGGAGCTCTCCGAAGGAGGGCTCGGGATCGCGATCATCCGCGCGATCGCCGACGCGGTCGAGATCGGCCGGCAACCGGACGGAAAAGGATCCCGCCTTCGCTTCGAGAAAGCGCTGAACTAGCCCAGTCGGGCTGTATGCTGCGCGGCCGTTCGCTGTTCGAGAGCGCCTAGACCATGCTCCAACTCGTCAACGCCGGACACAAGTCGCTCGCGGACTACGCGACCATCGCGACGCGAGGGCTGATGGACGAAATCCGCCGGCTCGCCGAACCTCTTGCGGGCAAGCGGGTCGTGCACCTCTCCGCAACCGCCTTCGGCGGCGGCGTCGCGGAGATCAACTACACGCTCATTCCGCTGATGCAGGACGCCGGTCTCGAGGTCGAATGGCGGATCATCCGCGGCGCGGAGGAGTTCTACAACGTCACGAAGACGATCCACAACGCGCTGCAGGGCAATCCGCAAGGGCTCGATGCAGAGCAGCGCGAGATCTTCACGCGCTATCAGGAGCTGAACGCGCAGGAGTTCGAGGACGACTACGACTTCGTCGTCGCCCACGATCCACAGCCGGTCGGGGTGATCGACTACTTCCCGCAGTCCGAGGCCCACTGGATCTGGCGCGGCCACATCGACTTCTCCACGCCGAACCAGGAGGTCTTCGACTTCGTGCTGCCGTCGATCCGGCACTACGACGCCGCCATCTTCCACATGCGGGAGTACGTGCCGCGTGCCGAAGGCCTGCCGCCCTGTTACATCTGGCCGCCCGCGATCGACCCGCTGGCCCCGAAGAACATGGCGCTGTCGCCGGAGGATGCGGCATACATCGTCGACCAGTTCGGCATCGACGTCGAGCGACCGCTGCTGACGCAGGTGTCGCGGTTCGACCCGTGGAAGGATCCGCTCGGCGTGATCGACGCGTACCGCGTCGTGAAAGAGCGCTTCTCCGACGTGCAGCTCGCGCTCGTCGGCTCGATGGCGCATGACGATCCGGAGGGCTGGGACTTCTACAACCAGACGGTCGCGTACGCCGCCGGCGATCCCGACATCTACATCCTCTCCAACCTCAACAACGTCGGCTCGGTCGAGGTGAACGCGTTCCAGGTGCACTCGGCGGCGGTCGTGCAGAAGTCGATCAAGGAGGGCTTCGGGCTGACCGTGACGGAGGCGCTGTGGAAGACGCGACCCACGGTCGCAGGACGGGTCGGCGGGATCGTGGCGCAGATCCAGGACGGCGAGACCGGCTGGCTCGTGGACTCGTCGACCGAATGCGCGGAAGCGTGCATCGAGATCCTGCGCGATCCGGTGGAGGCAAGGCAGCGTGCGCTGCGCGGCAAGGAGTTCGTCAGGCGCCACTTCCTGACACCGAGGCTCCTGCGCGACTGGCTCGTGCTGTTCAACCAGTTGCTCGGGAACGACACCTCGGGCGCGGAAGTCGCGGTCGTTTCGACTCCGGCCTAGCCGGATACGCTGGCGCCGTGCGTCGCAAACTGATCGTCGTCTCCAACCGTGGTCCCGTCACGTTCCAGGCCGACGGGTCCGAGCGCCGCAGCAGCGGCGGGCTCGCGACCGCGCTGCGGAGCCTCCTCCACTACCACGACGTGACGTGGATCGCGAGCGCGACGAGTGAGGAAGATCGCGCCCGTGCCGGCACGACGCTCGACCAGAGCGCCGAGGACGGCTCGCCGTACCGGCTGCACCTGATCGCCCACGACGAGCAGGCGTACGACTGGTACTACAACGTCGTCGCGAACCCGATGCTGTGGTTCATCCAGCACTCGTTGTGGGAACTTGCATACACGCCGAAGGTCGATCGTGCGTTTCACACCGCGTGGCGTGACGGCTATGCGGCCGTGAACGCGGGCTTCGCGGCTTCTGTCCTGACGGAGCTCGAGCGCGACCCGGACACCGCCGTCTTCTTTCACGACTACCACCTCTATCTCGCGCCTCGCCTCGTGCGGGAGGAACGTCCCGACGCGACGCTGATGCACTTCGTGCACGTGCCCTGGCCGCAGCCGGACTACTGGAGTGTGCTGCCGCGCGCGATGCGCTGTGCGATCCACGAAGGGCTGATCGCAAACGACGTGATCGGGTTCCACACCGACCGCTGGCGGCGCAACTTCATCTACAGCACGCGCGAGCTGCTCGGCGAGGACCTGACGCAGAAGAGCGTCACCGCGCCGATCTCCGTCGAGCCCGCGGAGTTCGACGCGCTGGCCGAGAGCGACGCTGTCCTCGCGGCCGAGCGCGAGATCGTCGCGCGACGACCGGAAAGGCTTGTCGTGCGCGTCGACCGCACGGATCCCTCGAAGAACATCGTGCGCGGGTTTCGCGCGTTCGAGCTCTACCTCGATGCGCATCCCGAGATGCGCCGGCGGGTGGGGATGCTCGCGCTGCTCGATCCGTCGCGGCAGGACATCCCCGAGTACGCCGAGTATCTCGCCGCGATCGAGCGTGAGGCCCGCCGCGTCAACGATCGCTTCCAGGAGAACGGCTGGATGCCGATCGAGCTCCAGATCGGCGACAACTTCACGATGTCGGTGGCGGCGTACAAGCAGTTCGACGTGCTGCTCGTGAACGCGATCTTCGACGGCATGAACCTCGTCGCGAAAGAAGCGCCCCTCGTCAACTCACGCGACGGTGTTGTTGTCTTATCGGAAAACGCCGGTGCACATGCTGAGCTCGGCGAATGGGCGTTGAGCGTCAACCCCTTCGACGTCGAAGGACAGGCGGAGGCGATCCACGAGGCGCTCTCACTCGACCCGGGGGAGCGCCGGCGGCGGCTCGAGGCGATCCAGGGGCACGTGCGCGAGCACGACGTGAGCCGCTGGATCGAGCTCCAGCTCGCGGCGCTCGACCGCGTCGGCGCGACCGCACGGCGCTAGCATCGCCGCTGGATGGCGGAGTTGAGCCACGTCAGCGAGGCGGGCGACGTGCGGATGGTTGACGTCGGCGGTAAGCCGGCGTCGCGACGCCGCGCGGTCGCGCGCGCGACGGTACGCATGGCGACGGGGACGGCCGACCGCCTGCGCCAGCTGCCCAAGGGCGACGCGCTGGTGACCGCGCAGCTGGCCGGGATCATGGCGGCGAAACGCACGAGCGAGCTGATTCCGCTCTGCCATCCGCTGCCTCTGACGCATGTCGAGGTGTCGCTCGCCGTGGGCGACGCGGGCGTGGAGATCACGGGCGTGGTCGAGACGACGGCGCAGACCGGCGTCGAGATGGAGGCCTTGACCGCCGTGTCCGTGGCCGCGCTGACGGTCTACGACATGGCGAAGGCGATCGACAAGGACATGTCCATCGGCGACGTGACGCTGGTCGAGAAGACGAAGGAGCCGGCGTGAAGGCGGCCGTCGTGACAATCTCGGACGGAGTGGCGGCGGGCGAGCGCGATGACGAGAGCGGGCGGCTCCTCGTCGAACTGCTCGAAGCCGAGCATTTCGAGGTCGAGCACCGGGTTGTAGCCGACGAGCGGCCACAGATCGCGGCCGCGATCCGCGAGCTCGCGCGTACCGCCCGACTCGTCCTCACGACGGGCGGAACGGGTGTCTCTCCGCGCGACTTCACGCCCGAGGCCACCGAGTCGGTGGTCGACCGTCCCGTGCCGGGCATCGCGGAGGCGCTGCGCGCTGATGCGATCCGGCAGACGCCGCACGGCCTGCTCGGGCGTGGTGTGGCAGGCGTGCGCGGGCAGTCGCTGATCGTGAACCTGCCAGGTTCTCCGGGTGGCTGCCGCGACGGGTTCCTGTTGATCAAGCCTGCGCTGGAGCACGCGCTCCGGTTGATCGCGGGCGATCAGACCGACCACGTGCAGACGTGAGCGCGGCGGTTGCCCTGCCGCGCCGCTTCGCGACGCTGGTCAAGATCGAGCACACCGTCTTCGCGCTGCCGTTCGCGTACATCGGCGCGCTGCTCTGCGTTCGCAGCGTCCCCTCCACGCACGATCTGGTGTGGATCACGCTGGCGATGGTCGGGGCGCGCTCGCTCGCGATGGGGCTGAACCGGATTGTCGACGCCGAGATCGACGCGCGTAACCCGCGCACCGCGACGCGGGAGCTTCCTTCCGGGCTGCTCTCCCGCGCTCAGGTGGTGGTCTTCTGCGCGTTCGCATTCGGCGTGTACCTGCTCGCGTGCTTCCAGCTCAATCCCGTCGTGCGCTGGCTCTGGCCGATCCCGCTGGTCGGCTTTGTCGTGTATCCGTACCTGAAGCGCTTTACCTGGCTCAGCCATCTCTGGCTCGGTGCCGTCGACGGTCTTGCGCCGGTCGGCGCGTGGATTGCGATCACGGGCCGGCTCCCCTGGGAAGCGTGGGCGCTCGGCGGCGCGGTGGCGGTCTGGATCGCGGGGTTCGATCTCTTCTATTCGTTGTTCGACCGTGCGGTCGACGTCGAGCAGGGACTGCATTCGGTCGCGGTGCGCTTCGGAGTCGGCGGCGCCTTCTGGGGAGCGCGGCTGTTGCACCTCGCGACCGTGGTCCTGCTCGCGGCGGTCGGCCTCGGCCTCCACCTCGGCTGGTTGTACTGGCTCGGGGTCGCTGCCGTCGCAGTCTTGCTGGCGTACGAGCACTCGCTCGTGCGTCCGGACGACCTCCGGCGGCTCGACGCCGCGTTCTTCACCGTGAACGGTGTCATCAGCGTCGTCTTCTTCGCGTTCGTCCTCGCCGAAGCCGCGTTCTAGTCGAGGTCGTAGCGGCAGCCGCTCCAGGGCCACTCGCCTGCGCTTGCGCACAGCCCGGCTCGCACAGGGTTCTCCATGACGTAGATGCACGTGCGCTCGAGCTCGTCCTCGGCTTCCAGCGGTCGGCACCAGAAGCGTTCGCCGAAAAGGTGTCCCCACCGCCCGTGCTTTGCGTTGAAGCCCTGTGCATAGAGTCCGTTCAGGCGCCGAAATCCGTTCGACATGTCCTCGCGCAAGGCGTCGATGACGAGGTGGTAGTGATTCGTCATCAGGCAGAACGCGTGGCACGTCCATCTGAAGTCGTGGCTGACCCATGCGAGCAAGCCGAGGAAGTGGCACCGGTCGTCGTCGTCCCGAAAGATCGGGATCTGGCCCGCTCCACGAGCGGTCGCGTAAAAGGGGCCGTCGGGGAAGAGGTAGCGCGGAATCCGAGCCATTCCGCGGCGGAAGGTACTTGCCGACAACCGAGCGCCCTATCCGTTTCAACCCGCTCTGGACGAGTCGTCACACTCCCGGCACGATCTCCATGTCCCGAAACGCTGTCTTCGCCAGCTCCCCGCGTGCCACGGCTGGGGACAGTCCCCCGACGCGTCCCGAAGGGACGCGTCGCACGCGTACCCGGCTGGGGTCTGCGTCGGCGCACTAAGGTGGCGCAGTGATCCACGCCCGTGCACTCGAGAAGCGGTACGGGGACAAACGCATCCTGCGCGGGATCGAGCTCGACGTCGGCCCCGACGACTTCCTGCTCGTCACCGGCCCGAACGGCTCGGGCAAG
>WNGD01000191.1_pt1 | contig 61103 bp, 55 predicted proteins | sample 5400671 | NCBI WGS metagenome assembly WNGD01 (sample SAMN13153369, study PRJNA577476) | soil metagenome | isolation source: 40 cm soil or saprolite under grassland replicate 2 | place: USA:California | collected 2016-06-15 | reverse complement strand
CGCAACCGCTCGGCCGCCTGCCGCATCCCGCTCTACTCCAAGAGCCCCAAGGCCAAGCGCGTCGAGTTCCGCGTCCCCGACCCCTCCTGCAACCCCTACCTCGCCTTCGCCGCCATGCTGATGGCCGGCCTCGACGGCGTCCGCAACAAGATCGAGCCGGTCGGCCCGCTGGACAAAGACCTCTACGACCTCCCACCCGAGGAGCTGAAGGCCATCCCGCAGGTCCCCTCCTCCCTCGACCAGGCCCTCGACGCCCTGGAGGCCGACCACGCCTTCATGCTGGAGGGTGACGTCTTCACCCCCGACGTGATCGACACCTGGATCGAGTACAAGCGCCTGCGCGAGGTCGACGCCGTCCGCCTCCGCCCCCACCCGTGGGAATTCGCCCTCTACTACGACCTCTGAGCGCGACACCTTTGGCGGTCCTCCCGCCAAGCGGCGAGGCCCGGCACTCCACCCGCCGGGCCTCGCTGCTTGCGGGTGGATTCAGATCTGATCGAGGAAATGGCGAACCTGGGCGGCGAGATCGCTCAGGCGCTGGGCGTCACCCCAGCTAATCGCGTTGCTGGTCAAAGTCACCAGCATGCGGGCGTGAGGATCATAGAAAATGCACGCTGACGGCTCACTCTGCGACGACTTGGTCGTCACAGCGCTGGAGCAGTGGAAGGTGACACCGTCATGGTTGAACGCCTGCAAGCCGAGGCTGCCCAGTCCATCCGCAATTTGCTGACCGCTGTCGTTGCCCGGCGGGAAGGCCATCACGTTCAACGTCAGCAACGGGTCTTGTTCAGTTCCCCCGTACGCAGCCGATGCGGGTGCGAGCCCGCTCGCTTCGAGTTGCTGCTCAGCCTGGTCCATAAGGGGATCCAGCGACGACGGCGTATGCGGGATGCGGGCCAGCCCAGCCAGCTTGTCCGGCAGCCTGATCCGTGACGAGTTCTGGCTGGCGGGGGGAACCGTCGTGCTGGTGGAGGATGGCGCGGCCGCGACCGGCTTGGGCGGCGTGGTGTGGCCGATGTGCACCAATCCGAAGGCAGCCAGGATCGCCAACACCGTCAGCATGGCGGCTGCCGACGCCACCGCAGCCCACCAGGTTGGACGCTGACGACGCTTGGGCGGCTCTGGCTCCGGCGGTTCAGGCCAGCGTGGTTCGGATTCGGGCCATTGTGGCGCGGATGTATCGAACTCCATCGCGGCCTTCCTCTTCATGCGGGGCAGACCAAGGATCGAATCGTAGCCGAAGCAAGCCAGTCCGTACTGCTTTAGCATGAAACGTTATGGTTTAGGAACCCGCGAGGTCGACGCCGTCCGCCTGCGGCCCCACCCGTGCCCGGTGGGTGGGGCCGTGTCGCTTTACACTCCCTCCTCGTCCCGCAATTTGTCGATTAGCGCATTCGAGACCGAGGATCCGCGATGCGGCAGCGGCTCAAAGCCGGACGGACCAAACGGGTTTTCAACCATCAGTCCGTTGTAGTTGGCACCGGCGGCGAGGTCTTCGGTAAGCACTCGGGTGCATCCGGCTTGCCGCGCGGCTTCGATCACCAATGAATCCCAATGGGAGAGTTGCCAGCGCTGCCCAGCGCCCAGCGCGAGTTGAACAAGCTGCGCGTCGATGGCGACGCACGGAAGCTGCGCAAGCCTGCGCACCAATTCCGCAGCGACGGCGGGCGCGACGGCGGGCTTGAGCTTCCGCGTGACGGTCACGAAGAACTCATTCAGGACCTGGGCGGATATGACTATGTTGTCGGTTTGCTTGAGCAGCGTCCGAGCGATCTTCTGCTTGGAGGGGTCCGCTTCATCGACGGCGTAGACGAGGATTGCGGCCCTTGGGGCCACTGGAGGCGTGGACGGTATCGGCGATATTCAGAAACTCAGATATTGCCTGCCTGGTGGGATCTGCTCCGGCGAAGCTCTCCAGATAGTCACGAACGAGCGCATTGACGGTCGTATGCAGTTCCAGGGCGCGCATGCGCGCCCTCTGGAGCAACTCGTCATCGACACTGAGCGTCAGATTGACCACAGGTCCTCCTCTCCGTGTAGCACGGAATCAGTGTAGCACGGGTGCGGGCTAGGACCCGGCCAGGGCGGTGGCGAGTTCGCCGGCGAGGCCGGCGTTGGCTTCGAGGAGGGCGAGGTTGGCGGCGAGGCTGCGGCCGCCGGTGCGGCGGTGGAGCCAGTCGAGTTCGAAGGGGGTGCGGGCTTTGCCGACGATGCCGGCGTCGCTGGCGGCGGCGGCGGAGGCGGAGGCCAGTTCGGCCAGCTCGTCGGGGTCCATCGCGGCGGCGGCGGGTGGGTTCTGGACCAGCAGCAGGGCGCCTGGGGAGTCGAGGGCCTGACGGACCCGGATCAGGTCGACGGCCTCCTCGACGTTGTTGACGACGTGTTCGAGGGGGCGCCTGCCGCGTGCCAGGAACCCGGGCATGCGGTCGGTGCGGTAGCCGACCACCAGGACGCCGTTAGTCTCCAGCCATTCGAGGGTGGCGGCGCTGTCGGCGACGTGCTTGGCGCCGGAGCAGACCACCACCAGCCGGGAGCGGGCCAGCTGCGGCAGGTCCGCAGAAATGTCGTTGGCGCCGAAGTGGACACCGCCGATGCCGCCGGTGGCCATCACGTCGATACCGACCCGCTCGGCCGCGAACACGGTCGCCGACACCGTGGTGGCGCCGTCCAGCCGCCGCGCCACCACGTAGGGGAGGTCGCGGACCGTCACCTTCCAGGTCGTCCGGGCCGCGGCGAGTTGCTCCACCTGCTCGGGGTCGGCCCCGACCACGATGCGCCCGTTGATCACCGCGACCACCGCCGGTTCGGCTCCGGACTTGCTGACCGCAAGCGACTGCGCCTCGGCGGACTCAATGCTGGCCGGGCTCGGCAGCCCGTGGGCCAGCACGCTCGTCTCCAGCGCGACAACGGCGCTGGCGGTGGCGATACGGTCGGCAACGACGATCGGTCGGTCCATGAGCGGCTGCGCTCCCTGCTCGATGACAACTACGGAACCTACGGAGAGAAGCTCGTCAAGGGTAACGGGTCACTGGCCCTCAGGCCATCGAGTCCCAGAAGCGGGCCATGACGACGCGGCGGGCGCGGCGAGTGGCGCGGCGGTAGGACTCAAGCAGCCGCTGGCGCCCGCCGGGCGGCTCGCCCATGGTCTCGGCGAGGCGCTCCAGCAGGACCGGGTCGGTCGGCAGGGAGTCGACCGGCCGGCCCGCGACCAGGTAGCCAAGGTTGCGGAGCCGCAGGCACAGCCGGTAGGCGTCGGCCAGCCAGCCCGCCTCGCGGTGGTCGAGCGCGCCGGCGTCGGCGAGGGCGGCCAGCGCGGGGAGGGTGCCCTGCCGGCGGACTTCGGGGTGGGTGCCGCCGAAGCGGAGCTGGAGGAGCTGCACGGTCCATTCGACGTCGGCGAGGCCGCCGGGACCGAGCTTGAGGTGCAGGCGTGGATCGGCGCCGGCGGGGAGCCGTTCGGATTCGACCCGAGCCTTCATGCGACGGATCGCCGCCACCGTCTCCGGGTCGAGCCCTTGCGGGTAGCTCCAGGCCGCCGCGGCCGCGTGAAAGCGCTCGCCGAGGGCCCGGTCCCCGGCGACCGGGCGGACCTTGAGCAGCGCCTGCTGCTCCCACGCCTCCGCCCAGCGCTCCCAGTAGGCCTGATAGGAGCCAAGCGTGCGGGTCAGCGGGCCGTTGCGCCCCTCGGGCCGCAGGTTGGCGTCCACCTTGAAACCGGTCCCCTCGCGGGTGACCGCCCCGAGCCCGCTGAGCAGCTCGCGGGCGACCTGGGCGGCGGCGTGGGCTGCCCGGCTTGGGTCGGCGCCCTCGGCAGGCTCGTGGCACAGCAGGACGTCCAGGTCGGAGGTGTAGCTCAGCTCCTCGCCGCCGAGCTTGCCCATGCCGAGCACCGCCACCCGCACCTGCTCGCCGCCGTCCACGCGGCGGGTGGCGACTGCCAGGCCAGCCTCCAGGCACGCCTCGGCGAGTGCCGCCAGCTCTTGGCCGACCACCGCCACCTCGACCTGGTTGACCAGATCCCGGACGGCGATCCGCAGCAGCTCCCGCCGCTTGAAGCGGCGCAGCCCGTCCCAGGCGTCGGCCACCTCCGCAGCGCTGCCTCCACCCAAACCGGCGTCGCCCTCACGGTGGCCGTGGCCGAGGTGGCGGGCGACGATCGCCAGGGCCTCCCCCACCAGCTGGTCGCGGGTGCGGGCGCCGGCCGGGCCACCGGCCTCGGCCATGGCGGTGAGCAGCTCGGGGTGGCGGGCGAGCAGGTCGCCGAGCAGCCGGGAGCTGCCCAGCACGGTGCAGAGCAGCTCGGCCACGGCGGGGTTGTCCCGCAGGGTGGCAAGGAAGGCGCCGTGCCGGCCGAGCGCCTCGGCGACGACCCGCAGGGCGCCGAGGCCGCCGTCCGGGTCGGGTGCCTCGGCCAGCCAGGTGAGCATGGCGGGCAGCATGGCGCGGAACAGGGTGGCACGGCGGGACAGGCCGCTGGTGAGCGCCCGCAGGTGCGCCATGGCCCGGTCGGGGTTGGCGTAGCCGAGCGCGGCGAGCCGCTCGCGGGCCTCCTGCGGATCCAGGCCGGTGGGGACCGCCCCGAAGACCTCCAGCAGCGGCCGGTAGAAGAGTTTCTCGTGGAGGCCGCGGACGGTGGCCGCGTGGCGGCGGCGGTCGGCCTCAAAAAGCTCCAGCGCGTCGCCGTCGGGGCCGTCGCGGTAGCCCATGGTGCGAGCGAGCCAGCGGCGCTCGGCCTCGCCCGGCGGAATGGTGTGGGTGCGAAGTTCGCTGGCGAGCTGCAGGCGGTGCTCGATCATGCGCAGGAAGCGGTAGGCGCTGGCGAGCGCAGCCGCGTCGCTGCGGCCGACGAACCCGGCGGCGCTGAGCGCCTCCAGCGCCACCAGCGTGGAGCCGCTGCGCAGCGCCGCATCATGGCGGCCGTGGACCAACTGCAGGAGCTGCACAGCGAACTCGACGTCGCGCAGCCCCCCAGGGCCGAGCTTGACCTGGCGTTCGCCGCCCGCGCGGGCCTGCTGGGAGGCCTCTACGCGGACCTTCATGTGGCGGATCGCGGCGATTGCCTCGGGGTCGAGCCGTTCCGGGTAGGTCCAGGCAGCGGCGGCCTGGTGAAAGTCCTCGCCGAGAGCGCGGTCCCCGGCGACCGGGCGGACCTTGAGCAGCGCCTGCTGCTCCCACGCCTCCGCCCAGCGCTCCCAGTAGGCCTGATAGGAGCCAAGCGTGCGGGTCAGCGGGCCGTTGCGCCCCTCGGGGCGGAGGTTGGCGTCCACGCGGTAGCAGGTGCCCTCCGCCGTGACGGCGCTGAGGCCGCCGATCAGCTCCCGCGCGAGCGCGGCGGCGATCCGCCCAGCCTCGTCGGCGCCAATCTCCGCGCCGGGGGCGGCCTGGTGGCAGAAGAGCACGTCGATATCGGAGACGTAGTTCAGCTCCTCGCCGCCGAGCTTGCCCATGCCGAGCACAGCCACCCGCACCTGCTCGGCGCCGTCCACCCGCCGTGCGGCCACTGCCAGCGCCGCCTCCAGGCACGCCTCGGCGAGCGCCGCCAGCTCCTGGGCGACCACCTCGACCGCGACCCCGCCGGCCAGGTCCCGCACGGCGATCCGCAGCAGCTCCCGCCGCTTGAAGCGGCGCAGCCCGTCCCAGGCGCCCGCCGGGTCCGGGTCCGGGCCGGTGTTCGGGGTGCTGGCCGGGGTGATGGCCGCCAGCGCCTCCCCTACCAGCTCGTCCCGGGAGCGGGGAGCGGCGAACACACGCCCGTCGGCGAGGCGGTCGACCTCTCCAGGGTGGGCGACGAGCCAGGCACCGAGGGAGCGGCTGGCGGCGACCAGCGCCACCAGCCGCCGCCGAAAGCCGAGCTGGCGGCGCAGCAAGTCGGTGAAGGCGCCCCCGTCGGGCTGCGCGGCGGCGATCGCCGCCAGCGCCCGCGTGGCCAGCTCCGGGTTGGCGCTCCCGCCGAGCTCATGGAGCAGGCGCAGCCCGCCAGCGGCCGCGTGCGGCGGCCACGCCCCGAGCGCCTCCAGGTCGCCGAAGACCGCCAGCGGCTCCTCAAAGCCGAGCCGCGCCAGGAACGGGCCAGGCGCTGGCGCGGCACCGGACCCGGGCCCTATCGACGTCACCGCACATTCCCCCCCGGATCGGACAAGGTTCCATCACTTCCATGAGTGATCGTGACAGGATCCCGGCCGGGCCGTCAGCCGTTGTCCACAGGCTCTGAGACGCTCAGGTGGTCCAGCGCCAAGCCCGGACTGCCTGGTCCAGTGCGGCGACGTCGCCGGGGAAGGCCTCCGCCGCGGCGGTGAAGGTGAGCCACCAGACCGCTCCCTGGTGCCAGCAGGCGATCTGGCGCACCCGTAGCGGGAGGCCGCCCCGGGTCAGCGTCCAGTCGGTGACGAGCGCTGACGCTCCGCCGAGCTGGAGAGTCCGCGCGCCGCCCACTGGGGTGGCGCCGAGGGTGGCGCGCAGGCGGCCCGGCAGCGACGCAGCGAGCTGCCGCAGTGACGGCGGCCGGGCGGCCGGCTGGCGGAGCACGCTCAGGCCGGCCACAAAGCCGCTGCTCGCAGGCCCCGTCAGGACCTGCGCCGGCGGCACGCCGGGATAGGAGCCGGCGAGCTGCCGGGTCTGGTCGCGCCAGCCGGTGGGCAGCGGGAAGGCATACCCGCGGGCCGCGCCAGCCGAAGCCGCACGGCTGGCGCTGGGCATGGGAGCGAGGCTGGGGTCCGGACGGGCCGGATGGGGATGGAAGGTCCGTGTCACTGGGACCAGCGCCACGGTCGTCAGGGCCAGCAGCAGCGCGGCGGCCCCAAACAGCAGGGGCCTCCCGTGACGGCGCCAGGAGCGCAAGGGCCAGGGCCCGGACGAGGACGAGGGCGGCGCCGTGTCGGCTGCTGGCTCGTCATCCCAGTCGAACGAGTCATCCCACACAGGTGGTGTGCGCATCGGCTTGGCTTCGGCGGCGGAGGCGGCGGCGTCAGAGCAGCGGCAGGTAGCGCTTGCGCTCGAACGGGGTGACGTAGCGCTGGTAGGCCTGCCAGTCGCGGCGCTTGTTGCGCAGGAAGTACTCGAAGACGTGCTCGCCGAGCGCCTCCGCGACCAGTTCCGAGCCCTCCATCGCCACCAGTGCCTCGTGCAGGTCGACCGGGAGCGGCGGGATCCCGGCGGCGCGGCGTTCGGCCTCGGTCATGCGGTCGAGGGCGTCGTCGGCCTCGGGGGGCAGCTCGTAATCCTCCTCGATGCCCTTCATGCCGGCGGCGAGCAGGACCGCGAAGGCGAGGTAGGGGTTGGCGGCCGGGTCGGGCGAGCGCACCTCGACATCGACGCGGTCGGAGCGGTAGCCACCCACCCGCACCATCGCCGAGCGGCTGCGCTGCGCCCAGGCCACATGGACGGGGGCGTCGAACCCGGATACGAGCCGCTTGTAGGAATTGATCCACTGGTTGGTGACCGCGGTGTACTCGCGGGCGTGGATCAGCAACCCGGCGATGAACGAGCGGGCGGTCTTGGAGAGGTTGGCCTCCTGGCCCGGGTCGTAGAAGGCGTTGCGGTCGCCTTCGTACAGGGAGATGTGGGTGTCCATGCCGGAGCCGTCAACCTCCTGGATCGGCTTGGGCATGAAGCTGGCGTGCAGGTCCCGCTCCAGCGCCGCCTCCTTGACCACCAGGCGGCAGCTCATGACGTTGTCGGCCATGGTGAGCGCGTCCGCCTCGCGCAGGTCGATCTCGTGCTGGCTCGGCGCGATCTCGTGGTGGGACTGCATCACCGAGATGCCCATGCGCTCCAGCATGTCGATCGCGTCCTGGCGGAAGTCGTGGGCCAGGTCCAGGGCGGTCTGCTCGAAGAACGACCCAGAGTCCAGCGGCCGCACCGACTTGGTGTTCTTGAAGAGGAAGAACTCCAGCTCGGGCTGCACGTAGACGGTGAAGCCCCGGTCGGCGGCGCGTTCCAGGTTGCGGCGCAGCACCCAGCGGGGGTCCGCGTCGAAGGGCTCGCCCTCGGTGGTCAGCACGTCGCAGAACATACGCGCCACGCCGCCGTCGCCAGCGCCGGCGCGGCCGGGCAGCACCTGGAAGGTGCTCGCGTCGGGCCGGGCCACCACATCGGCCTCCTGGATCCTGGCGTAGCCCTCGATCGCCGAGCCGTCGAAGGTCATGCCCTGCTCGAAGGCCTCCTCCAGCTCGGCTGGGGTGATCGCGAACGACTTGAGGAAGCCGAGCACGTCGGTGAACCACAGCCGGACGAAGCGGATGTCGCGCTCCTCCACCATCCGCAGGACGTATTCGCGCTGCTTGTCCATGTTGTAGAACACTCCGAGTCGAGGGCCGGAACGAGGGCCGGGCGGCAATGCTACCGCTGGTACCGTGGATTTCAGAGCACCGTACACAACCGTTAACAAGCTTGTTCGGGAGGAGCCCGATGGAGCGCCTGCGGCTGGCCGGAGCGCAGATCAACCCGGTCGTCGGGGACATCGACGGCAATGTGGAGCAAATCCTCGTGGCCTACCGCGAGGCCGCCGGCAAGGGTGCGCACCTGGTGGTGTTCCCGGAGTTGGCCGTCACCGGCTACATGCCCGAGGACCTGGTCTTCAAGCCGAACTTCCTGGCCGCCAGCCAGGCCGGGGTGGAGCGGGTCGCGGCCGGGGTCGGCGCATGCGCTGCGGTGGTCGGCTTCGTCGCGCCCACCCCCGCCGGGCCGGCCAACGCGGCCGCCCTCTGCCATGACGGCCAAATCGTGGCCACCTACCGCAAGGTGCTGCTGCCCAACTACAGCGTGTTCGACGAGGAGCGCTACTTCATCCCCGGCCGTGAGGTCCTGTTGGCCGACTTCGGCGGGGTGACGGTCGCGGTGACCATCTGCGAGGACCTGTGGTTCCCGTGGGGCCCGATGGCCACGGCCACGGCGGCCGGGGCCGAGGTGGTGGTGAGCCTCAACGGCTCCCCCTACCGGCTCGGCAAGCAGGACCGGGTCGGCCCGATGCTGGCCACCCGCGCTGCCGACCACGGCGCCCACCTGTTCTACGTCAACCAGGTCGGCGGGCAGGACGAGCTGATCTACGAAGGCGAGAGCTTCCACGTGGACCCGCAGGGCCGCATCCGCGCCCGCGCCGCCGCCTTCGAGCAGGAACTGCTGCTGGTCGACCTGACCCTGGAGGAGGGCGCGACCGCCCGGATCGCCGACCGGCCACGGCGCACCCCGGCGAGCGTCCCGCTCGACGACCCGCCCCCGAGCTACGCCGTACGCCGCGTCCGGGTCACCGGCGAGCTGCCCGACCCGGGCCCGCCGGTCGAACGGCGGCTGGTCCCGCGCCTTTCCACCGAGGAGGAGGTCTACCGGGCGCTGGTCGTCGCCACCAGGGACTACGTCACCAAGAACGGCTTCCGCGCGGTCCACGTCGGCCTCTCCGGCGGGATCGACTCCAGCCTGGTGGCCACCATCGCCGCCGACGCGCTCGGCCCCGACCGGGTCACCGGGGTGGCGATGCCGTCGTCGTTCTCGTCGGAGGGCAGCCTCAGCGACGCCCGCGCGCTCGCTGCCAACCTCGGGATCGAGCTGCTCACCCTGCCGATCCACGACCCGGTCGACGGCTTCGCGGCGGCGCTGAAGGAGCCGTTCGCGGGCACCGAGCCGGGCCTCGCGGAGGAGAACATCCAGGCGCGGGTGCGCGGCACGCTGCTGATGAGCCTGTCGAACAAGTTCGGCAGCATGGTCCTGACCACTGGCAACAAGTCGGAGATGGCGGTCGGGTACTGCACCCTGTACGGCGACATGGCCGGCGGCTTCGCGGTCATCCGCGATGTCCCCAAGACCCTCGTCTACGCCCTGGCCCGCTGGCGCAACCAGCAACAGGATGCCCCGGTGATCCCCCAGTCGGTCCTGGACAAGCCCCCGACGGCCGAACTCCGCCCGGGCCAGCTCGACACCGACTCGCTGCCGCCCTACGAGGTCCTCGACCCGATCCTGGAGCGCTACATCGAGGACGACGCCTCCACCGACGAGCTGGCCGCCGAGGGCTTCGACCGCGCCACCGTCGAAAAGGTCGTCCGCCTGGTCGACGGCGCCGAATACAAGCGCCGCCAAGCCCCACCGGGCCCCAAGATCACCGGCCGCTCCTTCGGCAAGGACCGCCGCCTCCCCATCACCAACCGCTTCCGCGGCTATCCCCGCGCTGCCAAGTAGCGGCGAAGCGAGCAGGGGTGGTGCCGACGACGGCGATGAAGGTGCGGGTCAGGTGGGCCTGGTCGCTGAAGCCGGTGGCGGCGGCGACCTCAGCGGGGCGCTGACCCTGGCGGAGCAGGTCCTGGGCGATGGTGATCCGCAGGCGGGTCTGGTAGAGGTGCGGGGGCACGCCGACCTGCTCGGTGAAGCGGTGGGCGAGCCAGAATCGGCTGAGGCCGGCGTGACGGGCCAGTTCGGTGAGGCTGACGCGCTCGGTGGCATGCTCCTCGAGGTAGGCGCGGGCCAGTTCGACTCCGGCGTGGCCGGCGTGGTTGGCATGGTTGGCATGGCGGCTGGTCATGAGGCCAACGCTGGCGCTCACCCGCAGAGCCGCTGCCAAGTAACGGCTGGATAACGACTGGACGTTTTTACGCACTTGTGGGGAATCTCGCCCGGCGAAAGCAGTTCTAGCTGATACGCGCCGTTTGGCTGGCATGGGGGGCATTCCAGGTCGGAGAGACCAGTGCGGTTTTGTGTTCTAGGGCCGTTGGAGGTCCGTGCGAGTGACGGCCAGCTCGTCCAGCTTCATGCCCCGAAGCACCGGACCCTGCTGGCCATGCTGCTGCTGCACGCCAACCAGCCGGTCAGCGTCGACCGGCTGACCGAGGCGCTGTGGCCAGGGCCGGAAGGGCCGCCGCGCTCGGCGGCGGGCGTGGTGCGGACCTATGTCTCCGCGTTGCGGCAGGCGCTGCGCCTCGACGGGAGCCTCCGCCGCGTGCGGCTCGCCGCCGAGGCGGCGGCGTACCGGCTGGAGCTTGCGCCCGCCGAGCTTGACCTGCTGGTCTTCGAGGAACTGGCCGCCGGGGGGCGCCGCGCCCTCGCTGGCGGCGACGAGGCGGGGGCTGCCGAGCGGTTGCGGCAGGCGCTGAGCCTGTGGCGCGGCCGTCCGTTCGAGGACGTCCCGCTCGATGGGACTGTGGAGACGGAGCTGGCACAGCTGCAGGAGCACCGGCTGGCGGCCCAGGAGGCGCTAGCGGAGGCGCGGCTGTCCCTCGGCCAGCACGCCGAGGTAGCCGCCGGGCTGGGGGCGCTGGTGGCTGAGCAGCCGCTGCGGGAAGGCCTGTGGGGGCAGTGGATGCTGGCCCTCTACCGTGCGGGCCGGCAGGCAGAGGCGCTGGCGGCCTACCGGCGGTTGCGCGAGCACCTGGTGACCGAGCTTGGGATCGAGCCGAGTCCGGCGTTGCAGCGGTTGCACCGGCAGATCCTCGCCGCCGACCCGGCGCTGGACTCGCCGGTGCGGCCCGGCACCAGGGCCGCCAACGGGGCCGCGGCCGGGGTCGAGCCGCCTCCCTGCCAGCTCCCTCCGGATATCTGCAGCTTCACGGGCCGGGCTGGGGAGTTGGCCGCGCTGCACCGCATGCTGGAGGAACGCGACGGCCAGAGCCCGGTGGTGATCGCGGCCATCGACGGGGCCGGGGGGATCGGCAAGTCGGCCTTGGCCGTCCGCGCCGGGCACCAGCTCGCCGAGCGGTTCCCGCATGGCCAGCTCTATGTCGACCTTCGGGGTGCGACCGTCGGCATCCAGCCGGTCGAGCCCATCGCGGCGCTGGGCCGCTTCCTGCGCGCGCTCGGCGTGCCGCCAGCGGACATCCCGACGACGGTCGAGGAGGCAACTGCGAGCTTCCGGACGCTGGCGGCCAGCCGGCGGCTCCTGGTCATGCTCGACAACGCCGCTGACGCCGCCCAGGTCCGCCCGCTGCTGCCTGGCAGCCCGACCTGCGCGGTCCTGGTCACCAGCCGCCAGGTGCTCGCCACCCTGGACGGCGCCCGCCATCTGCACCTGGACGTCCTGCCTGCCTCCGAGGCGGTCGCGCTGCTGGAGCGGCTCGCCGGGCCGGAGCGGGTCGCGGCCGAGCCCGAGGCCGCCGAGCGGATCGCCCACCTCTGTGGCTGGCTGCCGCTGGCGCTGCGGATTGCGGGAGCGCGCCTGGCGGCCCGCCCGAGCTGGCCGGTCGGCGCGCTGGCGGAGCGGCTGGCCCACGCCCAGCGCCGCCTGGACGAGCTGCAACTCAGGGACCTCGGTGTCCGGGCCAGCTTCCGGGCCAGCTACGACGCCCTCCGCGACGCCGGCGACCCCACCGACCGCCAGGCAGCCGAGGCGTTCGCCCTGCTGGGCCTGCTGGACGGCCCGGAACTCAGCGTCCCGGTCGCCGCCAGGCTGCTGGACCAGACCGAGCCGGTCGCCGAGCGGGTGCTCGAACGGCTCGCTGACAGCCGCCTCCTCGACAGCCCTGCACCAGGCCGCTACCGGCTGCATGACCTGCTGCGCCTGTTCGCACGCGAACTCGCCGCCGAACGGCACAGCGACGAGGAGCGGGCGGCGGCGCTGACCCGTGCGCTGACGTGGTATGTGGCCACCACCCTGCAGACCGATCGCCTGCTGCGGCCCGGCGACCCGCGACTCGCTGACGCCGCGCGCGCCCTGCAGGCGCAGGGTCAGCGGTTCGCCACCGTGCCGGAAGCACTTCGGTGGTTGGAACAGGAACGCGCCAACTTGGTCGCAGCCACCCACCAGGCTGCGGCGACTTCGGGTGTCCCCTCCGACATCGCCATCAAGCTCGCCCAAGCGCTCATTGGGTTCTTCATCGTCCGCGGCTACTGGCTGGACTGGGTGCAGGTCAACCAGACGGCGCTGGCGCTCGCCCGCACCGTGGGCGATCGTGCCGCCATGGCGCAGGCGTACCGCGACCTCGGGGTTGCCCACGAGATGCGGGGACAGTACGAGCAGGCCCAAAGCTTCCTCAGGCGAGGACTGACGATCTTCCGGGCACTGGACAACCGCAGCGGCCAAGCCGCCATCCTCACCAGCCTCGGCATCATCCACCATCGCAGGGGAAAGTACGCTGAGGCGACGAAGTGCTATCAGGAAAGCCTCGCGATCCACCAGGCGACCGGCAACCGCCACGGCACGGCCATCGACCTCAACAACCTCGGCATGGCGTACTGGCGCCAGCAGGACCACGCCAACGCGATGGCGTGTTATGCGGAAGGGCTCTCGCTCTTCAGACAGCTCAACGAGCAGCGCGGCCAAGCGGCCATCCTGACCAATCTCGGCGAAATCCACGCGGTCGAAGGACGCCTTGCCGAGGCCGTGGCATGCCACCAGGAAAGCCTCGCGATCACGCGAACAGTTGGCGACCGCCAAGCTGAAGCCCACGCGCTGGACAACCTCGGGACCGTCCACCTCCGGCTCCAGGACGCGACCAGCGCCCTGGCCTACCATCAGCAGTCCCTCGTGCTCAATCGCCAGCTCGGCGATCGCCGTGGCGAAGCCGATGGCCTGCGAGGGCTTGGCAACGCCCTGCACGCGCTCGGCCGCAGCCAGGAAGCCCGCACGAACTGGCGCGAGGCCCTGGACATCATCGAGCAGCTCGGCCTGCCCGAGGCCGACCAGGTGCGAGCCCGGCTGGAGGAGGCTGCTACGCCTTGCTGATGTAGACCGGTCGGTCTTACTCGTAGCTGATCGCGGCGATCACGTCGGTGCGCATGGCACGGCGGGCGGCCAGCAGGGCGCCGGTGCTGGTCAGCAGGACGGCGGCAGCGCCGGCGAGCAGGGCGGACGGGACCGGGTGGAAGGGGACCCGCACGGCCGTGGCGGTGGAGATGGCCGCGACCGCGACGTCGTGAAGGATGACGCCCACGGTCAGGCCGATGCCGCCGCCGAGGATGCCGATCGCGGCGGCCTCGCAGAGCACCGCCTTGGCGAGCAGGAAGCGGCTGGCGCCGATGGCGCGGACCGTGCCGAGCTCCTGGCGGCGCTCGACCACCGCGACCATGAGCAGGTTCAGGACCGCGAGTGCGGCGGCGCCGGCAACCACCCACTGCACCCCGAGCGCCAGGGCGGCGGCCTGGCGCACCGCGATCTGGGTGCCGCGGACGTCGTCGGCGCCGGTGACCACATGCACGGCCGGGATGGCGGCGACCTCGCGCCGCACCGCCGCCGCCACGGCGTCGCGGGAGGCGCCAGGCGCGACGGTCAGCTCGAAGAAGGTGGCGCCCTGGCGGCCAAACGCCGTTTCGAGCCGGTCGAGGGACAGCGCCACCAGCCCGCCCTCAAGCACGACGTAGTCGACCACGTCGGCGACCCGCAGGCGCAGCGGTCCCGAGGGGGTCGCGATCACCACCTGGTCGCCGATGCCGACGTGGTGGAGCTGCGCGTAGCGCCGCGAGACCACGGCGCCGCTGCCGCCCAGCAGCGCAGCCCGTGCCTGCGGGCTGGCGAGCTGGTAGCCGGGCAGGCCGCTCGGCCCGCCGATGCCGGCCAGCAGCACCCGGTCGCGGCCGACAGTCGCGTAGGTCAGCTGGCCGGGCACGACCCGGGCGACGCCGCCGACGGCGGCGAGGCGGTCGCCGAGCGAGCGGGGGAGCAGCGGCCGCACCGGCAGCTCGTCGGCCGCCGACACCTGCACGAACAAGTCGACGCCCGCGAGCGGGGCGACCTGCGCCGAGGCGGAGGCGATCTCGTTGCGGGTCACGCCGTAGGTGGTCACCGCGATGGTGGTGGAGATCACCACGATCACCACCGCCGCCCAGGTCCGGCGCGGCGCGCGCGCCGCCGACGCAGCGGCGAGCCGGCCGGCCGCGCCGGCGCGCGCCGCCAGCCAGGCGACCGCGCGGGTGACGTGGCCTGCCAGCCCGTAGCTCAACACCATGGCGCCGAGCAGGAACGGCGCGCCTGCGGCGAAGCCCAGCCCGCTCCCCCGCAGGGCCAGCACCAGCCCGCCGGTCAGCAGCAGGGCGCCGCCCACCACCGAGGGCCAGTGGACCCGCTCGCCCTCGCCAGCGGTCTCCAGCGGCCCGGGCGGCCGCATCGCCTCGACCGGCTGGACCAGCATGGTGCGCCGGGCAGGACGCCAGGCTGCCACCAGCGCCGTAGCCACGCAGGCGGCAGCCGCGACCGGGATGACCCAGCCTGGCAGCACGAACTGCAGCCTGGTGTCGAAGGAGGCGACCAGGAACGGCGGCAGCCGCACCACCAGCCAGCGACCGAGCAGGACCCCGGCAGGACAGCCGAGGGCGGCGCCGGCCACGCCGAGCAGGGCGGCCTCGGCGAGGAAGTCGCGCAGCAGCATCGGGCGAGTGGCGCCGAGGGCGCGCAGGACCGCCAGCTCCTTGCGGCGCTCCAGGCCGATCATGCTCATGAGGTCGAAGACGAGCAGGCCGCCGACGGCGAGGGTCATCAGGGCGACGAACAGGGTGGCGTCCTGGAACACGCGGGTCGCGGCAGCTGCCTGCTCCGTGCGGAGCTGGGGCGTGCTGACCAGGGCGCGCCCGCCGACCACCTGGTCGAGCCGCCGGCCGACCTCCTGGGCGCCGACCCGCGGGTCGACCACGACCAGGATCGAGTCGACCTGGCCTGGCTTGTGGAGCAGCTGCTGCGCGAGCGGGAGCGGAGCGATCGCGAAGAACCCGGCGTTGATGCGCCGCGCCTGGGGGCCGCCGAGCACGCCGGCGACCTTGACGGAGCTGGGCGTCCCGGCGGCCGACAGCAGGGCGAGCTCGCTGCCGACCCGCAGCTTGGCGGCATGGGCGAGGGCGTCGCCGACGAAAACGCCTGGCGGACCCTTGAAGGCGGTGGCGCTGGCGCTGGTCACCAGCCGCTCGAACTCGCCGCCGAGCGCGGAAAGGCTGTTGTCGACGCCGAACAGCACCGCCTGCCGGCCGCCGAGCAGGACGGGCGAGCGGATCAGCGGCACGGCGGCGTCGACCCCTGGGGTGGTCCGGACGCCGACCAGCAGCCGCTGGTCGAGCCCGGTGTCGGTAACGCCAGCGACTTCGATCTCGGCGTTGCCGGCGACCCGGGCGCCGAGGCGTTGCACCGAGCCGGTCAGTGAGCCGTAGGTGGAGAAGACGGTGACGATCAGCGCGGCGGCGACGGCGATGCCGGCGACCGACAGCACCGAACGCGCCCGCTGCCGGACGACGTGGCGCAGGTTCAGGAGGCGGAAGCGTGCCATGCCTGCCCCCTGGTGGTCTGGTCGCTGGTGGTCTGTCCCCCGGTGGTCTGGTCGCTGGCGACGCGGCCGTCGCTGAGCGTGACGACACGCCGCGCTCTGGCCGCGGCGGCGGGGTTGTGGGTCACGACCACGACCGTGCGGCCGTCGTCGAGGGCGCAGCTTGCCAGCAAGTCGAGGATCTCCTTGCCCGCCTCGGAGTCGAGGTTGCCGGTGGGCTCGTCAGCGAGGATCAGCGCGGGGTCCATCACCAGCGCGCGAGCCAGCGCGACCCGCTGCAGCTCACCGCCTGACAGCTCCGACGGGCGGTGGGTGGCGCGGTGGGCGAGCCCGACCCGCTCCAGCAGGCGCTCGGCGTCGCCGCGGGCGTGCGCCAGGCGGGTCCCGTCGAGGACCTTGGGCAGGGCGACGTTCTCCCACGCCGACATGGTCGGGAGCAGGTTGAAGAACTGGAACACGAAGCCGAGCCGGGTGCGCCGGAAGGCGGCGCGAGCGGTGTCGGAGAGGCGCGCGAGGTCGTCGCCGCCGATGCGGACCGTCCCGGAGCTGGGGGCGTCCAAGCCGCCGACGAGGTGCAGCAAGGTGCTCTTGCCCGCGCCGCTGGGGCCGACCACCGCCACGAACTCGCCCTGCTCGATGGTGAGCGAGACGTGGTCGAGCGCGCGCACGACGTGCTGGCCGCGGGCATAGGAGCGGGTCACGTCGTCGAGCTGGACACGCGGCATGGCGGTCTTCTCCTCTGGGTTGTCCGGTTCCGCTGCATTCCTTGGGTGGCGAGCACCTGGCCGACGCGAGTGAACCCGCCGACCAGCTCGTCGTCGGGCACGGCGAAGGTGGTCCGGAGCCAGCCACGCCCGCTCGCACCGAAGGCGTCGCCTGGGAGCACACGCACCCCTGCCGCGCCGAGCGCGCGGACGGCCTCCGCCTCCGCGCCGCCGTCGGCGTCCGCGACGAACAGGTAGATCCCGCCGGCCGGCAGCGCGTAGCCGACCTGATGGCAGTCGAGGATCTCCATGGCAGTGGCACGGGCGGCCGAGCAGCTCGCCGCCAGTACCCCCGCGCCCGGGCCCGCCCCCGGGCCCCAGCGCAGCGCGGCCTTCGCGGCCTCCTGGCTCAGCGAGGAGACGCAGCCGAGGGTCTCGGCGATGACGGCCCGGGCTCCGTCCACCAGGCCGGGGTCGCCGTACAGCCAGCCGACCCGGTAGCCGGCGAGCCCGTGGGACTTGGAGAGGCTGTCGATCACCACGCCGGCGGGCGACAGCGCGGCGATGGACCGCGCGGACGCGCCGTCGTAGACCAGCCGCGCGTAGACCTCGTCGGAGATGTACGCCACCTGTGGGTGAGCGTCGAGCAGTTCGGCCACGCCGCGCAACTCGCCCTCGCCGAGCACATGCCCAGTCGGGTTGTGGGGTGAGTTGAGGATCAGGAAGCGGGTCCGGGCGCTGAGCTTGCCGGCTAGGTCGTCCAGGTCGAGCGCGAAGCCCGGCCCGGTGGGGCGCAGCGCGTATGGCACGGGCCTGCCGCCGGCGAGCCGGACCAGGCTGTGGTACGGCGGGAAGCCGGGATCGGGGACGAGGACCTCGTCGCCGGGAGCGAGATGCGCCCGCAGCAGGGCGTCGAGGGCGTTGATCGCGCCGCTGGTGATCAGCACCGCGGTGTCGCGCGACCGCAGGGCGACGTGGTCGTCCTGCAGCTCGAGGACCAGCGCGCACAGCTCCGGGTCGCCGCCCGGCGGGTAGTACAGGCCGGTCCCGTCGAGCCGGCCGAGCCGGGATGCCTGTTCGAGGGCATGGCGGAGCCACGGCGAGGGGCCGAAGCGGCGGCACTGCCCGGTAGCCAGGTCGATCTCGACCGGCGGCATCCCGGCCCCGGTCCCGAACCCGGACCCGGACCCGGCCCGGGTCATGCCCGCCTCCAGTGCCGGATCGAGGCTCGGGCTTCCCGCACCCGGGCGAGCAGGAAGCCTGCCGCCTGCCGCAGGCCGGGCCGCGCGGGCCAGGGCGTCTCGTGCGGGTCGCAAACCACGTCGAGCAGGCAGGTCGTGCGCCCGGCGAGTGCGGCGCGCAGCGCTGGCGCGAGCTGCTCCGGGTTGGTGACCCGCACCCCGTTGACGCCGCAGGCGCGGGCGTAGCTGGCGAAGTCGCCGTTGCACAGCTCCGACTCGTGCTCGGGCCAGCCCATCACCTCCTGCTCATACTTGATGGCGGCGAGCTTGCCGTTGTTGAAGACGACCACCACGACCGGGGCCGGGGCGTGGGCGGCGGCCAGTTCGGCCATGGTGATGCCGATGCCGCCGTCGCCGACCAGGGCGAGCACCGGCCGGCCTGGCGCCAGCGGAGCGATCGCGAGCGCTGCCGGCATGGCGAACCCCATTGCGGCAAACGAGCTGGTCCAGACGAAGTCTACCTGGCCGGGCAGATAGCGGTATACCCACAGGGTGGTGAGGCCGACGTCGACGGTGACCACCGGCCGCCCCATCGCTTCCCCTTCGTCGCCGAGCCCGGCGAGGACCTCGCGCAGGGTGCGGCAGAGAAACGACGGCGGGATGGGGCGGCCGGCGCGCGGCACGCGGCCCGTGCGCCTCGTCCGCCGCCGCCAGCGGCCGAAGCTCGCCTGCCGCGCCCGCAGAAACCGCCGCCGGCTGGCCTCGCGGCCACCTCCCCGCGAGCGCCCGGGGCTGACGACGGTCGGCGGGGCGAGCCGGGCCAGCAGCTCGTCGAGCGTCTCGGCGACGGTGCCGTAGAGCCCGACGCCCCGATGGGTCCGCCGGCACAGCTGCAGCGGGTCGCGGTCGACCTGGATGAGGAAGGCGCCGCCGGGGATGTCGAAGGCGCCGCCGCGCGTGGACACGCCGAGCGCGAGCAGCGTGTCGCAGCGCTCCAGGGTGCGGTGGGCGCTGCGATGCCCTGACGAGCCCGCCGCGCCGACCAGGTGCGGATGGTCGTCGGAGAGCACCCCCCTGCCGGGCATGGTGGTGACGACCGGGAGGTGCAGCCGCCGGGCGAGCGCCTCGACCTGCGGCCCGGACCCGGCGGCGCCGCGGCCGACCAGGATCGCGGCCCGGCGCGCCCGCGACAGCCGCTCGGCGGCGGTGTCGAGCAGCGCGGGCGCGGGGAGCAGCCCGTCCCGGTCCCGCTTCCGGTCCCGGTCCCGCTCCCGGACGGGACGCCGTCGCGCCGCCGTCCCCGGGCCGTCGAGCTCGAAGTGGAGGTCCCACGGCTGCGTGCTGGGGCTGGCCCCGCTGGGACGGCACAGGTCCCGCCAGTCCACCGCGAGGTGCACGACCTTGCCAGCGCTGCCGCTGACCCTCCAGCTCGCGCCCCGTGCGAGCTGGAGGGCCTCGCGGGCCTGGGCCAGGCTGGCGGCGTCTGGCCGCAGCCGCACCGAGACGGCCGCGACGTCGCCGAGCAGCGCGGCCGGGTCCAGCGGCGACGCCTGGCCATCAACACCCGCCGCAGTGAGCGCAACCAGTGGATTGCCGTCGAGCGCGGCGTCGTAGAGGCCATTGAGCAGCACCGCGAGGTCGGCATGGTCGGCGGCGACGCAGACCGCCGGCGCCCCGGTCCACTTCGAGTCTGCGGACGCCATCATCGAGGCAGACTCCGGATCGACGACCGGCCGGAAGGTGATCCCAGCGCGGCGCAGGCACGCCGTCAGCGGCGCGATGGCCGCCGCGGGCCGGCCGTAGGCACGCCGCACCCCAGCGCCGGCGAGCAGCCCGGCGAGTGTCTCGCCGAGCGTGCCGCCGACGCCGGCCGCAGGCCCTGACGCCAGCCCTGGTGTCAGCGTCGCGGTCGCGGGCGCGGTCGCGGGCGTGGGTAGCGCCAGTTCGCCGAGGCCGGCGGCACCGACCACGGTGACGGCCGCGCGTCCGCTGCGGAGCGCCCACCGCAGGGCCGCCGCCAGGGCCTCGGGGCCGTCGACCCGCGCGGAGGTGACGCCGCAGGCGGCGGCGTAGGCCTGGAAGTCGATCCGGGCCACCGGCGCCGCGGACTCGACGCAGACGACCTGGACCGGCAGGCCGTACTTGCGCACGGTGAGCAGCTCCGCCATCACCCCGGCGAGCCCTTCATCGCTGACGATCGCGACGGCCGCGCGGCCCGGGAACGCGAGCGTGGCGGCAATCGCCGCAGGCAGCGGGTAGCCATGAGCGCCGTGCTGCACCGAGGAGGTGAGCGTCCGGTCGCGTGGCGGGAGATAGAGCGAGGCAGCCTCCAGCAGAACACCGGGCTCGACCGCGACCACGGCGTCGGTGGGAAGCGCCTGGTCGAGCGCTCGCCACAGCGCCGTTCCCAGCCCACCGGAGACGGCGGGCGCCTGGTGGCGCCGCTCCCCCACGGTCACGGGACGGGCCTGCAGCCAGGCTGGCCGCAGTGGCGGCGGGATGCGGGTCACCGGGCTGGCGAGCACGTCGGCGGCGATGCTGAGGTGTGCGGCGCCGCGCCCGTGCAGGGCGTGCGCGCAGGCCAGCGGCAGCACCGCCGTCTGCTCGGGCGAGGCGATCAGGCGGTTGAACACGACGGCGTCGCTGAAGAGGGCGTGCGCGTCGATCTCCTGGAAGCTCCCCGTGCCGAGCTGGTGGGAGGCGACCTGGCCGGTCACGGCCAGCAGCGGCGCGCCGTCGGCGGTCGCGTCGTAGACGCCGCCGAGCAGGTTGGCGGCGCCTGGCCCGGCTGTCCCCATGCACACGCCGAGCCGTCCGGTGAGCTTGGCCCAGGCCGAGGCCATCAGGGCGCCGGCGCCCTCGTGCCTGACGGTGACCAACCGCACGCGGTCCTGCTTGCGGAGCGCGTCCACGATCGCATTCAGCGACTCGGCCGGCAGCGCGAATGCCACCGCCGCGCCCGCCTCCGCCATGGTCGCCACCAGCAGGTCGGCCATGCGGCGGCGGCCGCGAATCTCGGTCCACAGGTGGGCGTTCGCCTGCATCGCACGCTCCCCCTTCACGACGGCTTGTGGGCCAGGTGGACGGTGGCCACCCCGGCGGTGAGTGGCCACCATCGGTGGCCGGCGAACCCGGCCCGCCGCAGCAGCTCCCTGATCTCCAGCGGGCCCTGGTAGGCGACGATCTCGTGGCGGAGATGCCGCCAGCCGCGCCGCGGCCCGGACCCGCGCCCGCCGGCCACCGTCAGCATCCCGAGCAGCGCCCGGTACAGCCCGCGCGGCAGCGCCCGCTGCGGCAGGGACAGCTCGAGCAGGGTGAGCTGGCCGCCCGGTTTGAGCACGCGCAGCAGCTCGGCAGCGCAGGCGTCGCGGTCGTCGGTGTCGTCGATCGCAAACGCCACGGCAGCCGCGTCGAAGGTGCCGCTCGGGAACGGCAGCGCCTCGGCCAGACAGCGCACCAGGCTGACTGGAGCGGGGGCGTGGCCCGAGAAGTGCTCCCGGACGCGCCCGCGCGCCACGCTGAGCATGCGCTGGTTGCGGTCGCAGCCGACGATCCGCACGCCCGGCGGCGCGAGCGCCGCGAGCGACAGCGCCATGCTGCCCGTCCCGGTGGCGAGGTCCAGCACCCGCGCTCCCGCCGGCAGCTGCAGGCAGCGGGCGGCGCGGCGGCGCCAGCGGCGGTCCTGTCCCAGGCTGAGCAGCTCGTTGAGGCGGTCGTAGGAGGGCGCGACCTGGCTGAAGACCGCCTGCGGCGTCGCCGGCCGCCGCCGGGTGGGCGGATCAGCGACGACCGGGACCGGGTCAGTGCCCAGCATCGGCCGCTCCCACCACGCCGCCGCTGGAGGCGCCACCGGACGCGCCGCCCGGGCTGGCAGCGTCACCCCTGGCAGCGTCGCGTGCCCGCCGCGAGTCGAGACGGAGCAGGTCCACCCCGACCAGCACCGCCCCGCCGGCCAGCACGGCGACCAGGCTCGCCGGACGTGGCGCCGCCAGCAGCAGGACCGAGACCAAGAACCCGGCCGAGACCCGCATGTCGTCCCTGAGCACGTCATTGCCTGCCGGGCCGCTGTCCGCGCGGAACAGCCGCACACACTGCCAGGCCGCCAGCGGCACCCACCCGAGGCTGAGCAGCAGCCGCACTGGCGCGAGCCCGAGCGCGACCAGAGCGGCGAGCGATAGATACGCCGTCACCGTCAGCACGCCGGCAACCCCGGCGGCCTGCCGCCAGGTCCTGAAGATTGTCGCTGAGGTGCGCAGACCGACGGCACGGTCGCCGTAGAAGTCCGGGACGTTCTTGAAGGTTCCCTTGGCCACGAACCAGAACATCAGGAACGCCAGCATGCCGAGGTAGCGGCGCGACGGGAACCACAGCTGCGCGCCAGGATCGGCGAGCAGGCCGAACAGGAACGGGAAGCCGACCGCCTGGGCGAACACCAGCAGCCCGGCGAGCGGCCACGCCTTGAAGCGCAGCGGCGGGAACGAGTACTGATGCAGCCCGGCGATGGCAAGCAGCATCAGCCCCAGGAACGGCAGCCCAAGCGGCACTGCCGCGACGGCCATGAAGGCGCTGACGCCGACCAGCGTCCACTTGAGGCGCGCAAGCCCGAGCCGCGCCAGCAGCCAGGTCCGGCCCGGCAGGTTGTAGCAGTCCTCCTCAATGTCGGTGTAGGCGTTGTGGAGATTGGCCGAGAAGGCGATCAGCAGGCTGAGCAGTCCGCCAAGCGCGCCCCGCCACCAGGCCACCGGGGCCGTATAGCTGAGGCCGAGCGCGAAGGCCAGCAGGCCGGGCACGCAGGTCCGCAGCCGCCCCAGCATCACCACGATCGTGGCCCGCTCCCGCAGGGAGCTGCCGAGCAGCGGCCCGCCACGGACCAGCGCGATCATCTCGGCCAGCGGCAGGCGCTCGAACTCCTTGAGCGACCGCAATGCGGCGGGAACCGCCGGCCCTGCCGCTGGCCCCGCCTCTGTCCCTGGCCCTGGTGGCCGCTTCGCGACGCGCATGCCGGTACCTCAGGCCGTCCGGTGCAGGAGCAGCCACGAGAGCCGCTCCAGGCCGCTGACGACAGGTCCGCCCGGCGCCTCGCTACAGGCCCGCAGGGTGGCGCTCGCCTGCCGCACGTAGCGCTCGGCCGCCGCCCGCGCCACCGGGATGCCGTCGCCGGCCAGGACGATGCCACGGGCCCGCTGCGCCTGCGCACGGCTGAGCGGCTTGCCGAGGAGCTTCCTGAGCTCCTTCGACTCCCGCAGCGCGACGATCACCGGAAGGGTATAGACGCCCTGGACAAGGTCCTGGCACCTGGGCTTGCCGTCGGCGTCCTGGCTGGTCAGGTCGAGGATGTCGTCGACCACCTGGAACGCCATGCCCAAGTTGTGGCCGAAGCCGGTGAGGGCCTCGACAGCGGTGGGCCCAAGGCCACCCTCGATCGCGCCGAGCCGGCATGCGGTGGTGAACAGCCGCGCCGTCTTGCCGGCGATCGCCTCCTCGTAGGCGGCCTCGTCGCGGTTGGTGTCGAAGGTCCGCTCGGTCTCGGCAGCCTGCCCGCGGCAGAGGTCGAAGAGTGAGTCCGCGAGCAGATGCTCGATCTCCCGGTCCCTGCTGAGCCCGAGCGCGACCTTGGTGGCCGCCGCCATCAGGAAGTCGCCTGCCAGGATGGCGACGGTGTTGCCCCAGCTGGCGTTGACGGTGATGGCACCGCGCCGGGTCTTGGCGCCGTCCATGACGTCGTCGTGGTACAGGGAGCCGATGTGCAGCAGTTCGACCAGGGCGGCACCGGTGACGACCGGCTCGCTGGCGGGCTCGCCAAGCGCGTCCGGGTCGCTGGCGGTGCGGGCCGCGGCGAGCGTGAGCAGCGGCCGCAGCCGCTTGCCCCTCCTGGAGACCAGGTGCGAGGTCGCCCTGGTGAGGAAGCGGTTGCCGGTCTGGGCGGCGTCGTCGAGGACGCCCTCGACCCGGACGAGGTCGTCAGCGATCGCCTCGATGCCGAGGCAGCGCTGCCAGTCGAGGGACCGCGCGGGCGCAGGCCCCGGACGCCCGCGACGGTCGGCGAGAGCTCTGAGGTTCATCAGTTCCTCAGGGAAGGAGGGCTATTGGTGACCGGACACGCTCACGCTGAGGACCGCGCTGTCTGCGGCCGATGCGATCAGCGACTCCGGCGGCGTGATGTTGAAGTCGGCGTAGTCAATTGGCATGTCGCCTGAGAGGGTGATCACGCCGTTGTCGTTGCTGATCGTGACCGGTCCGGAGACCTGCTGCGTCACGCCGTGGAGCGTCACGGTGCCGGTGCCGTCCATGCTCACCGACGAACCCGACGGGACGTCGGGGACGGGCACGTTCGAGATCGTCATCGTGGCGGTGGGGAACTGGTCGGTATCCAGGCCGGAGGTGTCCAGCACCTGGTCCCTGTTGGGGTCGCCGGTCTGCAGCTGCGTCAGGTCGACTCGTACGGTCGCGGTGGTCAGGACGTTGTTCTGGAAGGTAGCCGAGCCGGACACGGCGTCGGTCGTCCCGTCCACCGTGGTCGTGTCGTCACTGCCGCCGGGCCCCCCAGGGCCGTCGCCGCCGTCGTTGGGGTTGACGACCGAGGACGACGAGTCGCTCGTCTCCTGGGTCTGATAGGAGGCGCTACCCGAGCTGACGTGGTAGGTCCCCGATATGGTGCTGGCACCCGCGTGCCTGGCCGGCAGCAGCACGAACGTGGCGACCGCAGCCGTCACCAGCGCCGCTGCGGCCAGGGCGACCACCGTTGTGCGTCGCATCAAGAACGCCATTCCCGAACCTTTCTCTCGTTGCATGACCCCATACCCAAGCAAGCTACGAGGTTTCGGAATCGGCGGTCTTGAACGATCTTGCGGTTCTGGCGCCATGACAGCCCGCGGCCAAATTCGCTGGCTGCCGCCGGGGCGGGGCCGTCACGATCTCCGCCATGGGCATGGAAACAGACAGGCAGAAGGCCGGGTCCCGCTGGCGGCGGTGGTGGCGGCTGGCGGTGGTCGATACCCAGCCGCTGCGGCAGCGGCGGGAGTTCCGGCTGCTGTTCGTGGCGCAGGCGGGGTCGTCGTTTGGGACCCGGATCACCTATGTGGCGATTCCCTACCAGGTGTTCTGGTTGACGCATTCGCCGCTGGCGGTGGGGTTGCTGGGGTTGGCAGAGCTGGCGCCGCTGCTGGCGACGGCGCTGATCGGCGGGGCGCTGGCGGATGCGCACGACCGGCGTCGCCTGGTGCGGCTGACAGAGCTGGGGATGGCGTCGGCGTCGGCGTTGCTGCTGGTCAACGCCGCGCTCCCCCACCCGAGGCTGTGGGTGCTGTATGCGGCGTCGGTGCTGCTGGCGGCGATGGATGGGCTGCAGACGCCGTCGCTGGACGCGCTGGTCCCCCGGCTGGTGGCGCGGGAGGAGCTGCCGGCCGCGGTCGCGCTGGAGGCGACGCGCGGCACCCTCGGGATGGTCGCCGGGCCGGCGCTCGGCGGGGTGCTGGTGGCCGCCGCTGGCCTGCCGGCCGCCTACGGGGTGGACGTGGTGAGCTTCGGGTTCTCGCTGCTGCTGCTGTCGCGGATGCGGGCGGTGCCGCCACCGCCGGGAGCCCCTCGGGTGAGCCTGCGCGGCGTGCTGGAGGGGCTCCGCTACGCGCGCAGCCGGCCGGAGCTGCTCGGCACCTACGTGGTCGACATCGTGGCGATGCTGTTCGGCATGCCGCTGGCGCTGTTCCCGGCGATCGCCGAGCGCTACGGCGGCGCCGGGGTGCTCGGCCTGCTCTACGCGGCGCCTGCGACCGGGGCGCTGCTGGCCAACCTCACCAGCGGCTGGCTCGGGCGCTCGCGGCGGCACGGGGCCGGGATCCTGGGCGCGGCGGGCTTCTGGGGGCTTGCCATCACCGCGTTCGGGGTGGCGTTCGGAGCCGGCGGGCCGCTGTGGCTGGCGCTGCTGCTGCTCGGGGCCGCCGGCGCCGCCGACATGGTGAGCGGCCTGTTCCGCAGCACCATCTGGAACCAGACGATCCCCGACGAGCTGCGCGGCCGGCTCGGCGGTATCGAGCTGCTGAGCTATTCGATCGGCCCAACCCTCGGCAACGTCGAGGCGGGCGCGGTCGCCTCCGCCTTCACCGTGACCGCCTCAGTGGTCTCCGGCGGCCTGCTCTGCGTGGCCGGCGTCGGCGTCTGCGCCCTGCTGCTGCCCGCCTTCCGCCGCTACGACTCGGTAGCGTTCATGGCACTGACCAGGGCAAACCCGACTAACCCCCGGTCGGGTGCACACTAGTGGGGTCCAGGAGACCCCACCCGGGGCTCCAAGGAACTGCATAAGGAGGCCGCGGATGCCGGTCACCATTTTCGATCTCGCCGCGTGGAAGGCGCGCGGCGAGCGGTTTGTCATGCTCACCGCCTACGACGCGCTCACCGCGCGGGTGCTGGACGAGGCGGGGGTGCCGCTGCTGCTGGTGGGCGACTCGCTGGGGAACAACGTCCTCGGCTACGACTCGACGATCCCGGTCACCATGGAGGAGTCGCTGGTGTTCACGGCGGCGGTGGCGCGGGGCGCGAGGAACGCGATGGTCATCGGGGACCTCCCCTTCGGGTCCTACCAGGCGTCGGCCGCCGACGCCATGCGCAACGCTGCCCAACTGGTCAAGGCAGGCGCCAACGCGGTCAAGCTGGAAGGCGGCCAGCGCTCGGCCGAGGCGGTCCGCATAATCGTCGCGGCCGGGGTGCCGGTCATGGGCCACCTCGGCCTCACCCCGCAGTCGGCCAACGCCTTCGGCGGCTTCCGCGTGCAGGGGCGCGGCGAGGCGGGTGACCGGTTGCTCGCCGACGCGCTCGCCCTGCAGGAGGCAGGCTGCTTCTCGATCGTGCTGGAGGCCATCCCCGCCGAGCTGGGCAAGCGCATCACCGAGGCACTGGAGGTGCCGACCATCGGCATCGGCGCCGGGCCCCACACCGACGCGCAGGTGCTGGTCATCACCGACCTGCTGGGGCTGACCCCCGATCCCGCCCCGAGGTTCGTGAAGCGCTACGCGGACCTGCGCTCCACCATCGCCGAGGCGGCCCAGCGTTTCACCAAGGACGTCGCCGAAGGCCACTATCCCGGACCTGAGCACCAATACCACTGAAGTGGTGTGGTTGCAGCGGCAACCATCTCCGTGGTAGTTGTAGATGACGATTCAACTATTCACGCACCCTCTCTGAGAGGAGCTCCGGATGAGCCAAGCCCCTGTGGTCCCCAGTGGATCCCGGGTGGTCGACGGTCAGGTCATCCCAGAGGCTGGCACCTGGGCCGCTGACCCCTCCCACTCCAGCTTCGAATTCGTCGCCCGGCACCTGACCTCGAAGGTCCGCGGCCGCTTCCACGGCGTCACCGGCACCGCGACGATCGCCGAGCAGCCCGAGGAGTCCACCGTCGCGGTCGAGATCGACGTGAACAGCGTCGACACCCACGAGCCGCGCCGCGACGGGCACCTCAAGTCCCCCGACTTCTTCGATGTCGAGAAGTACCCGAAGATTACCTTCCGCTCCACCGGGCTGCGCCGGGCAGATGAGGGCGTCTGGGAACTTACCGGCGATCTGACCCTCAAGGACGTTACCCGCCCAGTCACCTTCGACCTCGAGTTCCTCGGCACCAGCCCCGACCCCTGGGGTGGCATCCGTGCCGGTTTCTCCGCCTTCGCCGAGGTCAACCGCGAGGACTGGGGCCTCAACTGGAACGCGGCCCTGGAGACCGGCGGCTGGCTGCTCTCCCGGAAGGTCCGCCTCGAAATCGAGGTCGAGGCCGTCAAGCAGTAGCAGGCAGGAGGCAGCAGTGCGGCACCGGCGGTCATCGCTGGGGCCTCGGGGGAGATGACCGCCGGCGCCGCACCTGGCCGGTGGTGGCCGTCGCCTTCGGGGGGGAAACGCCACGGCCACCCCCCGACCATGGCAACCTTGCCACAAGGCTGCTGAGACCAGGCTGAACAAGCCTGAGAAGACCCTGAGCGTCAGCTGACGGGCGCGTCAGCCGCCACGGGGAGGCGCACGACCAGCCGCGCACCCGCGTGCTGCGCGCCCGCGTGCTGGTCGTCGACCTCGATGGTGCCGCCGTGGGCCGTAAGGATCTCCCGAGCGATCGCCAGACCCAGCCCGGCGCCGCCACGCTCAGCGCTGCGGGCATCGTCCAGCCGGGTGAACCGCTCGAACACCCGCTCGCGGTCGGCTGGGGGGATGCCGGGGCCGTCGTCGGCCACGACCATCTCGGCCACTCCCCCACTCTGGCCCACCTCCAGCCGGACCATCTGGCTGGCATGGCGCTCGGCGTTGGCGGCCAGGTTGCGGACCACCTGCGTGAGGCGATCGCGGTCGCCGCTGACGCGGGCGGCGGAGACCTTCGAGGTGTCCACCCGGACCATGCCGCGGTTACGCAGGCGCCGTGCCTCCGCCAGCACCAGCTCGTCGAGATCGACGGTTTCGCGTCGCAGCGGGACGGCCCCCTCGTCGGCGCGGGCGAGCAGCAGCAGGTCCTCCACGATCCGCTGCATCCGCCGGGTCTCCTGCCCGACCTCGTTCGCGGTCGTCACCCAGTCGGCGCGCTCGGGATGCGCGAGCGCCACGTCGAGCTGGGCCTGGATGGTGGCGAGGGGGCTGCGCAGCTCGTGGGAGACGTCGGCCACGAAGCGCTGCTGGCGCTCGGCTGCCCGGGTCCGGATCGCCTCGGCGGGCCGCAACATGTTCCCGGTAAGGATCCAGGCAGCAGCCGCCACCAGCAGGACCAGCAGCGGCGACCCAACCCCGAGGTCGATCCCGGTGGTCCTGGCTGCCAGCTCGGCGAGATGCAGCGGGGCGGCGACGTGCACGGTCCGCGGCCCGTCCGGGGCCTGGACCTGGGCCGAGAGCACCAGATAGGGCCCGGGCGGGCTGGCATCGGAGGGAGGCTGGCGGAGATGGGCAACCGTGACGCCGGTGCCGGGGTCGCCGTCGCTTGGGTGCCCGCTGGCGTCGAGCGCCGTGCCGGGCAGACCGCGCAGACCCGGGCTTGCCGCCGTCACCCCGCCGGCGCCGTCGACCACCTGGATCATGTCCCCCTGCCCCTGCCCTTCCTGGGACTGGAGCAGGTCGGCGGCTGGCGCCCCCTTTCGCAGCAGCGCGGCGACCCGCTCCACCTCGGAGCGCGCCGTGGACTCGATGCTGTGCTCGAGCGCGTGCCGCTGCAGCCCGATCAGCCCGAAGTCGGCGAGCAGCAGCACGGCGGCCACGACCACAGTGGCGACCACAGCGGCGCGGGCCCGCCGCGAGCGCGGGAGCCAGCGCCACCGGCGCCGCGCCCTAGCCACTAGCCACCGTCGGCGGCGAGGCGGTAGCCGACCCCGCGGACGGTCTCGATGGCGTGGCGCCCGAACGGCTCGTCGATCTTGCGCCGCAGGTAGCCGACGTAGACCTCGACGATGTTGGGGTCGCCGTCGAAGCCGTAGTCCCAGACCTCGTCGAGGATCTCGCGCTTGCTGAGCACCTCGCCGCGGTGCCGCAGCAGCAGCTCCAGCAGCGCGAACTCGCGGGCGGTCAGGGTGATCTCGGTGCCGTCCCGCTGGCAGTGATGGCCGGCGGGGTCGAGGCGCAGGTCGCCGGCGCTGAGCACCGCCGGGCGTTCGCGCGGGCCGCGCCGCAGCAGCGCCCGCAGCCGCGCCACCAGCACCACGAAGGAGAACGGCTTGGTGACGTAGTCGTCGGCGCCGGTGTCAAGCGCCTCCGCCTCGTCCAGCTCGCCATCCTTGGCGGTGAGCATCAGCACCGGCGTCCAGTTCCCGGCCTCGCGCAGCGCCGCGCAGACCTTGTAGCCGTTCATGCCCGGCAGCATGATGTCGAGCACGATCGCGTCGAACGGGTGCTCCTGCGCCAGCCAGAGCCCATCGTTGCCGTCGAAGGCGAGCTCGACGGCGAAGTGCTCGGCCTCTAGCCCACGGCGCAGGGTCTCTGCGAGCGGGCGCTCGTCCTCAACCAGCAGTATCCGCATCCGGCCCTCGCAGTGTCCTGCCGTCCAGGTCCTGACGGCGCAGCTCGGCCCTGGAGGCGATGCCGAGCTTGGGGAAGACGTTGTAGAGGTGATAGGCGACAGTCCGGGGGCTCAGGAACAGCTCCGCGCCGATCTGCCGGTTGGTCAGCCCCTGCGCGGCGCGGTCGGCGATCTGGCGCTCCTGGGGGGTGAGCTGCCCCATGGTGCTCGGGTCCCGCCTGCGGGCGGTCTCGCCACTGGCACGCAGCTCCGCGCGGGCGCGCTCGGCCCAGGGGGTGGCGCCGAGCCGTTCGAAGGTCTCAAGGGCAGCCCGCAGGTACGGGCGGGCGTCGCTGCGCCGCCGGGCGCGGCGCAACCACTCCCCGTAGCTGAGTTGGGTGCGCGCGAACTGGAAGGGCCGCAGGCGCCGCGCGCTGCCGCCGGGCGCCAGCGCGGCCTGGAAGCTCCGCTCGGCTTCGGCGTGGTTCTCGCTGAGGAGGCCGCGGCAGCGGTGGGCAAGATGGATCGCCCAGGGTTGCTGGTGCTGCCTGGTCCAGTCCTCGAACTCCTCCAGCACCGGCACCGCCGCCGTAGCCTGCCCGGCGAGCACCGCCGCCTCCGCCAGATCACCGATGGCGCGCCGCCCGAGCAGGTAATGCCCATCGCCTATGCCCGAACCCCCCGGGGCCAGCACCGGCAGGAGCTGCGCCAGCGCCTGGTCGGGCCGCCCCTCGGCCAGGTCCAGGAGGCCGGGCGCCCAGGCCGTGAAGGTCAGGGCCGCGGCCTGCTCCTGCGGGACGGCGAACTGGAGCGCCTCGTCGGCCAGGCGGTGGCAGTCGTCCCCACGGCCCTGCCCGGCGGCGACCCACGCCAGGATGGCCTGCAGGTAGGCGGCCAGGCCCGCCTGCTCGGTCTCCCGGGCGAGGCGCAACCCTTCGCTGGCGTGGCTGACCCCGCTGTTCCAGCGCCCCAGCGCGATCTCGACCGGGGCCAACTGCAGCAGCGCGATCGGGAGGGCACCGGCTGCCCCGCGCGCTCGCAGCGCCGCGACGGTTTTCGTGAGCCGTTCGCTGACCGCGAACTCGTCGCAGACCAGCTCGGAGAGGAACGCCGGCGGCCACACCCACGGTTCCGGGTCGCCGGGCGCCTGCCAGGCCATGAACGCCCCGAACAGCGGGGCGTGCCGTCCGCAGTAGGTGGGCAGGCGGTCGTTGCCGAGCTCGATGACGAAGCGGGCGAGCTGCTTGAACGGGTGGTCGCAGGACTGTGGCAGGTGCAGCATCTGCGCGCCGATCTCCAGCAGCCAGGTCGGCTCGTTGCCGATCCAGGCCGACCGTGCAGCCAGCGTGAGCATCTTCCCGGCCTGCTCGGGGTTGCTCCGCATGATCGGGGACGCACCGTCGGCCAGGATCGCGCAGGCGGTCGTGGGCGTCCCGGCGACGTGCTCGATCCAGCCGCGGAGACGTGCGGTGCTGGCCACCACCGGCGGGCTGGTGGTGAGCGGCTCGGCCACGTCCAGCAGCGCGCGGGCCCGCTCGGGCTGGCCGGCGTCCCAGGCGGCTTCGGCCGCGGCGTTCAGCCGGCTGGCATGCCGCTCCGCGTCCGGGGTAAGGGCGGCGGCACGCTCCAGGGCGTCCGCTGCCGCCGCGGTGCCCCCACGCCGGGCAGCGCGGTCGGCGGAGCACTCCAGCGCCGCTGCGATCTGCTCGTCCGGGCCGGTGGCCGCGGCGGCAAGGTGCCGGGCGCGCCGGTCGGCCTGTTGCGGGCCCTCCAGGACCCGTGCGAGCGCCCGGTGAGCGGCCTGGCGGGCGGCGATCGAGGCGCCCTGGTAGATGGCGGAGCGGACCAGCGGGTGCCGGAAGCGGATCGCTCCCTGCTCGGTGATCCGCAGCAGACCGGCGTGCTCGGCCGGCTCCAGCTGGTCGGATCCGCTGACCAGCTCGACTGCGGCCAGGACGATGCCCGCGTCGCCGCTCTCCTCGGCGGCGGCGACCAGCAGGGCAGTCTGGGTTGCGGCAGGCAGATCGCGGGCCTGCTGCAGATAGACGCCCTCCAGCCGTGTCCCGAGCGGCAGCCGCGCTGGCAGCGGCTCACGGCCGGCGAGCCGGTCAGGACCAAGAGTGGCCGGCAGCTCGGTCAGGGCGAGCGGGCTTCCCCCCACCGCCGCGATCAGACGGTCACGGACCTGCGGTGCGATCACCGGTCCCTGCTCGTCCAGCAGCGCCCTGGCCGCGTCCGGGTCCAGCCCGCCGAGTTCCAGGGTGGGCAGGCCTGGCGCATGGAACTGCCGCCGGTCACCCACCCGCGCGGCCACGAGCAGGGCGACCTGTTCGGCTTCGAGGCGGTGGGCCACGAACACCAGCGCCTGCGCCGACGCCGGGTCCAGCCACTGGGCGTCGTCGACCAGGACCAGCACCGGCTGGTCGTCGGCGACATCCGCCAGCAGGGTGAGCACCGCCACAGCCACGAGGAACCGGTCCGGGCGCTCGGCGACGGCCCCACCTAGGCCGAACGCGTCATTGAGCGCGGACGCCTGGGAGCCGGGCAACCGCAGCCGCCGTTCGGAGCCGAGGACTGGCAGGAGGAACTGGTGCAGCGCAGCGAACGGCAGCTCGATCTCTGACTCCACCCCGGTCGCCGACAGGACCAGCATCCCCTCGGCCTGGGTCGCCGCATCCGCCAGCAGCGCGCTCTTGCCGGCGCCAGGCTCTCCGCGCACGACCAGCACCCCGCTGCGCCCCGCACGGGCGTCAGCGAGCAACGCGGCGACGGCGCTCCTCTGGAGCTGGCGCCCATACAGCACAGCGGGCTTTGCCAGCGAATAACGACCGGGCATCCGCTGCTCCCCCCACAACACAAGCGCAGCAGGCAATGGCAATGGCAATACGAATGGCAATGGCCTGGCTGATGGTAGCGCAATTGAAAACCACACAGACCGCGCAAGCCCCGGCAGGCCTCCGAGATTCGAACATGACCAGAAAATCATTGAACGGTGAGCATTCTCGGCATATCGGCGCGGACATGATTTGGCGAAGGCCAGTCATCTTTTGGATGCGAGCGGTCCCGCGAACAGGCACGATTAGAACCGTCGTCAGCGCCTGACCGCGTGACCAGGCCAGCGCGATGTCCCGCGAGAGGCCACGCCTCGGGGGAGGCAGTGGCCGCGGGGGGCCGGCGCCTTGGGGGAGGCACCGGCCGCGGTGGTGACAGGGCAATCTGGTGCGGCCTAGACCCCAGAGGCCCTGTCGCCACGCAAATTACTCGACCTCCTCAAGGAATTTACCGAAGCGGGCGAAAGAACGACTGGAGAGAGACTCCGCCGCGCCCTGTACACGAGGAGGATCTCCATGACACAGCAGGTGCACACGCCAACCTACGGCTCGCAAACGGGTGGCCGGGAGCCATCGGGCATGGTGGCCGGCTTCTCGGTCTTTGCCGGGGTGATGATGATTGTCGCCGGGATCTTCCAGGGCCTTGACGGCCTGGCTGCCATCATCCGGCACAGCTGGTACGTGGTGGCGCCCAACTACGTCTACGACCTGGACGTCCGGGGCTGGGGCTGGATCCACCTGGTCCTGGGGATCGTCCTGCTGCTGGCCGGGTTCGCGGTGTTTTCCGGCAAGCTCTGGGCACGGGCGATCGGGATCTTCTTCGCGGTGTGCAGCGCAGTCGCGAACTTCCTGTTCATTCCCTATTACCCGCTCTGGGCGCTACTGATCATCGCCCTCGACGTGTTCGTCATCTGGGCGCTCGCGTCGCCCCGGCGCTCGGCGGCCTAAGCACCTCGTCGCACCTGCTCTCGCCAGCTGGCGCCACCCGGCGCCAGCTGGCGGCTTCACTCCCCATGACAGGACGGGCACGCAGAAGGAGATGCGCATGGACATCGACGGCTTGCCCTTCGAGGACCGCACCGACTTCGACAACGCCGACCGCGGTTTTGTCGCCGCGCTGGAGCCGGGCGTCGTCACGGCGGCGGACGGACGGGTGGTGTGGGACAGCGACGCCTACCGGTTCCTCGCCGCCGACTGCCCCGACAGCGCCAACCCGAGCCTGTGGCGGCAGGGCCAGCTCTGCGCCCGCCAGGGCCTGTTTCAGGTTACCGACGGTATCTACCAGGTCCGTGGCCTCGACCTGTCGAATATGACGCTGGTGGAGGGGGACCGTGGCGTGATCGTCATCGATCCGCTGATCTCCGCCGAGACCGCCGCAGCCGCGCTCAGCCTGTACCGCGCCCACCGCGGCGACCGGCCCGTCACCGGCGTGATCTACACCCACTCGCACGTCGACCATTTCGGCGGCGTGCAGGGCGTGCTGCCCGACGCCGACGGTGCACCCGAGGTGCCGATCCTGGCGCCGAGCGGATTCCTGGAGCATGCCGTGTCGGAGAACGTCTATGCCGGCGGGGCCATGGGGCGCCGGGCCGTGTACATGTACGGGCTGCTGCTGGACAAGGGCCCGGCTGGGCACATCGGCACGGGCCTCGGCATGGGCAACTCGTCCGGATCGATCGGGCTGCTCGCGCCGACGGTGGACATCACTCACAGCGGCCAGCAGGAGACCCTCGACGGGGTCCGGATCGTCTTCCAGCTCACCCCGGGGACCGAGGCGCCGGCGGAGATGAACTTCCTGTTCCCCGACCGTCGGGCGCTGTGCCTGGCCGAGAACGCCACGCACAACCTGCACAACGTCCTCACCCTGCGGGGCGCGCTGGTGCGCGACGCGCGCGTCTGGTCGCGCTACCTCAACGAGGCGATCGAGCTGTTCGCCGACCAGGCCGACGTGGCCTTTGCCTCGCACCACTGGCCCACGTGGGGACACGACCCGATCGTGGCGTTGCTGTCGCAGCAGCGCGACCTGTACGCCTACCTGCACGACCAGACCCTGCGGCTGCTCAACCAGGGCTACACGGGCAGCGAGATCGCCGAGCTGCTGCAGTTGCCGCCCACGCTGGAGCAGGCCTGGCATGCCCGCGGCTACTACGGCTCGGTCAGCCACAACGTCAAGGCCATCTACCAGCGCTACATGGGCTGGTTCGACGGCAACCCCGCCTCGCTGTACCCACACCCACCGCAGGAGTCCGCCATGCGCTACGTGGACTGCATGGGCGGTGCGGACGAAGCGGTCGTCAAGGCCCGCCGCTACCTCGGCGACGGCGACGCCCGCTTCGCCGCACAGTTGCTCAACCACGTCGTGTTCGCGCAGCCCGACCACCATGAGGCCAAGGAGCTGCTTGCTGAGACCTACCAGCGGCTCGGCCACGGCGCCGAGAACGGCACCTGGCGCAACTTCTACCTGATGGGCGCCAAGGAGCTGCGCGAGGGGGTCCTCCCCGCGCCAATCGCACCGCTCGGCACCGGGATGGTCGAGGCGCTCACCGTCGAGCAGCTCTTCGACTCCATCGCCATCCTCATCGACGGGCCCAGGGCGTGGTCGGAGCACCTGACGATCGACTGGGAGTTGACCGACCTCAAGCAGCACTACCGCATGACCCTGTCGAACGGGGCGCTGATCCACCACCCCAACCCATCGGAGGGCACCGGCGCGGCCGACGATCAGGCCGATCTCAGCCTGACCCTGACTAAACCGCAGTTGCTGGGCCTGCTCGGCGGCACGGCCTCGGGTCTTGACGGCATCGAGCACAGTGGGGACCCAGGTGTGCTGCAGCGGCTCGTCGGCCTGCTCGACCGTCCCGACACCAACTTCGCGATCGTCACGCCCTGAGCAGACAGACACCCGGTCAGGCGCCGAGGAGCGTCTCGCCGGCGTACCCGCCCTCCCGGGTGCCCGGGGGGATGGCGAACAGGGCGCTGCCGGTGTGGCGGATGTATTCGTTGAGGGCGTCCTGGGCGGCCAGGCGGCGCTGGATCGGCACGAACTGGCGGCGCGGGTCGCGCTGGTAGGCCAGGAAGAACAGGCCGGCGTCGAGCTGGCCGAGCTGGTCGATGCCGTCGGTGAAGGAGTAGCCGCGCCGCAGCAGCTTGGCGCCGTCGTTGCTGGCGTGGCTGGCCAGGCGGATGTGGGCGTCCACCGGGATCTGTGGCTGGCCGCCCGGATGCTTGGCGGCGAGGTCGACCGGGTCGTGCTCATGCTGGCCGCCGAGCGGCGCCCCGGTCGCCTTGCTGCGGCCGATAGTCTGCTCCTGGTCGTCGAGGGTGGAGCGGTCCCACACCTCCAGCAGCATGCGGATGCGGCGCGCGACCAGGTAGCTGCCGCCGCGCATCCACGCCGGCTGGTCATTGGCGCCGACCCAGACGTGCTCGTCGAGCTGGGCGGGCTCCTCGGCCTGGAGGTTGTTGGTGCCGTCCTTCATGCCCATGAGGTTGCGAGGGGTCGCCTGGGCCTGACTGGTCGAGGAGGCGCGGCCGAAGCCGAGCTGGTCCCAGCGCAGCACCGCCACCCCGCGCGCGATGCGGGTGAGGTTGCGGACCGCGTGGAAGGCCACCTGGGCGTCGTCGGCGCAGACCTGGACGGCGAGGTCGCCGCCGCTGCGGGCGGGGTCGAGCTGCTCGCCGGGGAACGCCGGCAGGTCGGCGAGGGCGGCGGGCCGCTGCGCGGCAAGCCCGAAGCGGTCGGCGCCGGGCCGGCCGAACAGGCTCGGGCCGAAGCCGAAAGTGATGGTGAGCCGCGAGGCGGGCAGCTCCTGCGCCTCGCCGGTGTCGACCGGCGGGGCCTTGGGGTCGCCTGGGTCGCTCCCGGCGCTCTGGCCGGCGCACATGCGCGCGGCCGCCGCCGTCCAGGCCCGCAGCAGCTCGCGGAGGTCGCCGCGGCGTGCGGTGCTGGCGAGGTCGAAGGCGGCGAAGTGGAGGCGCTCCTGGGTGGGGGTGGCGATGCCAGCCTGGCGCACGCCGTAGAACGGGACCACCTGGCCCTGGCCCGGCGCCGCCTGCGCCCGCCCGTCCTGGTCGCGGCCGAGCACCAGCCCACCCGCCCCGAGGGCGACTCCGAGGCCGCCAGCGCCGAGGAGCTGCCGCCGCGACACACGAGGGCTCATCGGTGGCTCACTCCGGCGCGGGCTGGGCGAGCTTGGCGCCGACCTTGGAGAGCGGCTCGGCGACGGCGTCGACCGCCTGGGACAGGCGGCGGGTGTCGGCGCTGGAGAGCTGGTTGTAGGCGACGAACCCGGTGCTGTGTTTCCAGGGCGCCAGCACCGTCCCGACCGCCGCGAAGCGCTGCCCGATCTGGCCGGCGAGGGGCGCGTCGCGGCGGGCGAGGGCGGGCCGCAGCAGCTCGAAGGCGACCTGGGAGCCCTCCACGTTGGCGCCGATGTCGACCAGGTCGATGCGGGAGTAGCGCTCCTCCTCGCCGGTGATCTTGGAGCTGGACACCTCCGCCAGCAGCGCGTTGGCACCGTTGGCGATCTGGGGGGCGTCCAGCTGCAGCGTGGCGGTCTTGGCCTGCAGAGCCTTGACGTCGCTGAGCAGCTTGCGGGCGATCGGTGCGGTCCCGGCGGTGGTGTGGCGCTGCCACAGGGCTTGCTCCAGCTTGTGGAAACCGGTCCACTGCGCGGCGGGCACGTCGCCCTGGCGGGCGTCGATGGCGGGGTCCAGGTCGCCGAAGCTCTCGGCCACCGGCTCGATGCGCTCGTAGGGGGCCCGCGCGGCGGCGTAGCGCTGCTTGGCGGCGGCCAGGTCGCCGGCCAGCACCGCCGCCACGAAGCTGCCGGTGCGCTCGACCAGCAGGTCGGTCTGCTGGCGGACGTAGCCCTGGTAGCGCTTGGCCGCGTCGCTGAGCTGCTGGTCGGCGGCCGCCTGGGCGGTGCCGGTGACGGTGAGGGTGCCGGTCGCGGCGCTGGTGCCGCCGGGGCACTTGAGCTGGTAGTCGCCAGCCTTGAGGTTCAGCGAGAGGTTGCGGCGCAGGCCCGGGGCGACGTTCTCGACCTCGCCGAGGATGTTCTTGCCGGCGGCGTCGAGGACCTCGAACTCGGTGACCGCGGCGGCGCCGTCGTTGGCCACCTGGAAGGTGACCGCACCGGCGGCGAGCTTGAGCGTGGCGGGCTCGCAGCCGGCCGTGGTGAGCGTGACTTGGACGGTCCGGCTCCCGGCCCCGGCGGCCGCCGCGCCGCTGGTCTTGCCGCTTGAACCGCAGCCGGCAAGGCCAGCGACGAGACCGGTGGCGAGCCCCGCGGCGACCGAGAGCCGGACCGTCCGCGTCCGGCGCGGACCGCGCGCCGTCCACCGCGCCGCGCGCAGCAGCGTCGAGAGGGGGGGTCTCACCGCACTGCCCGCTGCGCGGTTGGGTTCACGGCGACCGGCTGTCCCTGTCCCCGTCGCGGCTGGGGGCGTTGCGGCCACAGCACGTAGAGGCTGACCGGCACGGCGTACAGCAGCCAGCCGAGTGCCTCCCCGACGGTCGGCTGCGGCTGCAGGCCGAGCATGCTGGTGAGCAGGGCCGCCCGCACGGTGCCGGGGGCGACCAGCCAGCGCAGGTCCAGCGCCTGGCCCTGCAGGCCGTTCAGCCAGCCCGCCTCGTGGGCGGTGTGCACGGCGGCGGCGACCAGCCCAGCGGCGACCAGGACCAGGATCAGGCCGGTGGCGCGGAAGAAGCGAGCCAGGTTGATACGCACGCCGCCCTTGTAGAACAGCCAGCCACCGATGATCGCCACGGCGAGGCCGAGCACCGCGCCGGCGCCCGCCGCGCCCGCGTTGCTGGAGCTCTGGAAGACCGCCAGCAGGAACACCGCGGTCTCAAGGCCCTCGCGGATCACCGCGAAGAAGGCCATGCCGACCAGGGCCAGGATGGAGCCCTGGGCGAGCGCGCTGGCCACCTCGCCCTCCAGCATCCGCTTGATGCCTCGGGCGTGGTTGCGCATCCACACGATCATGTAGGACACGGCGGCGACCGCGACCAGGGCGACCACCGTCTCCAGCCCTTCCTGCTGCCGCTCGGGCAACTCCTGGCCAAGCACCCGCAGCCCGATCCCGACCGCCAGGCACAGCACCGCGGCGAGCGCCACCCCGCTCCACATCCAGCGCAAGGCGTCGCGGCGGCCCTGCCGGCCGAGGAACGCGGCGACGATGCCGACGATCAGGGATGCCTCGACGCCCTCACGCAGGGCGATCACGAAGGTCGGGAGCACAGGGAAGCCTCTCTCCTCAGCGGTGCGCCTCAACTCGGCGGCGCGGAGCTAACTTAGGGTCGCCTAACTTAGGGCAGGCTAACCACCGAAGAGAGATTGTGCAACCCACAGCAGAGGGCGCCAACGACGGAAACCGCCGGAGAGACCGCTTATCCGCTCGATCGGAGCGTGCGGAAATCGCCTTCCTCGTAGCGGGCCAGCACGAAGACCAGGTCGGCGAGGCGGTTCAGGTAGCGCAGCACCTCGCGGTCGGCGAGCAGCCCGGCGCGCTCCAGCGCGACCGTATGGCGCTCGGCTCGCCGCACCACCGTCCGGGCGAAGTCGAGGAACGCCGATGCGTTGGTCTCGCCAGGCACGACGAACTCCTCCGGCATGCGGAACTTGCCGGTGTACTCGTCGATCAGGGCCTCCAGGTTGTCGACCATCGCGGCGGTGACCTTGGTGGTGCCGGGCTTGAGCTTGTAGGCGTTGGAGGCGTCGGTGGCCAGCTCGGCGCCGACCACGAACAGCTGCCGCTGGAGCCGCAGCACCAGGTCGGCGAGGTGCCCGTCGGCGATCACCGCCCGCGCCATGCCAAGCGCCGCGACCGCCTCGTCGGTCGAGCCGTACGCCTCGGTTCGCAGGTCGGACTTGTCGACCCGGCCGCCGTAGAGCAGCCCGGTGGTGCCGTCGTCGCCACCCTTGGTGTAGACCTTCGGGCTCATCGGCCGGCCTCTCTGTGGGTCTCGGTTTGGAGGGAGCGCTGGCGCCGTTCTTCGGAAAGGCGGGTGATGCGCATCCCGGCGTGGAACTTGTAGCGCCGGTTCACCCCGACCAGCACGGCGGTGAAGCCTTCCAGCTGGCGGGCGAGCCGCAGCGGGCCGGCGTCGATGCCGCGGCAGCCGGGAACCTCGTCGGCAAGGCCGCAGACCATCGTCCTGGCGGCCGGGTCGTCGCCAACGACCAGCACGTCGGTGTCGACCTCCCGGTCGAGGTCGGCGAGAAGCTTGGGGGCCGCATGGTGGAACGCGGCGGTGACGCGCGCGGCGGGCAGCAGCGCGGCGGCCTGCTCGGCCGCGCTCCCCTCGGGGACGTCGAGCAGGTAGGGGCCCTGGGCGTCCCAGCCGAGCGGGTTGATGACGTCGACCACCACCTTGCCGCCGATCGCCACCTGAAGCTGGGGCAGCACCGCTGCCTGGCCCTCGAACGGGAACACCAGGAAGACCACGTCAGCCCCGGCCGCCGCGTCGGCGTTGGCGACGCCGCTGACCGGCAGGTCACGCCCGGCGAGCAGCTCAGCGACCACCTTGCTGGCCCGCTCGGCGTCCCGCGAGCCGAGCAGGACCCGGTGCCCGGCGGCGGCGAAGCGCAGCGCGAGCCCCCGCCCCTGCGGCCCGGTCCCCCCGAGCAGGCCGAGGGTGAGCATTTCGGGCATTCCGTGCCTCCTTGCTGGTTACGGTGCCGGCGTGGCGAGGCTACCGGATTACCGCACCAGCGCGGCAGCGGCCTGCAGGTCCTCCGCGGTATTGACGTTGCTCCAGCCGCCCGCAAGCGGCACGCCGAGGAGCCTCTCGTGCCGCCAGGCAGGTTCCAGCAGCGCCGCCACGAACTCGGCCGGGCCGGGTGGGATGGCATCCAGGACGGTTGCACGCAGTGCGTAGCACCCAGCGGACGACCACCGCCCAGCCGGGTCGGGGAACGCCCGCTCGGCCTCCAGACGGGGCTCCAGACGAAACCGGATCGGGTCGGCGGGGTTGGTGGCGATCAGGCCGGCGGCCATGACGGCGGCGCCGTGCCGCTGCAGCGCCACCGCGAGGGCGCGGAGATCGGCCGGGTCCACGATCACGTCGGCGCAGGTCAGCAAGACGATCCCGGGATCGCCGGGAGGGCCGAGCAGCCCCAGCCGGCGGGCGTTGGCCGGCCCGCCAGCGTTGCCGAGCAGCTCCGGCTCGACCACCACCTCGACCCTGGGCCACCCGGCAAGGTGGGCGACGAGCTGGTCGGCGTGGTGGTAGGCGTTCACCACCACCCGTTCCGCCCCGGCCCCGAACAGCGCCGCGCAGGCGAGGTCGACCAGCGGCTGCCCCGCCACCTCCAGCAGCGGCTTGGCGGTCACGTCGGTGAGCGGCGCGAGCCGGGTTCCCTCCCCCGCCGCCAGGCAGAACCCGATCACGACGAGGACGAAGGCGACGGCGCAGGCCTCGCGATGAACCAGGCGTCCGGCACGCTGTAGCGGGGACCTTCCGGGGTCTCCTCCACCAGCACGTCGGCCGGCAGCGCGGCCAGGCCCATGAGCCCGAGCACGCCCCGGTGCGCGTGCTCCGACAGGCTCACCGTCCCCGCCGGCCCTCCCGCCATGTAGGTGCGCCCCTCCCGCAGCCCGATCGCCTGCCTGAGCTGCTCGACCCGCTCCCCCCCGACGGCCTCCCGCAGCTCGGCGAGGTCGACCAGCGGCACGGTCAGCCACTCCGGCCGGCGCTCGAAGGTGTCCTCATACCCCTCGCTCGCCAGGCGCAACAGCACAGTGATCCGCACGGCAGGCGACACCGGGGGATTGTTTGGCATTTCCATCGGCCGATGGTAGGCCAACCCTCAGGAGCCCGACAGGAACAGGTCCAGTTCGCGCAGCACCGCGCCGGGCTGCTCCTCGGCCAGGAAGTGCCCGCAGTCGGGGATCGCCGCACCGCTGGCGTTCTCGGCGTAGTCGCGCCAGATCTCTAGCGCGGGAAGCTGCCCGAACAGTCCGTCGGCACCCCATAGCACCAGCACCGGCATGGTCAGCTTGTGGCCGGAATCGGCGGCAGCGTCGTCATGCTCGGCGTCCAGTGGGAACGACGCGCGGTAGTCGTCGAACCCGGCCCGCAACGCGCCCGGAGCGGAGAACGCCCGCACGTACTCGGCGATGGCCGCAGGGTCCAGCCCCGCCCGGTTATGGGTCCACCGCTCGAAGAACCACCCGAGATAGGCCGCCGGATCCCGCCCCGCGAGCAGCTCCGGCAGGTCCGGCTGCAGGTGGAACAGCCAGTGCCAGTAGCGCTGCGCCAGCTTCGCGTCCATGCGCCGCCACATCTCCCTGGTGGGAATGATGTCCATCACCACCACCCGCTCGACCTCCTCCGGATGGTCCAGCCCCCACCGATGCGCCACCCGCGCCCCCCGGTCATGCCCAACAACCGTCGCCGCCTCAAACCCAAGCAACCGCATCAGCCCCCGGACGTCCCCCGCCATGGTCCGCTTGTCGTAGCTCCCCCGGGGCTTGTCGCTGCGCCCATACCCCCGCAGATCCGGCGCGACGACCGTGTATCTTGCGCTGAGCGGCCCAACCAGATGCCGCCAGCAATAACTGGTCTGCGGCCACCCATGCAGCAGTACCAGCAGCGGCCCCTCCCCGGCGTACCGGTAATGCACCCGTAGCCCGTCGACGAGCGCCGTGGCTTCATGAACGTCAAGGTCTGGCATCACATCACCGCGCAGCAGACGAGGAGGACTGGTGATCTACATTGTTGCTCTGGTCAAACCGTGGCGGTGCCGATGAGGCCGTTGCGGGTGACCAGACGGGCGAGGTCGGGTTCTGTCAGGTTCTCGGTGGTGGTGGGGCGGCGTGGGAGGACCATGTAGCGGGCTTCGGCGCTGGCGTCCCAGACGGTGATGTCCATCTCGGGGGGGAGCTGGAGGCCGAACTCGGCGAGGACCGCGCGCGGTTCGCGGACGACGCGGGCGCGGTAGGCGTCGCTCTTGTACCAGCTTGGGGAGGGGCCGAGGAGGCGCAGCGGGTAGCAGGAGCAGAGGGTGCACACGATCACGTTGTGCTGGGTCTCGGTGTTGGCGACCACGCGCAGGTGCTCGCCCCCGCGTCCGCCCAGGTCCAGTTCGTCCAAGGCGGCGTTGGCGTCGGCGAGCAGCAACTCGCGGAACCTGTCGTCCACCCAGGCGCGAGCAACCAGCCGAGCGCCGTTGGTCGGCGAGGCAGTGGCCAGGAACCGCTCCAAGGCCTGGTCGATCTGGGCGTCGGTGAGAAGCCCAGCCTGGATCAGGCGCTCTTCCAAGTGGCGGACCCGCACCGCGATCCGCTGACTGGCGTGCTGGCCGCTCATGCTCCCTCCGCTTCCACAGCTTCCAGGTAGGACTCCCACAGGTCAACGGTGACCGCATGAGTGCCCTCGCCCCACAGGTCGGCGGCGGCGAAGCGGACGGTGTAGACCGGTTCCACGCGCGGCGGCACGATCCGGCGGGAGTTGTCGTCGGGCAACGGGGAGGCAGGCTGGACCGCTTCGACCGTCCCCACCCGCCCACGGGCGTAGCGAGGCAGCCTGGTGTGGTGCGCCGGGTCGATCACGGCGGTCCGCACCCGCTGCCCGGGGCCAAACCGAGGACGGGAGTGAGCGGCCGCCGCGGCCTCACGCATCGGGCAGGACGCCTCGCTCGCGCAGCAGCGTCTCCGCGGCAACCAGCCACCGCTCGTAGTAGGAGGCCCCCAAGTACTCCTGCGCCGGCATACGCTCGATCGCGTCGCGGAACTCCTCGGTGCTCCACACTTCCTGCACGCCAAGGACCTGACAGATCGCGAACACTCGCGCCTCCCAGTCGGCATGAAAAGGCTGCACGTCCTCCTCGTCGCCAATTGGGATGGGGCCCATCCCCTGCAAGCCACCCAGATCGTTGATGCGCGCCATACCAGGCATGCTACGGCATCGGCAGGGGGAGTCGGCCTGTAAGCCGGCTTCTGTACCACCGGGTTGAGCCGGTGGTGGCGGTCATCCATCTGGGGCCGGCGTTGCCGCCGGTCTCGTGCGGTCCACCAGGGGACTCGGCCGGGCCAGCCTCCGCGCCGTTAGGCGGTACGTCCCCTACTTGACCTTGCTCCGGGTGGGGTTTGCCGAGCCGACCGGTCACCCGGCCGCTGGTGCGCTCTTACCGCACCGTTGCACCCTTACCGCACGCCAGGCGTGCGGCGGTCTGTTCTCTGTGGCACTTTCCTGCGGGTCGCCCCGACTGGCCGTTAACCAGCACCTTGCCCTGTGGAGGCCGGACTTTCCTCGATCCCTCCGGCGAACCGGCGGAACCGCGACCGCCCAGCCGACTCCCACTGCCGAAGCAACAGTATGCCATCCTTGGTTTCATCTGATCCTTCCCGCCAGGCGGGGGCATACTGGGAGCATGGTTCCGCTGCTCGCAGCCCTGTTCATCCTGGTGCCGCTCGCCGAGCTGGCCGTGATCATCACGGTCGCCCACAGCTTCGGCGTGCTGAACACCCTTGTGCTGCTGCTGGTCTTCAGCGTGTTCGGCGCCTGGCTCGCCAAGCGCCAGGGCTGGATGGCCTGGCGCCGCTTCCAGCTCGCCCTCGACGAGGGCCGCCTCCCAACGGTCGAGATCGTCGACGGCGCCCTGATCCTGCTGGCCGGTGCCCTGTTGTTCACTCCGGGCTTCATCACCGACGCGATCGGCCTGCTGTTGCTCGTCCCGGCAACCCGGATCCTGCTGCGCCGCTGGGTCCCTGCCCTGGCCCTGCGCCGCATGGGCCGCCGCGGCCGCATCAGGGTCCGCGACGAGTCCGGCACCGAGGTCCACTGGGGCCGCCCGGAGATCGACGACCGGGACGAGCGGCTCTGACGCGCTAGGCACCGGGAGGGCGGCGGACTTTTCCTTGGGCGTCCATGGCCTGGTTGGCGAGGGCGTCGGCGGCGCGGTTGCGTTCGCGGGGGACGTGTTCCCAGGTGATGCGGTCGAAGGTACGGGCGAGGCGGCGCACTTCTGCCCACAGGGGCTGGAGGCCGGCGTTGCGGACCTTCCAGATGCCGCGTTGCTGGTTGACGACCAGAAGGGAGTCAGCGCGGACCTTGACGCGGCGGGCACCGAGGGCGCGGGCGTGCTCCAGGCCGGCGATGACGCCCTTGTACTCGGCGACGTTGTTGGTGGCCCAGCCGATGCCGCCGCACAGCTCGGCGAGGACGCGGCCGTCGGGGGTCTCGACCACGGCGCCGTAGCCGGCGGGGCCGGGGTTGCCGCGGGCGCCGCCGTCGGCCCAGATGACGACTTCTTCGACCTGCTCCAACTGTGACCCCAGCCCTGTGTCAGTCTCCGGTTCGGTTAGCACGGGTTCGCGAAGCTCCTCATTGTTCGATCACCAGGATGCGGCGGCAATTCTCGCAGCGCTTGACCCGTTCGGGTGGGAGCTTGCGCAGCGCGGCCAGCTCGACCTGGGACACCGACACGCGGCAGCCCTGGCAGGTGTTGCCGACCAGGGCGCCAGCCCCGATGCCGCCGTAGCGGGCGCGCAGCTGCTCGTAGAGGCGCAGCAGCTCCTCGCTGATGGTGGGGGCCAGGGCGGCGCGGGCGGCGCGCTCGACCTCCAGCTCGCGCTCGATCTCGGCCAGGGCGGCGTCGCGGGCCTCGGTGACCTTGGCCTGCTCGGCGGTGACGCCCTCGCGGCGGGTGGTCAGGTCCGCCAGCTCGGCCTCCAGGGTCTCGCGCCGCTCCATCTTCTCCAGCAGCTCGTCTTCGAGGGTGGCCTGCCGGCGGTGGAGGGAGGCGACCTCCTCCTGGATAGCGGTCAGCTCCTTGGGGCTGGTGACCTTGCCGGAGATTGCGCGGGCGTCCTCGCTGGCGGCCTTGCGCCGGACCATCTCGACCTCGTCCTCGAGGCGGGCCTGCTCGCGGGTGAGGGTGGCGAGCGTCCCCTGCCGTTCGGCGGCGGCCTGGTCAATGGTGGCGAGCGCTTGCGCCAGCTCTTCCAGCTTGGCGTGCTCTGGCAGGTGCTGGCGGCGGTGCGCCAGCCGGTCCATGGCCGAGTCGTGGCCCTGCAGCTCGACCAGGCTGCGCTGCTGTTCTAGCGGGGCGTCCAACGGTGCTCCTCACAACAAGGTTTCGGCGGCGGGCTTACCCTACCTCGTCCCCAACCTCGTCCGCTTTGGCGCTCGCTTTGACGCTGTGGAGGCGGCGGTCGTCGGAGGTCAGGCAGCGCCCGGTGGCGAGCTCGAACTGCCAGCCGTGCATGTGGCAGGTGAGCACGCCGTCCTCGACCACGCCGAACTGCGCCAGGTCGGCCTTGAGGTGCGGGCAGCGGCGCTGTACCAGGTAGCCGTCCAGGGGGATCAGCTCCTCGGCCTCGCCCAGCTCGGCGTACCAGCCCTCGGCGTACTGGAGGCGCTCGGCCGACAGCACCTTGAACCAGTTGTAGACGTACTCGTTGTAGGTGCCGTCGCGGGAGGCCTCGAAGCGGCACGACAAAAACAGCTCGTTGACCCAGTCTTCGTCGTGGCGGGCGATGCACGCCTCCACCAGGGCGCGGTCGATGCGGAAGGTGTAGCGGCACGGCTCGCCCTTCCAGACCTCCACGCGGCGATCGAGGAAGTCGATCACCACCTGCTCGCCCTCCACCGGGTCGGTGGCGTCCAGCAGCACGCGACCGTTCACCCCCGCGCAGGTCCGGTCGGCCTGCGCCAGCAGCGGCTCCCACCACGCCTTGAGCGAGCTGACGATGTCGATCTGGTGGCGCGGCCAGCTGGCCTTGCGCCGCTCGATCTCGGGCAGCTGGCGTTGCTGGTAGGCGTGCAGGTAGGAGCGCTTGTCGCTGAAGATCGCGGCCACGGTGGCGTCGTCGGCTGGGTGGCGGACCTCGCAGCTCTCCGGGGTGATGGTCGCGACCGACCCGGGGATCAGCAGGCGGCCGTTGTCCATGCCCGACTCGGCCAGCAGCTCCAGGAACACCGTCTGGTCGGGAAAGGTATTGGCCGGGTCGCGGTCGAGATCGTTGAACTCGAACAGGTCCGGGTCCAGGAAGCAGGGCGGCCCGGCGCTCGGGAACACGAAACTGGCGCCCAGCTCCTCGGCGTAGCGCTTGGCGCGGGCCTGCTCGTTCTGGCGCTTGCGGTGGCCGAGGTTCTGCGTCATCCGCTCCGGGAAGTCGTACACCATCGGGTACCAGATCGCCCCGGAGAACTGCAGGAAATGGGCATCGAAATGGCCGAAGTCGCGCAGTGGCTCCAGGTCGATCGGGCGGGAGTCGTTCTGGTTGAACAGCCGCGTGCGCCCGTCGTCAACGGCGAGCCCGGAGTCGCCGATGGGCCCGTCGGTCGGGGCGACCAGCGCCATGATCATGATCCGCAGGCCGTCCACCTCGACCGGCTCGCTGTTGCGGGTCTTCACGAACTCCGTGAAGCCGAGCGCCCGCAGCTCCTGCTCCAGGTGGTCCATGGGATAGTCGGGCAGCAGCACCACCGCGCGCTTGTCGACGTGGTCGCGCAGGAAATCCGGGTCGAAGTGGTCGTGGTGGAGGTGGGAGATGTAGAGGTAGTCAGGATGGCGGATGGCCTCCAGGTCCACGTCCTCGTTGCTCGGGAACGGGAACCAGGAGGCGAAGAAGGCCGGGTTGAACCAAGGGTCGCAGAGGATGCTCCCGTGGTCGGTCTCGACGTACAGACCGGCCTGACCGAGGAAGGTTACCTGCATCGTGTTCGTCGTCCTGGGGTGAGGGAGGGGCGCCGTACGGCGCCTGGGGCACGCGGACAGTAAACCATCAGTGTGACGGCTACCCGGGGAACGAGCCGCTCAGCGGCCCGCTCAGTAGGCTCTCGCTACCAGCACGGTGGCGGTCGCCGGGGCGCCGTTGACCAGGCAGGTCGGCGCCGGGGGATCCTCGGCGACGATCGCGCGGATGCTGGCGCCGGTGCCCTCGCTGAGGGCGTCCTCGCATTCGGGCTGGCCGCACCAGGCAGCACGGAAGAAGCCGCCGCCACCGACCCGCTGGCGAAACTCGTCCAGGTCGGTGACCGTGTGGGTGCTGGCCTCGCGGAAGGCCAGCGAGTCGGCGTGCAGGGCGGCCTGCTGCTGGTCAAGCAGGTCGCGGGCGGCGCGGGCAGCGCCGTCGAGCGCCACCGGGGCCTTCTCGCGAGTGTCGCGGCGGACCAGGGTGGCCTGGCCGGCGGCCAGCTCGCGGGCGCCGAGCTCGACGCGCACCGGCACGCCCTTCAGCTCCCAGTCGACCGAGCGGCGCCCGAAGGAGCGGTCAAAGCGCGTGTCGGTGTGGGCCCGCACCCCGTCAGCGCGCAGCTCCGCAGCGAGCTTGTCGGCGGCGTGGGCGACCTCCCCGTCGGCCAGGGGAATCAGCACCACCTGGTGGGGCGCGACCGCAGGCGGCAGGCGCAGGCCGTGGTCGTCGCCGTGGGCCATGATCAGCGCCCCGAACATGCGGGTGGAGGTGCCCCACGAGGTGGTGGCGACGTGCTCGCGGGTGCCGGTGGCCGACAGGTAGGTGATGTCGAAGGCGCGGGCGAAATTGTGGCCGAGGTTGTGGCTGGTGCCCATCTGCAGCGCCTTGCCGTCGCGCATCAGGCCCTCGCAGGTGTAGGTGCGGTCGGCGCCGGCGAAGCGCTCCTTGGCCGACTTCTCCCCCACCACCACCGCGACCGCCAGGGTCTCCTCCATGAAGGTGCGGTAGACCTCCAGCATCTGCATGGTCTCGGCCTGCGCCTCCTCGTAGGTGGCATGGGCGGTGTGGCCCTCCTGCCAGAGGAACTCGGTGGTGCGCAGGAACAGCCGCGGGCGCAGCTCCCAGCGGACCACGTTGTTCCAGGCGTTGACCAGCAGGGGCAGGTCGCGGTGGCCCTGGATCCATTTGGCGAAGTAGTGGTTGATGACCGTTTCGGAGGTAGGGCGGACCACCAGCGGCTCGGCGAGCTTCTCGCCGCCGCCGTGGGTGACCACCGCCAGCTCGGGCGAGAAGCCCTCGACGTGCTGCTGTTCCTTCTCCAGGAAGCTCATCGGGATGAACAGCGGGAAGTAGGCGTTCTGCACGCCGGTCGCCTTGATGCGCCGGTCCATGTCGGCCTGCATCAGCTCCCAGACGGCGTAGGCCCACGGTCGGATGACCATGGTCCCCCGGGCAGGGCCGTTCTCGGCCAGCTCGGCGCGAGCAACGACGTCCTGGTACCACTGGGGGAAGTCCTCCCCCTGCGGGGTGAGCACGGCCTCCTTGGCCACGGCGGGGCCTCCTGGGTCTCCTGAGCTGTGACGCGTTCCGTCCGGAATGCTCGCAGCCTACCGAGGAGGCTCGGCCGCCAGCAACGCGATTGCGGTCAGAACAGCGCGTTGGAGAGAGCGCGGCGGTAGCGGACCGTGTGGGGGTCGTCGTCGCCGAGGATGTGGAAGACGTCCAGCATCAGCTCGCGGGCATGGTCGCGGGTGGCGCCGGGGCCTTCGCGGACGGCGGCCAGCAGCGCGTCCAGGGCCTCGTCGGGGCTGCCCTCGGCGGCCTGGCGGGCGGCGGTGGCGAACCGGGAGGCGGCGTTGGCGGCCTCGGCGGCGAGCCGCGCCCAGGCCAGCGGCGTGGCCGCCTCCGGGGCATACTCGACCGGCTTGAGCAGCTCCAGCGCCTCGGTGGCGTCGCCGCGGGCGAGCGCCTGCTGGGCGAGGCCGACCCGGGCGGCGACGTTGCCGGGGTCAGCGGCGACGATCTCCTGCCAGCGGACGGCGGCCTGCTCCGGGTCGAGCTCAGCGGCCTCGGCAGCTGCCCGGTCGGCGGCGCTGGGCAGCAACGCGTCGAGGAACTGCTCGACCACCTGGGCGGGCTGGGCGCCGACGAACTCGGCGACCATCGCGCCGTCGCTGAACGCCTTGACCGCTGGGATGCCCTGCACCTGGAAGGCGGCGGCGAGGCGCGGCGCCTGGTCCACGTCGAGCTTGGCGAGCACGACCTCGCCACCTCGGGCGGCGACGCCGCGCTCCAGCAGCGGCCCGAGCGCCCGGCAGGGGGCGCACCATTCCGCCCAGAAGTCGACCACGACGGGGACCTGGAAGGACCGCTGCAGCACGGCGGTCTCGAAGTCGGCCTCGGTGACGTCGAAAATCAGCTGGTCCTGGGCCTGCGCCGGGGGCTGCTGGTTGGTGTCCATGGAATGTAGGTACGCCCTGGGCCGCCCCCGCCGCAACCTGGCGGGCCGTCCGCTTGGGCCGTCCGCAGTGGTCAGGGGGTTATTCGGCCTGTTCGAGCTGTTCGGCGTGCTCTTCGAGGTGGTCGAGCACGAACTCGTCGATGATCCTGGCCACCGACATCTCACCGCGGGTCTGGTGGGTGCCGGTCTGCGCCCAGTCGGACTCGTCGAGGCAGATGATCCAGGCTCGCACCTCGTCGATTTCCAGGTCCATCCGCGACAGCAGCGCTTCCAGGTTCTGGTTGCGGTCGCGCTCGATCGCGGCGATGCGTTCCGGATCGCTCTTGATCCGCCCAAAGGGGACGCCACCACCCCAGGCACGGACCTCCTTGGCCTGTTCCAGCCAGTAGGGAATCATCTCGACCACGTGCGCCAGGACCTGGCCACAGTCCCAGCGTTCGCCGGTCTGCGGGTCAGCGGGGGTCCGGGCCGATGCGGAGGCAGCACCGGCGAAATGGCGGATCCGCCACATGACGTCAGTCAACCGCCGTTGCCGCTCCTGTTCCTCCGCCGTCATGATCTTCGGTTCGTTGGATTCAGTCATGTTGCCGTCCTTGGTCGGACCCGGTCGGGGTCGGGCTGGAAGGCGGGGGCGTCGCCAGCGACGATCGGGCTGGTGAGCACGCCGAGGCCCTCCACTTCCAGCTCGACCTCGTCGCCGGGAACCAGGTACGGGTATTTGTCGAGGCCACCGACGATCGACAATTCCAGGATGCAGCCGGTGCCGCAGGTGCCGGTGCCGATCAGGTCGCCGCGCCGCAGCTCGGCCGCCTCCGAGGCGTAGACGAGCATCTCGGCGAAGCTCCACCAGAGGGTGTCGAGATCGGCGCGGGAGTACTCGACGCCGTTGACCCTCGCGGTCATGGCCGCACTCGGCACCTCCCGGAGGCCGCCGGGGGCGAACTCGCTGGTGGTGACCAGCCAGGGGCCGAGTGTGGTGGCGAAGTCCTTGCCCTTGACGGGCCCCATCGACTGCTGCATCTCGCGGCGCTGCACGTCCCTGGCCGACCAGTCGTTCATCACCATGAAGCCGGCGACCAGCCGGTCGGCGTCGTGGAGGCCGAGGTTGCGCCCGCCGCCGCCGAGCACGCAGGCGACCTCCAGCTCGTAGTCCAGCTCAAGGCTCCGGGGCGGCGCGGCCACCGGGTCGCCCGGCCCGATGATCGCGTGGGGGTTGGAGAAATAGAACACCGGCAGGTTGTACCAGTCGGGGTGCATCTCCACGCCACGGCGCTTGCGGGCGGTGGCAACGTGCTGCTCGAAGGCGTAGAAGTCCCGAAACGACGGCGGATCGACGACCGGTGCGAGCAGCCGCACGTCGCCGAGCGGCAGCGGGTCGCCGGCTGGGGCAGGCCGCAGGTCCGGGTCGGCGTTGGCAGCGGCGGCCAGGTCGAGGACCGCCGCAAGCCCGGCCGCCCCCTCGCCCGCAGCGACCGGGACGACCAGCGCGCTGTCCAGGTCCAGGTAGCCCACCTGGGCCCTGGTACCGGGACTGGGAGCGGCGGCGGGGGCGAAGCGGACGATCTTCACAGGCGACCACCTTGGTTGTGCAACTGCGACTGTGCAACTGCGGTATGCAAAAGTTGCGGAGTGATCCCACCCTGGCGCGGACGGTGCCGGTCGTGTATCACGAAAGCATGACGTGGGGCAACGCTACTCAGCGAACCCCCGCGGGAGGACCGTGACGGCCTCGCCACACCGGGATGCCACCCTGACGAGGCGACAGTATTCCGGTGTTCGGCTGGGGACGGCGAAGGCGACCATCTGCATGGTGTCGCTGCGCTTCGGTGAGCCCGACGGGGTGTCGGTCGCGGCTGCCTGCTGGATGGACGCATTCGAGCAGCTCGGCTTCAAGGTCCGCACCGTGGCGGGCTCCGGCACCGCCGACCGGATCGTGCCCGGCCTGGCGATGGACGCGACCATGCCGCCGGCAATGACCGACCTGGAGGCCGCCCTGGCCGGCGCCGACCTGGTGGTGGTCGAGAACCTCTGCTCGCTGCCGATGAATCCGGGCGCCGCGCTGGCGCTGGCGGATTGCCTGCACGGCCGGCGGGCGCTCCTGCACCACCACGACTTCCCCTGGCAGCGCGGCCCGGCCGAGGGCTGGGAGCAGTGGCCGCCCGACGACCCCGCCTGGCTGCACGTCACCATCAACGAGCTGAGCCGCCGCCAGCTCGCCGAACGGGGCATCGAGGCGCACACCGTCTACAACTCCGTCGAGGAGCGGCCGCTCGGGCGCCGTGTCGCCACCCGCAAGCTGCTCGGCGTGCCGCCGGACCGCTGGCTGCTGCTGCAGCCGACGCGCGCCATCCCGCGCAAGAACGTCGGCGGCGGTCTCGCCCTGGCCGAGGCGCTCGGGGCGGTCTACTGGCTGACCGGCCCGGCCGAGGACGGCTACGGCCCCGAGCTGCGGCAGCTGCTGGAAGGCGCCCTCTGCCAGGTGCACCGCGGCCTGCCGGCGAGGGTCGAGATCACCGACGCCTATGCCGCCGCCGATGCGGTGCTGCTCCCCTCCACCTGGGAGGGGTTCGGGCTGCCGCTGATCGAGGCGGCTCTGCAGCGCCGGCCGGCGGTAGTCGGCCGCTTCCCCGTCGCCGAGGAGCTGGCCGCGTTCGGCTTCGACTGGTTCCCGGCCGACGAGCCCGCCCCGCTGCGCGCCTGGCTGGAGCATGCCGACCCGGCCGCGCGCGAGAAGCTGTTCGACCACAACCAGGCTATCGGCCGCGAGCACTTCTCGGTCGATGCCCTGACCCGCCGCCTCGGCGAGATCCTCCGCGACGCCCGCTGGTCGAGCTGGTAGCCGGCCTCGGGCGCTCTACAGCAACAGGTCCACCTGGTCGTAGCGGTCGAGGGCGCTGCGGTACTCCCGCCAGGCGGCGGCGAGGCGGCGCACGCCCTCGGCCAGCACCTCAGGTGGGTGCCCGAAGGGGAGGCGGAGGTGGTTGTTGTAGGCGCGGCGGGGCGAGAACAGCGTGCCCGTGGCGATCCCGACCCCGGCGCGGGCGGCGACCTGGGCGAAATCCAGGCTGGAGCCGTCAGCGAGCCGCACCCAGAGGAAATGGCCGCCGCTTGGCGCCTGGAAGCTCCATTCGGGGAGCTCGCGGGCGAGCGCGTCGCGGACAACCTGCCAGCGGTGCCGGTGCTCGGCGCGGCGGCGGCTGGTCACCTCGTCGAGGCGGCGGACCACGTTGATGGCGACCAGCTGGCTGAGTGCCGAGGTGGCGAGGTCCTGGCTGGTCCTGAAACGGGCGAGCCGTGCCATGGTGGCCTCGGGCCCGTGCACCCAGCCGATCCGCAGGCCTCCCCAGGCCGGCTTGCTGAGCGAGCCGACGGTAAGCACCTGCCCCGCCGTTGCCGGCCTCGTGCTGCCGCTGCCAGCGGCGCCGAAGGCACCGAAGGCCGCGACCGGCGCTGGGAACGGCTCGTCCAGCCAGGTCTCGGCGAGGGCCTCGTTGTCGATCACCACCGTCTCCCAGCGCGCCGCCAGCTCGGCGAGCCGCTGGCGGGCCATGGCCGGCATGGTCACGCCGGTGGGGTTGTTGGCGCTCGGGATGAGGAAGACCAGCCGTGGCCGCAGCTGGGTGACCATGCGGTCCAGGGCGTCGAGGTCCACGCCGGCCGGGCCCAGCGGCGCGCCGACCACCTGGGCCTCGGCCGCGGCGAACGCCTCGATCGCGCCCGGGTAGGTGAGGTCCTCGACCAGCGCGACGTCGCCGCGAGCGAGGAAGAGCTGGCCGAGCAGCGCGATCGCCTGCTGCGCGCCGGCGGTCACCACCACCTGCTCGGGCCGGCTGGCGAGGCCACGCGCGCTCAGATGCTCGGCGATCGCGGCGCGCAGCTCGGGGATGCCGGCCGGGAAGATGCCGTGGCTGCGGCGCAGCGAAGCGAGCATCGTCCCGTCGAGGTCGAAGATGTCCTCGGGCAGGTCGTCGCTGCCGATCCAGCAGGCGGAGCGGAAGTCGAGCAGCCCATCGCGCGCCTCCAGCTCCAGCAGGCCGCGGAAGATCGAGCCACCGGCGAGCGCCGTGGCCAGGTGCGCCTCACGCGGGCCGCTGAACGGCGAGGCGCTATCGCTCACCACTGTGCCGCTGCCCTGCCTGGCGGCGACCAGGCCGCGTTCCCGTAGTGCCTCGTAGGCGGCCACCACCGTCCCGCGGCTCACCGCCAGCAGCTCCGCCAGGCGCCGCTCCGACGGCAACCGCGTGGTCGGCGCCAGCGTCCCCCTGCGGACGAGGCGCTCCAGCCCGTCGGCCAGCGCCGCATACAGGGGGCGCCCGTTGCTGTTCCAGTCGCCGAGCTGGTCGCGGATCTCGGCTTCCATTGGTGTCATTTCAAACCACTTCTCCCCGGAATGGACCTGGCATGGCTGCCCAGCTGGTGATCCACTTCGTATACCAGTTATAACCCACTGACTCGTATTGGATCTAGACGTGCGTTTGGAGCCAGCGATGCTCTCTGTCCAATGTCCCCGCCACGGCCGGCCGGTACTGCTCGACCTGCGGCAGATCTGCCGCATCGTCAACACCGACAGCGGCATCGAGGTCCACTACAGCTGCACCTGCGGCCACGAGGGCGTGTGGCTGACCGGCGCCAAGGCCCGCTACCGCAGCAACGGCAACGGCACCAGCGGGATCTCAAGACGATGCGCCTGACCTATCACACGCTCGACGTCTTCACCGAGCAGCGCTTCGGGGGCAACCCGCTGGCGGTCTTCCCGGACGCCGAGCGGCTTGAGCAGGAGGGCGAGGGCGGCGGCAAGCTGATGCAGCGGATCGCCACCGAGCTGAACCTGTCCGAGACCGTCTTCGTCCTGCCAGCGAAGACCACGCAGGGCACCAAGCGCGTGCGCATCTTCACCCCCGGTGGTGAGGTGCCCTTCGCGGGCCACCCCACCATCGGCACCGCGTTCCTGCTCGCCGCCCTCGGGTACGGCACCCCCGGCCCCGGCCCGGACGGCGACACCACCCAGGTGGTCCTGGAGGAGGGCGTCGGCCCGGTGCCGGTCACGGTCGGCAAGGCGGGGTTCAGCCAGCTCACCGCCGCGCTGCCGCCGGAGCTGCGACCCGCGCCGCTGCCACCGGAGGAAGTGGCCGCCCTCGTCAGCCTGACGCCCACCGACCTGGACGGCACGCGGGAGCCGCAGGCGGCCTCCTGCGGGCTGCCGTTCCTGATCGTGCCGCTGCGGGACCATGCCGCCCTGGCGGCCTCGCGGGTCAACCTCGCCATCTGGGAGCGGCGCCTGGCTGACAGCTGGTCGCCGCAGCTCTATCTCATCAGCGCCAACGGCGCCGGGCCCTCCCAGGTGGATTTCCGTGTCCGCTGTTTCTGCCCCGGCGTGGGCGTCCCCGAGGACCCGGCCACCGGCTCCGCCGCCGCCGCGTTCGCCGGCTACCTCGCCCTCCACAGCCACAGCGGCACCGCCACCGCCAACCTGCGCTGGACCGTCGAGCAGGGCATCGAGATGGGCCGCCCGAGCCTCCTGCAGTTGGAGGCCGACCTGGCCGACGGCGCGGTCAGCTCCATCCGCGTCGGCGGCCACTGCGTCCTGGTCGCCGAGGCGTCGATGCAGATCTCCTGAAGGATCCGCTGAACCGGAAACCCACGCTTGCCTTGTGCAAACTTCACGCGTGAGCATGTAGGCGCTTCACCCGTCCGTCTCCGACCGGAAGGGGGACCATGCCTGGAATGCTGGCGCTCGACGAGCTGCGGGGTGAGGTACGAGCAGGGCGTATCGACACGGTCCTGCTGGCGATCGCCGACATGCAGGGCCGCCTGCAGGGCAAGCGGCTTGCCGCGACCCACTTCCTCGACGAGGTCGTCGAGCACAACGCGGAGGGCTGCAACTATCTGCTGGCCGTGGACGTGGACATGAACACCGTCTCCGGCTACGCCATGTCGAGCTGGGAGCGTGGCTACGGAGACTTCGTGTTCCGCCCGGACCTGTCGACGCTGCGCCGTATCCCCTGGCACGAGGGCACCGCGCTGGTCATGTGCGACCTGGAGTGGGAGGACGGCAGCCCCGTGGTCGCCTCGCCCCGGCAGGTGCTGCGCCGCCAGCTCGACCGGCTGGCGGCGCGCGGCTGGCAGGCGCTGTGCGGCACCGAGCTAGAGTTCATCGTCTTCCAGGACAGCTACGAGGACGCCTGGCGCAAGGGCTACCGCGATCTGGTGCCCGCCAACCCCTACAACGTCGACTACTCGATGCTCGGCACCGCGCGGATCGAGCCGCTGCTGCGCGCCGTCCGCAACGGCATGGCCGGCGCCGGCCTGACCGTCGAGTCGGCCAAGGGCGAATGCAACTTCGGCCAGCACGAGATCGCCTTCCGCTACGACGAGGCGCTGCGGACCTGCGACGGCCATGCGATCTACAAGAACGGTGCCAAGGAGATCGCCGCGCAGCAGGGCTGCAGCCTGACCTTCATGTCGAAGTTCAACGAGCGCGAGGGGAACTCCTGCCACATCCACCTGAGCCTGCGGACCCCCGACGGGGAGCCGGTGCTCGCCGGGCCGGGGCATTCGCTGTCGGAGCTGGGCGAGCAGTTCGTCGCCGGTCAGCTCGCCTGCCTGCGCGAGCTGACCCTGTTCCTGGCGCCGAACGTGAACTCCTACAAGCGCTACGCGGCGGGCAGCTTCGCACCCACCACGGTCGCCTGGGGCTACGACAACCGCACCTGCGCGCTGCGGGTGGTCGGCCACGGCCCCTCGCTGCGGGCCGAGAACCGGGTGCCCGGCGGGGACGTCAACCCCTACCTGGCAATCGCCGCGATCGTCGCCGCCGGCCTCCACGGCATCGACGAGGGCCTGAAGCTTGAGGACGAATACGTCGGCAACGCCTACGACGCGACCGGCAAGCAGCGCGTGCCGGCGAGCCTCGCGGAGGCGCGCGACCTGTTCGCCGCCAGCGCCGTCGCCGACCAGGCCTTCGGCCCCGAGGTGGTGGACCACTACACCAATATGGCCAGGGTAGAGCTGGAGGCGTTCGCCGCTGCGGTCACCGACTGGGAGCGCTACCGCGGGTTCGAGCGCCTGTGAGTGCCGGGCGCCTGGCGGGGAAGGTCGCGGTCATCACCGGCGCCGCGAGCGGCATCGGACGGGCCAGCGCGCGCCGCTTCGCGGCAGAGGGCGCTCTGGTCTGCGTCGCCGACCTCGCCGACGAGCCCGGCGAGCAGGTCGCCAAGGAGATCGGCGGGCTCTACGTCCACGCCGACGTGACCGACCCGGAAGCGGTGGAGCGGCTCTACGACGCGGCTGCGGCGCGGTTCGGCGGCATCGACGTCCTGTTCAACAACGCCGGCATCTCCCCGCCCGACGACGTCTCGGTGCTGGACACCACCCTGGAGGCGTGGCAGCGGGTCCAGGACGTGAACCTGCGCTCGGTGTTCCTCTGCTGCCAGAAAGGCATCCCGCACCTGCTGCGGCGCGGCGGCGGGTCGGTGATCAACAGCGCCTCGTTCGTGGCGGTGATGGGCGCCGCCACCTCGCAGATCTCCTACACCGCCTCCAAGGGCGGAGTGCTGGCGCTGTCGCGCGAGCTGGGCGTCGAGTTCGCCCGACAGGGCGTCCGCGTCAACGCCCTCTGCCCCGGCCCGGTGAACACCCCGCTGCTGCAGGAGCTGTTCGCCAAGGACCCAGCCAAGGCCGCCCGCCGCCTGGTCCACCTGCCGATGGGCCGCTTCGCCGAGGCTGAAGAGGTCGCCGCCGCCGCCTGCTTCCTCGCCTCCGATGACGCCTCCTACGTCACCGCCAGCACCTTCCTGGTGGACGGCGGCCTGTCGTCGGCCTACGTCACCCCCGAGACGGAGTAGGAAAGGGCGCGGATCGGCTGGGCGCTCAGGCCCGCAGCAGCGACTGGCGGCGGTGGGCGTGCGCGGCCTCCACCAGTGCCTCGAACAGGCGAGAGTCCTCCGGGTCCTGTTCGGGATGCCACAGCACGCCGAACAGGAAGCGGTCCGGGTCGACGGCCTCGACCGCCTCGACGGTGCCGTCAGGGGCGTGGCCGACGGCGCACAGGCCCACCCCCACCGTGGCGATGCCCTGGTGGTGGTAGGAGGCGACGGTCACCTCGGAGCCGAGGATGCGGTGGATGCGGCTGCCGACCGTCAGGTCGACGGGGTGCTCGCTCAAGCGCCCGGGCTCGGGGGGACGGTGGCCCTCGTGGCCGACCACGTCGGGCAGGTGCTGGTGCAGGGTGCCGCCGAAGGCGACGTTGAGCACCTGCATGCCACGGCAGATCCCGAGCAGTGGCACGTCCAGGGCGAGCGCGGCGCCGAGCAGGCCCAACTCGCCCCGGTCGCGCTCCGGCCGGATGCCAGCGGTGCGCTGATGTGGCTCCGCTCCGTACAGGGCCGGGTCCAGGTCGGAGCCGCCGATCAGCAGCAGCCCGTCGAGCAGTTGGGCAGTCTCCTGCACGGCGCCGTCATCGGGCGGCAGCAGCACCGCACGGCCGCCGGCACGGGTGACCGCCCGCACGTACCGGAACGGCACCAGCGCCGCCGGGACGTCCCAACCGCCGAAGCGCGCCTGCTCGACGTAGGTCGTCAGCCCAATGATCGGCCGCACTCCCAGGACCATCCCCCTCAACAGCCCACAGTCCACATGAAGGTGGACCGACAACAACAAAGGGTGAGGATACGTGAGCCGGGCTACTGGCTGCCGCTCGCGAGCGGCGTTGGCAGGTCGAGCCAGAAGGTGGTGCCCTGCTCGTCGACCCGGCCGCCGACCGTGCCCCGCAGCGCCTGGGCGTAGTTGCGGGCCAGGGTGAGGCCGAGGCCAGCGCCCGCGCCGCGCCGTTCGATCGGCTCGTCGGAGCGGATGAAGGGGCGAAACAGCTCGTCGAGCGCGGCGGCCGACAGCCACGAGCCCTGGTCGTGGACCTCCCAGCGGGCCCGATCCCCGGCGGGCGCGACGGTCACCGTGATGGTGACGGCGCTGCGCCTGGGCCCGTAGTGCAGGCTGTTCTCCAGCAGCGGCCGCAACGCCAGCGAGATCAGCTCGGCATCACCGCTGACCTCGGCGTCCAGATCCCCGGCGAGCCGGACGCGGTCGCTGACGTCCTCGCCGTCGCGCTCGTCGAGCAGCTCGACCAGCAGCTCGCGGGGGCGCAGGGGACGCGCGAGGGCGGCCACGCCGCCGTTGATCCTGGCCAGCAGCAGGAAGTCGCGCACGAGCCCTTGCAGGCGGTCGGTCTGGGCGAGGATGAGCTGGAGGAACTGCTGGATGGTCTGCTCGTCGAGTTGGTCGCCGCGCTGCAGCAAGGTGGAGGTGAAGCCCCGGATGCTGGCCAGCGGCGTGTTGAGCTTATGCGCCGCGAGGCCGAACAGATCAGAGCCGTCCTGCAGGCCGAACAATGAGGGCCCAGCCCGCTCGCTGTGGTGGCCGTTGCGCATATGTGCTGTCTCCGCTTCGTTCCGGGGTGCACCCTTGAGCTGCCCTGCCCCTCCCGCAGCGCCGACGGCCTCGGCATGACGGGAGCTTCCGAACCGCGATCACGCCGGATCGACCATTCTGCTCCTTGACCGGCCGCCTGGTCGAGTTTAGGCGCTGAATTGGCTCAGTCCGGGACACTTACCGTCCGGCTTGGCGGGCGCATTACAGGGCATTCCAGACGGTGCGGAGGCGGTCGGCGGGGATCGCGTTCAGGTTTTGTTCAGGAATCAGGGTGAGACTGGACAGCATCATGCGAATCCTGGTGGTCGACGACGAACGGGCGGTCCGCGACGCGCTGGAGCGGACCCTGCGGTTCGAGGGCTACGAGGTCGCGCTCGCCGGTGACGGCGCCGAGGCGCTCGACCGGATCGAGCGCGAGCGGCCCGACGCGGTCGTGCTCGACGTGCTCATGCCCGGGGTTGACGGCTTCGAGACCTGCCGGCGGCTGCGCGCCCGCGGCGACCACCTGCCGGTGCTGCTGCTGACCGCCCGCGACGCCGTCCCCGACCGTGTCACCGGCCTGGACGTGGGCGCCGACGACTACCTGGTCAAGCCGTTCGCGCTGGAGGAACTGCTGGCCCGGCTCCGGGCGCTGCTGCGCCGCGCCAGCAACGGCAATGGCAACGCCGCTGAGGAAGTGGAGCGGCTCGCGGCACCCGCGAGGTGCGCCGGGGCGAGCGCCCGATGGAGCTGACCCGCACCGAGTTCCTGCTGCTGGAGCTGTTCCTGCGCCACCCGCGCCAGGTGCTGACCAGGTCGATCATCCTGGAGCGGGTCTGGGGCTTCGACTTCGAGACCAGCTCGAATTCGCTGGAGGTCTACGTGGGCCACCTGCGCCGCAAGACCGAGGCGGGCGGCGAGCCGAGGCTGCTGCACACCGTCCGGGGCGTCGGCTACGTCCTGCGGGAGCCGGCGGGATGACCCTGCGGACGCGGCTCACCCTGCTTGCCGCGGCGGCGGTGGCGGCGGCGATCACCATCGCCTCGGTGGCCGCGTTCCTGATCACCCGGGCGGAGTTGCGCGGCCAGATCGACACGTCGCTGCGGCGTGTGTACACGGGCGTCTCGTCGCAGTCGCTACCGTTCGACGTGATATTCAACCCGTCCAATAAGAACAATCCAATCGTGCAAGGCAACGGTAACGGCCCGCTGCCGACGAGCGTCGTGCAGCGGGTCCTTCCGGGTGGCAGCGCCGACCGTCTGGGCAGCGGCCAGACCCTCCCGGTCGATGACCTGGACCGGGCCGTCGCGCGGGGAGCGCACGGCCCGGTGCTCAGGGACCGGCACGTCGGCGGGGTCCACCTGCGGGTCATCACCTTCCGGGTCCCGGAGCAGGGCTGGGGGGCGCTGCAGCTCGCCTGGCCGCTCACCGAGACCGATCACACGCTCGCCCGGCTCGGCCTGATCCTGGGGCTCGTCGCCGCCGCCGGGGTGGCGGGCTCGGCGACGCTTGGGCTGGTGGTCGCGAGGGCGGGGCTCGCCCCGGTCGACCGGCTCACCGACCAGGCCGAGTACGTCGCCCGCACCCAGGACCTCGGCGCGCTGATCGAGGTGCACGGCGACGACGAGATCGCCCGCCTGGCCAGGAGCCTCAACGCGATGCTGACCGCGCTGGACGACTCCAGGCGCCGGCAGCGCCGCCTGGTCGCCGACGCCGGCCACGAGCTGCGCACCCCCCTGACCAGCCTGCTGACCAACATCGA
>WNGD01000867.1_pt1 | contig 61133 bp, 51 predicted proteins | sample 5400671 | NCBI WGS metagenome assembly WNGD01 (sample SAMN13153369, study PRJNA577476) | soil metagenome | isolation source: 40 cm soil or saprolite under grassland replicate 2 | place: USA:California | collected 2016-06-15 | reverse complement strand
ATGGGGAGCTGGTGGAAAGGCCGGAGGACATCTGCCCTGCTCTTGAGAGAGCATTTGCATCCGGTTTGCCTGCCTGTGTGAATGTGTTGATTGACCCGGAGAAACCATACAGCAGGTCTACAAATGTAGCTGTGTGATGGAGGATGAAAGCATGCCTTTACTTGACCTTTCAACAGATGAGTTACTGATGACGACGCGCTCAGTGCGCAAGCGCCTGGACTTCTCAAGAGAAGTGGAACCGGAAGTGATACGGGAATGCCTGGAGCTCGCAGTGCAGGCGCCTACAGGCGCGAATAGCCAGAACTGGAACTTTGTGGTCGTGACCGATAAGCAGCAGCGTCAGGCATTAGGAGATATCTACCGTAAAGGATGGGAGATATATCGTGAGCGGTCGATATCTGGAAACGCCGCTGCAGTGTTCAGCGCGCTGACTCCCGAACGAAAGGCGACACTCAGGAAAGTGTTAAACTCAACGCTGTACCTGGTTGAGCATATACACGAGGCTCCAGTGCTGGTTGTGCCGTGTGTCTATGGCCGCGTCGAAGGCTTAGCAGCGGCTGAACAGGCCAGTATCTGGGGTTCAATCATACCAGCGACATGGAGTTTCATGCTAGCCGCTCGTGCCCGTGCGCTAGGGACGTGCTGGACGACGATTCATCTCTTTTATGAGCAGGAGGCAGCAGAAGTACTCGGTATACCATATGAGAAAGTGACGCAGGTAGCGCTCATCCCCGTGGCGTATACCCTGGGGACAGATTTCAAGCCTGCACCCCGAGTACCCCTGGAGTCAATTGTGCACTGGGATAGATGGTAGCGCACGGTCTGTGGAGTATCCCGCGACCCAGACGCAAATCATGATAAACATTGACAAATAGACTATCTATCCTTACACTTAGACTTGGGGGAGAAGCTGCTACACTGTAAGGGGATAAGCTGTGAGAGTAAAACGTTGCCCAAACTGTCAAGAGCCACTTCCAGGAACTGCTAAGTTTTGCAGTAAATGCGGTGAATATCTATCTGCACCCGGACAATCCTCTAACAATAACTATAAAAGTCAGAGAGCCTCTACGGTTAAAATAGCTCACCGCCCGGCTGCTCTCAAAGTGTCTCGTTTTCATACGGTGGATACTGATCCAAATATAATTACTCAACACCTTTACCCGGCCATGGCTACAAATTCGGTCAAATCCCGACAGAGTAGCCTGTTTTCAGATAATGAAATCATGACCCCCGTGGAGCAAATCGATGATCAGCCGGGAGATGATGACGATTACGAGATGCAGCGTCGTGCGACCTGGAACAAGATCGTCACCTATAAAACACCTCGCGTACCCATACCTCCGCCATCAGTAGCTCCGCCAGATCCAATAACTCCTATTTCTGTCGAGCCAGCAATTCCTAGACCACCAGCCGGCTCAAATCCTCCTGCGCTGATCCAGGGACAGGGACGCCAGGCTCCGCCGAAACGGCCGCGCCGCGTCCCTACGCAGTTATTTTCCTGGATAAGTATTTTAGTGCTGGTTGGCCTGTCATTGGGTGGAATTTTTGGGCTTGCGGTCTCCTTCAGCCGCGGAATACTAACTCAACCTTCGCATAACAATGGTGTACTCTCGTTACAGGTCACTCCATCCACCGTTGCGCTTGGAGGAATTATTACCCTGCGCGGCTCTAGTTTTAGCCCGTCAGTGCGAGTTGGGCTAACCCGCGATACAAATATTGCAGTGCCAGATACAAGCGGCGAGAATATCATACACACCGACAAGGGTGGCTCCTTCAGCGATACAGTGATTGTTGATCCTACATGGGGAGCAGGTGCGCATATCCTTCGTGCAGAAGACGCCGTGTTTCACAAATTCGCCACTTTCACGGTGATAGTCACCGGACAAAGTACATCACTGCGTCCAGCACACTTGCAGCTTTCGACGAATGCAATTGATCTTGGTTCCGGCGACCAGGCGACCAATAGCACCCAGATGTTCACCCTATCCAATGCTGGCGGCGGACAAATTTCCTGGCAAGCAACAGCAATGGAGCCGTGGCTTCTGATCAGTCCCAACAGCGGCACCTTTTCGAATGGCCAGAACGTGCACGTAGAAATTGCAGGTGATCGCTCAAACCTTGAGGTGGGAAAGTATGTAGGTAGCATAATATTTACATCGAATTCCACCTTGCCGACTCCGTTGCCAGTGAAGATGACTGTTACCCAGCTTCAACCGGGACATGAAGCTGTACTTCAACTAACGCCTGCCACGCTTTCTTTCACTGGAACAGATGGAAGTACAAGCCCAGCAGGTCAGGTTGTGACGGTCAGTAATCCGGGTGTACTGTCTTTGAAATGGAGCGCGTCGAGTTCTACAAACGATGGTTCTAGCTGGCTCTCAGTATATCCACAGTCCGGCACAGTCACTAACGGCAGCAGTCAAGCAGTGACAATTGGCGTGAATACCAGTACTTTGTTGCCTGGAGTGTATGATGGCTCGGTGACCTTTACCAGCCCGGATTCTTCAACCAAAGCTAGCCCGCAAACGATCTACATCAGCTTGACCGTTGTGCCACAATGCGGGATCCAGGTTTCACCTGGTGGGCTGACCTTCGCAGGAATCTATTTGCAGCCGCCGCCAGCACAAAAAGTGATTAACGTGAGTGTGTCCCAGGAATGTTCGACCGCCTTGCGCTGGAGTACAGTAGTTACCACAAATAACGGCGGCCACTGGCTCAATATTGATCAGGCAAGCGGCGTAACACCTGCCTATCCTTCGGTGAGCGTTGTTACCACGGGTTTAAAGCCTGGGACATATACCGGCGCGGTGATCTTCAGTTGGCCTGGCGGGTCGGAAACCTTGCCGGTAACATTCATCATGGGGCAATCCTTAACACCGCTTGTGGCAGCCGCGCCTGCAACGATGCTTTTCAGTGGTAGTATTGGCAAATCCGGTCCTCTTCCACAAAAAGCTACCATTACTAATTCAGGTAGCGGCACTCTTACATGGCATGCGGCGGCTGCCACAACTGTGGGTGGGGCGTGGCTCGCGATTGCTCCACGCACAGGTACCCTTGCCCCACACCAGTCCGTGCCAATTACTGTTACAGCGACACTGTTGAAAACGCTTACTGCGGGTACCTACACCGCAACGATAACCATTACTGGAACAGATAGCGCAGGTCATCCTGCTGCCGGAAGTCCACAATCGATACCAGTGACCTTTGTTGTACATGCCCAGGCCCCAGGATGTGCTCTGAAAGCTCCTTCAGTCACGGAAGAGACCTTCTCTACTAAGGCGGGTACAAATCCTGCTGCGCAGACCTTTACCGTTAGTATCAGAGGTGGCTGCACTGGCCCTGTCACCGTCACTCCAACTGCCACTATGACGAATGGGACAGGCTGGCTGGCAGTAACACCCGCCTCGGCCACGGTCGCAAGTGGAAGCAAAGAAACCTTTACGGTCACGATAACATCGGCAGCTCTTGCTTCCGGAAAATATAGAGGCACGATCTCGCTGGCCGCAGTAAATGCGGGCGTGGCGATCACGGGTAGTCCGCAAACAGTGGATGTGAAGTTAAGAGTCTTAGGTGGGCCTTCGCTCACGGCAGGACCCGGCTTGACATTCAATATCAGTTCTGGAAGAGATTCCCAGCCGATTAACATCAATAATACTGGTGATGGGCCGCTAAACTGGACTGCCACACTAGGCTCGGACGCCCCGAGTTTTGTCTCGCTCTCCGCGGACTCGGGCAAAAATCTGGCGGGTGGCACGACCGCTACTATAAATGTGCTTGTCGATGCAACGGGGGTTCCGGGTGGCTCAAAGTTCAAGACGAGCGTGTTTATCAGCGCAATCGACCCGATTAACGGTCAACCTGTGGCGGGAAGTCCGTCAACAGTACCTATCACTATCAACATCCCGCCGTCGCCGACGCCCTCACCGACGTCGACGCCATCCCCATCCCCGACACCAACACCAACACCATCGCCTCCTCAAATGACGCTCAGCTCAAACAACCTGGCATTCACGACGACTGCTGGAAAGAACCCCGGTCCGCAAACGATCAATATACAGAATTCTGGCGGGGGTAAGTTGAAGTGGACAACAGGTGCACCATCTCGACCATGGTTAACAGTAACTCCGAAAAGTGGCAGCGATGCTGCTGGACAAAGCACTTCGATCACTTTCAATGTCAATGTAGCCGGTATGGCAGCGGGAACGTATCGAGCGAAGGTAGTTATTACGCCTTCAGTTGGCAATGCTGTGAAGGTGACGGTTACGTTGACGATTAATTAAAGGGGCCACTCAGGCTGGCATCGGGGTGCTCTTGCCAGCCAAAGACCAACGTTTGCACCAAATCGGCTCCGCTGAACTTACGCTGGCGCACAATACAGCTGGTTTCTTGGGCTAACACCTCAGCTCGCTCTTCCAAGATATGCTTCTATTGCTCTGCTATCTGTGATACACTGCTCATGGCAAGGCTCCTTTCCGGTCCGATAGGCTGTTTCAGATCTGTGCCTATCATCTCAGATCGAGCCTTGCTTTGACATCTCCTTTCTTAAGTTGGTGCCTATGGGCAATCCCTTGTGATCGCCCCGGATTACGAGTTATTTAGTGGGGACGCTTGTTATTTGTTTTTCTGCAACGCTGAAGACCGGCGCTGGCGCAACAAACTTGAAGGGCTTGCGAAAGCGGCAGCGCAGCAGCAGCGCCAGGGCGGGCCAGCCATCTTTCCAGGGATTCAGCTTCTTTGCTACCCGTGGTTTGTAACTAATAGGTACTTCCAGTATTTTGTACCCGGCCTGGAGGATGCAGGATGTAATTTCTGGCTCGATCTCGAAGCGGCGTCCTTCCATGGGAAGTGCGCAGGCAAGTACGCCCGGCATCAACTTATAACACGTTTCCATATCGTGGATGCGGGAACCAAATAAAATATTGGTGACCATCGTCAGGAAACGGTTTCCCCAGCGAGTGGTAAATTTCTGCTCAGAGAGGTTGCGGTAGCCATACACGGCCACGTTGCTGCTTTTAGCCTCTTCCCACTTGTGTACCAATGCCGGGATATCTTGCGGATCATATTCCATATCGGCATCTTGTACAGTGACCAGGTCGCCGCTCACCAGGCCAAAACCTGTCCGCAAGCCCGCGCCTTTCCCCTGATTTAAATTGTGGCGCACAAAACGATAGGTTGTGAAAGGTTCATTCTGGCACAATTCCTGCAAAATTTCCCAGGTGCGGTCGGTGGATGCGTCATCCACCACGACTACCTCGAGGGCGAGAGGAACCTGGGAGAGCGACTCAAGAACTTGAGCCACTGTTTCTCTTCGTTATATACCGGGACAATTACAGAAACACGCATGTGTCAATACCTCGCTACTTTGCTGATGTTTTGGTATAAGGATAAACTCAAACATATGAGCATCTAGAACGGTCAAATCGACCGCAAAATAGCACTTTTAGAGACCAGAGATCAACCACCCCTTCAGTTACTTTATAACTCACCGTTCGCTCATTTTGAAAGTCAGTTCGCCAGAATGGAGAGCGAGTTTCAAAATGAGCGAACTATGAGTGATTAACTTCTTCATAGGATATTTCCCTCAAGATTTGCTGAGGGTATTTGTTGAATGAGTTATCGATTGCTAACATACTTGACTTTGGCTTGCCAGACGCACGTATAACCAAGGTATCAACATCATGCACCGGTTTTAAAGCACCTATGATTACGGTATCAACATCATACATGAGTTTTAGAGCCGGAAGTTTTTTCGTCTCGTGGTCTGCCAAAGATCGTGCCTCCTCTGCAAATCTGTTCTGGAAGAAGACCCAGAGGCGCATCCCGAAGAAGGAAATGGACATGGTGCCAATGATCGCGCCAAGCTTCAAGACATTCGCTCCAAGAAGGCTACTGCCGATGATCCCAGGGAAGGTTCTGCCAAGTAGCCACATAAGTGTGTCATTCATGAGCGTGGTTCCACTTGCCACCACGATAAAACGGTAGATCTCCTGGAAAGAGATAGGATTGCGTTGCTGGAAGGTCCAGTACTTGTTCCAGAAGAAGCTGTTGGTGGCCGCCAGCAGCACAGCGACCGAGTTATATCCAAGTGTTATCCAGATGTCTGATGTGGGGTACAGCCACAGCAGCAGGTTTAAAACTCCAAAGTCAATCACTGCATTCGACGTCCCGACGACGCAGAAGCGCAGAAATTGCCAGATATCTGCTTTCTTTATCTTCTCTCTCACCTTACTTCTTTCACTTCTGCTGCTAATTGCTCAGTGTACAGAACTGCTGCTCACTTGCAAGATAGGATGATAGTGGACGTGTGGGTAGCGGTGGTAAATCATTTCTATGATAGAGGTTTAACCCATATAAACCTGAAGCAACGAGAGTAAATTGTGATGAAAATGTAGGATCATTCTGAGCAATCGCTAATGCAACCCTATCCCCCGGTTGCATAATGACCCAGTCAACTAAGTGTATCGGATTCTGAAGTGCCTGCTGCCATAGAACACCGCTTCCCTCATAGATCACATTGCTGAAGTGGATTCCGGATTCCGACTCAGAAAGGTGAAATGGGTAATTTGTTTGCAGAATATAGCCTCCATCGTAATGCTGGTTCAAGTAAGTACTAATTGAGTACGAGGCATTACAGAATGGAGGATGGGTATCTGACATTACTGATATTACTCCACCATACAGTATCCATACTGACTGAGTAATAGTAAGAAGTAATAGACATATCCTCACTATCCAAATACCACTTATATATATACGGAATGGCTGATTCCCTCTTGGTACCAATAAACCGACAAAGATTGCTGCTGGTGCTACTGTCTCTGATGCATACCGGCTATTAGCCAGATTTGTTGTACTTGGAATAATACCAGAGAGGTAAAAAGGTGTATGAGGGCTAAATAAGTCTGCCTGACCAAAAAAGAAAGCTATCACATAGAAAGCAAATGGTACTAAGAAAATAAGCACGGCAATAGTATGTATAATACTTCTGCGCCTGAGAAGAAACAGAATGAGTCCAACAACTGCAAGCGTTGTGAGAACAGTACCAACAGTTTCTGCTGTACCCATACTATAATATGTGATATCAGTCAGAATATGATGGCGAAAGAACGGGGCAACAGCTGAAACATCTGTGTGCTGCTGGAAAGAATATGGTCCACGCTGAAAATAGAGAAAATCACCGAAGATCACTTTATTCCAAACAAGCCATAGTATAATACCAAGCCCTCCAAGTACTCCATACTGAAGAACCAGGCCTTCAATCTTCCGTATGGGATAGCGCTTTAGTAACCCTACAAGAGGAATAACAACGAGAAAAAGGAGAAACACCGACCAGCCATCATAACGCGCCAGGGTTGCAAAGAACGTACTTCCTGCCGCAAACAGAAGATAGCGCTGTTTATCTTCTTGTATCCACACCAGGAAGTAGTAGCACGCAGCTGTAAATGTGAGCCAGCATAATGGCTCGGTAAGCGGTGTTGCCTGAAGGTAGAGAATATTTGGATTCAGTATAAACACAAGTGACCCAATAAAGCCTGCACAACTGTTCTGTGTCAATCGGCGTATTGCCAGAAAAACATAGACACTCGTTCCAAGATAGCAGCCCATACTCACAATGCTTCCGGCAAGTCCTGTTGTCCAGAGATAGTCATTCCAGGCAAAGAGCGCAATGAGAAGATGAGGAAGTGGGAGCCAGACTCCCCCTAACTGTGCAAGCCCTGGTGTCGCACTATCAAAGATGGCTCTTCCCAATAACATATGTGACATCGCATCTGCATAAATTAGTGTCAGATGGTGCTGGAACACGTAGATTGTTGATCCAATACTTGCTATGATCGCTATTACCAGTGTCGTAAGCAACCAGCGATCTCGAATACGTGGCAGATGTATCTGCCGATGGGCTTTGCGCTGGCCTAGCTGCGTGGAAAGTGTGCTTCGCAAAGCTGTCACCCTCTGCGTTGTAGTCCCAAGCTCATTTGAGGCTGCCACACGTTTGAAAACTCTACCAACGGTAATTGCAAAGAGACGCGTGGTCGGCATAGAGACAACCACAGCATGTCCGTCCTGCTCTACATCTGGCGATAATCTACAGACTTGCTCTCGTGTTGATATTGCCAGGTGGGTACCGTGCTGGGTCTTCTCCCAATAATGGGGCTTAACGATGAGTTGATAGAAGGCGATGTAAGCTGAGGCACTCATCATCACCCAATAAAGAGGGATGAGTAAAACCCATTTAATAAGGGCATATTCTTTACGCCGTAAGCATCCAATAATGTGGACATAGACGTAAAAGAAGTTTCCAAAGATAAGACAAAAGGCCCCCATATACAGGACAGGACCGGGGAAAAGGATACTATAAAGTTGTACCGGATGGAACAGAATATATAGTAGCGTCAAAGCCCACATGAAAGGATTGATTAAAAGGACGACCGTCCAGGCGCCCATGATGAGTTGCATTGAGAAAAACTTGCGCAAATGACCCTGCCGCAGAGTCTGTAGAGGATGACGCATATGTACGAGGTAGGTCTGAAGATAGCCTTTAATCCAACGCGATCGCTGGAAGAGCCAGGTTTTGAATCGGGAGGTTGCCTCTTCGTAGGTTGTGCTATCAAGTACCGCAGTTTTCAGGTTATACTGGGAGATACGTAACCCAAGGTCGCAGTCTTCTGTCACGTTGAAAGCGTCCCAACCACCTAGCGCGCGTAATACTTCTGCGCGAAAATGATTGGACGTTCCTCCAAGTGGGAGCGAAAAGCCGGTACGTTGCAGGCCGGGCAGCATGATATCGAACCAGGTGCTGTATTCAGCAGTAAACCAGCGTGTCAGAAGGTTCTGTTTGCTATTATAATAGTTCAGTTTGGCCTGAACACAGGCTACTTCTGATCCATGTTGAGCGAATGTAAGGACAGCTTTCTTAAGCTGGTAGGGCTCTGGTTTGTCCTCTGCATCGAAAATCACAATGAACTGGCCCTTTGCCTGGAGCAATCCAAAATTGCATGCACGCGGCTTCGTTTGTGGGGTGCCTTTGGGAACCGTGAGAATGGTAAAACTTGGAGGAAGATGCATACTATATAACGCAGCTCGCGTTTGGTAATCATTTTCCTCTGTCAGAAAGAGCACCTGAAGCTTATCCATTGGATAATTCAGCGCCTTCATGGCCTCAACAAATTGAGGCACGATGGCTGTTTCTTTGTAAAGAGGACAAAGAATGCTGTAGGATGGCCATTCAACGCCTAACTTGTCTAGTGCAATAATGATCTCCTCATCAATCTTTTCTCCGCTGCTATTACTGAATGAATTTGTTGCCAGGATGCCGCTTGCTACAAAGCCACAGATGTAGAGCAGAGTGACTATGCCAAATGTGATGGTGAACATAGCAAGGTGTAAGAAAACGAGACCTACGATCCAGTAGATCGCCAGCATAGCTAGAATTGTAATCTGATCTGAAGTTACTACCTTAAGTGCAGAGGTTTGCTCATGAAATGGAGCGAAGGTACGAACTTCGCGTTTACCCACCTTTTTGATCTCCAGGGCTGCGTCCTGATATGCCTGAATCTTTTGTGGAGAATCGGGTAAATTGTTGTTGAGTAGCAACCACTGAGCGTATCGTGCCGCACGTTCGCGTATGCGTGAATTAATACTTGCGACCGCACTTCCTGCTCAGATTTTCTCAGAATCTCTGGAGTAAATTTTGTAGGAAGTCTGAGTAGCGGCATCATATCCTTAGATTGGATATTGGTTGGGTTATACTGATTATATTGCGTTGTCATGAATACTTTTTTCCACCACTACACTATAGAGAGGCGTATCGACTATGTAAGACGGAAACTGCTGGATGATCCTTTAAGCTAAATACTCCGGCGTCATCCCAGCCCCAGAAGAAACTGCCTAGGATATGCTGATCGGTAATGATATTTGCCAGAACCGCATCGCAGGCGGCAGCCTGTTCCTAACGATTTCCATTACCATCCCTGCCTGATGGGGATACTTGCGGCACTCCTCCATGTTCCATCGCATCTCTGTAGTTCCGCTTCATCCCTGATTTTCAATCAGTTGATGTATTGAGTAGTAGCTTAATGCATGCAATATCGCCTTTGATGATATTTCCTGATCGGTAGAAAACGTACATGCATCTTAGCAATGAAGAAATAGAAAGCTGCATAAGCAGTAGACTACTAAATTTCCTTCAGTTGTATCGAATAAAACAATACCAGTTGGATTGTCGTAATGTAGTATAAAATTGGTTAACGTTTAGTTGCGTATTCATAAATTTGGTTAAGAAATCTACCAAAGTAGAATTTCTTGTGCAATTCTTATTTCTAGTGTATTTTCGAAAGATGGTGCTCATAGCTGTCAAGAAAGTAGTGAGCATTGTAGCTGGTGGAATTGACAATCTGGAGGAGTAGTAAGTCGTAATGCGTTCTAATACCTTTGGGCTTGGTTGGTGTGCTCCACACGGCGCGGCTACAACATTCCCCTGGTACGAAGGCGTGCACGGAGGCCGTGTCAACGAAAGTGCGGCTGTAGAACTAAGGTACAGCAAACAGCAAGCCTATCCACAGAAGGTACTTATCTTGCCTCACCCCCCAATCCTCCTCACAAGTCCTGCTACCAACGCAATCCTTGTCGGCAAATAATCCAGCTCAATAAACTCCCCTGGATTGTGGGCCAGTCCACCTCCCGCACCCAACCCATCCAGCGTAGGTACGCCCATTGCTGATGTGGTATTGGCGTCGGATGCGCCACCGCTGCCAACATCTTGTATCTTTAATCCAAGTTCGCTTCCCGCTTCTTTGGCCAGTTCAACGAGGTGGGCGTTGCGTTGATTGCGTTCGAAGGGCTGGCATAATATGCTACCACTGAGGGTGATTTGAGTTCCTTTCAGCCTGTTCTGAGAGGTTACCTGGCGCATGGCAGCTTCTAGTGCCTGGATGCTGACCTGGTCGGTTGCACGTACGTCCATGTCAAAGTAGGCGTAATCAGGCACAACATTGGTGCGTTCGCCGCCCCGGATGATGCCGACACTGAGCGTTGCTCCAGGGATGGTGCCGTTGAGCGCCTGCATCATCTGTACCTGGTAGGAAAGTTCAAGGATGGCGTTGCGCCCGCGCTGTGGCTCTACGCCTGCGTGGGCTGATAGGCCATGTACCTCGACGCGACATTGGCCGCAACCTTTACGAGATGAGACGATTGTTTCCTCGGCTCGGCCTGGCTCCAGGACTAAGACGGCATCGGCCTGCTGTGCCAATTCTTGCACTATCGGTCTGCTGCTGGGGGAGCCAATTTCTTCATCGCTATTGCATAGGAACGTGACGTTCGAGTAATTGGCCTCCTGCCCCTCTATCAAAAGGTGCAGCGCGTACATGCCAATTAGCACGCCTGATTTCATGTCCAGGACACCCGGACCCATGGCTATGCGCATGCCATCTCGCTGGCTGATAGTAAATGGGCGGCGCTTTGCCTCACCTTCTGGCAGTACCGTGTCTATATGCCCGATCAGCAGTATACGAGGACCATGCGATGCCTGGCCTGTATGCGTGGCGATGAGGTGATCGCCGTATGCTTCTTGCCTATCGAAACGGGTAGAAAAACCGAACGCCTGAAAACGTTCCTGCAAATACGCGCCGACGCGATCGATGCCCGCCTTGGTAAAGGTGCCAGAGTCGATGTTGACGAGGGTTTTCAGATCCTCAAGGTAAGCATCCATGGTCTGCTCAGCTCGTTCGATGTTGCGGTGTTTGCTCATCCTCATATCACGCCTCCTGCTTTGAATTGCTCGATCTGCGTGTCGCTAAAGCCGATTTGGTGCAGTAGCTCACTGGTATGTTCGCCAAGACCGGGTGGCGCGTAACGCTGTTCATTTTCGACGCCGGAGATGCGCGGAAAGCTCTGTAGCGTACGGAATGATTCGCCCGTTTCGCCAAGCGGCGCGGAGGTGATACTCGTATCACGCGCCTGCACATGTGGATCATTCAAGGCTTCGTCGATGCGGTAGACTGGACCGGCACAGGCGTCGATATCGGCCAGTTCTGCCATCCATTCGTCGCGTGTCTTCGTTTTGAAGATAGCGCGCAGCAAGTCTATAGACTGCTCGCGCTCGCCTGGACCAACTGGTGTATGGAATGGCAACAATTCAAGGTGTCCGATGCGTGTGCAGAAGGTATGCCAGAATTTATATTCGAGCGCGGCCAACGTAATATGCTTGCGGTCCTGCGTTTCGTAAATATTGTAGCAGGGAAGTCCCCCGTCGAGTGCGGATTGTCCAGGCTGAGGCGCCACACCTGAATTCATATATGCGGTGGCAACGAGAGGCAAGAGTGACATGACACCTTCTGTCATCGAAACATCGATCATACGACCCTCGCCGTTTTGATTACGCCCCTGCAAGGCCGTTAGAATGCCGATTACAGCCATGAAGCTGCCACCTGCCAGGTCACCCAGTTGGGTCGCGGGCATCGCCGGTTCGCCGTGTGGCCCACGATTGTAATGAAGCAATCCCGCGTAGCCTGCATAGTTCAGGTCATGCCCGGCGCGCAGGTGATAAGGACCGTCCTGACCATAGCCGCTGATGGCACAGTAGATGATTCCAGGGTGTATCTCTTTGAGTTGTTCGTAGCCCAGACCCAGGCGTTCCATGACACCTGGCCGGAAGCTTTCCAGTACCACGTCCGCCTGGGGGACCAGGCGCAGGAAGATCTCATGCCCCTCAGGCGATTTGAGGTTCAGCGTCATACTGCGCTTGTTACGATTCATGGCAAGAAAGTACAGGCTCATACCTCCAGTACCATGCGGGGGCATTAAACGGCCATAGTCACCGCTGCCAGGTTCTTCGATTTTGATCACGTCGGCTCCGAAGTCGGCCAGCATCTGTGATGCATAGGCTCCTGGGAGCAGGCGGGAGAGATCAAGGATACGTATGCCACTGAGAGGCTGGCTCATGCGTGTCTCCTTCAAACAAAGGGGGAATGGACAATCATTGTTATATTCAGAGGGTAACAGGGATGAAAGGGGGTTGTCAATGGCAAGACAGGCGACCGGGCCAGTTCCCGGTCGTCCGGTCCGGTTCCTGGTCGCCCCTGCACATTCCCCTGGTAGGGTCTCCCTGAAAACTCCAGCTACCATCTACGTGATACAATGCTCTCATATTCATATAGTAGGAGATCACATCATGCCAATCGCAATTATTGTTCATGGAGGCGCGGGAAATCTTCCCCCTGATCGTATTGAGGCAGCTCAGGCAGGATGTAAGGAAGCTGCGCTTGTAGGGTGGCGCATTTTGCTAGCAGGTGGTTCCGCGCTGGATGCAGTTGAAGCAGCGGTTCGTTCGCTTGAAGATAATCCCCTATTTAACGCGGGCACAGGCGCCTGCTTGACCAGCGAGGGGAAAATCGAGCTAGATGCTGGCATTATGGAGGGCCACACATTGCAGGTCGGAGCTGTGGCAGGTATCGAACTGATTAAAAATCCTATCTCGCTGGCACGAAGAGTTATGGAGAGTCCGCACGTCTTGCTCGTGGGTAAAGGAGCGCAGGTGTTTGCGCAGGAGCAAGGCATTCCCCTGTGCGCATTTGAAGACCTGCTAACGGAGCGACAATATCAAATCTGGCTGGAGAACAAGGCTCAAGCTGCAAAGGAATCGGTGGAGGAGCCGCGTTACCACCGGCGCGAGGTCGGATCTATACCACCACGTGAAGACAAGCACGGCACTGTTGGTGCCGTGACCGTAGATATGTCCGGTTCACTGGCAGCGGCGGCTTCGACGGGAGGCATTCACAACAAGTACCCCGGTCGCGTGGGCGATTCGCCCCTGGTGGGCTGCGGTTTTTATGCCGACGAAAATGCAGCCGTTTCCTGCACAGGTTATGGTGAGGATTTTATTCGCCTGCTCATCGCCAAGCGTGCCGCCGATTTCGTGGGACGTGGAGAGACTGCCCGAGAGGCGGCTGAGGCGGCGATTGCATTGCTTGGCACCAAAGCTTCTGGTGTTGGTGGCTTAATCGTGGTGGATCGAAAAGGGGGAGTTGGGTTTGCCTGGAACAGTCAGAATATGGCGTATGCCTACATGATCGAAGGCATACAAGAACCTGTAGCCGGGGTTTAGGAGTGTGTAATGTACACTTTAGCTGACGTCCAACGAGAGATCGACCACCTTATCAAAGAGGAATGGCAGAGCGATTATTGGTCCCCCCTTTCTAGCCTAGCGCGGCTCACTGAGGAAGTGGGCGAGCTAGCCCGCGAGATCAACCATAGCTACGGTGAAAAGCCAAAGAAGGCTAGCGAAGGTGCAGGCAACATTGCCGCCGAAATGGGGGATATCCTCTTCATCCTCGCCTCCCTAGCGAACTCCATTGGCGTCAACCTGGATGCGGCATTTACAGAGGTGATGGCGAAATATCAACGGCGCGATGCGCAGCGCTGGACAACGGATAATGGCGAATCTTGACGTTACCCTTACTTCAGGATACGATAGTACATGCTGAATCTGATTGTAAGCAGTTGCTGGCGGTGTTCCTGGTTTTTTACGACGAGAATGTACTCCGTTGACCATGACTAGCCTTTTGTTCTATTGATGAGTATGAGGAGTAAAGTGCGAGGAGGCTTCTGGTGATCTCCACCCTTCACATGCGTTTGCTGGGCGGGTTCCTGCTTGTCTCCGGTGGTATGACTGTGATCAGAATCGATATACCTCGCCTGCAGTCATTGCTGGCATATCTTGTACTGCACCATAACGCCCCTCAATCACGTTCACACCTCGCCTTTTTACTCTGGCCTGATTCGACTGAAACTCAGGCCCATACCAATTTGCGTAACTTGATCCATAAGTTGCGCCAGGTTTTGCCCAACGCTGACTCCTACCTGCGTAGTGATCGGCAAGAACTACAATGGGGGTTAGACGCACCCTGGACGCTTGATGTGCTGGACTTCGAGCGGGCGCTGGCTCAAGCAGACGAAGCGAAACGGGCCGGGAACAAGACAGAGATGCGCCGGGCCTTAGCGAGAGCGGCGGAACTCTACCAGGGTGATCTTCTGCCAAATTGTTACGACGAGTGGGTTATGCCCGAACGCGACCGCCTACGCCAGGCGTTTCTCAAGACCCTGGATCAGTTGATTGAACTGCTGGAGCAGGAGCGGGATTACGAGGGAGCCATCAACGCGGCCCAGCGCCTGCTACGCCATGACCCACTACACGAGGCGACCTACCGGAACCTCATGCGCCTCTATGCTGTCATGGGCGATCGCATCGCTGCTTTGCGCACCTACCATACATGTACCACCGTTCTGGAACGCGAACTGGGGGTAGAGCCTAGCCGTGTAACGCGCGATGCCTATGAGCGTCTTATGCAGACCGAAGAACCCCCAGCGGAGCAGAAGATCACGCACACAACCCTGTTCGCGGCAGTACCACTGGTGGGCCGTCAGCATGAATGGGCACAACTCCAAAACACCTGGCGTAATGCTGTGACCGGCCAGCCGCACTTGCTGGTATTATCAGGTGAGGCTGGCATCGGTAAAACGCGCCTTGCAGAGGAACTGCTTACCTGGGTAGGACGACAAGGCATTGCCACCGCGACTGCCCATTGCTATGCCGTCGGGGGAGGGTTGGCGTATGCCCCGATAGCGGCATGGCTACGCTCAGATGTCCTGCGAGCAGGACTTTCGACACTTTCTGAGATCTGGCTAAGCGAAGTGGCACGGCTCCTGCCCGATCTACTGGAGGAACACCCGCATCTGCCTCATCCAGGTCCCCTAACGGAGAGCTGGCAGCGCCAGCACTTGTTTGAAGCGCTGGCACGTGCGATCCTGAGTGGCAACCGTTCCCTGTTGCTGTTACTCGATGATATGCAATGGTGTGACCGTGAGACAATGGAATGGCTACACTACCTGCTGCGCTTCGATGAACAGGCTCCGATGCTGCTCATTGGGACAGTGCGCACGGAAGAAACCGAGATCGAGCACCCTCTCGAAATATTGCTGAAAAGCCTGCGCCGCGATGGTCTGGTGACCGAAATCGCCCTTGGCTCGCTGGATGCCGCACAGACTGCTTACCTGGCGGCGCACCTTGCAGGGCACGATCTTGACCCGGCCACGGTATCTGGCCTGTACCAGGAAACGGAAGGTAACCCGTTGTTCGTAGTGGAGACCGTACGAGCAAGAGCTATGGAACAAGGAGTAGCCGTGCAGCAACCTGCCGAAAGCCGGACTGCCCCCTATGGTTCCATGCTGCCGCCGACGGTACAGGCAGTCATAACTGCTCGACTCGCACAACTCTCCCCAGTGGCTCGCGAAGTGGGTAGTGTTGCATCCGTCATCGGCCGGGCATTCACCTTTGACGTTCTGGCGAAGGCCAGCGGAAGCGACGAAGATGCACTGGTACGTGGGTTAGATGAGTTATGGCAGAGACGCATTGTGCGCGAACAGGGCCAAAATGCCTACGATTTCAGCCACGACAAATTACGTGAAGGAGCCTATAACGCTTTAAGTGGAGCTCGACGACGCATGCTGCATCGACGCGTGGCCGAGGCGCTTGAAGTTCTACATGTGAGCAACCTGAATGCGGTCAGTAGCCAGGTCGCGGCCCATTACGAGCAAGCAGGACTTACACAACAGGCGATCACATACTACCAACAGGCCGGTAAGGTAGCCCTACAGGTCTATGCAAATGCAGATGCCATGACCTCATTTCAACGAGCACTGGCACTTTTGGAAACGACTTCACCTGCCAGGTCGCAGCGAGAGATCAGCGCTCAACTCAACGAGCAAATCGGGGATGTCTTCTATCTCACTGGGCAGAGTGACGAGGCAAAAAAAGCTTACCAGCAAGCGCTGGCCAGGGTGCCTGAAGAGGAGCGCATCTGGCAGGCGCGCCTGCCACGCAAGGCTGCAAAGATCCTGGAGACGCAGCGCCGGTATGAAGAAGCGCTAGATACTTATAGCATGGCTGAAAGCGCCCTTGGTGAACCGCCTACAGAGGATGCTCAGAAGTGGTGGCAGGAATGGATAGAGATTCAAGTCGGTAGGATAGAGGCATATTACTGGCAGGCAAAGGTGCAGCAGATGACCGAACTGGTCAAGAAAATCTGGATAGCTGAGGAGGAGTATGGAACGGCTGATCAGCGTGCTGCATTCTTCCTATCCTTAGCTGGCACCAATCTCAGGCAGGATTGTTACGTGGTATCGGAAGATACACTTAGGTATGCGCGTATCGCCCTGGCTGCATACCGGGAAACGGGTAACCTGGTCAAGATAGCTCTTGCTCAATATACGCTTGGTTTCTACTACCTTTGGCTTGGTGATCTCGATCAGGCCGAGGAGCAGATGCAAGCAGCCCTGTCAATAGCAGAGCGAACCGGAGATGTGATGGTGCAATCGCACTGCTGGACCTACCTGACTATGGTGAGGCGCAAACGCGGACAGGCGGAGGAAACAAGGCGTTTCTGTTCACAGGCGCTGACCATGGCCACGCTGGTGAAGAGGTCTGAATACATAGGAACCGTCAAAGCTAACCTTGCGTGGGTGGCATGGCGCGAGCACAATCTATCCGATGCCCGGGGACAGGGACAGGCCGCGTTGAAAGTGTGGCAGCAGACGCCCGTTGTCTACCCTTTCCACTGGACCGCCCTCTTTCCATTGATCGGAGTAGCGCTGGCTGAGAATCGCATCGCAGAAGCAGTTGACTCTGCGCGTGGACTACTCAAACCAGGACAACAGCGCCTGCCAGATACTCTGACAGCGAGCATAGAAAGGGCAATCCAGGCATGGGATGCCAACCAGGTGGAAGCCGCGCTCACTCACCTGCACCAAGCAACAACATTAGCCCAAGAAATGGGCTACCTCTGATTGGTCCTGGATGGAGGTTCGTGTATGGTAGGGGTACTTTATGGCAATAGAAAATGCCCCGCGAAATAGCCGACCAGAAACAACAGGGCGAACACAATTAAACCAATCAATAGGATGGTAAGAGCAGGAGGAAAACCAGATTTTCCTCCTTCAAGCTCGGGATAAGCTGCCTGGCGCGCTGTGGCTAGCTTAAGAGGGATATCAGCAATGGTAGGGGAGGAGGCAGGAGTGACTTCTTCTAAGGGTAGGATGGCGCTCTGTTCTGGGCGATAGGAGGGAAAGCCAAGCCCTGGATGTTCAGTATCTCTTACAGGTAAGGCGGAAGCAAGTTTTGCTCCAGCAGATGCAGCTGGCTGGCTGATGACGAGTGGCTCCTCGCTCTGCTGGTATGCGTTGCTGCTAACGGGCATAACTAGAGGAGCTGCTTGCGGCAGTGTCTCACTGAGCGCCTTCAGATCTGTATAAAGCGCTTCAGCTGTGCTGATATGCTGTGGGTGCTGGCGCACTACCGCTCGAGCAACCGTTTCACATAATTCGGGCGGAATGTTGCGCTGGAAATGCAGGAGCCCATCGTGTGGGGGCTCGACTTCGGTAGCGCCAGGTGCATGCCCGGTGAGTAATTGGTACAGCAACAGGCCAACGGCGCGCGTATCATCAGCGCGCCGTCCCTCGCTCTGCTCGCCACAAGGCAGTTCTGCATCAGAGACTGCCAGGCCTTCGCTGCCCATTACGCTCCAACTCCGGAAATAATACATGTCACTGGGCAGGGCAAAATTATTCACATGTACCAGCCCATGGATGTCACGCGTAATAGAAGTGGGCGTCAGGTCCCCATGGCATACACTGTGGGAAGCATTGTCGGCGTACATCAAAGCCTGGCAGATTTGCATACCGAAATCGGCAACATCATAGAGTGACAGTTGCGTTTGTAGCAACCTGGGAAAATCAATACCCTCGACGTACTCTTGCACGATGTACAGGTTCTCGGGTTCTATAACAAGATCATAGGTGCCCACAATATTGGGATGAGAAAAATGGGCCGTCAACTTAATGGCGTCTTTATATTTCTGAATATGGAGGGCAGGAACAACTTTGACTGCAACTATGCGCTGCAATAGCTGGTCCATCCCCTGGTAAATATCACAAACCTGTCCCTGCTTTATCAAGCGCTGCAACAGGTAACGCCTATTTATGACCCGGCCTGTTTCCACAATTTGCCTCGTGGGGGCACCCTTCTATGCGGATACCCATCTAGGAGCGAGTGTGTGCCCATTCGGGGACACGACCACCCTCTATTCTATGTCTTGTAGGGCCAGGGTTACTGCCCCTACTATGTTTGCCTCTGAACCGAGCGAACCTTGTACAAGGCGCAGCGATGAACTCGCCGCCGCCAGGCATAGATCATGTATCCGTGCCTGCAAGGGCTTTATCAATAAATCTCCTGCCTGTGCAACCTGTCCGCCCAGAATAATTAACCCTGGGTTTATCAAATGAACGATATTTGCCAGGGCAATTCCCAGATACGTGTGTACATCTTGAATGATGCCCTGTGCAACATTGTCACCTTCGGCCGCCAATCGAAACACTTGCTCTGCCGTGATGCGTTCGGCCCTGGCTCCTGTGACACGTCGAATGGCCTCTTCTGTCTCAGGATGTTCTACTGAAAGCCCAATCATCGCGCTCGAAATTGCCTGCGCCGACGCAATGGCTTCGAGGTGCCCGTAGCCTCCACATGAACACTTTGGCCCGTTCTCCTTGACAAACATGTGTCCAATTTCGCCCGCCGTGCATGTCTCCCCGTGATAAACCTTGCCATTGACTACTAAACCGCCACCAATGCCCCGCCCCAGGCCAATATAGAGTACGATGCGCTCGGCGTTGCGCGGGTTATGCCTTGCAATGGATACGGCACCGTATTGTACTTCCGCTAATGCTGCTGCATTTGCATTGTTATCTATTATACAAGGTATATCAAGTCTTTCCATCAGATAGTCCTGCAAAGGAAAGTCGTTCCATCCATGTGCATGATGCAGAGTACGCACTATGCCACGAGCTTCATCAACAAGGCCGCCTACAGCAACGCCTACACGCAGGACACGACCTCCCTGAAGTCGCTCTGGAGTGATAACTTCAGCGAGCATAACATCAATAAGCTCGAGCACAGTTCCGGTATCTGGTACATACTCTAAAGGACGACGCACCCGGTGGAGTATTTTGCCTTCCAGGTCAGCAATCGCCACGGATTGACGTGTGCCGCTGCCACTAATTTCAATGCCCACAACATACCCCTGTGTCGCCAGTAGCTTACCAGTTGTCCTCGTAGTTGTCAAAGGCGCGAGGGAATCAGAGGCTCTGCCGAATGCCCCCTCTTGAGATAACTCTTGCGATTGACCGAGCTGGGTAGACATGGTCGTAACCTCCGTTCTCTACGAGAGCTGGCATCAATGCCCAAAAGAACTGCCATGCCAGCACATTATGACAAGTGTTCTCGGCAGTGTAGATCAGTGTAAAGAAAGACCTCGTATGGTACCGTATGAAATGGAGAAAACCTCTATATGACAGCGGCTTCAGTATATCATATAATAGCTCAAAGAGATACATAGATCATTTGGAGAGTTTTTATGGCATCACCTGCAGCGGCGCAAGGGCAAGTCTTTATTAGCCCCGGCCTCAGCCCTTTCAAACGCATAGTGACGATAATCGGCGTGCTGGGTATAACCGCCCTGGTGCTGTGGATCGCTCTTCACGAGGGAGTATCAGCGGTAGGTAGCACTATTGCCGCTATCGTGTTTATCGCCGGCTTCATCATCTATCTACGTATTGTTGCACCTGTTCCATTTACTATTACCCTGGAACCGGAGGCCATGGTGAAGCGAAGCCGCAATGGGGAAGTCATCGAGGTACGCTGGGAAGACTTGACGCGCATTAAAGAGGAATTTTTCCCCAATGGGAAACGTATCAGCGTGACCGTCTATCGCAAGCCATCGACGCCTGAGCAAAAAGCCAAGGCTTGGGCAGTCTATCGCGATGACATAACCAATATCGATAGCCTGGCCGAAGCCCTCAAGCAAGCCATCCCCGAAACGTGTCAATGGAGCAGCGAGACCGTGCACGATTGATATTTATGCAAATTTGTGCTGGTGGTGTGATAAATTTCTAGACCAACATCACTTGATCTATATAGCACCAGCGCCAGCTTTCGCCGGGCTGAAATGACTGTACAATGGGATGGTTAGTGGCATGGAAATGCTTGGTGGCGTGCTTGTTCTTCGAAGAATCGCAGCAGCCAACATGTCCACATTCGAGGCAGAGGCGTAAGTGTACCCACGTATCTCCAGTTTTCAAGCAATCCTCACACCCATTCGCGCTAGGCCTGACCTGGTGTATGTGGTCAAGATGTGTACATTGTGAAGCCAAAATATACTCCTTTATGATGCAAGACAATTCAGTTGCGGATGAACGTTACGATGCTTTCGTCTCAATTTGTGGTTTCTTTCCTTCGATGAGCAATAATGCGCTCAATGCGCTACCCAGCGCTAACGCGGAAGCGGTCAGCATTACCACGCGAAAACTTGTTACAAACGATTCAGAAATAGCCCGCTGTACCACTGCATGCGTCGATTCGTTCAGCCCGGCAGGAATTTCAATGCCAACCAGTTTATTTAGCTGCGCAACTATGATGTTTTGTGCCCCGGCCGGGATATGCAACACGGCCAGGTGGCTTACGAGGACGCTGCTGAACACTGCCAGTACAACGATGCCCATTACCGCGATAGCAATTAACCCGGCAGTGCGAGAAACAGCATTATTGATGCCAGAGGCAATACCCGCGTGTTGCGTATCCACAGCGCTCATCACCGTTGTCGTCAAGGGCGCGACGCTTACAGCCATGCCGATGCCTAAGACGACCGCCGCTGGAAAAAAAGTCGTCCAGTAGCTTCCCCCGATACCCGGTAGTGCAAAAAGGGCGAAACCAGCAGCAGCAATCATAGGACCAATTACAAGAGGTAGTTTCGCTCCATAACGGAAAACCAGACCTCCCGACCAGCGCGAGAGCAAGAACATGATCAGAATAAGCGGCAAATTTGCTGCCCCGGCGGCCGTTGGTGAGTAGCCCTGTACACGAATCAGATTGAACGGAACAAAGAACAGGGATGCGCCCAGGGCCGCGTATAACAATAATGTCAGCAAATTCGCACCACTGAAGTTTCGCGAACGGAAGAGGTTGAGCGGCATCATCGGCGATTGGCTACGAGCCTCCACCAGGACAAACAAGATCAGCGCGACCACACCACCTCCCATGGTGATAAGTACGAGCGGATTGCTCAAGCCGAGGTCGTTCGATTCGATCAGCGCGTAGACAATGCCCCCTAGCCCAAGGGTTGCCAGTAGCGCACCCCACCAATCCAGCTTTCTACGACCTTCTCCTTCTTCACCGCGACTTTCAGGTACACGCCAGAAGAGGACTAGGAGCACAATCACGGCCATAGGGACATTGATAAAAAAGACCCAACGCCAGGAAGCATATTCAACCAACCAACCTCCCAGTACCGGGCCGATAGCAGAAGTGATTGCTGTGAACCCGGACCATGTGCCAATGGCTCGCCCACGCTGCTTGCTATCGAACGAAGCGCTGATGATCGCTAAACTTCCAGGTACCAACAGCGCTCCCCCTATTCCCTGGATAGCGCGCGCGTAAATGAGCACGGTCACATTTGGTGCAAGACCACAGAACACTGAAGCTACTGTAAAGAGTGTGATACCAATGGCAAAGATGCGCCGGCGTCCAAAATGATCTCCCAGCGAACCGCCTACTAGAATCAGGGCCGCCAGGAAGAGTGAATAGGCCTCTACGACCCATTGAACATCTGCAACGGTTGCATTCAGGTCGGTCTGGAGTACTGGCAGAGCCACATTGACGACCGTGCCGTCAATAAAGGCCATACTGGATCCAAGGATTGTGGCTACAAGAACCCACCCACCATTAATACTTGATGGGGCATTAGGCAATGATTGCGTAGCGCGTTTTAATTGTTGCGCATCTAGCTCAGGTGCCGATTGGATCACGCCCTCATCGCATGGCGGCTTCAGTATGTGAGCCATATTTTGACTCCTTATGTCGTTAGGCAACATGTGCAAATCTCAGGAGATCAGCCATCGTGAAGTGCCCTTCCTGGACACTCTGCAAAGAAGGCCTCCATTCAGTTTCCGTGTTACGGTAGGAGGTAGGATCACAATCGATGAGTCCAAGCAGGACCTCAGCAACAATACGTCCTCCTACGTCACCCAGTCGCTCACCACCATTTCTGATCTGGGCTTCTTTGAGGATGTAATAAAAGAGCGGTGTTTCGCCATGATAACCTATTTTGCTCAGACCGATCTCGTCCTTGGTTAACGGTTCGATGCCTATAGCTCTCGATATAGCTTCTCCTGAAGGGAGGTCGAGCGCCAGTCCCCTTTCCAGGTCGCGATAGGCAAGCGAATGTTGTTCGGGAATCTCTGTTTCCCCAACCACTGACTTCGGTAGATCAATGAGCGAGTGAGCAAGCGAGGTATCGATCTTCTTGCTAGGTTGCGGCAATCGATTGTCATCTACTCGGAAGAAGTAAGCCCAATCCACTACCCGATCATGCGGAACGGGGCATGTGCCAGCATAATCGGGAAAGATACTACCCCTTGCTCCACTATCGTTCAACGTGTAGATTGTCCTAATCTGGCTATGACCAAACCGGTAAGCCGCGTCAGCATACTCTACTGGGATATATGGATAGTCGTCGTATGTATAGAACTGTGGGCCATTGGTCAGAAGATCGCGCATGAGGGTTTCTCCAACGCTCAGCGGGAGGAACTCGTGGACCACGATCCACTGATAGTGCCATCTTACCAGACGACGTGCCTGGTTGAAAACATCTGAACTGCGAACCCCTTGATCTCTGAGCATATCCACAACCCGGTTGTGGAACTTGAGGAAGGCAAGGTGAAGCTGAGAGATGATGAGGTGTACATCATTGCGTGGGTCGCCAACAAGTGCTCGCCCCTGGCGGTTTCTTGGGAGATCATCCGGCTTATCTTTGTTGTTCATACCGAGAAGAAATTTATCTAAATCATCGAGATCATAAAGGTGTGGGTCACCGGTAGGACCGGCTCCGTAAAGACATTCGAGGTCGAGGCGAGGTGTGCGAAAGTTGCGAAGTTCCTCGAGCCGCGCATGATGCTGGAGAAGACTGCGATCAGCAGTTATATCATGCGCAATGAACTGGCCAAAGAATGCGAATCCGGCAGGAATGCGGGGATTATCAGATTTGCCCTCCTGATCGTCCTGCCCCGATTCGACATCCATCATAGACCCGGCTCTTCCCAAGGCCAACAAATACTCTTCATCGGTCTCGATACCTGGAAGGTCGGGAAACATTCTCCCGTATTTGCCATCGACTCCACTTGATAGTGAATCCTTCAGATGAGGGGCGATAACACAACTATGCGTGCTCATGTAAGCCTCCTGAGTCAAAAAGCGATGATGAAAATATTATCCATCATGAGCTTACATCATAAACTGGTTTACTGTCTACATCCTTCTGAGAGCTTGAAGAACTGGATGATTCCAGAGTACTCTATGCGATGAACCGATAAATGGCATCACCCATCCGACCAGTCATCACCTAGATAAAGTAGCAGGTTGTTTTCGGCAGCAATCCTAACCATATGGATAGGGTTGCGAAAACAGAGAGAAGTAATAGGCAATACCGAGCCTTGCAAGGTGAGCACGCCTGGACATTTTATGTATACGTTCTAGCCTCGGTCGCTTTAAATGTGGCATAAATGCTTTTGCCCTCGTTCAATCCCATACGCACCGCCGAAGCCTCGGTGATTTCAGCAGTAAGGGGCGGGGCGGAATCATCGATGAGAATACTGACACGCACGCGACCATCTTGCTCGCCTTCATTGCTGAAATTTGTGCCTAGATGCAACAATTGTACGATTTCGCCATGAAAGATATTGCGCGCAGAACTATCAGGTAGTGTTTGATAGAGTGTGATACTACGCGGATCAACCAGTACATAAGCCTCATCGCCTGCATCCGGCATCTTATTAACCTGTGTATGCTCTTCCAATGCTGCTCTTAGCTCAATACCTCGATCGCCATTACTTTGCAGTTGGATAGTGCAAAGCCTACTTGTTTCGCAATGTACTACACGCCCACGAAAGAAATTCATCCCTATAAGTTCGGCAACGTACGAAGAGCGTGGGTATTGCAGGAGATCTCGTTGACTACCCTGTTGTATGACATAGCCATGCTCAAGTACGAGAATTTGATACCCAAAGAGCAAAGCTTCTAAGTATTGATGGGTAACCAGAACTGTTGTGATTCCGACAGTAGATAGGATACGACGGAGTTCCTGGCGTACCTCGCGGCGTGTTTGCACATCGAGTGCTGCCAGGGGCTCGTCGAGTAATAAGAGTTGAGGTTGCAGCGCTAACGCTCGAGCAATTGCAACTCGTTGTTGTTGACCTCCCGATAGTTGTGCTGGACGGCGCTGATCATACCCTGTCAGGCGTACCTGTTCTAATGCTTCACCGACCCGCTGGCGGACGGTTTTGTGTGGTAAATGTTGGGCACGAAGACCAAAGGCGACATTCTCAAAGACCCCCAGATGGGGAAAGAGTGTATAGTCCTGAAAGACGTAGCCAAAGGGACGTTCTTGAGGTGGAATAGCGATACGCCGTTCACTATCAAAATAGGTGACACCATCCAGCGAAATGAGCCCACGCTGCGGGTGGAGCAGGCCCGCCAGGAGCCGCAGTATAGTGCTTTTGCCCGCACCACTCTCGCCGAGCAGAACGGTAGTTTTGCCCGTTTTGGCAGAAAAGCTTATGTCTAAGTGAAAATTGTTGAGGTGAGTGTCGAGCGACGCTGTTAACATGTCTTAAGTATAAACAAGGGACATATGCTCACGCAAGGATACATCGGTTATTTTCCATTACTTACTTTTTAATAGTAACATTACTTGCGTTAGAAAACAAAACATGGTATACTGTTATACATTGAAATAAGTAGAAACCTATTCTGGTCATCATCAGGCCGGGAAGGCAAGGCGCGAAATGGCAACGAAGCCAATAGAGACAATTACAACAACACAAGCATACCAGATGTGTCCGCGTTATGAGCATGCCATTCAGTTGCTTGGAAAACGCTGGACTGGCCTCATTTTGGATACGCTCCTGGTTGGTGCCCGACGTTTTTGTGAACTGACCGCGACGGTAGAGGGACTCTCAGATCGTGTTCTGAGTGATCGCCTGCGCGAATTGGAGGCTGAGGGTATTATTGAGCGTGTCGTCTACCCCCAGATTCCCGTGCGCGTCGAGTATCGTCTTACTGAGAAGGGCCGCGACCTCAAACCTGTGGTACAGGCCATCCACGAATGGGCCGAGCAATGGATAGCATTGCCGAACACCTTAGCAGAAAATTCCTCTGAAGGTAACCAATCATAAAGTGACTAACAGAGAGCGGGGCTTAACCTCGCTTCTTTGCTTGCCTGCCTCACTGTAGCCCATTATCTACGCTCTGTGCTATACTTCCACTATGGAAAACTTATGGGCGCCCTGGCGCATGGCTTTCATCGGGCGGGAAACACCACAACCACAAGTATGCATTTTTTGCACTCAGCCTGCCGCTCATCGTGATGCAGAGTATTATATCCTGTACCGTGGTCCCCTCTGCTATATGATGTTGAACCGTTATCCCTACAATAATGGGCATCTCATGATTGCCCCCTTTCAGCATGTCGCAAGCATTGAGAAAATGGATTCTGCTACGCTCTCTGAACTGATGGCACAGGCTCAACTGGCTTTGCGAGCGTTACGCCTGACTATGAATCCCGACGGCTTCAACATGGGCATCAACGAGGGCAAGGTAGCTGGAGCGGGTTTCGCCGATCATATGCATTTCCACATCGTACCGCGTTGGAATGGCGACACAAACTTCATGCCGGTCATAGCGGATGTTAAAGTGATGCCCGAACTCTTGGATACTGTGTACCAAAAGCTCAAGCGGGCATTAGAAACATTAAGAGAGGGGCAAACAACAGGCGAACAATAGGAGGGGGATCATATCGCGCTTTCATCCATGTGATGCCATCACTCTTATACTTTTATACGTCGCGGACGCTGTAGAATCACAATATATTGATGGGCAATGTTCGGAACATAGCCATAGGGGTAGCCATACGGTCGGAGCTTCGTTCCAGCCTGGTACCAGATGATTTCGCCCTTGGGCACAAATCCTACTGATTTGGCTCGGCGTGCCAGGTCTACATGTGTGAACAAATACTCTGAGTGCTGATAGGCATTGCGCACGATAATCGCCATGTAGCGCCCAGGTTGTAACAAGCGAAAACAGCGCTCAAAGACCTCTTCCATCGCAACGAGGTAGTCATCATATGATACCAGGTTTGCCAGGTCACGCTCCTTATCGGATCGCATATTATAGTCGCTGCGCCTGTTGGGATATTTTTCTGCGTACCGTCTCCCTCCATTTCCGCTCATAGTCTGCTCTAAATGAATATTGTAGGGCGGATCCATAACGATAAAGTCGAACGCTGCCTCTTTTCCTCCAATGCGATACTCGCGTCCATCTATAGCCAGAATCCCCTCGTATGCTAACAAGCGATCCATCACCTCGATGCAATCACCCTGGATCATGATCTGCGGCAGCAAGTCAGAGTTATCTTTCAACACACGGGAGTAGATATCCGTCCACTGCTGGCTAATCTCAATGCCTACGCATTTGCGAGGACCCGGTGTGGCGATTGAAGCTCCAATCAATGTTCCACCTACACCTGCGAAAGGGTCTAGTACCGACATGCCTGTTTTGGTGAAGAACTCGATCAGCTGAGCCATAAGCTGAGGAGGCTTATTTGCGCCGTGCTGCTTACGTAATTCGTGGCCGTACACACTTGGGTAGGTGGTAGTTAGCACGCTCTTGGTAAAGTAGAGGAAGCGATCTCCGCTCATGTCGTTGAGCGTATTCCTGGGATGGTGAGCGTCCTCAGCTATGTCGTTGAGCGTATTCCTGGGATGGTGAGCGTCCTCAGCTAGTAGGCCAACAAGTTCGTCTGATACACTATTCTGCCGAGGTGATTTTCTTTTTCGTACCACGTTCCCTCCCCATTATAAGTTATAGAGGGTAATTCAATATTGATCACCCCAGGCGGCAGGTGCGCGAAGAATTCAGCAAATAACAGGGTTGTGAGAGGTGTCATCTCGGAGGGTTTGAGTACAACTGTGTTGCCTGCTGCCAGCGCGGGTGCAACTTTCCATGTCATCAATAGGATAGGATAGTTCCAGGTGACGATGGTGGTTACCACCCCGCTTGGTTCTTTGAGCACCATGGCAAGCTGGCTCTCTTCAATAGAAAGAAAGGATCACCCGCCCACCGTTCATGACACAATACGCACTCCTGTCCTGGATGTTCTGACCAGAGTATACCACAATACGCACACCTCAGTAGAGAAGGACTGTGCGCTTGTTGCATTGGTATTGTGTTTCGTTTAGATTACCTGATGGTACTCTTTCTTCCTGAGGACACCCTGCCCTTGTGCTCTTGCCTTTTCTTAAGTGATAGAACTTAACCCGCCGCAAACTACGGGATTTCAATCCCAGGGGTAAGGCGGGTTTCCCGTGGCTTTAGCCCTTGACAATCCGTTGAATATGCTGTATATTTCCTACGTGGAAACAACAAAGAACGGCAACCTAGTTTATCAACGGGATGAGCATCGGGTACACCTCATCGTGTACCATCTCATCTGGTGTCCCAAACGGCGCAAGCCCATGCTGGTTGGTGCAGTCAAGGAACGGTGTCAGGCACTTATCGAAGCGAAGTGCAATGAGAAGGGATGGACGATCTTGACGCTGGCAATCATGCCTGACCATATCCACGTGGTTGTGCGTGTCTGGCCGTCCGATAGCGCAGCAGCCGTGGTGAAGGAACTCAAAGGCGTCACGTCCTTCTACTTGCGCAAAGAGTTTTGGGAAGTCACCAGTAAGCTTCCCTCGCTGTGGACTCGTTCCTACTTTGCGAGCACGGCGGGCACTGTCAGCAAAGAGACGATTGAGCGGTATATTGCGGCTCAGAAAGGCTTATGAGGATGTACCAAGTACGGCGGGTGCACATCGGCAAGACGGCTCAACTCGATGAGTTAGCCCACGAGTGCGGCTTGCTCTATTCTCAAACGCTGGTGTTCTTCTGGCGGACAGTACGTCACAAGAGCGTCTGGCTGAAAGAGAAGCATCTGAAGCGGCTGTTCACCTCCCGCAAGCTCCATGCCCACACCGCCGATGCCTGCGTAGAGGCCTTCTTTGCCAGTCTCAAGAGTTGGCGGGAGCGCAAGAAGGCAGGCGCTCCCGATGCTCATCCACCACGCAGGCGTAAGTGGTACTTCAGGATTGAGTACAAACGCTCAGCTATGAGCCTCAAGGAGGGGACACTGCGCCTCTCTAACGGCAAGGGCAATGCGCCTCTTCTCCTCGACTGGCCGTGGGAATTGCCACAAACGGTGGTCATCCACTGGGCGGGAACGCAGTACGAGGCGATAGCCACCTATAAGCAGGAAGCAGCTCAGGCACAACCGCGAGGCGAGCGGGTAGTAGGGATTGACCTGGGCGAGGTGCACATGGCGGTGTCCCATGACGGTGAGCAGACGCACATCTTGAACGGGCGGCTCTTGCGCTCCAAAGTGCAGTACCGCAACAAACTGCAAGCCGAACTGAATAGCCGCATCGATGGGCAGATGAAGCAGGGCAGCAAACGCCGCAAGCGGCTCATCCGGTCCAAGAAGCGGCAACTGAAGAAGATCGAACACCAAATCAAGGATATTGAGCACAAGCAGACCACGCGGCTTATCACCACGCTGCATGAGCAAGGCGTGCGAACGGTGGTCATTGGCGATGTGAGAGATATCAGGCAAGACAACGATCTTGGGCATACCACCAACCAGAAAATCCACCAGTGGTCCCACGGCTCTGTCCGCTTCAAACTCACCTACAAGGCGCAACGCCTGGGCATGAGCGTTGCCTTGCAGGATGAGCACTACACCAGCAGGACTTGCCCTAGGTGTGGCTATGTGCGGAGCAAGGTCAAAGGGCGGGTGTTTCATTGCCCCCAGTGCGGATGGACCTATCACAGAGATGGCGTTGGAGCCGTCAACATTCGACAAAAGTATCTGGGTCAACTCCCAGTAGTGGGCGTGATGGCACCGCCCACGGGCCTGCGGTTCCGACCGCATACCCGCGTAGCTCGCTGGCAACGGCGAGAAGCCGCGCTACTTCAGTAGCAGCGGAGTGTCACATCATACCCTCGGGTGGTAGGCATTTCTTGCGTTATAGCGCAGCGCGTATCAAAATGAATTTGGATAACGAAAGCCCCAATACAAGATTAAATTGGCCATGATAAGAAAGCATTACACGATGATCATCGTGCCGGTAAGGAGATGTCAGAGTGAGTGAGACTAGCAACACAACGAATCAGTGGAGCGAAGGTGATTCCACCGTATTTCTTGATTTAGGCGAGTTATTCGTTCCAGGGCGTGCAGAGCAAACAGCAACGCTCCTTCATTTAATCCCCGCTAAAACAGATGAGATATTTACAGTGGTTGAATTGGCTTCAGGTGAGGGTGTGCTGGCACAAGCAATATTGGAGAAATTTCCTCGATGCCGCTACATTGCGTTTGACGGCTCAGAGGTCATGCGAGACCAAATGGGCCAGAGACTATCAGAGTTCAGCAGCCGCCTTGAAATACGGCCTTTCGATTTGACCGAAAAGGAGTGGCGCATTACATTGCCTCAACCGCTTCGCTGTGTGCTATCCTCGCTCAGCGTCCACCACCTATCTGATGAAGGCAAACGTCAACTCTTTCGTGATATGGCTGCTCAGCTTGAACCCGGCGGTGCCTTGCTTTTAGCTGATATTATCAAGCCCGCGACACAGCACATTGCAGATTTCTTCGCACAGCAGTATGACGAAATAGTGCGGATTCAGAGCCTGGCTACACGAGGCGACTTGAGCGGCTACGAGCAATTCCAGGAAGCAAAGTGGAATTATTTTATCTACGACTATGGATCTCCTGAGTCCTATGATCAGCCTTCACTACTTAGTGACCAGTTGCGCTGGATGCAGGAGGCTGGCTTCACCACAGTGGATTGCTTTTGGATGCGAGCCGGCCATGCTGTCTATGGAGGGTACAAGTGATATGAGACGTACGCAGCGACGTGAATGTAGCCGAGTGGTGTCGGTTCGATGAGTTTGATCGCTGAGTACCTGGAATCAGGATTGACGATGTGTAGCTCCATATGTGACTCTCCTTTATTGCCCCACGAGCCGCGCAACTACAGGGGCAAAGTTTTCCATTTGTCCTTCATATACCTGAAGGTAGGAGAACCCATAGCGATCGCGCTGCTCATGGAGACCTGCAACCGCCTGCTCAGTACTCATTGGTCTCTTTGGAATGGGCGGCCCTCCTCCCAGGGAGGAGAGAGCAACTCCACTGTCAGTGATCACCAGGTCGTATACCGTCTGACTCAGTTCCAGGTCCGCGAAGCGCTGCCCTGCAGCATCTTTGACCCACGCGATCTTCTGCTCCAACGTGGCATCTGCAGGGTCCACACCCTGTTCGGTGATTCTTGACCCAATCGCAACGATATCAGCTTCCCTGGCTGCCAACTTGAGCATCCGTTCTCCGGCACCTGCCACGAGAATGGGCATGTGCGGCTGCTGGACCGGCCTGGGGTATCCCTTCATCCCTGTAATCGTGTAGTACTTTCCGCTGAAATTCACCATCTCTTCTGTGAAGAGGTGTTTCATCAGCTGAAGGGTTTCCTCAAGATGGCCGACGCGCGTGCCCGCGTTTGCAAACGGAATCCCCATCTGTTGAAACTCAGTTGCGCCGACACCTGCTCCCAGGCCGAGTTCAAAGCGGCCCTCGGAGAGGAGATCGAGCGTGATGGCTTCTCTAGCGAGCAGCAGGGGATGGCGATAGTCATTACAAAACACATAACTACCAATGCGCAACGATGTGGTTGCCTCGGTAGCTACAGCCAATGCTGTGAGGGGGGCAAGGCCTCCTATTGAAGGGCGATCCGGCATTAACAAGGTCGCATAGCCTAGCTCCTCGACTCTGCGGGCAGTCGTGATCCATGCAGTATGCGATGGGGCATAGGCCGCGACGACACCAAAACGAAATGGTCGGCGCATAAATGAAATCTCCTTTCGTTTGTCGTTTCCTCTTCCAACGTTCTATTCATCTACCTCAGATACATACCCGTACATCTTCCTCTTTTTCTTCCATGGTGGCGATGCTCCTATGCCTGTGCAGCATGAGAGGAAGAAGAGTTGCTTCTTGACATCGGCTTCGGAACACCACATTATGTAGACAGTCTATCCAAACATTTTTAGTTATGCATACTATACAATGAATTTGGGAGACTGTCAAGTCAGCAAGTTACGCGCATCGAGCATTTGCGAGAACATTTTCCTTGGATGCAGGCCATCGCACGCCAGTTCTCTCCGCGCTCGTTGACAGGGCCAGAAGCCTGAGGGTATAGTAGGCGCACCTGACCGCGAGAAGAGGAGGAGCATCTGGGCAAGGCTTCCCATTCGGCCAGGAGTCGAGGAGACCATTCCAAACCAAGCGATCAGTGTACCTCTGAGTTGAAATGGCCTCCTTATCCCCCCGACCACAGGTAATCATTAGCAGGACCTCGCTCTTTTGTGTCCGATTGCGTCACAACATCCGGAGCAGCACCTGTACCACCTTTTTCTTGGTTCCTCATTTCGTACATCCTGGCGCGGTGGAACAGGTTTTGTGCTGCACGCGCTGCATCGAAATTTACATTAGGATCGTTCGCAAGGGCTTCGAAACGCGCGGCAATATCACGAATTGTTCTAGGATCTTTGACGCGCCCAGCTCGTACCGCGTCATATGCATCTATTAACATATCGATGTTTATGGGGCCGGGTGGTGTACTTACAGTAGGAGCCTCTTGAGCCTGCATTGTGCCTTGCTGGTTCTCCGGGTTTCTGAATGCCATCTGTGCTTGTACTGGCTGGGCCGGTGCTGGATTAGCACCCCGCGTCATGCCAACCTCTACAGGTCGTGGAGCCATGCCAGCGCTCGAGCTTGCAATGGGACTGGGAGCCAGGTGTGGTATCAGGGTGATATCCTGAATACGTACATAATTGATCTGAACACCCCAGCCCGCCACTTGATCCTGAACACGTCGTGCCAACGTCTCGTTAATGCGATCCCAACGTGTTATCGTAGCGGCATCAATCGAGCCTATATCTGGCGACGTGCGCGGATGTGTACTTTGGGGCCAGTTCACAAAATCCGCTGGTGTCAATTCATTGATCACGCTCTGCATGGTCCCTACAAACAGTTTCTGCAAGGATGCTTCCCAGTTGTCTACATTCAGGGCAGCAATATGGGCATCTTCTGGCATCAGTTGGTAGGCAATCGTCGCCACAAGCTTGACATCCTGGTCGCGAGCGATCTTTACGATCTGTTCAGGACATGTCCAACTTATCTCTTTCGTCGTCAATCGGCTACTAACTTTTTCCCACGGCATTTTCACATTGAGACCGGGAGAAAGGGTACGAGCATACCTGCCGTACATCAACACAATATCGACAAATCCTTCTGGGACAGGATGGATCGAACGTCGTGCCAAGAGTATACCCACAATGAGCAGTACGAACAGCAAGATCAAGCTGGCGCCAACCCCAAAGATAGCCAGTGTTCCGACCACTAAGAAGAGCGCGTAGCCAATGATGACGCACAGAGTCCAGTAGGTGTCATTTGAGCCTGCGTAGTAAAGCAATGTTCCCTGCATCACAACCAGGGCGATCAACAACACACCGAGTGGCAAAAGCGGCAGGAACGCTTGTCCACGTAATGCAAAAGGTAAGGTAAATAAGAAGATCAGAGTCGCGAATGGTAGAGGTACAAGCACAGGTGAGAATTGGCGTGCAAAACTGCTCACCTTTCCCACGCTGAGTGATCGAGAGGTTTGCGGCTCCTCTTCTGCATCAGCCTCGTTTTGAGGAATTAACATCCCCTGATTGCCTGGCGTAGCTGCCGTGGAAGTAAGATCTTGTTGCTGATCCTGGCTAATATCATTGGGATCCTTCCATATGGCATGAGAATCGTCCTGTTCAGATGTCATATGCGCTCCTTCCTCCCTATCCGTATTATATCCATATGCATTCAGAAACGCTGCTGCCGAACCTTTCTCACCCGAATGCAAGGAAGTATTAGAAATGCGGAATGTGCTCCTTCCCGCTTTGGCTTATTCGATCATCAGTCCTGGAGAATAGTGGGTGGCCAGTTCGTTGCACTCCCCTTGCGCTTGATACTACAAGATCCACACCCTCCTCCTTTAGAGCCTTTTGAGCAGCAACCCCCACCTCCACCACAACTACCACACCCACCAGCACTGCATCCCCCTTTAGCTCCACAAGATCCACACGCGCCGCCAGAACTTTGCAGATTAATAGGAACCTGAATGATGACCCCACTCTCGAGCATCACCTCAACCGATTCTTTTGGAACATTGATAGAGACGACTTTGCCCTGACCGCTAGGAGTGTCCAGAAACGTACCCACCTGTGGCATGTTTTGTTTTGCCTGAACATAATTCTCATTTTCATACGAAAGACAACAAAGCAGGCGACCACATACACCAGAAATCTTTGATGGATTGAGTGGTAAATCCTGCTCTTTCGCCATCTTGATTGATACGACACCAAAATCGGTAATCCACGAACTACAGCACAACGTCTTACCGCACATCCCAACTCCACCTTGAAGCTTCGCCTGGTCGCGTGCTCCTATTTGACGAAGTTCGATACGTGTACGAAAAGTTGCCGCCAGGTCGCGTACCAATGCGCGGAAGTCGACTCGCTCATCGGCAGTGAAGTAAAAGGTTAAACGGCTTCCATCAAAGGTATACTCAGATTCTACGAGCTTCATAGGCAGATTATGTTGCTGCACATGCCGGGCGCATTGTACCAGCGCCTCTTTCTCTTTACTTTTGTAGGAGAGCATCATGCGCAATTCGTCTTCGTTCGCCAGTCGAAGTATAGGCTTTAAAGGATCGCTCAGTTCTCGTTCTGCAAGTTTCTTCGAAGCAATGACTACGCGTCCCGCTTCTACTCCCCGAACCGTTTCAACGATGACATACTGTCCCGTTGTATAAGATGCGCCCTGAGGGTCAAAATAATAGATACGTCCTGCAGGACGAAAACGTATACCGACGATTGTAACAATCGTATCTAAGGTCATCGTTACAGACATTATTCTCGGTCCCTATTTACATTTCGTTAGCCAGTAGGATCGCCTCCGCTACCTCTCGCATGGATTTGCGATTGTTCATGCTTGCTTTTTGTATCTTGCGGAAAGCCTCTTGCTCGCTGAGGCCTTGTTTTTCCATCAGTACACCCTTAGCACGCTCAACTATCTTACGTGTCTCCAATTGTTCTGTGAGAGTGCGAGCTTTTTCTTCGAGGGAGCGAAACTCTTTATAGCGAGCCAGAGCGACTTCAATTGCTGGCGTTACCTCACTTTCGCGTAATGGCTTGACGATATAGTTGACAACGCCCGCTTCCTTGGCTCGCTCAACCAGTGGCTGATCCCCAAAAGCTGTCAGCAGCAAGACTGGTGCAATTTTTTCCTGCGTGAGGGTCTCCGCGGCCGCTATGCCATCCATGTCGGGCATACGAATATCCATAATCACCAGGTCTGGACGTATTTCGCGGGCCAGATTAACGGCGCTCTCACCATCACCTGCCTCTCCGACCACCAGGTAGCCCTGCTTAGAGAGTATATCTTTCAGATCCATGCGCTGAATAGTTTCATCGTCTGCGATAATAATGCGTGTAGGCATAGCGCTCTCCCGTAGGTTTCAATACCCATCCCTAGATCTACACTATTAGGACGAACTGGCTTGCATAGCCAGGATAGGTCGTTCAATACTGTTAGATACCGAAAGTATACCATAAGAATACAGCATGAGTCGAGTTAATGCAGCGGCCGATTTATGCCTGCCCTCATGAAGTATTAACCGGGGACGTGGACGCGATAAATTGGACCCCTACATTAGCTGTCTTATTTCTTCCTTTCACGTCGCTGGAGATAGCGCTGCTGCTCGCGGTACTCCTGATAGAGGTCGTCATCAGCTCCTTTCACGCCCTGTTTCATTGTTGGCTGCTGACCCTTGGCATTGTCAGGCCCTGATCCAGAGGATTGGCTTGACTTGCCACGTTGCGTTGTTGGCTGACTAGACATCGCTGCGAGGCTGCGGGGAACGAGATCAAAACGTGCCAGCACTACCAACAGGATAATCAGCGTCAGCAGGAAGAGTACAGTCGAAGTCGTGACAGCTAGAGGCCCTAATTGGAATAGCAGCTTGTCCAGGTGGTTACTAATAAGGAAGGTTCTCTCAAACCCTCCAATTACTTCAGCCAGGATTAGATACAGAAGCATGCCCATGATGTAGCGCATCTTAAACCCTCCCGGTCGTTGAGGGGCAGTTTTAGGGGCGACTTTTGCGGTCGCCTTGTTTGCGCTTTGCTGGGATTCTGCTGGCTTGATCTCTTTGGCTGCGCGACTACTCGCAGAGGACCCTCCTATACCGCGAATGGCTCGCGAAATACGGGCCGTAGTGGGGTTGGCCTCTCCAGTCTGATCTTTTTCGCTCTCGTTCTTGCCTACACTAGAAAAAAACCTTGGCAATCGTCGAGGGCGAGCATCTTCGACCTTTGTCGTGGGAGTATCTTCTTCAACTGGTTGAACGGTATCGCTCGTTTCCTCAACCGCCTTATCCTTCGTCTCCTGGTCATTTGAGGTCGGGCTAACCAGTACAGGACGGTTTCGACCCGAACGGCTACTGCGTTTGGATGGAGCAGTTCTCCCTTGTTGAGCGTCTTGCGCTCCTGCATTCGTTTCTTGATTCATGATTGATCTCCACGGGCTTCATTGAATTGGTCAAAAGGCAACTGCTCATCACCGTAAGGATTATCTTGATCAGAGCCAAGGTGATAGGTATTTGCCGGGGCGATTTGTGGTGTGGGCGAGTTGGCGGAGCTTGCTGGGTTAGCTACCTGCTGTTGCGAGAACGGCACCGATGGGTAAGCCGGCGTCGACTGTATGGAGGATGACCGTAGCGGTGATTGTGGCACAGCAGGTATGGCTGGAGCCATTGCCTCCGCTGCCGCAAGACCCGCGCGGGCAATTTCATCATCTCGACCGGGGGCATTACCACCGCTTACTCCAATACCGCCCACAGTAGCCCCGCCTATGCGAATAGGCCAACCACCGGCAGCCATTATAAATTTACCCTGCATCATCGCTGCCATGCTCGAGGCAAAGCCTGGAATACCTGAACCCCATTGAGCTACAGCATCGGTTGATTGATTGAACATCACTGCTGTACTGGCTTTGGCAAGACTTATATTACCTGTAGCCCAACCATAAGGGGTCATCATGCGCTCGAAAAGAACAAGATGACCTCCTGCATCTACTATAGCGACGCTAACAGGACTCCGTAGCTCTAGAGCGCGTTGTTTACTAGCTTCCAGAATTCTACGCGCAACTTCAATTGATAAACTCACGGATTGCTCCTTTTTGAGGACGCATGAATGATATGCCGCCCTTTTTTTTCACCACTTGCTATTGCTGCCAGTATATCGTATCAGCGGGCTAGCCACAAGGGGTATTTGTCTGACATCCACTCATAATTCCTTTGGCGGGCCGCAGGCCCGCTAGGAGAGGGGGAAGAGGTCGGGGACACGCCGAACCCCGCCAAGGGACTCCGTCCCCTGCACTGCTGGTTTATGAGTGGATGTCAGATATTTGTAGAGGCTCCGATTTATCACGTCGATGATATCTCGCCGACGTGATAAATCGGAGCCTCTACGAAGCTTCTGTAAAACGGATGCGCTCCTTCCGCCATTCCAATTTTCTGTATTTTTCCTCGGCAAGATGGCATGCTAATTCCCATTCCGATGGGCTGAGTGTACCCTGTACAAAATCTACCTCTAAGGCTGCACTAAATCCACTGCGAAATGCTTCTGCCACATCATCCCATAATGCGCCAGGAACAAACGTGTGAAGTGGCGTCGTTTTTTCACGGTACTGCGCTAAAGCTTTCTCCCTTGCAACTTCATCTGGAAAGCGTAGCATACTGAAGAATTCAGCAGCACGGTCCTCGAGAGGTAGTGATCCTTGTTGCAACAGGGCATCATCTTTCCATACCTGCGCGCTGCCTATCAATTTGAAGCCCCCGCTCGTGAGGTCGGCTTGGGTTGAGGAGGCAAAGCAAGCCGCGGAGGGATGTTTACTGACACGCTCATCGCTGAGTTCAGCTTGCACACCCAGCAGTTTGAGTGCGGCAAGCAAGCCCTGTGCAAGGTAGGCATAGGCAGCGACTACGCCTGGTGGGACGCCATAACGCTTGCTGATCACTATACTGTAAGTAAATTCATCGCGGTGATAGACCGCCCGCCCACCAGTAGGTCGGCGAACCAGGGTAATTCCTCGTTGTTGACATCTCTCGATTACTATTTCTCGTTCGATACTCTGAAATCGCCCTAAAGAAATAGAGGGCTGAGTCCAGCGGAATACGCGCAGCGTTGGTGGCGAATCACCATTCAGATGATGTGTCAGCACAGACTCATCGATAGCCATATTCATGGCTGCATCCTGTACATACATGTTGAGGAAACGAAATGGTTCGTGCATAAAAGGGTCCTCTAGCATTAGCGCGAGCGCGCCGCTTTCCATTTTTCACGCTGATCTTCGCGCACTTGTTCCGAGGTCGGAATATACTGCGCTAAAAAATTGTCGCGGAAAGCAGGGTAGGTTCCAGCAATGATTGCTGCTCGTAGCCGACCGGCGAGCCTCAGCATGTAACGAAGATTATGAATGCTACCCAAACGATAATACAGTTGTTCTTCGGTACGTGCCAGGTGATGTACGTATGCAGCGCTATAATTTCGGCACGTATAGCAATCGCATCCTTCCTCGATAGGAGCAATTTCGGCCCGGTAGCGTGCGGATTTGATGTTGATGCGCCCATGCCTGGTAAATAAGCCACCATGACGAGCTACTCGGGTAGGCAGTGCGCAATCAAACATATCCATTCCCAGGCCAACTCCGGTCACAAAATCTTCAGGTGAGCCTACACCTAAGAGGTGTCGCGGCTTTCCACCCGGCAATTCAGGTATGACATGCCGCAAAATATCCCACATCTCAGTCTTTGGTTCGCCAACTGATAGGCCACCGATTGAGAGTCCGGGAAAAGGTAAATCGCCAATGAAACGGGCACTTTGTTGGCGTAGCTCTGGCTCAAATGCGCCCTGCACTATGCCAAACAAAGTTTGCTCCGACCGATAGCGTTCCCTGGTAATGAGTGCACGTTCTGCCCAACGGTGAGTACGCTCCATAGCCTCGGTCGCATGCTGATGGGTACATGGATATGCAACGCAGATGTCGAGTGGTAAGATCATATCGGCTCCGATTTCAGATTCGATCTGCATCACGTATTCAGGGGTCAGTAGATGGAGGGAGCCATCGAGATGTGATTTGAAAACGACACCCTCTTCGCTCAATTTACGCAGGTGTCCAAGGCTAAAGACCTGAAAGCCGCCACTGTCGGTGAGAATGGGACCATCCCAGTGCATGAATTTATGTAGTCCACCAAAATCGGCAATAAGTTGAGAGCCAGGCCGTAGCATCAGGTGGTAGGTATTGGCAAGTATGATAGTTGCGCCTACTTCCCGCAACTCTTCAGGCGAGACACTTTTGACAGTTGCCTGGGTGCCGACTGGCATAAATATCGGCGTTTGGATGGTACCGTGTGGCGTCTCGATCGTTCCTGCCCGCGCCCGGGTCTCGGGACACTCAGCATCAATCGTGAATGAGAATGGCGACATGTATTCCTAAATAGCAGGCGCATGAAGTGGCGCCCGCGATTCTGTTGTAATCCGAATGCTGGAGCGCGATTGATCGCGCCCTTTAGCATCTATTGTCTCACATGCGTCAAGGAGCCGGACCTAACATACGATGTACCCATATAAAATGACTAGTTAGTGTGAACAATACACATAAAAAATATATAAAAATGCGAACAAATCCATAAATTGGCGAACGAAACTCTTGCAAATCATTAAAAGATGGTGTATGCTTTCATGCGGTATCCGATCTCGGTCTGGCATACAGTGCTCGTCCAGAACATTTAGTCCCGCGCTGCTAGGGGTGACAGACAAACTGGTGACATCTGCTAGGATATGGACCCGGAGGAATACCAACATATCACAAGGAGGTCCCTAGTTGAGTTTCGTTGACAAAACCCTTAGGTGTCGAGAGTGTGGAAATGATTTCACATTCACAGCGGGTGAACAAGAGTTTTACCAGCAAAAAGGCTTGATGAATCAGCCAGGTCGTTGCCCCGCTTGCCGGGCAGCACGTCGTAATTCGTCAAGTTCAGGCAGTCGTTCCGAGCGTGGCCCACGCGAAATGCACACAGTGATTTGTGCCGAGTGTGGAGCCGAGACACAGGTACCATTCTTACCCAAGAATGATCGTCCCGTGTATTGCAGCCCTTGCTATGACAAGGTTCGAGTGACACGCGACTAAGCGTTTCCCTTTATCTCTGTATTAAACAGAGATTCCATTGTTATTGACTTTCATCGCATCTCATTGGATGAAGATGGCAAGATCAGAACAAAGAGACAAGGCCAAGGTGTGTTCGCGGCCTTGCTTCTTTTATTTTAGAGGCCAATTTTTATTCAATCGTATCCGCGCGTTTTTATAATTAGTGTATGAGAAGTTGGTTATTCTTCACCGTGCTGTATTACATTTTCCCTACAAGGGCAGATATTCAGTTACGTTGTTTATATTTCATCCGTAACAAACAATACTCATGAATACTTTACATTTATATTGCATTGTATGCGTTTGTGTTCTAAACTATCATCAACAGGGCATGGTAAGCAACTTCATTTAAAGGTATTCCAAAATGATGGCCGTTAATCCAGGTGAAGAAGAGTCTGTTGCACTCTCACGTGTTACTATAGAGGATCTGCTGGCGGAGATTCGTCAGTACCTGACTCCACAAGACGTGGAGACGATTCAACGTGCCTATTATGTCGCGAATCAAGCTCATCTGGGGACAATGCGTCGTTCAGGAGAGCCATATATTCAACATCCATTAGAAGTTGCTCTCCTGCTGGCTGATATGCGCATCGATGCCGATAGCATAGTAGCGGCCCTACTCCATGATGTTGTTGAGGATACTGATTTCACCCTGGACGACCTGCGCCAGCAATTTGGGGATGCAGTAGCCAATATTGTTGATGGTGTCACCAAATTTGACACCCTGGCAGGTAAACCACTTTTGCCCAACGATGAGATCGGTGCGAAAGAACTGACACGTGCACCGATTTCTGGGATCTATCCTCCTTCTCAGGCACCTTTAAGTCCATCTGCGGGGGATACACCTGAACAAATTGAGCAAAAACAACGCTTATCCCGCGAACGAAAACGTCGCCAACGTACAGAGACTGTACGGAAGATGTTGTTGGCAATGGCTGAGGACCCGCGTGTGGTTGTACTCAAGCTAGCAGATCGTTTGCACAATATGCGAACCCTCAGTGTGATGAACCAGGCACAGCAGCAAAACAAGGCACGTGAGACACGTGAGATTTATGCTCCACTTGCCAGGCGGCTTGGTATGGCATTAGTACAGGCGGAACTTGAGGACCTTGCTTTTAGCTACCTGGAGCCAGAAAAATATGCCAGTCTTGCGCGTGAGGTGGGAGAAGAGATTCGCGCGCGTCAATCGACCATCGAACAGATTTGCCGGGCGCTGCGAGAGGAGATGAACAAGGCAGATATTCATGCAGAAGTGCATTCCTGGCAGAAACATCTTACCAGTATCAATCGTAAATTAGAGCAGAGCGGGGATGAGCTTAGTCAGATTCACGATCTCGTCTCCTACCGCATCTTGGTAGATTCGGTCCAGGATTGTTACCTGGCCCTGGGTCATATTCATGCATTGTGGCGTCCTAAGGATGGAAGGATAAAGGACTTTATCGCCACGCCCAAGTTGAATGGATATCAATCGCTGCATACAACAGTATTTTGCCTGGATAACCAGCTTGCGGAAATACAAATTCGTACCCAAGAAATGCAGCGAATTGCCGATTATGGCATAGCCAGCTATTGGTATCTGAAGGAACGAGGAGCGGCACGCCTCTCCTCCCATGAGATGATTGCCTGGATAGAGCAATTACGTGAATGGCAACGCGAATTGCCACAGAACGCAGATGAGTTTGTGGAAGCGGTTAAAGGCGATATCTTCCAGGAGCAGATTTTCGTGTTTACTCCCAAAGGTGAAGTGAAAGACCTGCCTCGAGGCTCAACGCCACTTGATATGGCGTATCGCATCCATACTGATATTGGTGATCACTGTGTAGGCGCACGAATCATCACCAATATGGATGATAGCGGACGATTGGTGACACGCGTTGTCCCTCTCGACTATGAACTGAAAGGCGGCGAAATCGTCGACATTATGGTGAGGGAGGATGCCCATCCCACTCGCGATTGGCTCTCGTTCGCTCGAACTGCAACCGCCCGATCTAAGATTCGCCGCTACTTAAAGACATATGAACGAGAGGTCAACCTGCAGCTTGGCCGCGAACGGTTGGACCTGGCATTGAAGGCTGTAGGAGCATCGGGAGTACGAGCGGTGCGAGACGAAGATCTCTTGCGCTTTAACACTGCTAAAAAATATGGCTCACCTGATGATCTTTTCGTGGCATTAGGTCGTGAAGATATGCCAGTGGGAGCAGTGCTTGAGTATCTTACACCACTTATGCAGAAACGAGGGGAGATAAAACCAGAGGCAGAATCTGTAAAAAATGGTCATCATCACAGTGGTAATGGGGAACATGAGACACCGCAGTCATTTGTCAAACTGGCAAATTGCTGCTGTCCTCTACCAGGTGACGCAATCATCGGTTTTCTGAACCCAAATAAAGGCATAATGGTGCATCGAAGTGACTGTCGAACCTTGCGCCGCTCCCGGGGGCATGAAGCAGAGCGCCTGGTTGAGGTTAATTGGTTACAGATAGAGCCGCAGCATTACCTGGCACCCATCATCATTATCGCCCATGATCGCGCAGGGCTTTTGCGTGATGTGGCCGGGGTAGTTGCCGACGCAGGCATTAATATGACAGCAGTGGCATCGACCACCAACGCTTCGTTGCAAAAGGCGGTGATTACTGCTACATTGGAGATAGCAGCCATTGATCAGATCGAGCCGATTTTTGAACGAATACAACAGGTTAAGAATGTAGTAAGCGTCAGTCGCGATCTTGGTCGGCGAGTAGGATAGATTGTCAGATCACGAATGATATATCGGAAACTTTTATGATAGAAATGTCTGTAAACGAACGATTAGAAGCAAATGAACACACTAAGAAGCAGGCACAACGATTACTCGACATTGCACACCAGTATATGCCTCCTGCCGAAGTTGAACAGGTTTCGCAGGCGATTCAGCTTGCGCAAGCAACCTGTGAGGGTGTGAGAGGTGTGCGTCCTATCCCACCATTAGAGCATGCTCTTGCCATAGCAACCATTTTAGCTGAAATAATGCACATTGACTCGGTAGGTGTGGCATCTGGGCTTGTTTTTGAGGCTGTTGATTCTGATCTCCTGTCGCTTGAAGGTGTGGAGAGGACCCTGGGCATCCCTGTCGCGCGCGTTGTCGGCAGTATGCTGCGCATGAACATATTAGAGCGCAAGAAGCGTGTCGGAGCCCAATTCGTAACGCCTGAAAGGGAGGGTGTTGCCAATCATGCTCCTGCGAGCGAGAGCGATAATAACCGTGAGCAAAAGAAACAGCGCGTACGTGAAGGCTTGCGTCGTCAACAGGCTGAAACCGTAAGAAAGATGTTTTTCGCTATGTCGGAAGACCCGCGCGTGGTATTACTCAAGCTGGCTTACCGACTTCACGCAATGCGCATGATATCCTCGCATAAATCTTCTGTGGATCAGCAAGAGATATTGACGATGGCACAAGAGACTCGTGAGATTTATGCGCCCCTGGCTGGACGGTTGGGGATGTCGCGTGTGGAAAGTGAGCTAGAGGACCTGGCATTTGAAATTCTGGAACCAGAAAAATATGCGTGGGTCCGTAGCGAGGTAGAGGCGGAAAGCAAACAATGGCGCTCCTACGTAGACCGTGTCTGCACCATACTACGGGAGGAAATGAGCAAGCTCGGTTTGAAAGCCGAAGTATCTGGGCGTGTTAAACACCTATATAGCTTCTATACGAAACTTCGACGTAATGCGGGTGATGTTGATCGCCTGGAAGACCTCAAAGCTTCTGCTGATTTCAACCAGATTCATGACCTTGTGGCTCTCCGTATTCTGGTTGAATCGACTCCTGATTGTTATGTTGCGCTAGGTCATGTGCATAGCCTGTGGAAACCAAAAGACGGACGCATAAAAGATTTTATCGCCAATCCTAAGCCGAACGGGTACAGAGCGTTGCACACCACTGTTTTCTGCCTGGATGAGCAACTTGTAGAAATTCAGATCCGCACTTTTGCCATGCATGAAATGGCCGAATATGGTGTGGCAATGCACTGGCATTATAAGGATGTTGGCGACCATGCCACAGCTTCAGCGAAGGACTTGCTGGCCTGGCTGCGCCAGCTTGCAGACTGGCAGCGAGAATTACGTTCCGCCACCGCCAACGATACTGAGTTTGTCGATGCCGTAAAGGACGAAATTTTCCAGGAGCAGATCTTTGTGTTTACGCCCAAAGGCGAGGTCAAGGACTTGCCGGTTGGCTCAACACCGCTTGATTTTGCTTACCGCATCCACTCGAAGGTTGGTGATAGGTGTGCGGGCGCCCGAATTATCACCGAGAGTGGTAGTGGCGATGCTGAGCGGCTTGTGACACGCATGGTGCCTCTGGACTACGAGCTAAAAAGTGGCGAGATTGTAGATATTGTCACTAACCGAACGGCTCATCCAACGCGTGACTGGTTGAATTTCGCTCGTACTGCTGCGGCTCGCAGTAAAATCCGGCGTTACCTTAAAATTCATGAGCGGGATATTAATATCCAGATTGGACGAGAACGCTTGGATCGTGAGCTGAAAGTGCGGGGAGTTCGTGGCGTCGATGTACTCAATGAAGAAGCGCAAAATTGGCTGATCAATGAATATCGCAAGGAGTCGTTTGAAGACATACTGGCGGCAATTGGTGGGGATGAAATTCGGCAGCATGCTGTTGCGGTCAAACTCCTCGATTTCTGGCAACAACGTGAGCCACGGGACGGGAAAGAGGTAAAAGAAGATGCTGAACCATTTACCTTTCCTGTTGTTCCCAAACAGGTAGCCCTGGCTAGCTTACAGGTGGCAGGTGTCAGTGGGTTGCTAACCAGCCTGGCGAACTGCTGCTGCCCTTTGCCCGGCGATGAGATTGTTGGGTTCATTAGCCGTGGTAAAGGGGCCATTATTCACCGCGCCGACTGTAAAAATATCGAGCGTTATCGTGAACGTGATCGCGAGCGCCTGGTAAACGTGAACTGGACAACTATGGGTTACCAGCATTACCTGGCTCCAGTGGTGATTACGGCTCGCGATCGTTCGGGGCTTATCCGTGACATTGCCGCAGTTGTCTCTGAAATTGGAGTCAATATGGCTTCAGTAAGCTCAAATGTCAGTATCGGTAAAGAAATAGCGGTTATCAGTGCCACGCTGGAGGTTGATGGGCTAGAGCAAATGCAACAGGTATTTGCACGCCTTGAGAGGGTTAAGGGCGTGATAAACGTTGAGCGTGATCTAGGGAAGAGGAAGAGCAACAAGAAATGAACAATGGAGGGATTGCAATGCTTGCGATCCCTCCATTGTTCATTTCTTGTTTATTAACCACGCAACCGATCTAAGACGGGTGGCTGACGTAGTTTAGCCAGTGCTCCAGCTTCGATCTGGCGTACACGTTCCCGCGTGATGCCCAGTTCACGTCCCACCTGTTCGAGTGGGTGTGCCTGGCTATTGCCAAGGCCAAAACGCAACTGTAACACGAGCCGCTCACGTGGAGTCAGTACTGATTCAAGCACACGCTGTACTTCATCTTTAAGCGTCTGGGTGGTAGCTATATCCTCAGGAGATGCTGACTCAGTATCGGCAAGCACATCTCCCAACTCCTGTTCCTCGTCCTCGCCAACGGGCAGTTCCAAAGAGACGGGAGCACCAGGAGCCGCCTGTAGCTCAACCATACGAATGGGATCTAAACCAGTCGCTTCTGCCAGTTCCTGCTCTGTTGGTTCGCGCCCAAGCTCCTGTAAAAGGCGCTGGCGTTCGCGGCGAATGCGGTTCAATGCAGTATTGACATATACAGGAAGACGAATGGTTCGTCCTTTATCGGCAACCGCTCGGCTGATCGCTTGACGGATCCACCAGGTTGCATGCGTGGAGAAACGATGCCCACGCCGCCAGTCGTAGCGCTGTACTGCACGAATCAAGCCGATATTGCCTTCTTGAATCAAATCGAGCAGTGTCAGTCCACGTCCGACGTAACGTTTGGCGATACTCACCACCAGACGCAGATTCGCCAGAATGAACTGTTTCATGGCTTCCCGGTCGCCCATTTCGATGCGCTTGGCAAGTTCGATTTCACGTTCATGCGTGATCATTGGCACGCGACCAATTTCGCGAAGGTAAGTCATCACCGCGTCTGATTCGCCCGCATCAGCAGGATTGACCGCGTGCTCATCCTGGTCTTCTGAACGACGACGACGTACTGGAACACGCCGGGGGGGTGGCACATCCTCCGTTACTATCCTTGGCAAAGCCAGGATTGAGGGATTTTCAAGACCTGGTGAGACCGGTAGTTGAGTTAAATCTTCATGCACGTCAGACAATTCTTCCAACTCAAGTGGGGCAGTATCCAAATTCGTTATATCCTCTTCAAACTCCTGCTCATCCTTGCCAGGACTCTCTCCGTCCTCTTCTCTATATTCAAGATCCTTCGTCAGCAAGCGATCGACAATTTCGTCGCATTGCTTTGTAAGATCAGTATTCATATTTTTTGTATCATCCAGGGTTAGCGTAGTTCCAGTCGTGGCATGCTCTAATTCAATCATTTAGCGCCCTCCATCAACAGTAGCATCTTAAGCAGCAAGATAGCAGTATCTTCCATCGGTTCGGTCCTACACTCAGGGAAAGCAGTCCTTCGATTTGGACACCGTGTCCGAATACCGAATGGGAGGAAGTTATAGACGCTCACAAATCTGTCTCTCTATTCTATAGAAACACAGAAAAAACGGAAAATATTCCTACGTTACTCTAATTATAACGCAAATACCTCCTTTCATCAACTGATGATGCCACGGAGACGCTTCATCTCTGATGAGAGATGTAACAATCCCTCCTTCCTGCCCCTGGTACATATGTAAATATCTCTATACTTTATACGTCCCACAACTACAAAAGTGGCAAATTGCCAGAAGATCCAGAAGAAGCTTCCGCTGTCGGAGCTGTGGGTGTCCCCACCAGACGGATCTGAACTTCTACAGGTTGACTAATTTTAGTAGCATTTACCTGTTTTAAACTTCGCGCATATCCGATCAAACGAATCACTAATAGAATGACTACTAGCAGACTCAAAATTAAAAACGAGATATATCCAAGCACATCTCCTACTGCTTCCCAGCTGGCTCTAAAAATATAACCAAGTAACAATGGAATAATTGCCCCCAACGCCTCGCCAGGAACATCAGTAAGAAGGAAGTAACGATAGGGATAGAGTTCTGAGCCCGAAAGCAAGTTAATGATGCCACCTAGTGCCGAGTAGAGAAAACGGCTGAAAAAGATCGCCCATCCACCACGATGGTGAAAGTAGTTACGAGATCGCACAATCGTTTTTTGGGGAATAAAACGGTTCAATCTTTTTGAATGCTCTACACAGTCCAACACCTTACTGCCCCAACGTCGACCAATCAAGTAGCCTACGTTATCTCCGCAAACAAGGGCAGTGAAGGAGACAATGAAGAGTAGTATAATATTGAAATCGCCTAGTGCGGCGAATGCTCCTGCGGCCAGGAGTGCCAGGTCAACTGGGATAGGAACACCTACTGCTGCCACAAAAACTGAGATCCAGAGCGCGGGATAGCCATAGTCCTGGAGGAAGGTGAGCAAAAGAGAGAGGAGATTACTCATATTTTTCTCCTCTCTAGCACGAGCAACTCGTTGGTGTGCAGGCTTACGAATGAATGGTTAGGAGGATGTTCTTTACGATACGTTCTGATTGCAGTCTGGACTTCGCTTATTAACTGATCGAGAGCTCGATTGTAGCGGACCGCCAGGGAGCGGAGCGAGGTACGGTGCACTGGTTGGGAATCCGTGATTTTTAACCACTTGTACAGATAGCTTTCGGGAACCTGGTAAACGCGGGAAATATAGGGGATTGTCATCCAAGGACGGATAGTTTGTACATCTCCAGCCATAGTAAGAGCGTGTTGCTGCTGAAAACGCTGGATAGCTTGTACTGTCTGCACCGCACAGAATATTGTAGCGCCAAGCGCCAGGCATAAAAAAATGCCCATTACAACTAGCTTTGTACGAACACTCAACAGTGGTGATTCTCCTCAGAACAGGTACCTCTTGACGTTGCGCGGCTGCTCTTCTAGAATAGCAGATATGAGCACAACCACGCAACCCTTGCAGGTAACGATCAAACGAGTAGATACCGACTTGCCTCTACCTACCTATGCTACAGCAGGTTCAGTAGGCTTTGACCTGCTCTGCCGCGAAGATACAGAGATCGAACCGCGTACTATAGAGCTTATCCCTAGTAATGTGATTGTACGCATTCCTGAAGGCTATATGCTTTTGCTGACTTTGAGAAGCAGTACTCCCCGGCGCAAAGGATTGCTTATACCCAATGGCGTAGGCATCATCGACCAGGATTATTGCGGTGAGGGTGATGAACTGAAGGTACAGGTCTTTAATTTCAGTGACGAGGCGGTGACAGTAAAGCGTGGAGAGCGTATCGCGCAAGGTATTTTTGTTCCTGTGATGCGTGTAACCTGGGATGAAGTAGCTGAGATAGGTCAGGGAAGGGGCGGATTTGGAAGTACAGGTGCATGATGCCAGACTATTATGCTATTCTCGAAGTCTCACCTGCTGCAACGGCAGTTGAAATCAAACGTTCGTATCGCCGTCTGGCTCGCTTACATCATCCTGACCTCAATCAGCAAGCCCTGGACATCCACATTAAGCGACTCAATGAAGCCTATGAAATATTGCGCGACCCTGTAAAGCGTGCGGCCTATGATGAGCAGCGTGCAGAGGAGAAAGGACGGGCAGCCGCCCGAGCAGCTTTACGTCATCAGCAGGAGCAGGCCAAACGTGAGCCAGAAATGACATGGGTTGAGGGTCTCGTTGGGTTTGTGAGGGAATTGAAAAAAGGTTTGAAAGACGAGTAATCTAAAGCAAGGAAAGTCAGAAGAACGGCGGCCACACCACTACTTTCTGATTACTTGCGGAAGCAATATATCGTCCACCAGGTGACCACGCCACGGTTCTCACCCATTCGGTGTGACCGTTATAGGAAGTGATCAGCTTGCCGGAAGTAGCTTCCCATACCTCCACTTTCTTATCATCACCTGCCGAAGCAATATACTTGCTATCAGGAGACCACGACAAAGACTTTACTGCGTCGGTATGGCCGTTGTAAGTGCACAAACTCTTCCCCGTAGTAGATTCCCATACCTGAATGGTCTTATCCTGTCCGCCAGAGGCGATCAATGTGCCATTGGGAGACCATGCTATGGCGTAGACCGGGCTGGAATGATCTCGATAGCTGAAGGCATTGCTGCCTGTGAAAGCATCCCAGGCTTGCACGCTGCCATCAAAGCTGCCAGAGACAATTCGCTTACCATCAGAAGACCATGCGACGCCAAAAATTCGATATTGCTGATTATAGGTATACAGATGGTTTCCGGTAAGAGCTGCCCACACCTGTACAGTGCTATCACCATAATCTCCTCCAGAGGCGATATGTGTACTATCAGGAGACCAAGCAATGCTGCGCACAAAACGCGTATGGCCGTGATAGATGGTAACAATTTTGCCTGTGTAAGCTTCCCATACGTGTACGATACCATCGGTATCGCCAGAGGCGATGTATTTGCCATCGGGAGACCAGTCAACAGAAAGCAAGTATGTTGCATGGCCCCGGTAAATGCCATAGTCGTGGCCAGTAGTGGAGTTCCAGACACGTACTGTCTTGTCTCGTGAACCGGAGGCAATGGTGGTAGTGTCGGGCGACCATGCCACAGCGAAAACATAGTCGCTATGACCCTGGTAGATGAAGGTGGGAGCATCAGTAGACATTTTTAGTGTTCCCGGGGTCCCTCGGCGAGGAGATTGATAGCGTGCGGCAACACGGGCATGATGCTCTCCAGGCATTCCTTCACTGCTTTTGGGCTGCCAGGGAGGTTAATAATGAGCGTGCACCCCCGTGTGCCTGCAACGCCACGGGAGAGCATGCCGAACGGTGTATGTTGCAAGCTGACGGCACGCATAGCCTCGGCAATACCCGGAGCTTCGCGGTCGATGACTGCCTTGGTTGCTTCTGGTGTGACATCACGTGGAGCAAGACCTGTGCCGCCTGTAGTGAGGATGAGGTTAAGCAATTTATCATCGCTCCATTCACGCAGTGTTCCCTCGATCAGTTCGCGTTCGTCTGGGATGATTGCGCCTGCACTGATGACGGCTTCCGGTAATTGCGTGACCAATGCCCGGATGTTTTCGCCGCTGGTATCCTGTCGCGCGCCCTTTGCGCCGCTATCGCTGATGGTGAGAACTCCAATGGTAATCATGGTATCGTCCTCTTTAATCTGCCTTTCCTCACGTGGCGAACTCTCGCATCAGAGCACCAATTTGGCGACGTGAGCCAAAAAGCCAGACGGTATACTCATCGTACAGATCTTCCACTTCGACCTGGCATTGCATCTCCTGTGCCAGTTTACGAGCGATATGCAGTAGTTGTCCGCGTTCGGCGCTATCACGACTGTGGGTGTTCAGCGCAAGTCTGCCCAGCCGCTCTTCCTGGCTTAAAACGGCGTTGATGAGCCCCTGAAGTTGATCTATGCCGAAAACAACTTGCAGCGGCGGTATCTCCGGCGCCTGCTCTGTTGATGTAGTTGGTTCACTGTTGCTAGCATTGCGACCATTTCCTTGCTCGGAGTGCTGTCCAGCATCGTCGACGATATTCTCGTAAACGTTGCTCAATTTCTCAAGGATCAATAGCCGTGCCTCTTCAGGCACATCACTGCGGGGGTGGACATAGGCGAGCAAGTTATGCGCCGGGTCGGAATAGATAAAAGGCCGTGAAATGGCGGCGCGACGACTGCAAGCCGGGCAGGTAGAGACATTTAACAAACCCGCCAACAATGTGTATTGCAGTTGCGGATCTTTCGCAACATTGACGTATTCGTAGATTGGAGTGGTAAACACCTCACCGCATGGGCAGGTGAGCGTTTGGTTAGTTGAGCGAGACATACAAAAAAATTCTCTAGGGTGAACAAAACAGTAAGAGATATTCTGAGAAAAGTATATCATATTCACCTCCTCCTGCTCTTACTCACCGCCTTCGTCGAAAAAGTGAACTTTAACCCCTGTCGCTCCATGAATTCCTGGAATAAGCCGTAAAACTCTGCCCTATCCTGCATGGTAATCACCGATACGGCATCCGCTGCCTCGATAGCGTAGGGATACCCTTGACCGGCAACAACCTCGGCGCGTACCACGTCGAGTACAGGTTCCAGCACCCCGTCATCCAGCATCCAGCGGGGGAACTCCAGGCGAGCGGGTGGGCGTGTTGAGGTGGTTTGCAGGTAACAGAAAGCAACACTTTCGCGATAGGGTCCGTAGCCCTCCAGGATGTCCCCGCGAGCACAGATCATGGCAGGGGTACGGTCTCCCCAGTGTAAGTGCTCCTGCCACAGGAGCGCATCATGAATCTTTTTCGTTTCGCGCAGCACTGGTCGACGTTCCATGGCATCCAGGCGTCGCAGCATTGTGATGATATCACGGGCATAGCTGGTATCTATGTAACCGATCAATGGCACACGTTGTTGCTCTGAGGTTTGTAATAGTGAGATGGCGGAAGCAATATAGCGTTCCCGGTAGGGGCTGGGCATAGTCAAAGCAAACGAAACAACGAGCGAACCGTCGAAAAAGACGACAGGGCTGTATTCAGGTTCGCCTGCACGACGTGCCTGGCCATATTGTTCCATCTGGTTGCAGAGCGTCTCTACTTCCAACAAATAGCGTTGCAGAGTTACTTGCATTTCAGAGTAGGGATAGCTATCAGGGTCTTTACTCTCAGTCTTAGACTCCTCCATGATCTCATCGGGGGAGAGTACCTCTATGCGTACGTCCTTGGTGTATGAGCGCCCCTGGGCATGGGGATTGGCAAACAAGCCAACCTGAATCATGGCCACGGGGATTGAGGCGTCACGCCACGGTTGTAATTGACTTCCATCGACAGCAAGCGTCGTGATGCCTTCTATGCATTCAGCCCATTGGCGTGCCTGTTCGTGGTTAGCAAATTCGCGCCCAAAAGGGAAATATGGCCCATGATAGCTGTTCTGCATTGCATGAACCAGCCAGCGATCAAATTCAATACTTGGACGAGCACCAGCTGGCGGCATGCCGATACCGTCTGGAGGGAGCACATGCTCTAAATGCGCGCTCGATGGATAGCGCGCATGGAGCGTTTCGAGGGCATGGCGATAAGCGTTCAGCTGATCGCTAAAGGAGCCGTCGTAGGCGTTAAACAGCCCTCGCTTTAAGTTCAGGGCAGCCTGAAGTTTGCCCTTATGAAGCATGGACTGTTACCTGCTCTTCTGCTATGATATCATCATCCTCATTAAGAACATGCGTCTGCCCATCTAACTTGCGCAAGCGAATGAGGCTGTCAAGGCCTTGCTCAAAGGTATCATCGTGGCTGATGACAAACAATTGATCGAAACCACGTACGCGCCGAATTTGCTCTGCTAGGTTCGTACGGCGCAATTCGTCCATGTTTTGGGTGGGTTCGTCAAAGAATGCGATATTCAATGTAGAGAGCTTTTTGAGCAATGCCAGGCGCACTGCAAGCGCTGCGCTCATTTGCTCGCCACCGCTTAATTGCGCGAAGGTGCGATTAATGCCCTGGCGATGCAAGACGATTTCATAATCGTTTTGCCAGGAGAGTTGCGAGCTGCGATCACCCATGATTTCGCCGTAGATGCGATTGGCTTCAATGGAGATGTCGGTCATCATGGCTTTCAGTACATGAGGCGCCGCCTCTTTGATCAACTTGCGGAATTGCTCCATCATTTTGTGCAATGCTTCAAGTGTATGTTTTTCCTTTTCAGCCACCTCCAACTCGACGAGGAGCGCCTCGGCATGCCCAATCCTTTGCTCGAGCTCGTTGATTTCTAGCTGCAAATTTCGCATGGCTTCAGCCAACCCGGCCAACTCACCATGGAGCTGATTGATCTCAAGTTCGACCTCAATCAGCTCTTGCTCATTGAACGCGTCCTTTGCCTCCCAGTAGGCTTGTTCGGCGGCGAACAGGTCTTGTTCAGCCTTCTCTGCTTTTTGAAGAGCCTGCTGATAGACTTGCTCACGTTCGGGAAGTAATTTCGCCGTACCGATATTTTTCAAATAGGTCGAGTACAGGGGTTCGCATTGCAGGCGAATGGCTTCTTGCTCACCGATTTGAGCGTCGAGATTAGCATAAAGGGTAAGTCGCAAGTTCAGTTTGGACAACTGCTGTTGTATCTCCTGTATCGCTTGCTGTTCCGTTTGCAATTGTTGCTGATAGGTTGGCTCTTGCTTAATGATTTGCTGCTGTACTTTGCTCTGCGAACGTGGATCATTGAGCGCTTGAAGTTGCTGTTCGACCTCCTTCCGTTGCTTGGCGCTTTCACGTAGTTCGTATGCTTGTTGTTGGCGCTCATTGTGATCGGTTGTATACTGCTCAATTAGGGACTGCAGTTGTTGTATTTGTTTACGCAAGCCTTCCAGTTCTCGTACCTGCTGATCGGCCTTCTCACTCTCATCGCGTGCAGACTTTGCCTGAACGATTTGCTGATCGAGTAGTTTAAGCTGCTCCAGGTCATTGCCTAAATCTGCTACCTCTCTCTCGAGGCGGGTAATATCAAGTGCCACCCCTCGTAAGCGCTCCACGTGACTGTCGCGGCGCTCAATATACTGGCCCAGTTTGCTAAGCCCATCCGCATATTTCTTGATTTGAGACATGCGATCGCTGACTATAACCAGTTCTTGACTCAGGTTAGCAAGCTGTGTATGCTCTTCAGTTAGCAAATTATCAAAATAGGATTCCAGGCTGACAATACCGACTTGTTTAATGTTCAAGCAGGGTTGATGCAACAGTGGGCACTGCCCACCCGCCGAAAGGTTGCGCGAGTTCATGTAGCCTTCGATGTTACCCTCTAATCGGTGTTGTTGCGCCGAAAGTTGCTCATATTGTTTTTGTAATGTTGGTAGCTCCTCGGCTTCCTGGCGATGCTCTTCAATTTTAGCAATGGCATCATCGGCTTTACGTAAGTAGTTAGCTATTTCTTCGCGCTCGTCCCGCTTCTCCTGCAACTGTTTGCGTTTTTCTTCAAATTGCAAGCGCCTGGAGCTTCGCTCAGTTACCCTGGTCTGTAACTGCGCTAACCTCTCTACACGCTGAGTTAATTGCTCTGCCAGCGATTGTAGGGGTTCGATTACAGCAATGCGCTGCTGAAAGGCATCTTGTTCTTGAAGACATTGAGCACGTTGCTGCTGGAGACGCTGCACTTCCTTAACAAGTCCTTCGTATTGAGTAACCTGGCGTGCCAGGGCTTCACTCTGCTTTTCTAATGCATGTTGCCGCTCGACCAGTGGTATTAAGTCCAGCAGTCGTTGACGGGCAGTGGCAATATCATTCAGCCTACCCTGCAGGTTTCTGATGTTGGCCTGGTGGGTTGCTAAGGTCGTATGCAATTCGGACTGTTGTTGGCGCAGCACATTGCGCTGGTGTTCGTCCTGGCGAAGCCGTTTCAAGGTTTCAGTAGCCTGCAAATAGCGCTCGTAATCGGCCTGGCTGCTTTCAACTGCTTGCCGTGCGGCATGAGCATCGTTTAATTGCTTCTGGCTATTATGCAAAAGCTCTTGAGAAGTATTATGGATGGTCCTGTTCTGGATGAGCTGCGATTGGCATTGGTTGAGGTGATCTCGTTGTTGCTTGAGCAATTCAGCGCGTTCTTTGCACACCGCCAGCCGCTGGGTTCCTTGTACATTTTGCTCTTTTTTCTGTTGATCATCCTGGCGAGCATTTTTGAGGGTGGTACGCCATCCTTCAAGTTCGCGCGTCTCAATTTCGAGGCGTTGGATTTGGCTTTTTTGTGTTTGAATCTGCTCCTGATACACTTTCACCGCATCCAACAGGTAATCGGCAGCGATCTTGTAGTCTTCGATTTGCAGTAAGGTATCAAACGTTTGTTTACGTTTGCCGGGTGGCTCCAGGAAGATAGAGGTAAAGGTGCCCTGTGGTACTCCCAGGGCATCACGGAAAAGAACATCCAGTGGTCGTTCGCGATCAATACCGAAAAGCTCGTGAAGTTTATCTAGCACATCGGTGCGCTGTTCAACGCGAAGATCTGCTTCACGATCGTATACGACCCATTTTGCACCTGCGCCACAGCGACGCTCGACTTCGTAGGGACGGTCATCACTGCCGATGAGATGGACGACTACGTGCCCAAATTTCTCGCCTTCACGCACAAACTGTGCCTGATTGTAAGAAATATGATCAAAAAGGGCGAAACCGATAGCTTCGACAAGGGTTGTTTTGCCTGCGCCATTCGGCCCGTTAATGGCGGTTGTGCCGCGCCGGAAATCTACAGAGATATGACAATAACTCTTAATGTTCTCTAACTCGATGCGTGTAATGAGCATGATGATGCAGCCTTCCCAACAAACGCGACCATTGTGCGTGTATGCGAGTCTCCCACTTCGCTATTCTCCCCCTGCATGAGGAAAGTGGAAATTCTGTTGCGCATTATAACATGGTTGAGAAGAGGCTTGTTGTAACTATATTACTGTACTGGCTCCGTCTTCCGCTTCCTGATTGGCATACGCTTCTGCTTCCTGGGCTTGCTGTTTTGCTTCCTGCTGTTGCATCCAGCGAATAAAAAGCACACTCATGATGACGATGTAGCCAAGGCTCACAGGCACCCACATGATGAGCCCGCCCAATTGCTGATCTGTTGCAGCGGAAATGCCCCATACGCGCGGCGCAGCCAAGTAGGGGGCGTAAAGCGGCGGAGCGAAAGTCAAACCTGCACCTAGTAAAACTGAAGGCATCCCACTGAGGAAAAGGTACAATACCTGCCCTCCAATTGAGAGGCGGGGTAGGTCCTGAGATGGGCTAAAGATGGGCCACCAATATAGTATGCCAAAGACGATAAAGGTCAGATGTTCGAGGATGTGAATATTCTGGTACTCCAACGTAGCGTTATACAATGGAGGCGCATGCCAGAGCCAGAAGTCAACGTTATAGAGGACGAATGCGACGGCGGGGTACGTCAGCGCTTTTGCAATCTTGAATACAACCTTGTTGCGAAATAGTGGTTTCACGAACCATTCTGGAGTGCCGAGCAATAGCAGCGGCGGCCCAACAATGGTCAGGCACAGATGTTGGACCATATGGGCACTGAACAGATAGGAGTCACCCAGCTCATCTAGAGGTGAGACGAGCGCCAGAAACATAATCAGTGTGCCCAACAAAAAACAGATGGTTTGACCAGTTTTAACCTGCTCATTCGGGTGATAGCGCTTATGCAGTGGGCCTAGCGCATAAAGGTAGAAGCCTGTAATAAGTGCCGTTCCGATAAGTATAGAGGGCTCCCAGTCCCATTGAGATAGCCAGAAATCAAGTCCTATGTCTACCATGTCGTCGGCCTTTCGCACGAATGTGTCTTCCCTTAAATACTATAGTAGGGGTCAAGTGGTAGGACAAGAAAGGGTAGCCTCCGTTCAGGTAATTGTAAGGCAGGTATAGTTCTTTGCAAGGAGAGTATCAGGAGCGTCCATGACAATAGTATGAGTCATAACATCTACCACAAAGGATATAGCCTCCGATGAAAGTAGTACGTCGCATTGCATGGGTGACAGTCGGATTTACATATTTTCTCATCGCCCTTGGAGGCACTGTGCGTGTCTCAAACTCTGGTCTGAGTTGTCCGGACTGGCCATTGTGCTTTGGAAGGCCGTATGCTCCACCAGAGATTCATGCCCTACTTGAAGAAGCTCATCGTTATACTGCTTCGATTGTCAGCGTGCTGGTAATCGCGCTTGCTATTAGCGCATTGATCTGGGCGCGTAAAGAGCAGCAGGTCTTGATACCGGCCTTGATGGCACCTTTCTTCCTGGTGATTCAGATTGTGCTAGGAGGCCTGACTGTATTATGGAAGTTACCGCCGACCATCATTACTGCTCACCTTGGCACGGCACTAGCGATCTTTGCCATGGTGATCACTGTAGCGGTAATGTCGGGCAAGGCAAAGCCAAGTAAAGAGCACCCTGCTAAGACACGTAAATTTGTGCGCCTGGCAACGACAAACGCGCTGCTAGTCTACGGGCTGATGCTCAGTGGCTCTTATGTGGTAGGTAGCGGTGCGACACTCGCATGTCCAGGCTGGCCTCTCTGCGGAACAGCGCCGCAATGGGCTGTACAGTATCACCTGGCGGATGTAAATAGCTTCCATCGCCTGGTTGCCACGTTTGTAGGACTTGTGCTCATCTGGACACTGATATCAGCCTGGCGCCGGCGCAGTGTTGCGCCAGGCCAAGCATGGGTCGCGCTCGTGGCTGGTGTGCTTTTCGTCGCTCAGGCTGGCGTTGGTGGCCTGGTCGTGCTCTTGAAAAGACCGGAATTCATTGCTGGTATGCATTTAGCGCTTGCTACTGCCGTGTGGGGCAGCCTGGTATTGCTGGCAGTACTGGTGGCACGTCAATTGCGAGCAGCGCCGCGTGGGGCAGAGCTAGAAGAGCTGTTAGAAGAGAAGAAAGAAGTAGGGCCCACCAGGCAGACAATTTCCAGCTATGTTGATCTGATGAAACCGCATGTGACGGTATTACTGCTTGGTACGACAGTAGCTGCGATGGCTATCGCTGAGAAGGGATTGCCCCCGCTTGGTCTGGTAATTGCGACGTTGGTGGGTGGGGCAATGGCGGCCGGTAGTGCGAACTGTATAAACTGCTACATTGACCGTGATATCGACCAGATCATGGGGCGCACTCAGCGGCGTTCAATACCTACTGGCAGAGTACAGCCCGCACAGGCCCTGATCTTTGGCATCACCTTAGGGGTGGGTGCCTTTATTATTCTGACGGTATTCGTTAATCTGCTTGGTGCGGCGCTGGCATGTTCAGCTATCCTTTTCTACGTCTTTGTATATACTCTGTGGCTGAAACGCTCCTCAGCGCAAAATATTGTGATCGGCGGTGCTGCTGGAGCTGTTCCAGTGCTCGTGGGTTGGGCCGCGGTAACACATACCGTCACGTTACCTGCTATCTGGCTCTTTGCCATCATCTTTTACTGGACACCTCCACACTTCTGGGCGCTCTCACTGTTGATTCAGAAAGATTACGAGAAGGCCAGTATTCCGATGATGCCAGTGGTTATGGGCGAAAGGGAGACGCGTAAACAGATTTTCCTCTACTCGCTGTTGCTGCTGGCCGTGACGCTGATCCTGTTTGCAATGCGTGCTATGGGCTACTTTTACCTGCTGGTTGCCATTGTGCTTGGTGGTATACTGCTATACATAGCAATCCGTTTACTACGCGATCAATCGAAGAAGTGGGCACGTACCCTCTTCTGGTACTCGAACTGCTACCTCGCCTTGATCTTTGCTGCGATGGTAGTAGATAGGGTGCTACATTAGAAACCAACACAAATGACGCTGGCAGGTCCAGGCTCTGCAAGCTACATGCGTTGGAACTAGTACATCTAGGAACAAACAATGAGCTGGCGTTTAGCCTCCCGTCTATCAGTTATTACGCTTGCGTTTTTGGTTGTGCTGCTGGTGGCTCTCTTAAGCTTGCGCAACGGCATAGGGGGAACTGCTCCCAGCAATTCGGCTACCAGCCAATCCGGCCTACAAGGAACTGATCTTGGAAGTGTACACGCTCCAGATTTTCACTTGAAGGACCAGTTTGGTAAAGCGATTTCACTGACGCAGTTCAAAGGAAAGCCTGTTGTTCTCACCTTCCTCTACACGCATTGCCCTGATGTATGTCCTCTGACAGCCGAAAAATTGCATACAACGATGCAAAACTTTGGGAAAAATGCGCAACAAGTAGCAGTTCTGGCTGTAAGCATGGATCCTAAGGGTGATACCGCCGCTGCTGCGCAAAACTTCTCCAGGGTTCATAAGATGAGCGATTACTGGCATTATCTGATTGGTAGTCATAATGAGCTGGCCCCTGTGTGGGCATCGTACAGTGTTGATGCCCAGGCAGCAACCAGCGATGGAAGTGTCTCCCACTCTTCCGCTATCTATGTGATCGATAAAGAGGGACGTGAGCGAGTCTTGCTCGATAATGGCTTCTCTTCCGACCAGTTGACTTCAGATTTGAAGATTCTGCTGGGGGAGTAGAATCAATCCTCATCCTCCTCGACTTCTTCAACTTCCAGTAAGTACATGACTATCTCTTCGGTGGTTTGGGCGATGCTCATTTTGACGATCAAATCTCGCAAAAGCACCAAATCTTCTATGTCCGCCGTTTGTTTCTTCGCCAGGCGCACTACAGTGGGGAAACGCAAACGGACGATCTTCAAAAGCGTTTGGCGCAACTCTTGTAGTATTTCTTTGTGTGCCTGGTGCAGACCTTGCAGAAACGCCTGCTGAACTCGCTGTGGGATTTCCTCTTCATGACCCTCCTGAGGAATGTTTTGATAGGCCCATGTCTCCCGCATTACATCTCGGAGCATATGCTGGTATCTCTTTCTAAGTTAGCCATTATTGACTTCAGATTTCTGATTAGTATTATAGAACAAAAGTTCCCAAATGTATATTCTTTGGGCAGGGTGGTTTTGCGGAAATTAGTTAGTTATGGATTAATTTGGGCAAGAGTATACAGTCCGCTCATGCAGGAACCACGCTGAGGTTCTCATAGATACCAGATACAGTAATCGTTCACCTTAGGCTCTCATTCTGAAAATAGATGTTATCTTCATTTATCGGCCCAAAACTGCAGTTGCAGAATCCTCTTAAGTGTGCTATACTCACCTGGCATGCGGGGTTCGCTCCAGAAATAGGCTTCTCTGCGCCTTCGATGGAGTAACTGTGGTGGATTGTGTTGAAGTGCAATCAATCACCATCTACACTGTCTCTCTCCTTTGTGCGCCTTGCTCTACGTGGCTAGCGCTCAAACAGACAGATTTGCACAACCTTGAAAATGACGCTGGCTGATAACAGATCATGCATCGAAACAAGTCAAGAAAAAAAATTGTATCTTGCCTCGCAGGAATAGAAAGAAGAATTATGAAGCAGAAACTAAAAACACACAAAGCTATGGCGAAGCGGGTCAAAATTACCGGCTCCGGCAAGATCATGCGCCGCAAGGTCGCATTAAGTCACCTTCGCCGCAACAAGTCTCCACACTCGGTCCGTTCGATGGACAAAGAGTTTCAGCTGGCTACCAGTGATAAACGTCGCATGAAACGTCTACTCCCCTACTCCTTTTAGCTTAGTTAGGACAGGGCATTTACCCCGAATGGAGGAGAAGAAAATACTATGCCAAGAGTAAAACGTGGAGTTCCGGCCCACAAGAGGCATAAGAAACTACTAAAAATGGCCGAGGGCCATCGTGGTGCGCGCAAGAGATTATACCGTCCTGCGCATGAGTCCGTCATGCGTTCAATGGCCTACATGTACCGCGATCGACGGAATCGCAAACGTGATATGCGCCGCTTGTGGATTACACGCATTAATGCTGCGGCACGCATGCACGGAGTAAGCTACAGTAAGCTGATGCATGCTATTCATATCGCTAATATTGATGTAGATCGCAAGATTCTCGCCGAAATGGCCGTGAATGATGAAGCAGCTTTCAGCGCGCTGCTCAATACTGCGCTGGCTACAATCTCGTAGGGCGCATTTCCTGACAAGTTAA
>WNGD01000167.1_pt1 | contig 61206 bp, 51 predicted proteins | sample 5400671 | NCBI WGS metagenome assembly WNGD01 (sample SAMN13153369, study PRJNA577476) | soil metagenome | isolation source: 40 cm soil or saprolite under grassland replicate 2 | place: USA:California | collected 2016-06-15 | reverse complement strand
GGCTCTGGGGCGGGGGGCGGCAAGGTGCTGAACGTGGTGGCGACCACCACCCAGGTGCAGGACTTCGCGCGGGTGATCGGCGGCGACCGCATCAAGCTGACTGGGGTGCTCAAGCCGAACGTCGACCCGCACGACTACGAGCCGTCCCCGGCCGACATCGACGCGGTCGCCAAGGCCGACCTGGTGGTCAAGAACGGCGTCGGCCTGGAGAAGTGGTTCGACGACACCGTCAAGAGCGCGGGCTTCAGCGGCACCGTGGTGGACGCCAGCCAGGGCGTCAAGATCATCGCCGGCAACGGCAGCGCCGAGGAGCAGAACGGCGACCCGCACATCTGGCACAACCCTCTGAACGCCAAGCTCATGGTCGCCAACATCGAGCGGGCCTTCGCCGCCGCCGACCCTGCCGACGCCGCCACCTTCAAGGCCAACCTGGACGCCTACGACGCCAAGCTGACCACGCTCGACGCCGACATCGCCCGCCAGGTCAGCGGGCTCGCCAACAAGAAGCTGGTCACCAACCACGACGCCTTCCACTACTATGTCGACCGCTACGGGCTCGAGTTCGTCGGCTCGATCATCCCCAGCTTCGACACCTCCGCCGAGCTGTCCGGCAAGGACGTCGCCGACATCGTCGCCAAGATCAAGGAGACCGGTGTGAAGGCGATCTTCTCCGAGAGCTCCCTGCCGCCCAAGACCGCCGACACCATCGGCCGCGAGGCCCACGTCAAGGTGGTCGAGGGGGAGAGCGCTCTATACGGCGACACGCTCGGCCCGGCCGGTTCCGAAGGTGCCACCTACCTCCAGATGGAGGAGCACAACACCAGGACCATCGTGAGCGCGCTCAGTGGCATCTGACGCTGAGGCGCCGGTCCTCGAATACCGGCAGGCGACCATCGCCTATGACCGCGTCCCGGTGGTCGAGGAGGTTGACGGCGCGGTCGCGGCGGGCAGCTCGGTCGCGCTCATCGGTCCCAACGGCGCCGGCAAGTCCACGCTGATCAAGGCGACGCTCGGGCTGGTCCCGGTGGTCTCAGGGTCGATCCGGGTGCTCGGCCGCGCGCCGTCCGCCGCGCGCCGCGAGGTCGCCTACGTGCCGCAGGCGGACACCCTCGACGCGGAGTTCCCGGTCAGCGCCGGGCAGGTGGTGCTGATGGGCCGCTACCGCCGTATCGGCTGGGTCCGCGGCCCTGGCCGTGCCGACCGCGCCATCGCGGCACAGGCGCTGGCCGCCGTCGGGCTCGGCGACCGGGCCGCCGCCCGCTTCGGCACCCTCTCCGGTGGCCAGCGCCAGCGGGTCCTGCTCGCCCGCGCCATCGCCCAGGAGCCGCGGCTGCTGCTGCTCGACGAGCCCTTCAACGGCGTCGACGCGACCTCCCAGGAGCTGCTGCTCGCCGCCCTGACCGAGCTGCGGCGCGGGGGCGCGGCGGTGGTGATGGCCACCCACGACCTCGCCCTCGCGCACCTCGCCTGCGACGAGGTCTGCCTGCTCAACCACCACCAGATCGGCTTCGGCCCGACCGACGCGACCCTCACCCCGGAGCTGCTGCGCGCCACCTACGGCGGCCAGGCGCTGGAGCTGCGCGGCGACGCCGTCATCGTGGCCCGGCCATGAAGGTGCAGGTGCGGGCCGCATGAACGGGCTGCTGGTCGAGCCCTTCCAGGTGCCGTTCATGCAGCGCGCCCTGGTCGAGGTGCTGCTGCTCGGGGTGCTGGCCGGGGTGACCGGGGTGTTCGTGGTGCTGCGGCGGCTCGCGTTCGTCACCGACGCGCTCACCCACACGGTCTTTCCCGGCATCGTGATCGCGTTCCTGCTGGGCCGCTCGATCGTCCTGGGCGCGCTCGCTGCCGGCCTGCTCACCGCGGTGTTGCTCGCCCCGCTCGCCGCCAACCGGCGCGTCGGGCAGGACGCCGCCGTGGCGATCCTGCTCACCTCGTTCTTCTCGGTCGGGGTGGCGCTGGTGTCGCGGCTGCACACCTACAGCGCCGACCTCACCCTGCTGTTGTTCGGCCGCATCCTGGTCAGCGACCGCGCCACCATCCTGCAGACGCTGGCGCTGACCGTGCTGGTGCTCGCCGCCTTCCTGGCGTTCCGCAACCCACTGCTGCTGCGCGCCTTCGACCCGGAGGGCGCCACCGCGATGGGCTACCACCCGGTCCTGCTCGACCTGCTGCTGAACATGCTGATCGCGCTGTCGGTGGTCGCCGCCGTCAAGGCCGTCGGCACCGTGCTGGTGATCGCGCTGCTAGTCGTGCCAGCCGCCGCCGCGCGGCTGCTCACCGGGCGCCTCACCGTCATGGTGGTGCTGTCCTGCGCGCTCGCAGCCCTCGGCGGCTGGCTCGGGCTCGGGATCAGCTACGAGGTCTCGGTCAACCACGGTGTCCGCCTGGCCGCCGGGGCCACCATCGTGGTGGTCCTGGTCGCACTGTTCGCCCTTGCCGCGCTCGCCGCCCCAGCCCTCCGGCGCCTGGAAGGGCGGTGGGCTGGATGACGGGACTCTTCGCTGACGACTTCGCGCGGCGAGCGCTGCTGGAGGCGGTGATGGTCGGCGCGCTGTGCGGGCCAGTCGGCGTGCACGTGCTGCTGCGGCGCCTGCCGTTCTTCACCATCGCCATGGGGCACGCCACCTTCCCAGGGGTGGTGCTCGCCGCGCTGCTCGGCCTTAACCTCTACCTCGGCACGTGGGTGTTCGGCGCAGTCGTGGTGGTGGTGATCGCGCTGCTCGGCGCCCGCGAGCACGTGGACGAGACCAGCGCCATAGGAGTCGCCCTCGCGGGCGCGTTCGCGCTCGGCGTGCTGCTGCTGTCCGCGCAGGCCGGCTTCTCCAAGGACCTCGCCGCCTACCTGGTCGGCTCGATCATCACGGTGCAGCCCGCCGACCTGGCCGCCACCGCCGTCGCCGGGATCGCCACCCTTGCCGTGCTCGCCGTGCTGCACAAGGAGCTGGTGTTCGCCGCCTTCGACCGTGCCGGTGCCACAGCAGCCGGCTACCGGGTGCTCGCCCTGGACCTCGTCTTCCTGTTGTTGCTGGAGGTCACGCTGGTCATCGCCATCCCGGCGGTCGGGGTGATCCTGTCGGTGGCGCTGATCGTCGCTCCCGCCGCCACCGCGCGGCTGTGGACCGACCGCCTCGGCACCACCATGGCCCTGGCCGCCGCGCTCGGGGTCGCCAGCGGAGTGATCGGCCTGGCGATCTCGCAGCGCTGGCAGATCGCGGCCGGCGCCTGCATCGTTTTGGTCGCCGCCGGCCTGTTTGCCCTCTCGCTGGTCGCCGCGCCCCGCTACGGCCTTGCCGTCCGTCTGCGCAGTGGCCGCCAGCGCGGCCGCCAGTGGGCGAGGGCCTGACCAGCATAGTTGGACAGACCTGGCAATTTCTTAGGCTTTCCCTAAGTCTCTCTCAGGTAGTTCTCAGCCTGCGGCAGTAGCCAATACCCGTCCTACGCGGGATAACTACGACGGCAACGTCCAATAGGCGGATCGCGCAGACTGCCTCGGCTTCGACGGTCGAGCCGGCTGCGCCCCGGGACGAGGGAGGTCCAAGTGGGGCCGTCAGCTAGCGGGCGCAGGCTTCGTGTGCTCGCCATCATGTTCGTCATCGCCCTTGCCGCAGCGGCCTGCGGCAAGTCCAGCTCCTCAGGGGGCGGGACCACCAGTGGGGGTGCTCAGAAGAAGGGCGGCAGTATCGTCCTGGCGGCCGAGCAGTGGCCGCAGTGCCTCAACCCGATCACGTCCTGCGCCCAGGCGTCGTGGCTGCCGTGGACCGCTTGGGAGTACGTCATGCCGCGGCTCATGGAGGTCGACGCCAAGGGCAACTACGTCGCCAGCGACCTGCTGACGGAGGCGCCGACCACCCAGAACGGCGACATCAAGACGAACCCCTTCACGGTGACCTTCAAGCTGCGGCCCGAGGCCGTCTGGGACGACGGCACCCCGATCACGTCGGCGGACATCAGTTTCACCGAAGACGCGGTCATGAAGTCCAAGGGGACCCTCAGCACCACCGGCTATGACCAGATCAGCTCGATCGACACCGCCGACCCGCATACCGCGGTGATCCATTTCAAGGCTCCCTACGCCGACTGGTGGGACCTGTTCGGCGGCAACAACGCCAACGGCGTGATCCTCAAGAAGGCCGCCTTCAGCAGCCCGGACGTCTCTAAGGACATGCTGACCAGCTACACCTTCTCGGGCGGGCCGTTCAAGCTGAAGAGCTGGTCCAAGCAGCAGTCGGTGCTGGTCCGCAACGACAAGTACTGGATCAAGTCCAAGATCCCGCTGCTCGACCAGGTCACCTTCGTGCCCCGCGAGGACCAGACCACCGAGCTGAACTCGCTGGCCACCGGCGAGGCCCTGGGCGCCTACCCGCAGCCGAGCATCGGCATCACCAAGCGCGTGACGCAGCCGGGGCTCAAGTTCTCGTCCGGCGCCGGCACCACCTATGAAGGCCTGTGGATGAACGAGTCCAAGGCACCCTTCAACGACGAGAAGGTGCGCGAGGCGTTCGCCTACGCGGTCGACCGCCAAGCGGTCATCGGCGCAATCTACAAGTCCGACTTCCCCACCATGCAGCCGCTGAACTGCGGCAACTGGGTGCCGAACGTCGGCACCTGGTGCCAGGGCATCGACAACCTCTGGGGCGACATCAGCTACCAGCCCGACAAGGCCAAGTCGCTCCTGCAGTCGGCCGGCTGGACGCTCGGCAGCGACGGCATCTTCGCCAAGGGTGGGCAGCGCCTGTCGATCCAGTTCTCCACCACCGCCGGCAACCACAACCGCGAGGCCACCCAGGCCCTGCTCAAGGACAAGGCCAAGGCCGCCGGGATCGAGCTGGTGATCAAGAACTTCGAGCCGACCCAGCTGTTCGAGGACAAGCTGCCCCACCTCGACTACCAGCTCGCCGAGTTCGCCGAGGTCGCCCCGCCCGACCCGAGCGTCACCTCGCTGATGTCCTGCGACCAGATCCCCTCCAAGGCCAACAGCTTCAGCGGCCAGAACGACTGGGCGTGGTGCGACAAGACGGCCACCAAGCTGCTGAAGCAGAGCGACGCGACCATCGACATCACCCAGCGGCAGAAGTTGATCGCTCAGATCGCGCAGATGGAGCGCCAGCAGATGGTGTTCCTGCCGATGTTCCAGAAGCCGCTCATGCTGGTCTGGCACGACGACCGGCTCACAGGGCCGATCGGCGCCTATGCCGCCTCCAGCTACGGCGGGTTCTTCAATATGTACGCCTGGTCGTTGAAGTGATTAATTAGAGGCCAGCGGCCTCAAAGCCTGCGGGTGGGCGGACAACGCGTCGCCCACCCGCAGGTCCGGACCTGTAGGTAGTCCATCGGAGCGGCCATGCTACGGTTCACCATCCGCCGACTGCTCATCTCCATCCCGCTGCTGCTGGTCGCCAGCGTGCTGGTGTTCACCGTCATCCACCTCACCATCGACCCGACCGCGGCGGTGGCGAGCAACCCGCGCCTGTCCGTCCAGGACATCCAGCACTACCGGCACGACCTGGGGCTGGACCGCTCCGGGCCGGCGCAGTACTTCGCCTGGCTCGGCAACTTCGTCCGCGGCAACTGGGGGACCTCGCTGTTCTCCGGCATCTCGGTCACCAGCCAGATCCGCGAGGCGCTGGTCAACTCGATCGTGCTCGGCATGACCGGCTTCACCCTGGCGCTGCTGCTCGGGGTGATCATCGGGGTGATCGCCGCGGTCAGGCAGTACTCGGTCTTCGACTACCTGGCCACCAGCGGGGCGTTCGTGGCGCTGTCGGTGCCGGTGTTCTGGTTCGCGCTGATCATGCAGCTGGTGTTCGGCCTCTACCTGACCCGCTGGCTGCACCTGACTTCTCCGATCTTCTACACCGCCGGCCTGGCCCTGCCCGGCTCGGTGGGGTTCAACCTGGTCGACCGGCTGCGGCATCTGACGCTGCCGGCGATCGTGCTGGCCGTGCAGCTGATCGCGGTCTACAGCCGCTACATGCGTGCCAGCATGCTGGAGGTGCTGCACTCCGACTACCTGCGCACCGCCCGCTCCAAGGGCGTGCGGGAGGGCCGCGTGATCGTCCGTCACGGCATGCGCAACGCCCTCATCCCCCTGACCACCCAGGCCGCCATCGACGTCGGCGCGCTCGCCGCCGGCCTGATCGCCACCGAGCAGATCTTCCAGTGGCCGGGCATGGGCAAGCTGTTCATCGACGCGATGAGCAACGGGGACTACTCCATCGCCTTGCCTTGGGTCATGCTGACTATGGCCTTCGTGATCCTGTTCAACCTGGTCGCCGACCTGCTCTACGCCGTGCTCGACCCAAGGATCCGCTATGCCTGACGGGACCGCCGACCACACCCCCGCCCCAGTCTTCAGCCCGGTGCAGGCCGGGGCCGAGTCCGTCGCCGGCACTGGCGCCGCGCCGTCGCTGGAGCTACAGGCGCTCGGCCTGGAGGAGCACGGCCTCTCCCAGGCGGCCCTCGCCTGGCGGCGCTTCCGCCGCCACAAGCTCGCCATAACCAGCCTGGCCGTGCTGATCCTCATCGGCCTTTCGGCCGTCTTCGCCGGGCTGCTCACCCCCTACGGCTACGCCACCCAGCACCTCACCGACGTGCTGCAGGCCCCTAACCACAAGTACCTGCTCGGCACCGACACGCTCGGCCGAGACGAGCTCAGCCGGATCCTGTACGGCGGCAGGATCTCGCTGGTCGTCGGCCTCGGTGTGGCGCTGTCGGCCGGCGTGCTCGGCACCCTGGTCGGCGCCATCGCCGGGTACTACGGCGGCCGGCTCGACAACGTGGTCATGCGGGTCACCGACCTGTTCCTGTCGATCCCCCTGCTGGTGGTGCTGATCATCGCCTCGCAGGCCACCAAGGGCAGCGTGCTGGACATCGTGATCGTGCTGTCGGCGGTGCTGTGGATGCCGCTCGCCCGCATCGTCCGGGGCGTGTTCCTGTCGCTGCGGGAGAAGGAGTTCGTCGAGGCGGCGCGCATGATCGGCGCCTCCAACCGCCGCATCATCTTCCGCCACCTGCTGCCCAACACTCTCGGGGTGATCATCGTCAACATCACCCTGACGGTGGCGCTGGCGATCCTGCTGGAGTCGCTGCTGTCGTTCCTCGGGTTCGGCATCCAGCCGCCCACCCCCTCGTGGGGGAACCTGCTGGAGGAGGGCCGCCAGTTGATGACCATCGCCGGCTGGGTGGTGTGGTTCCCTGGTCTGGCGATCCTGATCACGGTGCTGTGCGTGAACTTCCTCGGCGACGGTCTGCGCGACGCCCTCGACCCGACGCAGCGGCGGGTCCGCGCATGACGGCGCTGCTTGAGGTCACCGACCTCAAGACGATCTTCCGCACCGAGGTCGGGATCGTCCACGCGGTGGACGGGGTCAGCTTCAAGGTCGATCCCGGCGAGGTGCTGGCGATCGTGGGGGAGTCCGGCTGCGGCAAGACCGTGACCGCCCTGTCGATCATGGGACTGATCGCCGCGCCCGCCGGCAGGATCGCCGGCGGCAGCATCCGCTACCACGACGAGGACCTGCTGCGCATGGACTCCGAGCGGCGCCGGGAGATCCGCGGCAACCGCATCGCCATGATCTTCCAGGACCCGCTGACCGCCCTCAACCCCGTCCACCGGATCGGCGCCCAGATCGCCGAGGCGATCCAGGCGCACCGCGACGTCAGCCGCAAGGAGGCCTGGCGCCGCGCGGTCGACCTGCTCACGCTGGTCGGCATCCCCAACGCCGAGCAGCGCGCCCGCAACTACCCCCACCATTTCTCCGGCGGCATGCGCCAGCGGGCGATGATCGCGATGGCGATCGCGCTCGACCCGGAGCTGCTGATCGCCGACGAGCCCACCACCGCCCTGGACGTCACCGTGCAGGCGCAGATCCTGCGGGTGCTGCTGGACGTGCAGGAGCGCTTCGGCATGGCGATCATCCTCATCACCCACGACCTCGGCGTGGTCGCCGGGATCGCCGACCGGGTGGTGGTGATGTACGCCGGCAAGAAGGTCGAGGAGGCCGACGTCCACACCCTCTACGGCGCCCCGCAGCACCCCTACACCTGGGGTCTGCTCGGCTCCACCACCCGGGTCGACCGGCCCCGCCTGGAGCAGCTGGCGCAGATCCCCGGCGCCCCGCCGAGCCTGCTCGCGCCGCCTCCTGCCTGCCGCTTCGCGCCACGCTGCGCCTACGTCCAGCCGCTCTGCCGCAGCGAGTACCCGGAGCTGCGCGAGGCGCCCAGCGGCGACCACCTCGCCGCCTGCCACTTCGCCGGCCTCAGCGACTGGGGGCCTGAGATGCCCCCCGCCGAGCTGGTCCGGCGCCACCCCGAGGCCGTGCTATGAACGACGTCCCGGCCCCGGAGGCAAAGGCGGGCCTCGCCCCCGAGCAGGCGACGGCCCGGCCGCCCTCCAGCGCCACCGAGGACCTGGTCCGTGTCACCGACCTGGTCAAGCACTTCCCGATCACCGTCGGGATCCTGGTGCAGCGCCAGGTCGGCGCGGTGCAGGCGGTCGACGGCGTCTCCTTCACGATACGGCGAGGGGAGACTCTCGGCCTGGTCGGCGAGTCCGGCTCGGGCAAGTCGACCACCGCCCGGCTGCTGCTGCGGCTGCTGGAGCCGACCGCCGGGCGCATCGAGCTGGAGGGCACCGACATCACCACCGCCACCGGCTCGAAGCTGCGCACGGCCCGCCAGGAGATGCAGATGATCTTCCAGGACCCCTACGCCAGCCTCGACCCGCGCATGACCGTGCGCGACATCGTCGGCGAGCCGCTGGTGGTCTGGGGCCGCTGGAAGAACGGCGGCCCGACCCTGGTCGCTGACCTGCTCGACCGGGTCGGCCTCAACCCGGACCACGCCAACCGCTTCCCGCACGAGTTCTCCGGCGGGCAGCGCCAGCGCATCGGCATCGCCCGCGCCCTGGCGCTGCGGCCCAAGCTGCTGGTCTGCGACGAGCCGGTGTCGGCCCTGGACGTTTCGGTCCGCGCGCAGATCCTCAACCTGCTCGCCGGGCTGCAGCGCGACTTCGGCCTCACCTATCTGTTCATCTCCCACGACCTGTCGGTGGTCCGGCAGGTCGCCGACCGGGTCGCGGTGATGTACCTGGGCAAGATCGTGGAGCTCGCCGACCGCGACGAGCTGTACCGCCGCCCGGTCCACCCCTACACCCAGGCACTGGTCGCGGCCGTGCCGATCCCCGACCCGGTCCTGGAGCGCCAGCGCAAGCGGATCGTCCTCGGCGGCGAGATCCCGAGCCCCTCCGACCCCCCCAGCGGCTGCCGCTTCCGCACCCGCTGCTTCAAGGCCCAGCAGCTCTGCGCGGAGGAGGAGCCACCCCTCATCGACCGAGGCCACGGCCACCCCTCCGCCTGTCACTTCGCCGAACCGCTGGAATTGATCCCCTGAGTGGGGCGCCCCTCAGTCAGAAGCGTTGATACCACATGTCAGGATGAGTCGCCCACTGACTTGACTTCGCGTCCCTGCGCGGCCACCATGGCTCCCACGATTTGCACAGAAATGGAGTCATGATCCCGTATCCTGGGATAGAGGTTGTGGAACGGCTGGCACAGACGCTCCACGACGGAGCGAGGTCGGGGTTGCTCGACCGCTCAACGCTGCCAGATGCGCTGCCGTACGGGATCGCGCTTCGTGTACAACTTGCGCTGCTCAGACGATGGCAGGACTCCGGCGAGCGCCTCGGCGGCTGGAAGGTTGGGATGACCTCCGGCAAGGCCCGTGACAAGTTCGGACCGAACGTGCGGCCGTTCGGGTTCATCCTGAAGAGCAGGATCTTCAGGAGCGGCGCATCGATCAGGTTCGGTGACGTCCCCAATGCCGCGATCGAGCCAGAGCTCGCCTTCCTGATTGCCAGACCGCTGCGCGGCGGCTCGGTATCGGAAGATGACGCCCGCAACGCCATCGCCGGTGTGGCGCCGGCCTTCGAAATACAGCAGCGCCGAATACCAATCGCCGAGAACCAGTCGCTATGGCTTGCCGATGACCTCGGGCAATGGGGCATCACGGTAGGTACGACGCGGCCGTGGAGCGGGACTGCGGCTGCGACAATGGCGTCATTGTCGCGTGACGACGAGCTGGTTACCGCGGTAGGGCCAGGACATGACATCGACGAACCAATCTTGTCGATCAGAAATCTGTGCAGAGCGCTCCATGAGTACGGCCTGGGTCTCGATGCGGGTCAATATGTTATGACTGGCTCGTTCTCCTACAATCGAGTCGAATTTCCGTCGCGCTGGGAAGCTAGCTTCAGCAGCGCCGGTCGCGTTGCCGTGCACTTCGCGGACACTCCTGTCGAGCGAGGTGATCCTTGAGGAAGGAGCGCGCGTGAACGGTGCCGAGGTCCTGGTCGCTACTGCGCTGCAGGCGGGCGTCGAGGTTTGCTTCGCCAATCCAGGTACAACAGAGCTGCCGTTGGTGGCCGCGCTGGACGGCGAGCCGGGTGTTCGTCCCGTCCTTGGGCTCTTCGAGGGAGTCGTCACGGGCGCTGCGGACGGCTACGCCCGCATGACGGCGAAGCCGGCACTGACGCTGCTGCATCTCGGTCCAGGGTTCGCCAACGGAATCGCAAATCTTCACAACGCGCGGCGGGCATACAGCCCGATCGTCAATATCGTCGGTGATCACGCAACCTGGCATCGCCCGTATGACGCACCGCTGACGAGCGACATCGAGTCGCTTGCCAGGCCAGTCTCGGGTTGGGTCCGGCAGACGGCCACCTCGTCCGACCTCGCCGCCGACGTCGCCGACGCGATCGCAGCAGCTCGCTCCCACGGTGGGCAGGTCGCCACCTTGGTGGTCCCGGCAGACTGCCAATGGGGCGAGTCCGGACCACCCGCGCGACCACGGGCGATCACGCCCCCCGCGGCCGTCCCCGACGATGCCGTCCGCGCTGTCGCGAAAGTCTTGTCATCGGGCGAGCCCGCGGCGCTCATGCTCGGCGCTGCCGGGTTGACGGCCGCAGGGCTGCGACTCGCCGGGCGCATCGCGAGCGCAACCGGGTGCCGGCTCTTCACGGAGAAGTCTCCAGCCCAAGTCGACCGCGGAGCGGACCTTCCTGCGCCGGAGCGACTCGCGTACTTTCCCGAGGATGCCACCAGGATGCTGGGTGGCGTCGCTCACCTGATCCTGGCCGGCGCCCGACCGCCGGTTACCTTTTTCGCCTATCCGGAAGCACCAAGTTCGGAGACTCCAGCCGGTACGGCGGAGCATCGCCTGGCGGCGCCGCGAGACGACGTCATCGGTGCGCTCGCGTATCTGGCCGACCTCGTGGGCAACGATCGACCCCCGGTACCCAAAGCGGTCGCTCGACCCGAGCTTCCGGGCGGCGAGCTCGATCCTGCCACCGCCGCGATGACCCTTGCCGCGATGCAGCCAGCTGAGGCCATCGTGGTCAACGAAGCCACCACCATGGCTCGCGCCTACTTCAGTGCGTCAGCAGGAGCGGCGCCGCACACGGTGCTCTCGCTGACCGGCGGAGCGATCGGCCAGGGCCTGCCGAGCGCGCTCGGAGCGGCGATCGCATGCCCGGACCGGCCGGTCATTGCCTACCAGGCAGACGGGAGCGCGCTCTACACGTCGCAAGCGCTGTGGACCATGGCACGGGAGCGGCTCGACGTAACGGTGTTGATCTTGAGCAACCGCCGGTACCGGATCCTGGAGGTTGAGAGCGAAAGGGCCGGCGTCCAGCGACCTGGAGCAGCGTCCACACGGTTGACACAGCTTGATGACCCCGCCATCAACTGGGTGTCACTGGCGAACGGCTACGGAGTCGATGCGCGAAGCGCGAGCACGACCGAGGAACTCGAGTCAGCCTTGACGGCCGCCTTCCCGGAGCCAGGCCCGCACCTTGTGGAGGTGGTGCTCTAAATGGGACAGACCATCGCCGAGAAGATCCTGTCACGGCAGAACCTCACCGGCGCTCCCGTCAGAGCGGGGGATGTGATTGACGCGAAGCTCGATGGGCTGCTCGTGATCATGTACCACCAGATCAGGGCGATCTACCGCCAGCTCGGTTTCAGCGATGGCCCGCCGCTGGTATTCGATCGAGATCGGGTCTTCGTGCTCAATGAACACGTCCAGCCGGCCATCAGGCTGGAGGTCGCGCAGGCCGCACTCGACTCGAAACGCGACGCCAGGCGGCTGGGCATTACGAACTTTCGCGACTCGGAGATGGGCGTCTGTCACCAGATGATGCTTGACTACGGCTACGTCCGCCCCGGCGAGCTGATTGTCGGCAACGACTCGCACACGATCTCATACGGTGCGCTGAATGCGGCGGCGACTGGCGTTGGCAACACCGAGGTGGCCTATGCGCTCGCATTCGGCCAGCTGTTCTTCACAGTCCCGCAGTCGGTCAAGGTGTCGCTTGAGGGAAAGCCGCGGCCCTACCCATTTGGAAAGGACATCATCCTGTACCTGGCCGGTCTGTACGGGGACTCGTTCGCGCAGGACCTTTCCCTCGAGTTCGACGGCGACCTCGCCCAGAGTATGGACCTGGCGACCCGGCTGACGCTGGCGGACCACGGCGTCGAGGTGGGAGCGAAGTTTGCCTTCTTCGACGCCGACGACAAGACCACGAGCTTCGTCGAAGAGCGGACCAACCTGCCGTACGAACGCGTTGCAGCGGATGCCGACGCCGAGTACACCCGGCGTCTATCGCTGAACTGCGACGAACTCGAGTTCCAGGTGGCCCGGCCATTCCGCTTCGACAATGTGGTGCCTGTCTCGGAGGTCACCGGTATCAAGATCGACCAAGCCCGACTGGGATCATGCGCCAACGGGCGCTACGAGGACATCGCCATTGCGGCGAAGCTGTTGTCGGGCCGCAAAGTGGCGCCTGGTGTGCGGTTCTACGTGTCGCCGGCGTCGCAGGCCGTGTATCAGCAGTGCGTTCGCGCGGGCGTCATCGAGACATTGCTGGATGCTGGGGTCCAGGTTCAAAGTCCGGGGTGCGGTATCTGTCAGTCTCCACAGATTGTCCTGAACGAAGAGGTGTGCATCAGCGCGACCACGCGCAACTATCGAGGCCGGTTCGGCGGCTCGACGTGCTCCGAGGGCCAGGTCTATCTCGCGGGACCAGCTACCGTCGCCGCTGCGGCGATCGCTGGCGAAATCGTCGACCCGTCTGAGATCCTTCGCGACTCAGGCTTGGAGGTTGCCGCGGATGCCTAGCCTGAATCGTGTCCATCGTGGCCGGGTGTGGAAGTTCGGTGATTCGGTCGACACCAATCAGCTGGCAGGCGGTGGGATCGTCGGCAAGACCCCGGACGAGACGCTGCGAGTCAACTGCCTGCGCGGGCTGCGCCCAGACTTCACGGATCAGGTGCAGCCTGGCGATATCGTCGTCGCGGGTAGCAACTTTGGATGCGGGTCGAGCCGGCAGAGTGCCGTGGACGCGCTGCGCCTCTGCGGCGTTGCCGCGGTGCTTGCTGAATCAATCGCACGGATCCATCGGCGCAACGCCATTGCCTTGGCATTGCCGCATTTTTCGGTGCCCGGTATCACCGAGCTGGCTGGCGACGGCGACGAACTCGTTGTCGACTACCCGAACGGAAAAGTCCAAAACATCTCGGTGGGCGGCGAACTGCCGATCGCCAAGTTGCCGCCCAGCGTCGAGGAGATCTACGAGGTCGATGGGCTGCTCCAGGTCATCGGCCAACGATTGCGCGTTCGCGGCATTGTGCCGCAGTAACTCATGACGCGGCGGGCTCCGCCGAACCCCGCGGCGGCATGATGTCGGCGTCAGTGCGCACATCGATGAGCGTCGGCCCGTCGGTCTCCAGCGCCTGTTGCAACGTTGAGGCGAAGTCGGCCGGTTTCCGCACCGAGAAGCCGCGGACGCCGATCGCCTCGGCGACCCGAGCGAAGTCGACGTCGCTGAACCGCCAGAGCTCGTGGTGCCGGCCGTGCAGCTCCCCTCCGTAGGCCTCGGTGTACGGCCGGATCTCCTGGTTCAGCGACGAGTTATTGTTGACCACCGTGACAGTCTTGATGTTCCAGCGCCGAGCAGTCTCCAGCTCGCTGAGGTGGTACCAAAGCCCGCCGTCGCCGGTAAAGAGGACGACAGGCCGTTCTGGGACGGCAAGCTTGGCTCCGAGCGAGGCGGGCAACCCCCAGCCCAGCGACCCTGCGGCGCGGATGAACCGCTTGTCAGGGCCGTTCAGGTCGAGGTATCCGGCGCTCCACATGCCGGAATGCCCGGTGTCGGAGACCACCAGGGCGTCGTCGGGCAGGTGCGCGCTGAGGTCGCCGAGTACCCGCTCAGGCCGGATCGGCACGTCGTCTGACGCCCAGTGTTCTCGCTGGCCCTCACGCCAATCCCGGACGAGCTGCTGGCAGCGTTCAACCCATGCCGAGCGCGAAGCCGGCGATGCTCCGCGCAGGACACTGGCCAGTCGCTGCAGCGACAGCTTCGCATCTCCGGGCACAGCGATCGTGTTGGGATAGTGCCGGCCGAATGCCTCCGGCTCGATATCCAGCTGAATGATCTGGCGTGACAGCGGCGGCACTGACCACATCAGCGTTACCTGGCTGCCGGTCTGGCTGCCGACGTAGCAGACCAGGTCCGACTCGACGATGACCTGGTTGGCGCTTGGCCGGGAGTACAGACCCGCGACTCCCACATTGAGTGGGTGGTCGCCGGGGATCGTGTCCTTGCCGTTCATCGATGTGGCGACGGGGATTCCGAGACGCTCCGCCAGCGCGACAACCTCTGGCCCGGCGCCGGAGGATCTCGCACCGCCGCCGCACACGATGACTGGGCGCTGCGCTCCGTTCAGGGCACGAGCGGCGGCCGCAAGGCAGTCTGCGGGAGGCTCCATCCGGATGCGGGGCAGCACCAGCGATTCCGGCTCGGGGAGCTCGACGTCGAGTTCGACGTCCTCAAGCATCTCGCCGGCATGCCCTGGCAGCTCAAGATGCGTCGGCCGGGGCTTCCCTGATACCGAGGTGTGGAATGCCTGGGCGACCATGTCAGGGATCCGCTCGGGATCGAAGACCTGACCACTGAATTTTGTCACCGGCTTGAAGAGCGGAAAGTCTTCGATCTCCTGGTAGTAGTTGCGTCCGCGACTCGATTCGTAGGGGCCGCCAGTGAGCGCGACGACTGGCGAGCAACCGAGATACGGGTCGCGAAGGCCGGCCGCCAGGTTGGCGGCACCGATGTTCTGCGCCATGCAGACCGCGGGATGCCCAGAGGCGCGGGCGTAGCCGTCCGCCATGTAGGCAGCAGCCTTCTCGCCGTGCGTGAGGATGCGCGCGATGCTCGTGTGCCGTTCAAGTTCGTAGAGCGTCTTGCTGAGGATGGTCGGGACGAAGAAGACCGCGGAGACACCGTAGGCGTCGAATGCCGCGGAGAGGTACCGAGCGACTGTCGGTTTCATCGCTGCGTCCTGTGTTGGGCAATCATCCGGCTTCCATTCTTTGACTTCCGAGGCGGGTACTCTTACGCTCCTTCCCACGATACGGAATCTGTATAGCATAGAACGGAATGAGGCCGGTGGACACCCTGGATCGGATCCTGCACGGTGCGATCGACATGCACTGCCACTCGGGTCCGTCACCGATGCCTCGACGGATCACCCACGTGGAGGCAGCCCAGGCAGCAGACGCGGCGGGCTTCCGGGCCATCGTCGCGAAGTGCCACTACCACAGCACGGTGTTCGACATCCTGGCCGCCCAGCCACTGCTGGCCGGCCTACGGACGCAGGTCTTCGGCGGTGTGGCGCTGAACAGCCAGGTTGGCGGCATCAACCCACACGTGGTTGATCTCAACCTGAAGATGGGGGGACGCGTGATCTGGTTCCCGACCATCTCGTCGGCTGCCCATCTCCGCTATGCGGCGCAGAACGAAACGGTGCGGGCGCACTTCCAGCCCAAGGGAACCATGCAGAGCGAGGAGGTGGATATCTTCGGGCCGGACGGTGATCTCAAGCCCGAGGTGCACACGATCATCGGCATGGCAAAGGCATCGCGCGCCGTCATTTCCGCAGGGCACATGGCTCCCGATCGCATCACCGCGCTGCTGGAGGCGGGCAAGAGAGCCGGGCACCGCCAGTTCGTCGTCAGCCACCCGAACTTCATCATTGAGGCTGAGCGGGAGCAGGTCGCCAACTATGCCGACCTCGGCGCGACGATCGAGCACGAGTTGGTCTTTTATGACCACGAACGAACCTTCCCGCTGCAGACGCTGGTGGACTGGGTTGCGTTCATCGGCCCCGAACGGACCTCGCTGGCCTCAGATCTCGGCCGGGAAGGGCGTGCGCTTCCGGTGGAGGCGTATCGCCGGGTGATTCCGCTCCTCCTGGATTCGGGAATCAGCGAAAACGACATTCGGCAGATGATCGCCGTCAATCCTGCTCGCCTGCTCGGATTGGAGGACCGATGAACGCGACTCGTGCGCGCGAGGGCTGGATCAGCTTCCCCGAGAAGCTACGGACGTCGGATCGGTGCGTATTGGGCACGTGGGTGAAGATCCCCGCCCTGGAGACGGTGGAGCTGCTCGCTGTGGCGGGCTTCGACTTCATCGTTATCGACCACGAGCACGCGCCGATGACACTCGAGTCTGCCTACCGTGCGACTGTGGTCGCGCAGTCGCTCGGCATGCACGTGCTGGTTCGCACACCCGACCGAAGCGGCAACTACACGCAGCGACTGCTCGACATGGGCGTCGACGGTCTGCTCATTCCGCAAGTGAGCTGCGGTGCGGAAGCTCGACGCGTCGTCTCGGAAATGGTGCACGCGCCGCGTGGGCACCGAGGAATGGGCATCACCTCGCGAGCTGGCATGTGGGGCGGTCTGTCCCACGCGGAATACATCCGCCGTGGCACCGAGGAGACGATGCGAGGCGTGCAGATCGAGAGCCTCGACGCGCTCGGCGATATCGAGGCGATCCTTGACACCCCAGATCTGAACGCGGCCTTCCTCGGGTCCGGAGATCTGTCGATGTCGACGGGTCTGTCTCGTGCGGACCCTGCGTTCCAGGCCTACATCGATACGTTCCTTGCGGCCACCTCGAAGCGCGGCGTGCCGGCTGGGACCGCCGTCGGCAACGGAGCCGCGGCAGTTGCTGCCGCCGAACAGGGGTTTATCTTCGTGATGGTGAGCAACGACGCCCAGATGTTCGGCCAGGTGGCACGCTCGGTTCTGGCCGCATCCAGGAACAGCGGGTAGCAGCGATGGACTCTTCGTCAGCGGACAGCATCGAGGAGCCGAGCTACGGCTCTGCATCCATTCAATCGGTCGAGCGCGCCGTGCAACTGCTGCGCCTTTTCCTGCCCAACCGCGGCCTGTTGGGACCAACGGAGATCGCGCAGCTCAGCGGCATGTCAGTGTCGACCGCCCACCGCTACTGTTCGGCGCTCCGCCGCGCTGGGCTGCTGCGGTATGAGGCCGACACCGGAAGGTACGGCCTGGGCGGCGGCTGCATCGAGCTGGGTCTCGCGGCAACCGAGAGCCTTCCTGTGGTCGAGCTGGCGAGGCCGTTGTTCTCTGAACTCGTGCAACGGGTCGATCGTACGGCGGTCCTGGGTGTTTGGGACGAGGAGGGTGTTCGGATTGTTGAAGTGAACGACCACACCAGCGCAATTGCGCGTATCTCGGTTCGTGTGGGCTCGAGGCTTTCGGTGTTCACGACTGCTCAAGGACTGATCTTCCTGGCGTTCGACAGGCGAGTTCGGCAGAGATTCGCTCGGAGCCCTGAAATCGACTCGGTCGCGGAAACCTTGAAGGCCATCGAGCGCGATAAATGTGCCATTGTCAGCGCTGCCGGCGGCGAGAAGGTGATACCCGGTATCACAACGGTCGCCGTGCCAGTATTTCTCGGCGATCTTGTCGTTGCCACAGCCGCGATCATCGGATCGACGGAAAGCATGCCCACGTCAGCGGACTCCCGGATCGTTGATCACCTGCGCGAGGTCGCGACGCAGTTGGGCCGTCAGTTGTCCGGCCAGTAGCCACTCACCGCGAGAGAGGGTTGCCAATGCCATTTGATCCATCAGATGCGCGCTCGAAACTCAGCCCTGGAGCCGGTTCCGGGAACACCGTGGTGCCGACGTCGTTCGCTGGCGCCGAGTACCTGCGGTTCTATGAGCTGCCGCCGACGGTGCAGCGTCCGGGCGGAAGCTCCTGGATCGGGCGAGGCCAGAACTTCGTTCTCGAGTACACGGATCTCGATGGCGAGCTGGAGCTCACGAGGCGGAATCAGCCCGACGAGTACGCGGTGCTGCTTCCCGACGCAACTGTCACCGCGGAGTTCACCACCAGCGCCGAACGTCTCTCTGTGGCCGGCGACAGTCTCACCTTCGTCCCTCCCGGCGACAGCACGGTTCGGCTGAGCGGAACTGGCAGGGTGATCAGGCTCCTCACCGCCCAAGCGAGCGACCTGGCAGCCAGCGCGGTGAACGCCGCTTCATATGTCGACGAACACCCGAATGTTGCTCCGCTGGTGCCGTGGCCGGAGCCGGTCAGCGGCTACAGACTGCACGCTTACAGCCTCGACGTCCCTGGCCTGGAGTCCCCGCCGTTTCGGATCTTCCGCTGCACGACATTCATGGTGAACTACATAAGGCCAACTAAAGGCCCGCGGAATGTGAAGAAGATGTCTCCGCATACGCACGATGACTTCGAGCAGTGCTCACTGGTTATCTCAGGTGAATATGCACATCACATCAGGTGGCCGTGGTCGACGGACCTCGATACCTGGCGACCAGACGATCACGAGCTGTGCGGGAGTCCATCCGTCTGCGTCATTCCGCCACCCACCATCCACACTAGCCAAGCGATCGGATCAGGTACGAATCACTTGATCGATATCTTCGCGCCGCCGCGCGTCGACTTTTCTCGCATGAAGGGCTGGATCCTCAACGCGGACGACTATCCGGCGTCGCCCGAAGTCTAGCGCCGAACGGGAGCGCTGACGGAACGGCAGGCCGCCCGCCCCCGGTGGGGGAGCGGGCGGCCGGAGTCGGGGCTGCTGCTGTGTCAGCCGCGGCGGTAGCGCGCGACGGCCACGGGGACGAAGACTGCCAGGAGGGCGGCTCCCCACAGCAGCGAGCGGATCACGTAGTAGCTGGCGCTGTGGCCGAGGGCGGCTTCGGCGACTGGGCCCTCGGTGAGGGCGCGGATCGCGTCCACCATCACGGTGAGCGGCTGGTTCTGGGCGAAGGACTGCATCCAGCCGGGCATCGTCTGGACGGGGACGTAGGCGCTGGACACGAACGTCAGCGGGAAGACCATGAGCGACATGCCCTGGGCGGCCTGGGCGTTGCCGGCGAACAGCCCGAGGGTGAGGAAGACCCACTCGAACACAAAGCCCAGCACCACCAGAAGCGCGAAGGCGAGCAGCGCGTCCCGTACCGAGCCGTGGAGGCGGAAGCCCACGGCGAAGCCGACGGCCATGCTGACGACCATGCCGTACACCACCAGGGCGGTGTCGGCCAGTGCCCGGCCGGCCAGCACGGCGCTCCTCGGGATGGGCAGCGAGCGGAGCCGGTCGACGAAGCCCTGCTCCAGGTCCTCGGCCATCCCGGCGGCCGAGCCCATGCCGGAGAACAGGATGCCGGTGGTGATAAACCCGGGGATGAGGAAGTCGACGTAGCTCAGGCCACCCGCCAGGCTGCTCCCGATCGCACCGCCGAACACGTAGCGGAAGATCACCAGGAACAGCGCGTTCTGGATGGTGCCGACGACGACCAGCTGCGGGGTGCGCAGGAACTTCAGGATCCCGCGCTTGGCGATCCCCAGCGAGCTGGCCCACAGGCCGGCCGATGGCTGGATGGTTGGTGCGAAGGTGGTGGTGGTCACGTCAGTCTCGCTTTCCGCTCTGGCCGGTCAGTGCAAGGAAGACTTCGTCGAGGGTCGGGGGGCGCAACCCGATGTCGTCGACGGCGGCACCGGCCGCGTCCAGCAGCTGGAGGGCGTCCCGAAGCCGGTCGGTGCCCGCCTCGACCGCCACGCTGACGCGGCGGGTGGCCTCCTCGACCTGCGGCTGGCCGTGATCGAGGCGGCCCAGGGCGGCGGCCACCGTGGCCAGGTCGGCCCGGTCGCGCACGTGGACCTCGATGACATTGCGGCCCGCCTGCTGCTTGAGCTCGGTGGGCGTGCCGGTCGCAACTGTACGGCCGTGGTCGATGATCACGATGCGGCTCGCCAGGTGGTCGGCCTCGTCAAGATATTGCGTGGTGAGCAGGACGTCGGTGCCCTGCTCCACCAGGTCCCGGATGGCGTCCCACAGCTCGATGCGGCTGCGGGGGTCCAGGCCGGTGGTGGGCTCGTCGAGCAGCAGCAGCCGCGGGGCGCCCACCAGGCTCGCGCCCAGGTCCAGCTTGCGCCGCATGCCGCCTGAGTAGGTCCGGGCCAGGCGGCCGGCCGCGTCCTGGAGCCCGAGCTGCTGCAGCACCCTGGCGGCGTTGGCCCGGGCCGAGCGGGCGCTCTGCCCGAACAGGCGGGCCACCAGCTCCAGGTTCTCGCGTCCCGTCAGGGCCGGTTCCACGGCGGCGGACTGTCCGGCCAGGCCGATGCTGCGCCGCACCGCGTGGGGCTCGCGGCGTACGTCGTGGCCGGCGACGCGCAGCTCGCCCCCGTCCGGGCGGATGAGGGTGGCGACAGTGCGGACGAAGGTGGTCTTGCCGGCGCCGTTGGGGCCGAGCACCGCCAGCACCTGGCCCGACTCGGCGGCCAGGTCCAGGCCGTCGAGGGCGGTGGTCTTGCCGAAGCGCTTGCGGAGGCCGACGGCCTCGATGGTCGGGGCCGTGGTTCTGTTTTTGGGCGTGGTCATGGACAAGGTCGGCCTCCTTGGGACCCGTGCGGTGCGGATGTGCTGGTCCTTGGAGTCCGACTTGTCTATGCTCGGGGTGCAGCCCCTTGAGTGTCGGGTTCGCTCCGCGGACCGGATATTTGGGGATCACGACCCCTGGCGGTGTGCGGCAACACCCGCTGGGGGTCGTGGCGCTTCATGGTGCTCGCGTGGCGTTCTCCTCTCGCTGCGTGGTTTCGGGTGCTGGCGCCAGTCCTGCCGCCCTCCCTTGGTGGAACTGCTCCCACAGCTCGATGCCGCCGAGGGTGCCGGCCTTGATCTCGCGCAGCAGCCCGCGGAGCCAGTGCAGCTCGGCCTCGCGCATGGCCAGTTCGTACTCGCCCTCGATCAGGAACACCCGCGGGATGGGCGGGGTGCCGCTGCTGCCGGCGAGCCATCCGGCCAGCTCCGCCCGGTGTTGCTTGACGAGCTCGGCCAGGCGGCGCTCGCGCTGTTCGAGTACCGCGATCCCCTTGGCAGGGGGGAGGGCGCCCATGAGGCTCAGCCCGGCCATGAACCGCGGGTACTCCTTGGCCGGCTCGCCGAGCAGCTCGCAGAGCCAGTCGTACAGCTCGACCCGCCCGGCGCCGGTGATCTCGTAGACGGTCCGCTCGGGCCGGCGGCCTTCGCGCACCGTTTCCTGCGCGGTGATGTAGTCCGCCCGCTGCAGCGACTCGACCACGGTGTAGAGGGAGCCGAAGTTGAGCTTGATGCTGTGCTCCTGGCCGCGCTCGCGCATGGTGCTGGCCATCTCGTAGGGGTGCATCGGCCGCTCTTCGAGCTGCGCCAGCACCGCCAGTGCCAGCGGGTTGGAGACCTTCCTCTTGCTCATGCTCGCAGGCTCCCAGTTGGCTCGAAGGGATTGCTCGTTGGCTAATACTCGTAGCCGAGTATACGCAGCCGATCATCCGAGTGCAAGTACTTGTTTCCCGCCCCCTCGCCAGGTGCAATACGTGTGCTATGGGCCGCATCGTTGTCTTTGGCGCCGCCGGGTTCACCGGGCGGCTTGCCGTGGAGGCGCTGGCCGCCGCCGGGGCCGGGGCGCGGCCGGTGCTGGCCGGGCGCGACCGGGGCAGGCTCGCCGCGCTGGCGGAACAGCATGGCGGGCTGGAGATCGCCCTCGCCGACGCGACCGACCCGGCGTCGGTGCGGGCGCTGGTCATGCCTGGCGACGTGCTGGTGAGCACGGTCGGGCCGTTCACCCGCTACGGCGAGGCGGCCGTCGCCGCCGCCACGGAGGCTGGCGCCCACTACGTCGACTGCACCGGCGAGGCACCCTTCATCCGCCGGATCTTCACCGAGTTCGGGCCCCGGGCCGAGCGGAACGGCGCGGCGCTGCTCACCGCCTTCGGCTACGACTTCGTTCCGGGCAACCTCGCCGGGGCACTCGCCATCCAGGCCGCCGGGGGTCCGGACGAGGGCCAGGGTGCGGCCCTGCGGCGGGTCGAGGTCGGCTACTTCCTGACCGGCGACGCGGGTCCGTCCGGGATGAGCAGCGGCACGCGAGCCACCTTCGCCACCGGCGCCGGGCAGCGCCAGCACACCTTCCGGGGCGGCCGGCTGGTCACCGAGCGGATCGCCCGGCGGGTGCACAACTTCGATGACGGCGGCCGGCGCCTGCCTGCCGTCTCCTTCGGCGCGAGCGAGCAGTTCGCCCTGCCCCGGCTGGCGCCCGAGCTGACCGAGGTAGACGTCTACCTCGGCTGGTTCGGCCGCCGCAGCCGCGGCCTCCAGGCCGTCTCCGCTGTGGAACCCCTGCTCACGGCCCTGCCGGGCGCGCGCCGCCGCCTCCAGCAGCGCGGCGAGCAGGCGCTCCAGCGCACCGGCCAGGGACCGGACCCCGCCGCTCGCGCTCGCTCCGGATCGCTGGTCATCGCCGTGGCCCGCGACACCGCCGGCCACGAACTGGCCCGCGTGCGCCTGGCGGGAGGCAACGGCTACGACCTCACCGGCCAGCTGCTCGCCTTCGCCGCCACCCGCCTCGCCGCCGGCGAGGTGAGCGGCTCCGGCGCCCTCGGCCCGGTCGACGCCTTCGGCCTGGAGGCGCTCACGGCCGCCTGCCGGGATGCCGGTCTGAGGGAGTCTTCGTGATCTAGTAGAATCATCCACTGCCGCCGCGCCCATTTTGGCGTGACGTGGTGGTGACCCCCCAATGCAACCCTCCAGCATGACCGGCGACGCCCAGGCGAGCAGCGAGCGGTTTTTGCTGCTGCTGTTCTCCTTGATGCGGTTGGCCATCCTGATTCAGGTCACGGTCGCCAGCGTGGTCGCCTGGGAGCACTTCCGGCACCCGGCCGTGCTGGTGGTGCTGCTGGCCGGTGTCTGGACCGAGAGCGTGCTGCTGGTGGAGGCCGGACGGCGCCGGGGCGCGCTGGCCAGCGAGCGGCTGCTGGCCCTCGACATCGCCACCGGCATGGTGTCGCTGTGGGTCCTGACCGTGCTGCTCAAACGCTCCAACAATCCCTACGTGGACATCTTCTTCTATCCCTACACCGTCGTCGTCATGGCGCTGGTCGGGATCGTGGTCCGCCACCTGCCCGGCGTGGTGCTGCTCACCGCGCTGATGAGCGGCGTCTACATCGGGGTGATGACGGCTCGCTTCGGGTTCGGCAGCACCCTGCTGGTCAACTCGGTGACCTACTGGGCGTACGCCCTGGTCGCCTGGGGGGTGTGCGGCTGGTACCGGCGCCTGAGCCAGCAGCTCGACCAGGCCCGCCAGGAGGCGGTCGAGCGCGGCATGGAACTGGCCAGCTCGCGCCATGCGCAGGAACTGCAGGAGCTGCGGATGCGGGCGGTCGAGGGCGAGCTGGAGCACGAGCGGGAGCAGGCCCGCAACTTCCGCGACCTCCACGACCGCGTGCTGCAGACGCTCGAGTTCCTGGGGCGGGACGGCTGGTCTCCGGACGAGGGGGTCCGTGACCGGATCGTCGGTGAGGCGGTGTGGCTGCGCCAGCTCATCGAGGGTGGGCTCGACGGTGGCCGCGGCGACCTGGCCACCGCGCTTGCCGAGGTGGTCGAGCGGCAGGCGGCGGCGGGTCTGCGGGTCGACCTGAACGCCGCGAGGATCGCTGCTGACGGCCCCGCCGTCAGCAGCGAGGTGGTGGCTGCGCTGGCCGGCGCGGCCGAGGAGGCGCTCGGCAATGTGCGCAAGCATGCTGGCACCAACCACGCCGTGGTCAGAGCCGTGCCCGAGCGCGACGGGGTGCTGGTGAGCGTGCTCGACCAGGGCCGCGGCTTCGACCCGGCCACCGTCCGCCACGGCGTCGGGATTCCTCAGTCGCTGAACGCCCGCCTGCGGCAGGTCGGCGGGACCGTCCGCATCGACAGCACCCCCGGCACCGGCACCTACGTCGAGCTGTGGGCACCCGCGCCCGCGCCCACATCGGCTCAGGAGGTCTGTCCCCAGAATCCGGGACATGCGCCAGCCCGGCCGCCCACGGAACAATCTGCAGATCGCCTGCAGGCGTGACGCTGGCTGTGGCGCTGGCATGACTTCCATGGGGGGGAGCAAAGATGTGCCGATGGCTGTGATCCGGGTCGCGATCGTCGACGACCACCCGGTTGCGCGCTGGGGCGTTGAGCACGTGTTCCAGTCGCACCCGGGAGTCGAGGTCGTGTGCGCCGCCTCCTCGCTGGAGGAGATCGAGGCAGCCGGCGTCGATCCGGACGTGGTGATCCTCGACCTGTACCTCGAGCCGGGCAGGCCCTCGCTCAGCGCCATCGCGGCGCTGTCGTCGCGCTGCCGGGTGCTGGTGATGTCGGCATCCCGAACGCGCAGCGACATCCTGGCCGCGATCCGGGCCGGCGCCGACGGCTACCTCACCAAGCAGTCCAGCGACGATGCCTTCATCGAGGGCGTCCTGCAGGTCGCAGACGGCGGCTTCTACCTCTCCTCGCAGCTTGCCGACATGCTGCAGGCAGACCTGGAGCAGGACGGCAACGGCAACCGGCCTGGCTGGGGGCAGCTGTCCCCCCGGGAGCAGGAGGCGCTGAGCTGCATCGCGGCAGGGTTCACCCACGGGCAGACGGCACGGCGCATGGGGGTGAGCCAGTCGACGGTGGACACCTACGTCAAGCGCATCCGCCAGAAGCTTGGGCTGGGCAACAAGGCCGAGCTCACCAGGATGGCCATGGAGCTTGGCCATCGCGATCCGCCAGCGCCAGCGGGCTGAACGCTGCAAAATAGTAGCGGGGGCGCGATGGCAGCAGCACCGGGACCAGAACTAGAACCGGGACCCGGGCCGGGGCCCCGGGCGGGGCGCTCGCAGGCGCGGTTCCGCCTGCTGGCAAGCGGCGGCATCGCCGGGCCCGTGGTCTTCACCGCTGCCTGGGTCGGCGCGTCGCTGCGTCAGCCTGGGCCCTCCTTCAACCGGATCCAGCTCAGCGGGCTGGCCGCCCTGGACGCCAGGGACCCCTGGATCATGATCACCGGCTTCGTCACTCTGGGCGCCGGGTCGGTCGCCCTGGGCACCGCCCTGAAGCAGGCCCTCGGCGGCTCCGGCCGGGCGGGGCGGGGGCCAGACCTGGTCCGGGTCGCCGGGGCGGCGATCGTCGCGGCCGGAGTGTTCCGCCGCGACCACACGCTGCTCGGCCCGGGGTTCGCCGGCGAGTCCTGGCACAACCACCTGCACGACGCCGCCAGCCTGGTGGTCTACGCCACCTCGATCGCGGCGCCGCTGGTGCTCGCCCGCCGCTTCAGGCACGACCCCGAGTGGGCCGCGACGCGACGCCCGCTGCTCGCCTGCGGGCTGGCCACCGCCGCGTTGCTGGGCCTGTTCGCCTCCGGGGCGGTCAAGGACTGGAACGGCGCCCTGCAGCGGGTGCTCGCCACGGTGCCACTGGCGAGCATGGCGGTGCTGGCACGCAGGCTGCTGGCCGCTGTCCCAGAAACAGGGGACTTGTCCCAGCGGGGCGCCGGCTGATTGGGTGAGCCCCTCCTGGCCGCGCCGCTGGCCGGGTGCTGGCTGGGCTGGTGCGGGCGAGGACAAGGACAACGGCGAGGAGGCACGGGATTGCGGCTGGCGCTGCGGGGCGGTGCGTTCGGCATGGTGGGGCTGATGGTGGTGGCCGCGGTTGCCTTCGGCAAGTCGCCGGCCAGCTCGCTGCTGCACCTCGGTGACGGCGGTGCCTGGCTGTCGAATGCCCGCAAGGGATCGGTCACGCACGTGAACGGCGTCGCCGGCAAGGCCGACGCCGGGGTGAAGCTGACCGGTGCCAACGGCCACCGCCTCAAGGTGGTGCAGGACGGCACCACCATCATCGTGATCGACGAGGTCACCGGCGAGATCAGCCGCATCGACGCCTCCCAGATCAACGTCGCCCAGTCGGCCAGCTACGGCGCGGCCGGGGTGGACGTGGTAGTCGGCGCGGGCCTCGCCTACGTGCTCGACGCCGCCAAAGGCATCGTGCTGCGGATCGACCCGCACACGCTGGCGACCGTCGGGGTGCCGCTGTCGTTGCCGCGACCCCTCGGCCGGGCCGGCATCGACGGGCAGGGGACCCTGTGGGTGCCGCTGCCCGCCACCGGCCAGGTGGCGCCGGTGCGCAACGGGGTGGAGGGCACGCCGGTGAGGGTCGGCAGCAGGCATGACGTGCTCCTGCTGACCGTGGCCGGCGGCATCCCGGTGGTGACCGACGCCACCAAGGCGACCATGGCCGTGCTCGGCGGCACCGGCACCTCCGCCGGGGTGCAGCGGACGATCGATCTGCCGCAGGCGGTCACTCGCTCGCACGGCAGCGCGCTGCGAGTGCCGCCGCAGACCAGCGGGCCGCTGCTCCCGGTGGCGGTGACCGGCGCCGGCCAGGTGGTGGTCACCAACGTGGCGGGCGGCTCGGTCAGCGCGGTCTCGCTGGGCGGGGAGGCGGCCACCGACCCGCTCGGCGAGCCGCAGGTGGAGGGCGCCCGCGTCTATGTCCCTGACGAGGCCTCAGGCACCGTGCTGGTCTACGACACCGCCGCCGACCGGCTCACCAGCGAGATCCCCGTCAGCGGCCAGCCCGGCCCGATCGACCTGTCGGTCAAGGACGGCCTGCTGTGGATCAACGACCAGAACAGCGCCGGCCAGGTCCACCACGTCAGCAAATACGCCACCAACGTCGCCGGCCTGCACCAGCCCAGCCAGGTCGCCGCCGCCGCACCGGCACAGCCGTCCCAGCCCCAATCCCCGTCCGGGAGCCAGGGCACCCCCACCACCCAGGGCAGCGGCCAGGGCGGCAACCAGGGCCAGGGCCAGGGGGGTGGACAGGGCCGTGGGCAGGGTGGCTCCCCCTCGACCACCGTACCCACGACCACCATCCCCGCCACCGCCAGCACCGACACGACCACCAGCAGCACCAGCACGAGCGCCAGCACCAGCACCAGCAGCACGACCACCACGACCCTGGTGCCGCTGCAGGCGCCGGGGAGTGCCGCCGCGACCTCGGGCGCCGGCCTGATCGACGTCAGCTTCACCCCGGCCAGCGGCCGCACCCCCGACCACTACAGCCTCGTCGGCGCGCCCTCCGGCGCGACCGTGACGCCTGCGCAGGTGTCGCCGACAGGGCCGTTCTCGTTCCAGGTCAGCGGGCTCGACTGTGGCACCCAGTACTCCTTCCAGGTGGCCTCGGTCGACATCGGCGGCGCCACCACCACCTCCGCCGCCACCGCGGCGGTGCGGCCCTGCGTGGCACCGGACGCGCCCTCCAACCTCCAGCTCGGGACGGTGGAGCACGGCCTCAACGTGTCCTGGTCGGCGCCCGGCAACAGCGGCGGCGCCTCCTCACTCAGCTACAACGTGAGCTGGAACGGCGGCAGCCAGAACGGGCTCAGCGGCACCTCCATGTCGATCGGCAGCCTCACCAACCAGAACACCTACACGGTCAGCGTCACCGCGGTCAGCCCCGCCGGGACCAGCACCTCGGCCGCGGTCGCCAGCGCCACCCTCACCCCGCCGCAGCAGACCTACAACAACTACGACCACACCAGCCTGACGGTGAACGTCCGCAGCAGCCCGGACACCGGCGCCGCCAGCCTGGCGCAGATGCCGACGGTCCCGGCCGGGTCGCTCGGCGAGGCGGTGACCGTCTACTGCCAGGTCACCGGCGGCAGCTACGCCGACCCCGCTGACGCCGCACTGCACGGCAACATCTGGGACAAGGTCAACTTCCGCGGCACCATCGGCTACGCCGCCGACATCTACGTCAGCACCCCCAACTCCCTGAAGTTCACCTTCAGCGACCCCCCGCTGTGGAACTGCAACTGAGCCGCTCCACCTGAGCTGAGAAAGACCTGATCGTGTCGGATTTCCTGTCGTCGCCGAGCCACAACCACGTCACAGCCCCGTCCGGCAACGGCCCTGCAAGCGGCAGTGCCGGGGCCGTTGCCGGCGGCTTCGCCGAGCGCTTCGGCGCGCTGGTCGACAACGTCGAACGGGTCATCCGCGGCAAGCGCGAGGTGGTCTCGCTCGCGCTGACCTGCCTGCTCGCCGAGGGGCACCTGCTGATCGAGGACGTGCCCGGCGTCGGCAAGACCTCGCTGGCCCGCTGCCTGGCCGCCTCGGTGCAGGGGAGCTGGCACCGCATCCAGTTCACCCCCGACCTGCTGCCCTCCGACGTCACCGGGGTGTCCATCTACAACCAGGCGACCAACGGCTTCGAGTTCCACCCCGGCGCGGTGTTCGCCAACCTGATCGTCGCCGACGAGATCAACCGCGCCTCGCCCAAGACCCAGTCGGCGCTGCTGGAGGTGATGGAGGAGCGGCTGGTCACCGTCGATGCGCGCCGCTACCCGGTGCCGCGGCCGTTCATGGTGATCGCAACCCAGAACCCGATCGACATGGACGGCACCTACGCGCTGCCCGAGGCGCAGCTCGACCGCTTCCTGATGCGCCTGGAGGTCGGCTACCCCGACCACGCCGCCGAGGTGGAGGTGCTGGTCAACCACCACGCCGGCCGGCACGTCGAGGCGCTCAACCCGGTCATGACCGTGGCCGAGGTCGAGCAGATGGTCCGCGCGGGCGCGCAGGTCCACGTCGCCCCCGCCGTCCACGACTACATCGTGCGGATCGCCGCCGCGACCCGCACCGCCGAGGGGGTCCGCCTCGGCGCCAGCCCGCGCGGCAGCGTCGCGCTGCTGCGCGCCGCCCGCGCCAAGGCCGCCTGCGACGGCCGCGGCTACGTCGTGCCCGACGACGTCAAGTCGCTCGCCGTCCCGGTGCTGGCGCACCGGCTGGTGCTCACCCCCGACGCGGAGGTCCGCGGCCGCACCGGCGCCGAGGCCGTCACCGAAGCCGTCCGTGCGGTCCCGGTGCCGCGCACCCTCGCCGGGGCCTAAGGCCGAGGGCGCGGCACATCATGCGGCTCACCTCCCTCGGCAAGGGCACGCTCGCCGCGGCAGCCGTGCTGTTTGTGGCCGGGTGGCGGCTCGGCTGGGTCGAGCTGACGGTGCTCGCCACCGGCGCCACCGCCGCGCTCGCCACCGGCCTGCTGTGGATCGCGGCCCAGCCGCGCCTCCAGGTGCACCGCGAGGTGGTGCCAAACAGAGTCCCGCGCGGCAGCCCGGCCCTCGGCGTGCTCACCGTCGACAACCCCGACCGCCGCCCCAGCCCCCGCCTGACCGCGATCGAGCGCGCCGGTCCCAGCGAGCGGCCCGTTGAGATCCCGCGCCTCAAGCCGGGCAGGAGCCGCACCATCACCTACCGGCTGCCGACCGAGCGGCGCGGCGTGCTCGAGGTCGGGCCGCTGCTGCTGACCCGCACCGACCCGTTCGGGCTGCTGCGGCGCGGCCAGCGCCGCGACGAGCGCGCCACCCTGGTGGTCCACCCGGCCACCCAGCCGATCGCGCCGCTCCCCTCCGGGCAGTCGCTGCACCTGGAGGGGCCCACCATCGACACCGCACCCAACGGCAGCATCACCTTCCACGCCCTGCGCGAGTACGTGGTCGGCGACGACCTGCGCCACATCCACTGGCGCTCCAGCGCGCGGCTGCGCACCCTGATGGTGCGCCAGCACGTCGATGCCAGCCTGCCGCACAGCACCGTGGTGCTCGACACCCGGGCGCAGCTCTACGACCACGACCCGGCGGGGGAGAGCTTCGAGGTCGCGGTCGACATCGCCGCCTCGATCGTGCTCGCGGCCAGCCGCCACAACTTCCCGGTCCGGCTGCTCACCACCGGCGGCCTCGTGCTGGAGGCCAAGGGCGGCCGGGGCGACGCGGCGTTGTTCCTGGACGAGCTGGCCACGGTCGCCCTCAGCGACGGCGACGGCGACGCCGGCAGCCTCGCCGCCGTGCTGGAGCTAGCCCGCCAGCGCCGCGTCCGCGGCTCCCTCGCGGTCGTGACCGGGAGGGCGGACGGCCCCGACTACGCCCTGATCGCGCCCCTCCAGCGCCGCTTCGACCGGGTCGTGGTCGTCCGCAGCGGCCCCGACGGCACCCTGCCCCCCGCTGGCCTCCCCGCCGCGACCGGCATCGACGTCAGCGACCTGAGGTCCTTCACCGCCTCCTGGCATCACCGGGTGGCCAGATGACCCAGGTCAGGGACCAAATGACCAGGTCAGACCCTGTGGATAGCCGTTTGCACACTTCCGATTCCGCCGCTAATGTCCGCCGGGGAGGAGGTGCGGTGGCCCCCGGGGAGGTGGGGGGCGTGGCGGACGCGCGGATTCCGCTCAAAGGCGCTGATGTGCTCGCGCTGCTCGCCGTAGCGGCGCTCGCCGCGTTCGCCGGGGCAGCCTTCCACCGGGTCTTTGAGCCTCGGGCCCTGCTCGTGCCCGTGGCGGTCGCCTCGGTCGCGCCGGTGCTGCTGGCGGTGGGTCTGGCGGTCGCGTGGCGGTCGCGCTCCCGCTCCCGCCGTTCTGGGACTGGCGCACGAGGCCGGGCCACCTCACCCTCGCCCGCGCCGCCGCTGCTGTTGAGCGTGGCGCTGTCGCTGGTCGCCTGGCTGCTGGTCGCGCTGGCGGTGCTGTGGAAGACGCCGGTACCCGGACCAGCGGCGCTGCGGGCGGTTGACGACGGGCTGGTGAACGGCTGGGCGCGCATCCTGGCGACCACCCTGCCGGTGCGGGGCACCGCCGACCTGCTGGTGTTGCCGCACCTGCTGGTGTGGCTGGTGGCGGCGGCCGGGGCCGAGGCGGTGCTGCGGACCCGGAACCGGGCGGCGCTGTGGTCGGCGCTGCCGGCGCTTGGGGCCTTCGCGGTCGCGCTGCTGCTCGGCGTCGGCGGGCCCGGGAGCAATGCGGCGGTCGCGGCAGGCATGGTGGCGGCCTGGCTGCTGCTGGCGCTGGCGCGCGCTGATGCGGGCTCGCGTCGTGCCGCCGCCGGGCTGCTGCTCGGCGCCACGGTCACGGTCGCCGCGCTGGCCGGCGGGCCGAGGCTGCCGTTCGCGCACGCACGCCAGCCGTTCGACGTACGCGCCTACCGCCAGACGCCGCTGGACCCGCGCGCCGGGATCAACCCGCTCGACGAGGTCGCCGGCTGGCTGCAGAACCCCAAACGGCAGTTCTTCCAGGTCCATGCCAGCACGCCAGCGAACTGGCGGCTGTTGGTGCTGGACCGCTTCGACGGGCAGACCTGGTCGTCCTCGGCGCGCTTCACGCCGGTCGGGGCCCGGGTGCCCGCCGCGGCCGGGACCGCGGCGGCCCAGGCGGCGACCCCGACCCAGGTCGAGCAGGACGTCACCATCCAGACCCTCCCCGGGGTGTGGCTGCCGGCGGCCGACCGGCCGTCGTCGCTCACCGGGCCGCCCGCGCAGGCCGACCCTTCAAGCGGGATGCTGGCCAGCGGCGTGCCGCTGCGGCGCGGGCTGACCTACCGCGTGGTCTCGCAGGTGCCGCACTACGACACCACCCAGCTGCAGCAGGCCGCCCCGGCCGCCGACGCCGCCGCCCGCGCCGACCTGGCGCTCCCGGCCGGCCTGCCGCCGGTGCTCGCCAATGCGGCGCGGCAGGCCAGCACCGGGAGCAGCTTCCCCTTCCAGGAGGCGGTCGCGCTGGGCCGCTACCTGCGTGCCAGCGGCGCCTTCGACCCCGCCGCGCCGTCCGGCCACTCCTACGGCCACCTGGCGTTCTTTCTGACCACCTCGCACCGTGGCACCTCCGAGCAGTTCGCCACCGCGTTCGCGGTGATGGCCCGCACCCTCGGCCTGCCGAGCCGGGTGGTGGTCGGCTTCCGGCCCGGGACGGACCTCGGCAACGGCACCTGGCAGGTGCGCGCAGGCGACGTGGTGGTGTGGCCGGAGCTGGACTTCCAGGGCCTCGGCTGGGTGCCGTTCTACCCGACGCCCGCGCGGGCCAGCGCGGCCAATGTCAAGCAGTCGCTGCCGATCGGCGAGTCGCCCGCCAGCGCCGCCGTCGAGCAGCACATCATGAGCGTTCCGCCCACCCCCGCCAAGCCGGTCACCCCGAAGCCGTCCAAGGCCGGGCACGGTGGGAAGGCGGGTCGCGGCGGCAAGCGCGGCGGGGGCCTGGGCGGGCAGGGCGGCGGCGCGGGGACCTGGACCCCCGCCCGGATTGCCGCCACGGCCGTAATTGGCCTGCTGGGGCTGGCCCTCAGCTATGTCGTGGTGATGCTCGGGCTGGTGCGCTGGAGGCGGCGGCGGCGCCAGCGTGGCGCCCCAGCGGCGCGCATCCTCGGCGCCTGGGAGGAGGCGCTGGAGCGCCTTGGCGACGGCGGTGTCGCCACCGCGCCCACCCAGACCGTCGGTGAGGTGCGCCAGACCGTGGCCACCACCCTCGGCGACCCCGGCGACCGCCACCTGGAGCCGCTCGGCGTCCTGGTCGACGAGGCCCTGTTCGCCCCCAGCCGCCCCGACCCGGGCGCCGCCGCCGCTGCTTGGGCCCACTGCGACGCCCTCACCACCGCAGTGCGCCGCGCCACCCCACCGGCGCAGCGCCTGCGGCACCGCCTCGCCCCCCACCGCCGCACCCCTGTGAGCGCGAAGGCAAGGGCGGGGGCGAGGTAGTTCAGGTTGAGGCGGCGCGGCGGATGCAGGCGGGCGCCGAGGCGGCCGTGACCGGGTGGGCCCCGAATGACAGCGCGGCGACCACGCGGAAGCAGTAATCGCGCGTGGGGTCCAGGCCGGTGACTGTGGTAGTGGTGAGGCCGTTGCTGAGCGCCTGCAGGGTCGCGTTGCTGCGAGCGGCCCGCTGCGACAGGAACAGCGGGTAGCGGCTCCCCGCCGGGTTGCGCCAGTGCAGTGTCGCGGTGGTCCCGGAGGCGACCGCCGTCAGCCCGGTCGGGCGGGCAGCGTCGATCACGGCGGGCGCGATCGTGGTCGCGGTGGCCCCGGCGTTGGTGGTGTTCGACGTGATCGGCGTGGTCGCGGTGGACCCGGTCCCGTTCCCGGCCGCCGTGGTCTGGGTCTGGTGCCGGTCCTTGAGCTGGAGGCGGAGCGCCACCCCAATACCCGCCGCGATGGCGACGACCGCCGCCAGGGTCAGGGCGAGCAGCCAGCGCCCGCGCCGGCTGCCCTGCAGCGGCTGCTCCACCGGGCCCGCCGCGCGGCGGCCGCGCCGCAGTTCGGTGGCGGCCTCACCCTCGAACGAGAGCGCTGCCACCGCTGGCAGCGGCACCGGCGCTGGCACGGGCTCCAGCGCGAGGGAGGCCGGGCCCAGCGGGTTCAGGGGGTTCAGCGGGCTCAAGAGTGGACCCCCGGCCCCGGCGGGGGCGAGGCCGGGGCCGGGAGCGGGGCTGCCGGTGCCAGAAGCGGGCCGAGCGGCAGCCCTCCGCTGGGAGATCGGCCCATCATCGGCCGGAGGAGGCGGAGGGCGCCGCTCGACGGTGGTGGACCCCGGCCGCTGGCGGGGCGTGGTGTCGGTGGGGCTGATCCCGCCGGACCCGGCCAAGGGGGGCAAGGCCGGGCCCGGCGGAGCTATGGGCGTGGCAGGCGCGGCGCAGATCAGCTCGGTGACCGGCAGGCCGAGGCCCGCCTGGAGCTGCTGCAGGCGCTTGCCGAAGGCGGCGGCGTCGCCGCCGAAGCGCTGCTCCGGCTCCCTGGACATGACCTGGCGCAGCACTGCCATGACCTTGTCGGGCACGTCGTCGCGGGGGATCCGCGGCGCCTCGCCCTCCAGGATGCGCAGCAGCAGCGGCACGATCCCCTCGCCGGCCTGGCGCGCGTAGGGGGCCCCGCCCGCCAGCAGCGCGTAGAGCATGGAGCCGAGCGAGTACAGGTCCGCCGCCGCAGTCGCCGGGTTGCCCTCCAGCACCTCGGGGGCGGCGTGGACGGGGGTCAGGGCGTCGGTGACCACCGAGTTCTCGGTGGCGTTCGCGAACGCAGCCACGCCGAAGTCGGCCAGCGCCGGTTCGCCGAAGCGCGACCGCAGAACGTTCTGCGGCTTGACATCGCGGTGGACGATGCCGCCCTCGTGGGCGGCGGCCAGCGCCCCGGTGAGCTTGATCGCGGTGCGCAGCACCTCGTCGAGCGGCAGCGGGCCGTGCTGGCGCAGCCGGTCGGCGAGGGACCCCGCCTCGCAGTACTCCATGGCGATGAAGGGCCGACCCGCCTTGGTGGTGCCGGCGTCGAACACCGTCACCACGTAGGGATGCTCGCTGAGCCGGCCAGCGAGCAGGCACTCACGCCGGAACCGGCGCCGCGCCCGCTCGTCGACCAGGTCCACGGCCAGCACCTTGAGCGCCACCGTCCGGTCGAAGCGCTCCTGCCGGGCGCGGTACACGGTGGCGAACCCGCCCCGCCCAACCGGTTCCAGGTCGTGGTAGCCAGGAACCTCGCCGTCAACCCTCCGCGGCGAGGCCCCACCTCCGCGCTTGCGCGCCATTTGGCTCCTTGCTACTCGTAACGGGAGGACAGGGGATCAGGAGAATTCGGTGCCGACGCCGTCGAGCACCGACCAGATGGGTTCGTTGGTTCCGGTGACGTAGAACTGTTCCTGGTTGGAGTCCTGGGCATCCCAGACCTTGGTGAGGGTGTTGGAATCGGTTATATCCAGGACTTTCCCGTCGGGGCCCTGCACCTTCCCGCTTGCAATCAGCCGAAGCATCGCGATCCCTTGGGCGTACAGCTTCATTGCGTGGTGGTACTGCGCTTGGTCGACGCTCGCGTTGGGGCCGGCGGGCCATCCGGTCTGCTGGTGGATCCAAGGCTCCAGGGTGTTGCTAAGCCAGGTCGTCGCCACGCCGGACGCGACGCTCGACACCGGGCCCATCCAAAAGGTGGCCAGCGTGGTGATCGCGCCGACGGTCATCGATTCAGTCCGTGCCTGCGCGTCGGCGAAGTTCTTGTCGGAGTCGCCGATCCAGTTGACGAACCACCCGATGTCCCCGGCGATCTGCGAGCCGAAACCGTTGGCCCACGCCCGGAGGTCCGCCGGTGTGGCGTTGGTTGACGGTGGCCCGAGCGTCTCCTGCTCGTACGTCATGATGAATTGTTGGATAGCGTCGTACGACGACGTCGGGTCGCAGCTATCGGTGGTCATGAACCCGCTGGGGCATGGCGACGAGTTCAGGATCGCGTTCTTGACACGCTGGAAAAGCGCAGCGGCCAAGCTGGGATAGTTCTTGGCGCCCTGCATTGCAGCGGTGAGGACGTTGATGAACTCCGCCTGCGTCTGGCTGGTGGTGGTCGTGTTGGTCAGCGCGTACTGCCCGTTCACCAGAACCTGGAGCTGGTCGTTACTGAGGTGGCTGACGAAGTTGTAGGCCGCCGTTGGATCCTTCTCCAGCGCCTGGAGGAACTGGGTGCGAAATGCCGCCCAGAGCTGCCCGCTCCCGTCGTCGCTCGTCGTTAGATCCTGGAAGATGCTGACGATATTGTCGGTAACTGACTGGTTGAGCAGATCGTTCTCATAGGCGGCGATGAGCGTCTGGATGAGCTCCGGGTGAAAGCTGGACATGGACGAGAGCACCGTCGTGAGCATGTCGTCACTCAGGTTGTTGAAGAACGCCGCCAGGTAGTAGGGGTCATTGAGGTGCTCTTTCAGCTGCTGCCAGACGTAGTCGTCGGGCCCGTTGTACAGGCCGTTGGTGTAGTCGGCGAGCCCTTTGCCCCAGGCCTTCGCTCGCTGGATCTGCAGGGCTTTCTGCTCGTCGCCCTCGACCTCGGCGAGGTACTCCTCCAGGGTCGATTCGTCGGTGGTGACCAGGTTCACGTCGGGTACCGAGCCGCCCGGAATGGGGTTGGCGTCGGCCTTCTGGAACGCCGCGCCGACGTCGTGGACCCATTTGTCAAGGTCGTGGATCTGGACGAGCGGGCCGTACAGGTCGGCGTCGATGGTGCTGCCGGGCGGCTGCGGCGCGGCGACAGTGAGACCGCCGATGTTCTTGCCGTAGAGGCTGGTGTCGGCGCGGTAGCGCTGGATCAGCGGACCCAGCACGCTGATGATCCAGGTCTTCAGGTCATCGTCGGCGGCGGTGGTCTCCGACGAGTAGCGGTAGAGGTTGTCAGGGATCGCTTGGGAATCGCCCATATCAGAAATGACCCCCGGTCGTGGTGGGGGTTTGGCGATCGACGTCATCCGATGCCTGGAGGGTCGCCTGGTCGAGTTGCTGCTTGATCATGAGCGCCCGGTCATGGAAGCCGGCGAGCGTGGCCTGCTGGTTGTTGAACGTCCTCAGGAAGTCGTCGTGCTTCGGCCCCTCCCAGGCGGTGCCGGGATTCCCGGTGGTGAGGTAGGCGCTGTTCCGAGAGGCGCGGGTGCTGGCCAGGTCGTTCAGCTTGACGGCGAGCACATTCAGCGCCCGGCTCAGCGCCTCGGCGGTTGCGAAATCGTATTGGACGTCAGGCACGAACAGTCTCCTTCAAGCACGGACGGGCCGAGGGCCTCGCCGCTGGCACCAGACGGCGAGGCCCCTCCGATGCTCGGGTTACTGCACGTTGCCGCCGGCGGTCATGATGTTCTTGGTGACGGTGTCGAGCTTGGCGCGCAGCTCCTCCAGCGACGACAGGGTGTTCTGCAACGAGGTGTTGACCCCCGGCCAGACGTTGGAGCGGAAGTCCACGGCGGTGGGGCCGTCCCAGACGTTGGGGTCGCTGAGAGTCTTGCCGAGGTTGTCGAGCTGGGTGATCTGGTCTTGCAGGCCGCCGCTGAGCACCGAGTTCATCTGTGCGATGGTGCTGCGGGCCTGGTCGGTGGCGAGGACTCTGGTAACCATTGCTGCTGCCTCCTTGGCAGGTGGGTGGTGGGTCAGGGATCAGGTTTGGGGGAACAGGTAGTTGTGGTCCACGACACCGAGTACGGCTACAAGGCTCTCGGGGTTGTTCTTCAGGTGGTACTCGTCCGCGTGGTCGAGCACATATGCCATGTTGCTGGGATCGATTGACGGGTCAATCTCGCCTCGTGCGTTGAGTTCGAGGATGGTTCGGGCCTCGGCCAGCCGCAGCAAGGCCTTCCCCATGTCGTCAGCGCTCATGGGTTGATCCGGATTGCTGGTCCCGACGAGCGAAGGCACCAAGGTTTCGATGACACCGGTAGCCAAGCTGGCGCCGGTTGACAGCGGCGCGCCGATGATCGTAGTGACCAGCCCAAATGCTAGCGATGCCCGCCATTGCGCCGCGGCTTGTTCGTCGCCAATCGCTTTGACCCGGTCAATCCACGGCTGCATGAGCTTGTAGGTCTGGTTGCCGATGCTCGCGCCCCACTTGCCGACCGCGTCCTCCCAGGCGGTCATCTGCTGGAGGGTGGCGTTCGGCGGCAGTGGCGCCGGCGGCGGTCCGATGATGTCGGCGGCGTAGTTTGAGATGAAGGAGGCAATGTCTGATTGCAGGTTCGCTGGGAGGTTCGGCGCGTGCAGCAGCACGTTGCTGACCCGGTGGTAGATCGCCGTCGCGGTCGCGGGGTCGGCTCCCAGCAGGGCGGCCGCGGCCACCTTGATGAAGTCGTCCTGTGGTGACCCCGAGACCGAGAGCGGGTTCGGATCGTTCTGGGCCAGGGTGGCGATCTGCTGGTCGGTGAGCGAGTTGATGAAGTTCCGCGCCGCCTGCGGGTCCTTGGCTAGTTCCTGCATGAACGCCTGGCGGAAGATGTCGTAGCGTCCGTCGGCCTGGTGACTGCCCGGGTCCAGCAGCGCGAACAGCTCGTCGGTGACCTGCTTGCTCAACCCTCCGCCGTGGTAGGCGGTTATCAGCGCCTCGATGACCTTCTGGCCATCTGTGTTCAAGCTGATTTCCCCCATCGCGCTCTCCGAGGAGAAGAGAGCGTCGAAGAACGCCCTGAATTGGTCGGGGCTCAGCGCGTTGAAGAACGCGGCGGTCCAGTCCGGATCGTCCATGTGCTGGGCGATCTCCCGCAGGACGGCGGCGTCGATCCCGGTGGCGTTAGCGTAGTCCGCCCACCACTTCCCGTCGTTGGCCGAGGCCGAGAGCGCCTGTGCGTCACCCTCGATCTTGCCGAGGGCGCTGTCGAGAGCGCCGTCATCGACAGTGGCCAGGGTGGTAGGGCTGTAGTCTGTTGCCGTGATGTGGCCGTGGTTCCTCATGTAGATCTGCTGGTCTTCGCACGCCTGGAACGCCTTGCCGACGTCGTAGACCCACTTGTCCAGGTCGTGGGTGCGGCTGAGTGGATCGTAGAGGTCGGCGTCGATGGTGCTTCCGGGCGGTGTGGAAGCGGCGATGGTGATGCCGTCGATGGCGTTGCCGAAATCGATCGCCGTGACGCGGTAGCGCTGGATCGCCGGGGTCACCACCGCGCTGATCCAGCGTTGTAGGGTGTCGTTGGCGCTGGTGGTGTGCTCCGAGTAGGTGTACAGGTACTCGGGGATCGCCTGTGACTCGCTCACCTCACGACGCCCCGTGCACCGTCGCGACTTGGCGCCCGCTGGCGTCCGACGCCTCGATGGTCGCCTGGTCGACGAGGCCTTTGAGGGTGAGGGCCCGATCATGGAAGGACGCGAAGGTGGCCTGGAGGGCCTTGAACCGATCCTCGAAGAGGTCGTGCTTCTGCCCCTTCCAGGCGGTGTGGTCGTCTCCGGTGGTCAGGTAGGCGGCTCGCTCGTTCGCTCGCAGGTTGGCGAAGTCCTCGAGCTTGGCGGCGAGCATCGTCAACGCCCAATGCAGCTCATCGGCGGCTCCGAAGTCATATTTGACTTCGTTGGGGTCGGTCACCTGTAGTCCCTTCCAGCACTCAGTGAATCGAATCTGAGGCGAGCTTGGGCGGGGAGCTCGCGCGGATGAGGCTAGCCCGCATCGGTGGCGTGATCACGTCCCCGATTCATGGGACAGGGGGCTGAGCTGGGCAGGTCGTGGCGTCAGGGCATGCCCGCTGGCAGGCCGACCTGGATACCCTCCAGGGCGCCGTTGGCGGCGAGGTAGCCGCGGCCGGGGAGGGGGGCGAGGCGTTCGATGCGGGGGAGGGTGACGCCAGCGAGTTCGCCGTCCATGTCGACGTCGGGGACCAGCAGCAGGCAGCAGCGGCTCTCGCGGACCTTCTGGGTCCAGTGGCCGTAGGCGCGGCGCAGGGCGTCGGCGCGGCCGGCGGCGATCAGGTGGAGGTCCGGGCGGGTGCTGGCCAGCAGGCCGGCGACCACGCCGTCCTTGTCGTCGACGGTGTCGGCGTCGTCGATCAGCAGCGCCAGCGGGCGGCCGTCGGCCTGCAGGTCCAGGTCGGCGAGGAACTTGCGCAGCTCGCCGGAGGTGGTGGCGACCCCGCTGATCCCGGGGGCGTCGCGCAGCGGCGAGCGGCGCGGCGCGAAGGCGACCACCGCCGGGGGTTTGTCGGTGGCGGCCAGCGCCTCGGCCAGGGCGCACAGGGCCGTGCTGCGCCCCGAGCGGGCTGGCCCGGCGATCAGCGCGTGCTCGTGCTCGTAGAGCTGCAGCCCGACCGGCTCCAGGGCGCGGTCGCCGAGGCCGACCGGCAGCCACCACGGGTCCGCCCCGGTGCGGCCCCGCACCCCAAGCGACGCCAGCGTGAGCTGCGCGGGGAGCAGGCCGACACCCGGGGCGCTGCGCTTGGCGTCCGGCCAGCGCCCCGCCGCCGCCTCCACCGCGGCCGCGAGGTCCTCGCCCGGCCAGGCGAACTGGATGATCTGGCTGCTCGCGGCGACGACCGCGCGGCCCGGCACAAACGTGGGCACCGCCCCGCGCCGCACCCCGAAGTTGCTGTAGTCGTTGGCGTCGGCCAGGCGCAGCAGCACCTTCTGCTGCGTCAGCGGCGTCCAGGCTCCCGGCACCGCCCCGGCCCGGTCGGCGGCGACCGCGAAGGTGATCCCCACCGCCGGCCCGTCGGCATAGACGCGGCCAAGGTCGTCGACCACCGCCAGCCCGAGCGCGTCCTTGCTGAAGTCGCCGAGGAAGCTCCCGATCCCGTCGATCAGCACGACGACGGCCGGGAAGCTGTCGGCGGGCGCAGCGGCGGCCTTGCGCCGGTTCAGCTCGTCGCGCAGCCGGCGGACCAGGCGGATCTGGCGCTCGCGCTCGGCGGCGGCCACGTAGGCGCCGGCATGAGGCAGCTCCCCCAGCGGCGCGAGCTCTCCCGCGCCCAGGTCCAGCACATACAGGTGCAGCCGGTCAGGCGGGTTCCGGCGTGCCAGCGCCAGGCCGATGCTCGCCAGCGCGGTGCTGGTCCCGGACCCGACCACCCCGTAGATCAGCAGGTTCCCGGCGGCGGGGTCCCACCCGACCGGGTAGGCGGCCTGCCGGTCGGGGTCGTCGGCCAGCGCGACCGCTGCCAGTCCCCGCACGTCGGTCTGCAGCCCACAGGCGGCCTCCGCCGGCAGGTCCCCGTCGGCCACCACCGCCGGCAGCGGCGGCGGCCAGGGCTGGCGCGGCGCCGGAATCCCGGCCGCCTCCGCCGCCCCTCTAGCGGCATCGACCAGGCGGACCAGGTCGGTCGGCCCCTGGTCGGCCTCGGCCTCAGCCGCTGCCGCAACGACTAGCTGGCGCTGGGTGCGCTCGAAGCGGAACGGCGCCACCGAGACGGGGCCGTGCCCGCCCCGGGCGCCGCTGACCGTGGTGGACAGGGCGGTCTGGACCGGTTCGACCTCGCGAGCGCTGACGCGGTGGAAGCCGCGGCCCCACTGGCGCCCGCCGATCGCGGCGGCGGCGGGGGAGTCGATCACGTCCTGCGAGTCGCCGCTGCTCTCCAGCCGTAGCGCGATGCGCAGCTTGACGTTGTTCTTGATCGCCTCGCTGACCGACCCGGCCGGGCGCTGCGTCGCCATGATCAAGTGCACCCCCAGGCTCCGGCCCCGCTGCGCGATCCCCACCAGCGAGTCCACGAAGTCCGGCAGCGCCTTCACCAGCGTGGCGAACTCGTCGATCACCACCACCAGCCGCGGCATCGGCTCCAGGTCGAGGTTGCCGCCGTCGCGCTCCCGCTGGTAATCGCGGATGTGGCTGACGCGCGCCTCGCGGAACAGCAGCTCGCGGTGGCGCAGCTCGGCCTCCAGGCAACGCAGGGCGCGCTCGCCGAGCTGCTCGTCCAGGTCGGTGACCAGCCCGACCACGTGCGGCAGGCGGGCGCACTCGTCCAGCGCGCCGCCGCCTTTGTAGTCGATCAGCGCGAAGGTGAGATGCTCGGGGTCGTTGCCGGTCGCCAGGCTCGCTACCAGGGTGCGCAGCAGCTCGCTCTTGCCCGACCCAGTGGTCCCGGCGATCAGCCCGTGGGGCCCGTCGTCGTCCAGGTCGATGCGGAACACGCCATGCTCGGTGACCCCGAGCGCGGCGCCGGCCCGCAGGGTCGAGGTCCCGACGCGCCAGCGGGCCGCCAGCGCCTGCGGCGTCAGCTCCGGCAGCTCCAGCAGGGGCAGCAGCGGCACCTGGTCGGGCAGGCCGGCCCCCTCGATGCCCAGCTCGGGGTCTTCGAAGCGAGCGAGCGCGCGGGCCAGGGTGCGGGCGGTGGGCTCGTCCACCCCAGCAGCGAGCAGGTCGGGCACCAGCTCGGCGGTGGCCGGTCGGCGCAGCTCCGCGTGGCCCTCCGGCGCGACCATCATGGTCACGGTACAGAGGGCCGGCAGCCGGTTGGTGAGCACGATCCCCCCAGCCGGCCCACCCCGGCCGGCGAGCAGCTCGCGCAGCGGGCAGGGGCGGCCCTCGGTGAGGGTGGCGCCGTCCACCACCAGCAGCAGCACCGGGCCGCTGTGCTGCTTGTTCCCCCCAGGACCGTCCTGGGCCTGGCCCTGGGCGCGCCCGGCGTCCAGCAGCTCCTTGGCGAGGGCGTCCACCGCCTCGTCACCCACCGCCAGCAGCCGCGAGGAGCCGCCGCTGCGCTGGTCGAGCACGTGCGGGAGCCATTTGGCCCAGTCCCAGTCCGCCGCCCGGTCCTGGTCGCAGAACACCGCCACGGTCACGTCCGCCGGGCCCGAGGTGGTCACCGCCTGGCACAGCAGCGCCCGCGCCACCGCCAGGGCGGCGTAGCGGTCGCCCTCCAGCCCCACGACCCCGCCCGGGGCGAGGCTTACCGGGACCGGCACCCAGGGGAGCTCCCCCAGCTCGGCCAGCAGCTCGGCGACCTCGGGCGGCGGCGTGCCGCGGTCGTCGCGGACCGGCGGCTGCCAGGGCAGGTCGGCCAAGCCGGCCGACAGCACCAGGAAATCGCCGGAGGAGGCACGCCGTTCCCAAAGCCACGGGCTTGGGGCGGTGGCCCGGAAGCTGATCTCGGCGGGGTCTGGCAGCAGCGCACGGCGGCGGCGGATCTCGGCCTGGCGGCGCTCGCCGAGCGAGGCGCGCAGCTCGTCCAGATCGCGGCTGAAGTCGCGCAGGTCGCGCCGCAGGCTGCGGCGGCCCTTGGTGCGTGTCTCGAACCAGTTGCCGAGCACCATCACCGGGCTCAGCAGGGCGAACGCCGCGAAGCGGAGGTCGTGCAGCAGGGCGACCATCGCACCCGCCATGACCAGCGGGCCGAGGATGCTCGCCACGCTGAAGGTCCCGCCTGCCCGCTTGTTCGGCTGCTGCGGCGCTCCCAGCGGCTGCGGGTCCGCTGGCAGCGCGGTGCGGGGCGCCCGGTTGAACGGCAGCGTCCCGGCCGCGCCCGCCTCCCGCAGCGGGTCCAGGGCCACCACCGGCCCGGTCAGCATGAACGGCAGGACGCGGAGCTGCACCGAATCGCCCAGCGTGACCACCTGGTCGGGCGCGACCGGGACCGGGGCGCCCGGCAGGACCGGCTCGCCGTCGACCTCGGTGCCGTTGGTGGAGCGCAGGTCGCTGATGGTCACCGCGCCGCCCGCGCCGACGTCGAGGCGGCAGTGCTCCCGCGACACGCCCGGGTCGGCCAGCCGGATCCCGCCGTCGCCGAGGCGGCCCACCACCACCGATCCCGGCCCCACCGGGATCGAGGCGCCAGCGTCAAGGCCGCCGACCACCCGCACCACCGCGACCGCCGGCAGCGGCGGCGTCACCCCGTAGGCACCCCTGGGGCTGGAGGCGCCCGCGCCGGCGGTCCCGGTCCCGGCCCCGACCCCGATGCCGAAGGCGGCGTCGGGGTCCGCGCCCGGCCGTACCACCGCCCCGGCCACCAGCCCGGCCTCGCCCAGGCCGAGGTCACCGGGCGTCCGCCTGCCGTCGATCCACAGCTCGCCGCCGGGCTCCGCCGGCCTCCCATGGGCGGCATCGCTTCGCTCGCCTGCATGCTCGACCGGCGGCCGCAGCGCAGCGGCCAGGTCGGCGACGCAGGCGTCGGGGTGCTCGACCCGCAGGTCCAGCTCCCACGCCTGCCCGCCGGTCTCGTAGACGAACTGCACGCACAGCCTCCGCGTCTTCTCTGAGCGTTCTGAGGGTTCTAAGGGTTCTAATGGCTCAAACTGGGGGGTCGATCCTGCGCGGAAGCCTACCTGACCCCGGTTATGCCAGGCCGAGGTAGGCCTCCCGGACGCGAGGGTCGGCGCGGAGGCGGTCGCTGTCGTCCTCGGCGACGATGCGGCCGGTCTCCAGCACGTAGGCGTGGGCGGCCAGGTCGAGGGCCGCGTCCACGTCCTGCTCGACGGCGAGCACGGCGGTCCCGGCGGCCGCGATCTCGCGCAGGCGGTCGAGGAACACCTCCAGCAGCCTCGGGGCGAGGCCGAGCGACAGCTCGTCGATCAGCAGCAGCCGGGGGCGGCTCATCAGCCCGCGCCCGATCGCGCACATCTGCTGCTCGCCGCCGGAGAGCCTGCCGGCGACCTGCCCGAGGCGCTCGCCGAGCACGGGGAACAGGCCGATGACCCAGTCCAGGTCGTGCTGGAGGGCGGCGCTGCGCTGGTGGCGGTGGTAGGCGCCGGCCAGCAGGTTCTCGCGCACGGTGAGGCCGGGGAAGAGGCGGCGGCCCTCGGGCACGTGGGCGATCCCGAGCCGCACGACGCGCTCTGGTTCCAGGCCGCCGATGTCGCGCCCGTCCCAGTTGATGGTCCCGGCCATCGGGCGCAGCATGCCCGAGATGGTCCGCAGCAGGGTGGTCTTGCCGGCGCCGTTGGACCCGACCAGCGCCACGATCTCGGCGGGCGCGACCCGCAGCCCGACGTCCCACAGCACCTGGACGCGGCCATACCCGGCGGCCAGCCCGCGCACCTCAAGCACCGCCGGCCTCGCTATTCGCGTCGCGGTCGCCCTGGCGGTGGCGGCGGGCGTAGCGCTCGCCGAGGTAGGCCTCGATCACCTGGGCGTCGGCCATGACCTGCTGCGGCGGCCCCTCGACCAGCTTGGTGCCCTGGTGCATGACGAAGACGTGGTCGGTGACGGCGAGGATCGCCTTCATCACGTGTTCGACCGCGACGATGGCGACCCCCTCGGCGTGCAGCGAGCGCAGCAGCGCGGCGGCCTGGTCGACCTCCTGCGGCCGCAGGCCCGCCATGACCTCGTCGAGCAGCAGCAGCCTGGGCCGCAGCGCCAGCGCCTTGGCCAGCTCCAGGCGTTTGGCGTCGGCGACGCCGAGGGCGCCCGGCCGGGCCTCCGCCTTGGCGGCGAGCCCGACCCGCTCCAGCACCGCGTCGGCGGCGTCCATGGCGGCGGCGACCGAGCGGGACCGCCGCGGCCCGAACATGGCGCCGATGGCGACGTTCTCCCGCACGGTCACGTGCCGGAACGGCTTGACGATCTGGAAGGTCCGCGCCACCCCGACCGCGGCCACCTGCCACGGCTTGGCGCCGGTGTGGTCGCGGCCGTCGATCAGCACCGTCCCGGCGCTGGCGTGCAGGTGCCCGCTGACCAGGTTGACCAGGGTGGTCTTGCCGGCGCCGTTAGGCCCGATGATGCCGAGGCTGGCGCCCTCCTCGACCCGCAGCGACACGTCCCGTACCGCCACCAGCCCGCCGAAGCGCACCGTCAGCCCCCGGGCCTCCAGCAAGGGAGCGGTCGCCCCGGCGCTGGCGCTCACAGCCGGTACCTCCGCATGTTCTCCAGCAGCGAGAAGCGCCGCTCGTAGCGGGCACCGGTGACGAATTCGACCACGCCCTGGGGGACGAACAGCACCGCCAGCACGATGATCGCCCCGAACAGCAGCGTGTGGAGCTGCAGGTAGTTCTGGCGCAGGTACTCCGACAGGAGTTGGAGGGTGACCCCGCCGATGATCGGCCCGGTCACGGTGCCGCTGCCGCCGAAGATCACCATGATCGCCATCAGCACGGTGATGTCGACCGCGAACAGCCGGTCGGGGAAGATCGTCACCTGCTGGAAGGCGTAGACCGCGCCGATGGTGGCGGTGAGCGCGCCCGAGAGCGCGAACGCGATGACTTTCGCCCTCGGCGTGTGGATCCCGGCCGAGGCGGCGGCCTCCTCGTCCTGTTGGATGGCGCGCAGCGCGTAGCCGAAGCGGCTGCGGGCGATCAGCCACACCAACGTGGTCGCCGCCACCAGCAGGCAGAGGAAGGCGTAGTAGAAGCCGGTGTTGCTGAGGTAGCTGGTCCTGGCCTGGCTGCCGACCACCGGCATGGTGATGCCCGCCCCGCCGCCGGTGAGGCTCGGCAGGTTCACCACCACCTCGTGCATGCCCTCGGCGACGCCCAGGGTGGCGATCGCGAAGTAGTGGCCCCGCAGCCGCAGCAGCGGCGTGCCGACCAGCACGGCGAAGACCGTCCCGATCACCGTCGCCAGCGGCAGCGTCGGCCAGAAGGCCCAGCCGGCCTTGACCATCAGCACCGCGGCGGTGTAGCCGCCCAACCCGAAGAAGACCACCTGGCCGAAGCAGGGGTAGCCGGCGAACCCGCCGATGATGTTCCACCCCTGCGCCAGCGCGGCGAACATGAACACCCCCGCGAGGGTGCGCTGCACGCTGTCGAGCAGCAGCACCGGCGCGTACAGCACATAGATAAGGGCAGCCCCGGCGGCGAGCCATCCCCACATGGGAGGGTGCCGCCGGGGTGCCGCTCCCGGCACGCGGACCGCCGTTTCCGCGGCCGGAACCGGAGCCGGAGGGGGGCCGACCGGATCCGGGTCCTGTGCTGGAACCTCGCCGCCCGAGCCCGAGCCTGAGCCGGCACCCCGGACGGTTTTTGCCATCAGACCTCCGCCCTGAACTCGTAGTAGGGACGGCCGAGCAGCCCGGTCGGGCGCACGACCAGCACGGCGACCAGCACCGCGAACGCGAGCGCGTAGACCAGCGTGCCGGACAGATACTGGCCGCCGATCCCCTCGACCACGCCGAGGACCAGGCCGCCGGCCAGCGCCCCCCAGGGGTTGCCGAGCCCGCCGAGGACCGCCACCACGAAGCTGAACAGGGTGAACTGGGCCGCGTCGGCCGGGGCGAAGGTGCCGGTGGTCCCCACGATCGCCCCCGCCGCTCCCGCCAGCGCGGCGGCGATCGCGAAGGTGAGCGCGTAGACGTGGCGCACGTTGATGCCCATCAGCCGGGCGGTGGCCCGGTCCATGCCGGTGCAGCGGATCGCCAGGCCGACGCGGGTGCGGTCCATCAGCAGCGTGATCGCGGCGGTGAGCAGCACCGCGATGGCGAAGCCGAGCAGCCGCCCCTGCGGCACCCGCACCGCGCCGAAGGCCAGCGGCCTGGAGGCGTAGCCGGTGGCGATCGAGCGCAGGTTGCCGGTCAGCCCCAGCACCATGCCGTTCACCAGCAGCAGCTCGATCCCGAAGGTGAGCAGCAGCGTCATCCAGATGGGCGCGTTCACCACCTGGTTGATGACCAGCCGCTGCAGCAGGTACCCGAGCAGGAACAGCGCGGCGGCGGACACCAACATGCCGGCGAAGGGGTCGAGGCCGAACGCCGCGTTGACCTCCCAGGCAACGTAGGCCCCGGCGATCACGAACGCGCCCTGCGCTACGTTGACCACGTTCATCACCCCCCACACCAGGGAGAAGCCGACCCCGACCAGCGCCAGCAGTCCCCCCTGGAGGAGGCCGTAGACGGTCGCCTGCAGCAGCCTTGCCACTCGCCCCTCCCGCCTGGTTGACGTGTCAGCTCAGCGCTGCCCGAACGGCGGCGTCGGCCACAGCAGTGGCTTGGTGCCCGGTCCCTGCGGCCACACCGTGACTGCCTTGCCGCTCTGGATCTGGATGACGCCCATCGTCTTGGTGACGTTCTTGCCGGTCGAGTCGAACTTCAGCGGGCCGAAGAAGGACTGCTGGTCGAGCGCGGCGAGCGTGTCGCGGACCTTCGTCGCGTCGGTGGACCCCGCCTTTTCAACCGCCAGCGTCAGCGCCAGGCAGGCGGCCGTGGCCTCGGCGTTGTGGTACTCGGGGGCGCGGCCGAACGCCGTGGTGAACCCGGCGGTGTAGGTGGCGGCCGTGCCGAAGTACTTGTCCTGGCCGCTCACCTGGGGCGTCCACTGGGTCGAGCCGAGCACGTAGTTGGCCTGCGGGCCGAGCGTCGTGGCGAAGTCCGGCGTGGGCGGGGCGACGGTCTCGCCGAAGCCGCCCTTGGGGTTGACGCCCAGCTCCTGGCTCTGCTTGATCAGCGCGATGCCCTCGGTCAGATGGGCGGAGCCGAGGATCAGGTCGGGCTTGGCGCCGCGGATCTTGGTGAGCGCCGCCGACACGTCCGAGGTGCCGTTGGGGAAGAACTCGACCGTGACCTTCATGCCCTGGCGTTCGGCCTCCGCCTTGCCGGCGGCGGCAGCGGTCTTGGAGAAGCCGTCGTCGGCCGACAGGATCGCGACCGTCTTGGGCTTGGGCTTGGCGAGGTCGGCCACGGCCTTGATCATCGTGGTCACGTAGGCCGACGCGGGCGACAGCACCGCGAAGATGTGGCTGTAGCCGTGGCTGAAGATAGCGTCGTCGGCGCCGCCGCTGTCGACCATGATCTGGCTGTTACGCTCCACCACCGCCGCAGCCGACGAGGTGGAGGGCGTGCCGTAGGGGCCGAGGATCAGCTTGAGGCCCTGGTCGTTGAACTGGTCGGTGAGCTGCGCGGCGGTGTCGGGGTCGGACTTGTCGTCCTGGTAGCTGATGGCGAGCTGGTAGTGGGTGTTGCCGACCGGCACCCCGCCAGCCTTGTTGACGGTGTTCTGGCAGTAGTCGTAGCCCTGCTTGGTCAGGGAGCCCTCACGCGAAAACTTCCCGGTGAGCGAGAGCGCCGCCCCGATCTTGAGCGTGTTGCCCGACGTACCCGTCTTCGCGCTCGACTTGCATGCCCCTGCGAGGAGTGCCACCGCGACGATGGCCACCACCGCCCTGGACCTGGACCCGGATCGCCGCATCGTCCACCTCCACCGCACCAGTGCGCTTGGTTGGGGTGACATTGCAGCGAGGGCGCAAGCTGCCGCCTAGGCCGTGACACGAAGTTTGACGAAGATCTAACGTACGCACGGGAGATGCGCATACCATACGGTCCATACGGTAACTGCCGGGATCGGCATCGGTCCTGGACCGTAGCGGCCCTCAGCCCCGGAGCCTGGAACGCGGTGAAGTCATGCGGATCCTGCTGGTCGAGGACGACGACCGGGTCGCCGACGCGCTCGGCACGGCGCTGCGGCGCCAGGGCTACGAGGTCGTGCGCACCGCGACGGCCCGGGAGGCGCTGGCCGCCCCGACCGTGGACCTGGTGTTGCTGGACCTCGGGCTGCCCGACGTGGACGGCATCGAGGTCTGCCGGGCGCTGCGGCGCCGCGGCGAGGTCGCCATCATCGCCGTGACCGCCCGCGCCGAGGAGCGCGACCGGGTCTGCGGGCTGCGTGCCGGCGCCGACGATTACGTGGTCAAGCCGTTCGGCATGGCCGAGCTGCGGGCCCGCATCGACGCGGTGATGCGCCGCGCCCGCCCGCAGGCGCCGGCCAGCGGCGAGGTCCTGGAGGTGGAGGCCGGGGCGCTGCGGATCGACCTCGCCCGGCGTCAGGTCACCGTGGCCGGGCAGCCGGTCGCGCTCACCCGCAAGGAGTTCGACCTGCTGGCGCTGCTCGCCCGCGAGCCGGGCACGGTGGTGCCGCGCGAGCGCATCCTCGCCGAGGTCTGGCACACCACCTGGCGCGGCATGGGCCGCACCCTGGACGTGCACGTCGCGACCCTGCGCGCCAAGCTGGGCGACGCCTCAGCGGTGGAAACGGTCCGCTGCGTCGGCTACCGGCTGCAGGTGCCCGCATCCGCGCCGACGCCGACGCCGGCCCCGGCACCGGCCCCGCCGGGTTGAGTGCTGCCGCCGCCGATGGAGTGACCGCGATGCGCCGCCGCCTGCTGCTCACCTACCTGTCGCTGCTGACCGGGGTGCTGCTGGCGCTGGAGGTGCCGCTGGCGGTCACTTTCGCGGCGCGGGAGACGCAGGCGGTCTTCATCGACCGCCTCAACGACACCGCCCGCTTCGCCTCCCTGGCCGAGCCGGCGCTGCGCACCGGCCAGACGGTGACCCTGCGCGCCGAGCTGGTGCAGTACGACCAGCTCTACGGCATCGGCACGGCGGTGGTGGACCGCGACGGGCACGTGCTGGCGGCTTCCCGCCAGCCGATCCGGCTCGGCGACCGGGAGGTGCACGGCCGCCTCCAGGACGCACTGTCGGGGGAGAGCTCCGGGATCGTCGGGGTGCTGTGGCCGTGGCAGTCCCGCCCGCTGGTGGTGAGCGAGCCGGTCGGCCGTGGCGGAGAGGTGATCGGCGCGGCCGTGACCATCTCGCCGACCGGGCGGCTGCGCCACCGCATCGCCCAGCGCTGGGGCCTGCTCGCCCTGCTCGGCCTGCTCGCACTGCTGGCGTCGTGGCTGGCGGCGGCGCGCATGACCCGCTGGATCCTGCGGCCGGTGCACGACCTCGACGACGCCACCCACGAGATCACCGCCGGGATGCTCGACGCCCGGGTGGCGGCCTCCGCCGGGCCGGTCGAGCTGCGGCGCCTGGCCCGCTCCTTCAACGCCATGGTCGACGCGGTCTCAAGCGTGCTGGAGCAGCAGCGCCAGTTCGTCGCCCAGGCCAGCCACCAGCTCCGCAACCCGCTGACGGCCCTACGGCTGCGGGTGGAGAACCTGCGGGCATCCCTCAGCCCGGGCGGCCACGACGAGCACCGGCTGGCGCTGGAGGAGTCCGACCGGCTGGCGCGCATCCTGGACGGGCTGCTGGTCCTGGCCCGCGCGGAGGCCGGCCAGGGCCCGGACACTGTCGAGGTCGAGGTGGCCGACGCCGGGGCGGTCATCGACGCCCGCATCGCCGCCTGGCGGCCACTCGCCGAGCAGCGCGGCGTCACGCTGGAGCGCTCGGGCGTGGCCAGCCAGGCGGTGCTGGTCGTGCCGGGCACCCTCGACCAGGCCATGGACGCCCTGATCGACAACGCCCTGAAGTTCGCCGGAGCGGGCGCGGCGGTCACCGTGCACCTGGACCGCCACCGCCGCGACGGCATCGTCGAGGTGCACGTCAGCGACACCGGCCCCGGCCTCAGCGCCGAGGAGCGCCGCCGCGCCACCGAGCGCTTCTGGCGCGCTCCCGCCCACCAGAACATCGACGGCTCCGGTCTCGGTCTGGCCATCGTGGCGGTCCTCGCCGAGACCTCCGGCGGCCGCCTCGACCTGCTGGAGGGCGAGTTGGGAGGCCTGGACGCGCGGCTGTGCCTGCGAGCGGCCACCAGCCTCGCCCTCAATGGCGACCCCGACCAGGATCAGGGTCAGTGTCAGGAGCAGGAGCAGCAGGCGGTCAGATCTTCGCCTGCCGGTAGTACTGCTCCGCTCCAGGATGCAGCGGGACCGGGTAGGTCGCGATCGCCGCGCGGCGGTTGAGGCGCAGCGCCTCCGGGTGGGCGCGGGCCAGCGCGGCGCGCTCGTCGAACAACAGCTTGGTGAGCGCGTAGGCGACCCGGTCGTCCATGGCCGCGTTGACGACCAGGTAGTTGGGCACCCCGATGGTGGGGACGTCCCGCGCCAGGCCCTTGTAGGCGGAGGCGGGGATGCTGCGGTCGGAATAGAACTCCCCGTAGTGCTCGCGCATGGGTGCGACGAAGGCGCCCAGGTCGACCAGGCGGATGTTGCCGCTGTTGGCAAGGTCGGCGATGGCGGCGGTCGGCAGCCCGCCGGAGAAGAAGAACGCGTCCAGGCGCCCGCTCCGCAGTGCCCGCGCGGCGTCGTCGATGTCCAGGCGCTGGCGGCGGATGCCCCGGTTCGGGTCGATGCCCGCGACGCCGAGCAGGCGCAGCGCGATCAGCTCGGTCCCCGACCCGGCCGCCCCGGTGGACACTCTGCGGCCGCGCAGGTCGGCCAGAGTCCGCACCGGGCTGTCGGCCCGGACCACCAGTTGCACGTAGTTGTCGTACAACCGGGCGAGGGCGCGGATCGGCTCTGGCCGGGAGAACGGCGGCTTGCCACCGACCGCCTGCGCCGCCGAGTCCGCCAGCGTGAACGCCGCGTCCGCCCCGCCGCTGGCGATCAGTTGGAGATTTTCCACCGAGGCCGCCGTCACCAGCACCTTGGCATCCAGGCCGGGCAGGTCGGCCCGAATGACATTGGCAAGGCCCTGCCCGTAGACGTAGTAGACGCCGCCATGCCCCCCAGTGGCGATCAGCATCCGCCCGGGCGGATAGCCGCTGCCGCCGCTACAGCCAGCGGCGGCGACGAGCAGCAGCGCGACGAGGGCTCTCCGCATCCGCACCGTCGTTGTCCTTAGGGGCTGAAGGCGGAGCGGGCGCCCTTCCCACCGACGGCCGCCCGCTTCAGGAAGTTGTAGGTCCCGTCGGTTCGCAGCTCGCGGGCAGCCTCGATCACCGCCCCCAGCGCGGCGAAGGCGAACGCGCCGCCGACCGACACCCGGCTGACGCCCACCGATGCCAGCTCGGGCACGGACGGCGCCCCTGGGTAGGTGAGCACGTTGACCGGCCGGTCCAGCGACGCGACCACCTGGCGGATGTCCTCCAGGCGCCTGAGGCCCGGGGCATAGAGCACGTCCGCGCCGGCCTCCTGGTAGGCCTGCAGCCGCTCGATGGTGTCGGCCAGGTCCTCGCGGCCGTGGAGGTAGTTCTCGGCCCGCGCGGTGAGCACCAGGTGCACCGGCCCGCCATGCGCCGTCTCCGCCGCCGCCGCGACCCGCTCCGCCGCCAGCTTGGCGTCGTAGATCGGCGTGTCGTCCCGCCCGGTGGAGTCCTCCACCGAGCATCCCGCCAATCCAGCCTGGAGGGCCAGCCGTACCGTCTCCGCCACGCCCTCCGGCTCGTCAGCGAAGCAGTTCTCCAGGTCGGCGGAGACCGGCAGCGCGGTCGCCGCCACGATCACGGCGGCATGCTCCAGCGCCTCCTCGCGGGTCACCGACCCGTCGAGCCGCCCGAGGGTCGCCGCATGCCCGCTGCTGGTGGTGGCCAGCGCCTGGAACCCCAGCGACGCCAGCAGCTTCGCCGATCCCTGGTCCCACGGGTTGGGCAACAGCAGCGGGCGTTCCCCACGGTGCAGCTCCAGGAACCGCTCCGCCTTCTCGGCCTGCTCAGCGTGATCGACCACGACTACCGCTCCTCCTGTTCGACCATGGGACATGGTCACCAGGCAAGTATGGCAAAGAGGAAGGTGGGGCGGTTCCTCGCCCCACCTTCCTGTGCCGGTAGCTGGCTAGAACGCGGTGATGCCGTGCGGGGTGCCAACCCCGGTGGGCAGGTCGTAGCCGGAACCAGCCGTGCACTGGATCGCGGGCGAGCAGCTGCCGTTGCTGCCGCTGGTGACGTCATGCAGCGCGGAGGTACCGAGCTTCTGGTACGGCAGTGCAGCCGGGTAGGCCACGGTGTTGGCGTTGGCCGCCAGGCCGTAGACCGCAGCGATCAGCGGGGCCGACAGGGACGTGCCACCCACTTGGAAGAAGCCGCAGAGCCCAAAGTAGCTGCAGTCGTAGACGTTTGCGCCGGTACTGGGATCGGCGTCGGCAGCGACGTCGTTCATGGCCCGTCCGCTACCGCAGCCGGTCGCGCCCCAATTCGGGAGGCTGGTCTGCCAGGGCTGTGCGGCCTGTGTGGTTGAGCAGCCGCCGCCCGTCCCGTTCCAGGCCTGCTCGCTGAGATAGGTATTGGTGCCGGACAGGTTGAGGGTGGTCCCGCCGACCGACACGACCGTGTTCAGGTTGGCGGGGCAGGCGACCCCAAACCCGCTGTCGCCCGACGAGACGACGACCGCCTTGTTCGGGTGGTTGTAGCCGGGCTCGGAGCAGTCGTAGAGGTAGGCCCCATAGCTGTTGGAGATCTCCTGGGAGCCGAGCGCGCTTGCTTCGTTGACAGCGGTCTCCAGGTTGTTGAAGAAGTTGTCGTTGGCCAGCACGACGTTGATGCGGCAGTTCTGGCAGATCTCGTGTGCCACCTGCACGTCCAGGTCGATTTCAAGCCCCCATCCATCATCCTCGGCTGGATGGTTGGTGGTGCTCATCAGGGAGCCGTCCTGGCGGTACAGCTGGATGCAGGCAGTTGCCGTAGCAGTGGTGCACCGCGGAAAGGCGGGCAGGCCATAGGCCGAGTCGAAGGTGTCGAGGTCCGCGCGGATCGTCGGGATCCAGAACGCGTCCACGATGGCAATGGTGTTCTTCTTGCGGGAACGGCTCCCGGGGATTTTCGGCGTCTTCTTGGGCAGGTTGTACCCGGTGTGGAATTGCGCCGGCCCATACGCGGTCGCGAGCGGTGTGGGGCTCACCAGCGGCGTTCCAGTCGCGTCGGTCTCGACGCTGGAGAAGCACTGGGCCGCCCGGATCTGGCCTTTCACCTGCCCCGGTGCACAGACAGCCTTGTGGTTATGCCCATTGCCGGGGGCACTCACTTCCGCTGGGACCCTCGCTTTCGCCACGCCGACAAGCAGCATCGACAATGCTACGAGCGTGCACAATAAGCCAACCCTGATACGCGTCACAGGCCCACCCCTTTCTGCAGCAAATAGAGATTGAAATGCAGCAACGCCTTCTGCCGCGTGTGCGGATACTTGAGGTTTCAGGGTGGTGCCTCAATGGCTAGATGCAGTATTAGCGCTTGACCGTCGCAGTAAGGTTCAATACGGTAAGCGTCGGAGAGCAGGCAAAAGCTCTATCAGGCGCTAAACAAGAAAACCACCCAAAGGACCCGAGGCCGGATCAGGCGCGACGGCTGCGGGCCTGGTCGAGCCGGCGGCGGTCCCGTTTGGTGGGACGGCCCGTCCCCGGGTTGCGGGCGCCAAGTCCCATGAGGGGGTCGCGGAGCGGTGGCGGCGGGCTGCGGTCGATCAGGCATGCGGCGGCCAGCCCGGCGCCGACGCGGCTGCCGGGGAGCTGGGACACCTCGACGACCCGCTCCCAGCCTCCCAGCCGGGCCCGGACCGTGTCGCCGACGTTGACCGCTGCGGCAGGCTTGACGCGGACTCCGTTGATCTGCACATGCCCGGTTCGGCAGGCCTGCGCGGCCAGGGAGCGGGTCTTCACCAGCCGTACCGCCCACAGCCAACGGTCGATCCTCGTACCGTCCATGTCCCGATGGTGACGCGGGAAGCGGCACGCCGCCAGCGGTGGCCCGGCTCCGGGCGACCAGCACGACATCGTGGCCGTCCTGGGCGAGCAAGCGGGCGAAGTGCACGCCCAGCCCTGCGGATGCGCCCGTGACCAGCGCCGTCTTCCGGGTGGATTCTATGCATCGGCTCCTTGCGGGTAGTGCCATGCGACGTCTTCACCGTGAAGACGAGGCGTAGCTGCTCACCGTGCCAGTATCGCCGCGGTGCCGCTGGTCGCCAGCTGCTCAACCTTGTTCGTTGGTGCTGGCGGTGGCGATGGTCGCTGTCCGCGCTGCGCCGTCGAAGCCGTCGAAGAAGTCGCTCCAGGGCATCCGCAGGGGCTGGTCCTGGCCGACCACGGCGTACAGGTGGCGCAACAGCGGGAAATCCTCCGGCGCGATCAGGCCGCGGGCGGTCAGCTTGGGCAGCGCGCCGCCGATGACCTGGATCGCCGCCGCGCCCTCCAGGGTGATGCCGCCGATGCGGGCGCGGGCGTCGGAGAACCGCAGGCCGCCGCCGACCAGGCGGCCGGCGCGGACGTTGCGGCCGCCGGTGCTGGTCACGAACAGGTCCCCGGCGCCCGGAAGGCCGTAGGGGGTCTCGGGGTGGCCGCCAAGCAGGCGGACCATCTGGATGATCTCGCGCATCGCCTGGGCGAACAGGGCGGCCTCGTAGTTGTGGTTGCGGTCGGGGCTGTCATCCTCGCCGAGCTGGTCCAGGATGCCCTGGGCGAAGCCGACGCCCAGGCCGTAGCAGTTCTTCAGCGCGGCACAGACCTCGACGCCGACCAGGTCAGTGGAGGTCCACACGTGGTACCAGCCGGTCCGGAAGGCCGCGGCGAGGCGGTCGAGCGCCGCCTGCTCGGTGCTGGTGAACACCACGCAGGTCTCGCGCCGCGCGGCCACCTCGCCCGCGATCGACGGGCCGCCGATCGCCGCCCAGGAGACCCGCCCGCGCAGCTCGGGGGCGACCTGCTCGGCGAGCACCTCGGGCAGCAGCCGCAGGTCGCCGTTGTCGCGTGCGACCATGCCCTTGGCGATGGCGATCACCAGCATGCCGGGCCGCAGCAGCGACGCGAGCCGCTGGCCCGCCCAGGCCACCCCGAAGGAGTTGACCCCGCTGAGGGCGATCTCGGCGCCGTTGAAGGCCGCTTCGGCCTCCTCCAGCTGGTAGGCGCGGACCTGGTCGGGGAGCGCGCGGCCGAGTCCAGGGTGGACGCCGCTGTCGCGGACGGCGTCGATGATCTCGCGGTCGAGGTGGGTCCCGACCAGGCGCAGGTCGTGGCCGTTATCGGCCAGTGGGAAGGTCAGTGCCGAGGCCATCACCCCGGCGCCCAGGATCGCGATCGTGCTCATCACCCAACCTCCTCTGCGGGGCCGCCTGCGGCGCTCTCGGCGGAGCCGGTCTCCGTGGAGCCGGCCCGCAGCTTCGACAGCCGCTGGAGCTGCGGCTGGATCGCCGGGAACAGCGGCCGGTAGACCTGTGTGAACAGGTTGTCGTAGAGCGCCCGGGCGGGGTCCAGGGGCTGGAACCGTTCGGCCACGTCGGTCATGGCTGCCGCGGCCTCCTCGACTGAGGGGTACCAGCCGACGCCGAAGGCGCAGAGGATGCCCGCGCCGAGGTTGGTGGCCTCCGCGGTGTGCGCCCGGGTGACGGTGGCACCGAGCACGTCGGCCATGATCTGGCACCACAGGTCGCTGTTGGAGCCGCCGCCCAGGATCACGTACTCGCGGATACGCTGGCCGGTCGCGGCCTGGATGCCCTCCATGGCCAGGCGGTGCTCGTAGGCGATGCCCTCCTCGATGGCGCGGAACAGGTGCTCGCGGCGGTGCCCGTGGTGCCAGCCGACCACCACGCCACTGGCCGAAGGGTCCCAGTAGGGGCTGGTCACGTGGTTCCAGTAGGGAACCAGCAGCAGCCCGTCCGACCCGGGCCCGATCTCGCGGGCGGCGGCCTCGTAGCGGTCGAAGCTGGCCGGGCCGCCGAGCCCGTCGCCGGTGCCGTCGGCGACGTGGCGCATGAACCACCGCATGGTCGCCAGGCCGCCACGCAGGACGTTCTCGAACAGGAAGGTGTCGGGCGCGCCGCCGTACAGCGTCCGGCACGACCGGTCGGTGAGGTAGCGCCGCCCGACCGGACCGCCGGTCACCGCCGTACCGAGGTTGAGGTAGGCGCGGTCCAGCGTGGTGACGCCGGCGCCGAGGCAGGCGGCCTGCCCGTCGCCCAGCCCGGCTACCACCGGGATCCCGGCCGGCAGCCCGGTCGCCCGGGCCGCCTCGGCGGTCACCTCGCCGATGATCTCGCCGGGCTTGACGGTGGCGCAGAACTGCCCGGGGCGCAGCCCGATCGCGGTGATCAGGTCCTCCGCCCAGGCCTCCCGCTCGATGTCGGTGAGGCCGAACGAGTCCGCCGAGGCGAGGCTGGTGGTGAACGCGCCGGTCAGCCGCTGCACCAGGAACCCGTGCACGTCCATGAAGCGGTAGGTGCGCGCGGCCACCTCCGGCTCGTGCTGCACGAGCCAGAGCAGCTTGGGGAACGCCTGCGCGACCGAGGGCCCCCGGCCGGTGCGCCTGTGCAGCTCGTCGTGGCCGAAGCGCGCGCCGAGCTGGTCGAGCTGGGCGAGCGAGCGGGCGTCGTCCCACAGGATCGCGTTGCGGAGCGCCTGGCAGCGCTCGTCCACCGGTACGAACGACTCCCGCTGGTGGGTGACGCAGATCCCGGCGATCCGGTCGGTGTCGACGGCTCGCATCAGCTCGGTGGTGGCGCGCTGGGTCGCCTCCCACCAGTCGTCGGCGCGCTGCTCGCTGCTCGGCGGTCGCAGGGGGAGCTGGTCGAGCGGAGCGCGGCCCTCGGCGGCGGCCTTCCCATCGCGGCCCCACGCCACCACCTTCACCGCCGTGGTGCTGCAGTCGATCCCGAGCGCCAAGTCCCGCATCGCGTCCCTCCCACGCCCACACCCCACGGCTCGCCGACGCCGAGTCCTTGTTAGGCCGAGGCGTAGGGTACCGGGCCCGGGACCACCTGGATCTTCAGGCCGGCGCCGCCGCGGAACGCCGCGATCGCCGCCTCGTAGCTGTCCAGCGGGAAGCGGTCGCTGATCATCGCCTCGGCGTCAATCGCGCCGCTGACTAGCAGGTCGCGGGCGCGGGCGAAGCTGTGCAGGACCGCCATCGAGCCGGTGATGGTGATCTCCTGGTTGTAGACCTGGAACGGCGAGAAGGTCGCGGTCGCTCCGGCCGGTGCCACCCCGAACATCAGGAAGGTGCCCCCAGGCGCCACCCGCCGCAGGCCGTCCTCGATCGCGGGCACCACGCCGGTGGCGTCGATCACGACCTCCCAGCCCTGCGGACGATCCAGCTCGTCGGCGGCGGTGGCGGTCCGGTCGGCCCCCAACCGTTCGGCGACCGGAAGGCGACTCTCTTTGACGTCCACCACGTCCACCGCGGCGGCGCCGGCCCGTTGTGCGAGCTGCGCCATCAGCAGCCCCATCGTCCCCGCGCCATAGATCAGGTAGCGGTCGGCGAGCCGGACGCCGAGCTGGTCGAAGCCATGCACCGCGCAGGCCAGCGGCTCGACCAGCGTGCCCCAGGCACGCGGCAGGCCGGGCGGCAGCACGAACGCGTTGGCGGCCGGCGCGGCGACCAGCTCCGCGCAGGCGCCGGTGGTGGTGACCCCGATGGCGGCGTAGTTTTCGCAGAGGTTGTTGCGCCCAGCCTGGCAGAAGCGGCACTCCCCGCAGTACAGGTTGGGGTCGACGGCGACGAAGTCGCCCACCCGCAGGTGCTCGACCTCCGGCCCGGCCGCGACCACCTCGCCGCAGAACTCGTGGCCGGGGATGACCGGGTAGCGGGCGGGCGGCAGGTCGCCGTCGAGGATGTGGATGTCGGTGCCGCATATCCCGCAGGCTTCGACCTGGACGAGGACCTCGCGCGGGCCGGGGGCGGGGTCGTCGACCCGCTGGATGGCGACCTTGCCGGGACGCTCGACCACCACCGCGTGCACGGCTATTTCACCGCCCCCATGGTCAGCCCGCGCACCAGCTGCTTCTGGGCGATCCAGCCGGCCAGCAGCACCGGCAGGCAGGCCATGGTCGCTGCTGCTGACAGCCGCGCCCAGAACAGCCCCTCGCTGGTGATGAACCCCACCAGGAACACCGGCACAGTGGCCGCGCGCGAGGAGGTGAGGTTCACCGCGAAGAAGAACTCGTTCCAGGCGAAGATCACGCAGATCAGCGCCGTGGCGGCGATGCCGGGAGCGACCAGCGGCAGCACCACGCGCACCAGCTCCTGACGCAGGGTCGCTCCGTCGATGCGGGCGGCCTCCATGATCGCTCTGGGGACCTCCAGGAAGAACGACCGCAGCATCCACACCGCGATCGGCATGTTCATCGCGGTGTAGAGCAGGATCAGCACCGTCACGGTGTCCAGCAGCTGCGCGTCGCGGGCGATAATGTAGATCGGCACGATCGCGCCGACTACCGGCAGAAACCGCGTGGAGATGAAGAAGAACAGCACGTCGCGCCACTTCTCTACCGGCTTGATCGCCAGCCCGTAGGCGCACGGGATCGCCAGCGCCAGCACCAGCAGGGTGGACACCACTGTGGCGGTGGCCGAGTTGATCAGGAAGGGCGCGAAGCCGCGGGAGAAGATCTCCCGGTACTGCGCCAGGGTCGGGGCGAAGATCAGCTTCGGCGGGCTGGTGAAGGCGTCGGCCTCCTGCTTGAACCCGGTCAGGAACATCCACAGGACGGGGAAGAAGAAGCCGATGGCCGCAATCCACGCGAGGGTCGGCACCAGCAGCCGCTCCATGCGAAATCGGCTGCGGAAGCGGCCGGGTGCGGTGTCCGCGACGCGGCCCGGTGCCCGTTCAGCGACGGTGCTCATGGACGCATCGCCGTCATCGTCCGCCTCCATGCCGCGCTCACCTCGTGTCTCATCGCGGTGCCAGCTCCTCTCCCTTGAACAGGTTCGACAGGACCCGCAGGGCGATGGTCGCGATGATGATCGTGGCGATGGTGGTGACGATCGCCAACGCCGCCGCCTGGCCGATCTCGAAGCGTCGGAACGCCTGTAGGTACAGGAAGTAGGGCAGGTTGGTGGTGGCCTGCCCCGGGCCGCCCTGGGTGATGATGAAGATAGAGTCGAAGGTCTGCACGATGAAGATGGAGCCAAGCAGCACGCACAGCTCCATGTAGGTCCGCAGGTGCGGCACGGTCAGGTGCCGGAAGATCTGCCAGTTGCCGGCCCCGTCGACCCGGGCAGCCTCCAGGATGTCGATCGACTGGCTCTGCAACCCCGACAGCAGGATGATCATCATGAATGGGGTCCACTGCCAGACCGCCACCGTGATGATCGTTGGCATCGGAAACTTGCTGGCCCAGTCCAGCGTGCCGACCCCGAACGGCTTGAGGACGAAGTTCACGATGCCGAACACCGGGTTGAACATGGTGGTCTTCCAGAGCAGCGCCCCGGCGGTCGGCATGATCAGAAACGGTGAGATCAGCAGGGTTCGGACCAGCGCCCGGCCCCGGAACTTCCGGTCCAGCAGGATCGCCAGGATCAGGCCACCGACCAGCGAGAAGATCACGGCCGATGCGGTGAACTCCACCGTGTTGACCACGGCGCTCCGGAACCCGTTCTGGCTGAAAACCGACCCGTAGTTGGCGAGGCCAACGAAGTGCCGGCTACCCGGCCGCAGCAGGTTCCAGGACTGCAGGCTGTACCAGATGGTGACCAGGAACGGGATCTGGGTGACCACAATTGTGTACAGCATGGCCGGCAGGACGAGGGAGCGCCGCGCCCAGCGGCTGCGGCGCTCCACTGCCGCGCTCGCCGCACGCTCCCTGAGCGCATCTCCGCGTTGGCTGGCGCGATCCTCGGTGACGGTCACGGCGCCTCCACTCTGGACGGTTCCGCCTCCGGAGCGTCGTCTGGCACGAGCTATTTCTTGTAGCCGGCTTCCTTGGCGACCTGCTGGGCTTGCTGCTGTCCTTTCTGCAAGGCTTGCGCGACGGTCTCGCGCCCGGCGATCGCGGCCGAGATCTCCTGGGAGACCGCCGTCCCCAGCGACTGGAACTCGGGGATGCCGACGTACTGGACGCCGGTGTAGGGCCGCGGCTGGGTTCCGGCGTTGTTCACGTCGGCCTCGTTGATCGCTTTGAGGGTGAGATCGGCGAAGGCGGCCGCCGCCTGCTTGTACTCGGGGATCTGGTAGGTCGACAGGCGGCTGCCGGGCGGCACTCGCGTCCAGCCGAGCTGCTGGCCGACGAGCTTGATGTAGCCCTTGGAGGTGGCCCAGGACATGAACTTCCAGGCGGCGTCCTTCTTCTTGGAGGTCGAGGGCATCGCTAGAGACCATGCCCACAGCCAGCCGGACGACTTGGTCAGCTTGACCGGCGCGGGCACGTAGCCGTTCTTGCCGACCACCTTGCTGGTCTTGGGGTCTTCGAGCAGGCTGGCCGCCACGGTTGCGTCGTACCACATTGCCGCGTGGCCCTGGCTGTAGGCGGTCAGGCACTCGGTGAAGCCGGAGTTCGGCGCGCCCGGCTCGCCAGCGTCCCTGACCAGGTTGACGTAGAACTGCGTGGCCTGCTGGAAGGGGGCTTCGGTGAGCTGTGCGTTCCAGTTCATGTCGTACCAGCGGCCCCCGAAGGTGTTGACCACGGTGTTGAGCGGCGCGAACAGCTCGCCCCAGCCGGGCAGGCCGCGCAGGCAGATGCCAGCCTGGTTCTTCTTCGGGTTGTTGAGCTTG